>WNFX01000363.1_pt1 | contig 45786 bp, 49 predicted proteins | sample 5400111 | NCBI WGS metagenome assembly WNFX01 (sample SAMN13153363, study PRJNA577476) | soil metagenome | isolation source: 40 cm soil or saprolite under grassland replicate 1 | place: USA:California | collected 2016-06-15
GCCGGCTTACCGGTCGCCTTGCCGAGCCCCACTGCAAAGAAAGAGCCGCATCTCTCGTCGATATGAACGATGACCTTGATGCGCGGATGTCGCTGAAGCGCCATCGCGACCGGCGCCGAGCGCGAGCCTGGCGACACGCAGGCAAACTCCACGCCCTGCGCCGCCAGCTCGTCGACGAAGGTCGCGGCAAAGCTCTGGGCAGTGTCAGTCATAGGATGAGATGTCGCTCGTGATTCTGGACGTTGGGGACGCCAGCTTGAGCTACTTTGTCGCCGGCAATGGCCGGCCGGTGACGCTCCTGCACGGCTTCACCCAGAGCGGCCGCAGCTGGCGCGAGCTCATCGCCAGGATGCCCGAAGGCTGGGAGTGGATCGTGCCCGACCTGCGGGGTCATGGCGAAACCCAGATCTGGAAGGGCTCGTCGTGCTCCATGGACGCGTGCACCGAGGACATGATCAAGCTGTGGGACGCGCTGGAGGTTGAGAAAAGCCACCTCGTGGGCTATTCGATGGGCGGTCGGCTCGCGCTTCACATCGCGACGCACAGGCCGGAGCGCGTACTTTCGGTGCTCACCATAGGCGCGCATGCCGGGCTGGACGAAGACGCCCGGCAGGGGCGGAGGCAAGGCGACGAGGTGCTGGCGAGCCGGATCGAGAGGGACGGCCTCGAGGCATTCGTCGATTACTGGAGCTCGCTCCCCCTTTTCGCCGGCCTGGAACGAAGAGGTCCGAACTATGTTGCGGAGGTGCGCGCGGAGCGCATGCGCAACCACGTCGCCGGCCTCGCATGCTCGCTGCGCGGAATGGGCGCCGGATCGATGCAGCCGCTGTGGGATGACCTCGCCAACGTCACGTTTCCCGGCACCTTTGTCGCGGGTCAGCTGGACCACGGCTACGTCGCGTCAGCACGCAGGCTGGCGGCCACCGTGCGTAACGGCCGCTTCGAGATCGTGTCTCGGGCCGGCCACGCCGTGCACCAGGAGCGCCCCGAAGCGTTTTCGCGAGTGCTTGGCTTTCACCTCGCCGCAGCCACGGCCGTGGGCGTCTCGTCTTCGAGCTCGACCTCGGACTGAATTCCGGCCGCATAGTGAGCGGCGCCCAGCCGCTCCCGGTCGAGCATTCCTCCGTCGTCGATCTTGCGCAGGACGAAGTGGTCGTGTCCCTCGCGCGCCAGGAGCTCCACCTCGTGGGCCACGTCGGCCGGCCGCCGCGTGGTGATGAGCGGCGCGTTCACAGCAGGATCCCAATCGTGAACAGGAGCGAGTAGGCCATCTCGGCCACCGCCATCCGCCTCAACGCTTTGACGAGCTCCGGCGCAGAGGTGGTGGCGAAGGCGGTGCGCACCGGCATCGAGGCGATCGGTATCCCGAAGTGCATGGCCATCACCGTCACGCCGGCGAGCTTCGTCAGGAAGATGACTATCGGGACGGCGAACGCCGCGCTCACCAGGACCAGCAGCAGGATGCGCGTGCCCTGCCGCCCGAGCCTGGTCGCCAGCGTGCGCTTGCCAGCGGCGGCGTCGGTCTCGATGTCGCGCAGGTTGTTCAGGAGGAGGATCGCGGCGGCGAGAAATCCGACACCGCAGCCGAGCAGCACGCTGAGCGTGGTGATGCGGCCGGTCTCGACGTAGGCGGTGCCCACCGTTGCGACCAGGCCGAAGAAGAGAAAGGCGAAGACTTCGCCGAGACCGTAGTAGCCATAAGGCCTCGGTCCGCCCGTGTACGTCCAACCGGCGAGAAGGCACGCCGCGCCCACGATCAAAAGACGCCAGTCGACCGCAAGGCTGAGCACAACGCCCGCAAGGGCCGCCAGTCCAAAGCTGGCGATCGCCGCCCAGCGAACCTGCGCTGGATCGACCATCCCCGAGGACGAGGCGCGCAGCGGGCCGACGCGGTTGGCGTCGGCGCCCCGCGCGAAGTCGGAGTAGTCGTTGGCCAGGTTGACGCCGACCTGCATGGCGAGCGCGACGACGAGTGCGAGCACGCCGGCCCACCACCTAGCGCCGCCCTGGTGGACGGCGACCGCGGTGCCGGCGAGCACCGGGGCCACGGACGCGGCGAGCGTGGCGGGACGTACGGCCGACCACCACACGCGCGACGCGCTGGTCGACGCCGTCGTGCTGGCCATCGCCTAAGGCCGCTTGGGAAACTTCGAGAAGTTTGGCTTTCGTTTCTGCACGTACGCGTCCCGACCTTCCTGAGCTTCTTCGCTCATGTAGTAGAGGAGGGTCGCGTCGCCCGCCAGCTGCTGGATCCCCGCGAGGCCGTCGTCGGCGGCGTTGAGGCCTGCCTTGAGCAGGCGCAGCGCCAGCGGGCTGAGCTCGAGCATGCGGCGACACCACGCAACGGTTTCCTTTTCGAGGTCGTCGAGCGGGACGACCTTGTTGACCAGGCCCATGTCCAACGCCTGCTGCGCGTCGTATTGCTCACACAGGAACCAGATCTCTCGCGCCTTCTTCTGACCGACGATCCGAGCGAGAAGACCGGCGCCGTATCCACCGTCGAAGCTGCCCACTCTGGGTCCGGTCTGGCCGAAGCGCGCGTTGTCCGCGGCGACGGTCAGGTCGCAAACGACGTGGAGGACGTGCCCGCCCCCGATCGCGTAGCCCGCGACCATCGCGACCACCGGCTTGGGAAGGCGCCGGATCTGGATCTGCAGGTCGAGCACGTTGAGCCGCCCGGTGCCTCCGGAATCCACATATCCATCCTCGCCGCGGACGCGCTGATCGCCCCCGGAGCAGAACGCCTCGGTGCCGGCGCCGGTGAGAATGACGACTCCGATCTGTGGATCGTCGCGCGCCGCCTCGAACGCCTTTGACATCTCGACCACGGTCTGGGGCCGGAACGCATTGCGGACCTCGGGCCGGTTGATCGTGATCTTTGCGATGCCTTCCCAGGTGTCGTAGAGGATGTCGGCGTAGCTGCCTGAGCGAACCCATCGAGGTGCGGCCGAATCTTTCAAGTCATCACTCCTAGAGCGATCACTAGCACTAATGCTAGCGCTCCGGAGAGGCGCCTATCTACACGTGCTGGCGAGGCCTCTTGCGAGGGAACAGGCGGACGATCTTGGCGTAGTCGTCCGGCGTGTCGACGTCGTCGGGACGCCCGGGTGCGGGCACGATGTCCAGCAGCTCGGGCCTACCCTGCAGCACCTGGCGCGCGCCGGAGTCGCCCTTCAGCTTCATGAGCGCAGCCCAAAGCTCGCGAGAGAGGATCACTGGCGGCACCCACCCCGACGCTCCGTCGCTGCCATGCGCGACCGCAACCGCCGGTCGTGAGCCCTCACGGCGCCAGGCCCGCAGCAGCGTCGCCACCGTGCGTGAACCGACGAGCGGCTGATCGCCGAGCAGCACCATCACCGCCTCGATCTCCGGTCGCATCGCGCGCAGGCCCACCTTGAGAGATGAGGCCATCCCGCTCTGCGACCTCGCGTTGTAGACCATCTCGGCCCGGCCCTCGATGGCCCGCCTGACGTCGTCTTCGGCATACACGACGACGGTCTGGTGGCAGCCGCCCTCCGATGCGGCCTCGAGCACGTGGCGGACCATCGGCACGCCGTCGATGTCGAGCAGGAGCTTTTGCGACCCGGGCATCCTGGAGCTCTGGCCGGCGGCAAGGACGATCCCGCCCACTGGCAGGAGCGCGGCGGCCAGTCGCTCGAAGGGTGGTCGGGCGGAGCGGATCCACTCCACCTCGATGCCCGCGCGGATGGCGACCTCCGCAAAACCGCGAAGCCTTCCGCCGTCGCCGTCGACGAGAAGGAGGCGCCGTCCGATCAGGGGAGTGAGGTCGGGCACCTGCTCCGGCAGGGCCACGACCGCGACCGAGCGGCAGTCGCTGCGGGCAATGATGTGCTGCAGGGCCGCGTCGAGGTCGCGACCGCGCACGACCATCGAATGCGGACCTTCGGGTTCGCGGTACGTCCTTCCCCGGATCGCGAGGTCCAGGTCCCCCATGACGAACACGGACATAGGCGGTTCAGCATGCCAGATGGGGACCGCCTTACTCTCCTCTTTAGGATGCCGGTTCTTGGAGCTCACGTCGACTCGTCCGGCGGCCTGCACCTGGCGTTCGAGCGCGCCAAGGCGATGGGGGCGGATGCCATACAGGTCCACCCTACTCCGCCCGGATTCTGGGGGTCGCCCAAGCTGGACGAAACCCGGATCGCGACCTTCAAGGAGGCGGCGGCCAAGCACGGCCACCCGCCCTTCTACTTTCACGCCGTCTACCTGATCAACCTGGCAGGCGACGACTCCACGCTCCGCCAGCGCTCGGAGAGCACGCTGGCCGGCTACCTGAGGGCGGCGGACGAGCTCGGCGTCCACGGCGTGATCTTTCACACGGGGTCGCACAAAGGCGCAGGATTCGAGAAGCGCCTCCCGTCGATCACCCAGCATCTCCAGCACGTTCTCGATCGAGCCGACCCCACCTCAGCTCGGCTGTTGATCGAAAACAACGCGGGACTCGGCGGGTGCGTCGGGGCGAAGTTCGAAGAGATCGCGCAAATGCTCAGCGCGCTGGACAACGACCCGCGCGTCTCAGTCTGTTTCGACACGTGTCACGCGTTCGCGTCGGGTTACGACGAGCGCAGCGCGGCCGAGGTGAAGAAGACGATCGACGAGCTCGACCGCGTCATCGGGATGGCTCGCGTGGAGGTGGTCCACTGCAACGACTCGGTCACGGGCCTGGGCTCCAACCGCGACCGGCACGCGAACATCGGGACGGGCCAGATCGGCGAGGAGGGATTTCGGGCCCTTCTCCGCGAGCCTCGGCTCGCCCGACTGCCCTTCATCCTCGAGGTACCCGGCGCGGGTGGCGGGCCTGACGCCGAGCAGGTCGCCGTGCTGAAGAGGCTCGCGGCTTAGGCCGCGTCGGAAGCGGAGCGGTCGTCCTCGACCCCGATCGGAGCGTGCCTCCGAGGCGGGCGCCGCATGGCGAGCCCGGCCAGCTGCCACACCCGCCTGCCGAGCAAAGCCGCCACGTGGGCGACGCCAAAATGGGGGTGCGGGCCGTAGAGGCGCGAGTTCTCAGCCTCGCGCTGGACGTCCTTCAGCCGCTGCCACATCATGTCCTCGTTCTCATACGGGTTCATGGTCCTACCTCCGTGTAACCGGCTAAGCGTTGATACCAGTTATTATAACCAATGTTGCGGTATTTGTGGTTATGGGTACACTGAATCGCGATGTCTGATCGGGAAACCGCCGGCGGAGAGCTCGGCCTCGTCCAGGCATTCGTCAACACGGTCGACCTGCAGGACGGACCGGAAGAGCTCAACGACCCAAACACGCTGCGGACCTGGCTGGTTGCAAGCGGCTTGATGGATTCCAGCCAGTCGGTGGACGAATCGGACCTGAAGCACGCCATCGCCGTGCGGGAGGCGATGCGAGGCATGATCGGGGGCAACTCCGGCCGGCGCGTCTACCCCGTCGACCTGGCGACCCTCAATGAGGCGGCCGCGGCGAGCCGCCTCCGGATGCGGTTTGGCTCGGGTGGCAGGCCCCGGCTCGAGCCGGAAGCAGCGGGCGCCGTCGGTGCGATCGGCCGGCTCGTGGCAACGATGTACTCCGCCATGCAGAGCGATGAGTGGGACCGGCTGAAGCTCTGCTCCTCAGACCCCTGCCGCTGGGTCTTCTACGACCGCTCCCGGAACCAGTCGAGCCGATGGTGCAACATGGCCTCCTGCGGCAACCGCGCCAAGGCGAAGCGCTTCAGGCAGAAGCGCGTACCGCCTTCATAGAAGCGCCCGAGCCGCCGAACCTCACCGCTGTGATCTCGGCCAGGATGCCGAGCGCCGTCTCCTCCGCCGCGCGGCTGCCCAGGTCGAGGCCGATCGGTCCGTGAACCCGCGCCAGCTGCTCCTCGGAGAAGCCCTCCTTGCGCAGCGCGTCGAAGCGGTTCTGGTTTGTCTTCCGGCTCCCGATGGCGCCGATGTAGCCCGCGTCCTTCGTCAGCACCGAGCGTAGGGCTGGCAGGTCGAACTTCGGATCGTGGGTCAGGATCACGACGTAGGTCGAGTTGTCGACCGCGATCTTCGCCATCGCCTCGTCCGGCCAGCCGACGATGAGCTCGTCTGCGTCAGGGAACCGCTCCTTGGTCGCGAACTTCGCGCGTGCGTCGACGACCGTCACTCGATAGCCCATCAACTTCGCGAGTCTGTGCAGCGGGATCGCGATGTGGATCGCGCCGACGATCACCAACTGCGCCGGTCGCCGGAACGGCTCGACGAACACGTCTCCATCTCGACGCGCGAGCTCGGTCCCGGAAGGCGTCCCGGTAACCAGCTCTGCTTCACCCGTCGACAGGTTCGTGCGGAGCGTCGCGGACTCGTTGCGGTTGAGGATTCCGACGAGCTGCCTGTGAGCGCGGCCCAGGGGCTGGACGAAAACCTCGATATGTCCGCCGCAGGCCAGACCGACCTCGAACGCGACGTCGTCCGCCACGCCGAACGCAGCCACCTTTGGTGTTCCGCTCTTCAGGACCTTCTGGGCTTCCTCAAACACGGCGCCCTCGATGCAGCCGTTCGACACCGAGCCCGCCATCTTCCCGGAGCGCGTGACCAGCATCTTCGAACCCAGCGGTCGCGGGCTCGAACCCCACGTCTCCACCACGGTCGCGAGGGCGATGTCCTCGCCTTCCCGCGTCCACTGATTCAGCTCGTCGAGGACTTCTCTCATCGCGACGTCCTCGTGTCGAGACCTGCCAGAAGCCTGCCCAGGTCGTCGAGAGCCTGGACGTTGTGCGCGGCGAGAAAGTCATCGCAGTGGGGCAGCGCGGCGGCCATTCCGCGCGTCAGAGGCTCGTACCCCTCCGAGCCGAGGAGCGGGTTCAGCCAGATCAGTCGGTGAGCGGAGCGTCGCAGGTGGATGAGCTCCGATGTGAGGTGAGCCGGGTCGCCGCGGTCCCACCCGTCGCTGATGATGACCACGACTGCGCCGTGACCGAGGACGCGCCGCGCCCAGCGGCGGTTGAAATCGCCGATCGCGTCGCCGATCCGAGTGCCGCCGCTGAAATCGTGGACGCCCTTGCTGACCGAATCGAGGGCCTTGTCGAGGTCGCGCTGGCGGAGCAATCTCGTGATCCTCGTCAACCTGGTTGAGAAGACAAACGCCTCGAGGTCCTCTCGGCGCGCGACTGCGTGCGCAAAGATCATCAACAGTCGGGAGTAGCGCTCCATCGAGCCGCTGACGTCGCAGATCAGCACCAGCGGCCGCCGGCGGACGCGCGGCTTGCGCCGGAAAAGTGTCATCAGCTCGCCGCTCGACCGGATCGCGTGACGGGCTGAGCGCCTGAGGTCGATGCGGCCGTCGCGGGACGGGCGCAGGCGGCGCGTGCGACGCTCGGCCACGCGCCACGGCGCCTGCTCGAGCAGTTTTCGCACCTGCTCGGTCTCAGCCCAGGTCATCTCTTCGAAGTCCTTGTGGCGGAGCAGCTCCTCTGCGCTGTAGCCGCTCGAGCTGGCCGGGAACTCGGTGGGGTTCTCGCGATTCATCTGCGACATGTTCAGCCCGAGGGCGTTCGCCCAGGCTTTCGCGCGCTCGGGAGCCATCGGCAGCGGCCGGCTGCGGCCCGGAATCGTGCCGGCGGACGCACGCGGGTCGGCCGGCGCCCAGAAGATGTCGAACGCGGCCTCGAATGTCGGGATGTCCTCTTTTCGGCTCACGAAGACCGAGCGGAGGGCGTTGCGGAAGTCGTCGCGCTGCTTGAGGTCGATGAACCCAAGCGCGCGGGTGGCGTCGGTCAGGCGGCGCGGCCCCGCCTCCAGGCCCGCGTCGTGCAGCAGGCGGGCGAACGCCCCCAGTCGGGGCAGCAGGTCGGGCCGCTGCTCAAGCACGTTGAGCCTTCTCGACCAGAGCAGGCACCTGCTCGCGCACGCGTTCCAGATCCTCCTGGTACTTGAGCGCCGCACCCATCGTGGCGCTAACCAGGCCGGCGTCGATCCGCGTCGCCCCCAGCGTGGCCAGCGAACGGGCCCAGTCGAGCGTCTCCGCCACGCCCGGGACCTTGTACAGGTCCATGCCGCGCAGCCCCTGCACCAACGCCGCGACCTCACGCGCCAGGCCGTCGGCTGCTTCCGGCGCGCGGGCGCGCACGATCTCGACCTCCTTGTCGAGGTCGGGGTAGTCGATCCAGTGATACAGGCAGCGGCGCTTCAGCGCGTCATGCACCTCGCGTGTCCGATTCGATGTGATCACGACCAACGGCACCTGGCGCGCCTTGATCGTGCCGATCTCCGGGATCGAGACCTGGAAGTCGGACAGCAGCTCGAGAAGGAACGCCTCGAACTCTTCGTCTGAGCGGTCGATCTCATCGATGAGCAGCACTGGTGGTGTCGGGTCGTCGTTGTCGATCGCGTCGAGCAGAGGCCGCCGCAGGAGGAAGTCAGAGCTGAAGATTTCGCGCTCGGCGGTCTTTCGATCTTCGCCCTCGCCCATGAGCCTGATGTGCAGCAGCTGACGGGGGTAGTTCCACTCGTATACGGCGTGGGCGAGGTCGATGCCCTCGTAGCACTGGAGCCGGATCAGCCGCGCGCCGAGGACCTCGGCCATGACCTTCGCCGCCTCGGTCTTGCCGACGCCCGCCTCGCCTTCGATGAAGAGAGGCTTCTGCAGCCGGAGGGCGAGGAAGATCGAGGTGGCCAGCGCGCGGTCGCCGATGTAGCGCCGCTCGCGCAGCCGCCGCTCGACGTCCTCGATCGTTGCCGGTGCTGTCACGGTGAGAAAGAGTACGAGTGTGGCCCGGTCAGCCGGACCGGGCCACAACCCAAGCCTTGCTACTTGCCTTCGGCCTGGTTTATCGCCCGCTTGGTCAGCACCCGGGCAAGGTGCTTCTTGTACTCGGGGCTGGCGCGCAGGTCGCCGGCCGGGTCGAGCCCGTCCGACGCGTGCTGCGCCGCGTCCTCGGGCTTGGCGCCATCGTGCAGCGCCTCCTCCACTGAGGTCGCGCGCACGGGGGTCGGTCCAACGTTGGTCAGCCCGATCCGCCAGCCGCCGTTCATCTTCTGGGCCGCCACGCCGACGATCGCCCAGTCGAACAGCCGGCGACGGAACTTGACGTACTTGTGGGGTCCGTTGGCCACGGGGAAGACGACCTCGGTCACGACCTCGTCGGGTCCGAGTGCTGTCGTGAAGAGGTCCTTGAAGAAGTCCTTGGCCGCGATGGTCCGCTTGTTGGTGACGATGTCGGCGTCGAGGATCAGCGCGAGCGTCGGATAGTCGCCCGCCGCGTCCGCATGTGAGATGACCCCGCCCATCGTCCCCATGTTCCGGACCTGGTTGTCGCCCACCTCGCCCGCGATCTCCGCGAGGAGGGGGAGCTTGTCCTGGACCACGCTCGAGTTCTGGATCGCGACGTGGCGCGCCAGCGCGCCGACGTGCAGCTTTCCGCCGCTCTCCTTGATCTGGTCGAGGTTCTTGATGCCGTTGATGTCGACCAGGGCCTTCGGCTGGGCCAGGCGCAGACGCATGAGCGGGATGAGGCTGTGTCCACCGGCCAGGATCTTTGCGTCCTCGCCGTACCTGCCGAGCAGGTTCGAGGCCTCCTCGACCGAGGAGGCACGGGCGTATTCGAATGCGGCGGGTATCAATTGCGCGCCTCCTTGATCATCTTCCAGAGTCGGTCTGGGCTTGCAGGCATGTCGACGTGTTTGATACCGAATGGGCTCACCGCGTCCACTACCGCGTTGATGACTGCCGCGCTGGCCGCGATCGTGCCTGCCTCTCCGATGCCTTTCACCCCGAGCTCGTTCGTCGGGCTCGGAGTAAGCGTGTTGTCGAGGACCATCTCGGGCATCTCGTTCGCCGTAGGCACGAGGTAGTCAGTCAGCGTTCCAGTGCGAAGCTGCCCCGAGTCGTCGTCGTAGACGACTTCCTCGTACAACGCCTGAGCGATGCCCTGGGCGATCCCTCCAACGATCTGCCCCTCGACGATCATCGGGTTGATGACGTTGCCGCAGTCGTCAACCGCAATGTATTTGCGAAGGTCGACGCCGCCGGTGTCTGGGTCGACTTCAACGACGGCCACATGCGCTCCGAATGGCCAGGTGAAGTTGGGCGGGTCGAAGTAGCTCACGGCTTCAAGACCTTGCTCCATTCCTTCTGGAAGTCCAGCGCCGTAGCTGGCAAACGCTATCTCGCCAAAGGCCTTTACCTTGTCAGGGCTGCCTTTGACGTGGAAGCGGCCCTGGTCGAAGACGATGTCTTCCTCTGACGCCTCGAGGATGTGGGCCGCGAGCTTCTTCGCCTTGTCGACGACTTTGAGACACGACTTGCGGATGGACATCCCGCCCACAGCAACACTCCGGCTGCCGTACGTGCCGTAGCCCATCGCGGGTCCTTCCGCGGTGTCGCCGTGACGCAGCTCGATCGACTCGTACGGGACACCGAGCGTGTCGGCGGCGATCTGGGCGAACGTGGTGTCGTGGCTCTGTCCGTGGGAGTGGGTGCCGACGTAGACGGTCACGCTGCCCGTGGGAAGAACCCTGACCTGCGACGACTCGACCAGGGCCACGCCCGCAGCGGGCGCGGTGGCAGCGCTGGGGCCGAGGCCGCAGATCTCGATCCAGGTCGAAAGACCGATTCCGAGATACCGGCCGTGCTTCCGCCCCTCGGCCTGCTCGCGGCGCAGCTGGTCGTAGCCGGCAATCTTGAGCGCCTTGTCGAGCGACCCGTTGTAGTCGCCCGAGTCGTAGACGAGGCCGAAGTTGTTGGTGAATGGAAACTCCGTGGCGAAGTTCTTGCGCCGGATCTCGGCCGGGTCCATGCCGATCTTGTCGGCGATGAGGTCGACCGCCCTCTCGACGAGGTGCGTCGCCTCAGGTCGGCCCGCACCGCGATAGGGATCGGTCGAGGTCTTGTTGGTGAGGACTCCGACGGTCCTCGAGGCGACATGCTTCCACCTGTACGCGCCGCCGGCGAGCAGGCACGCGACTGCCTGAAACGCTCCGAACACCCCTTGATAGGCGCCCAGGTCGATGTACTGCGTGACGTTGAGCGCCACCAGCGTGCCGTCCTTCTTCGCGCCCACCTCGATGTCGAAGATCTGGCCGCGGCCGTGGGTCGTGGCGACGAGGTTCTCCGTCCGGCCCTCGATCCATTTGACCGGGTGGCCGGAGAGCTTGGATGAAACGACGGCCAGGTACTCCTCTGGATACGGCCGGAGCTTGCTGCCAAACGCGCCACCGACGTCTGGTCCGGCGATCACGCGCACCTGGCTTTCGGCCAGACCGCAGGCGGTACCAACGAAGAGTCTGATGAAATGCGGGACCTGGCTCGAGGTCCACAGAGTGAGCCGTTTGTCGTAGTTGTCATAGTCGGCGACGAGTCCACGGCCTTCCATCGCGATCGGGAACAGTCGCTGCTGGAGGATTCGCTCCTTGACCACCACGTCCGCCTCTTTCATCACGTCCGGGTTCTCAGGCGCGTACGTCAGCTCCCACCCGATGTTGTCCGGAGCGCCGATGTGGGCGGTCGGGCTGCCTTTCTCCATTGCCTTCTCGATGTTCATCACGGCCGGCAGCTGGTCGTACTCGACCTCGACGAGCTGCGCTGCGTCAGCCGCCTGATACCGCTCCTCCGCCAGCACCACCGCCACCGGCTCGCCCTGATAGACGACCTCGTCGTGCGCGATCGGGAACTGGTTCGGAACCTGCTTCTTCTCGGCCACGAACGAGTTGGAGACCGGCAACCCGCCTGCGATGTGGTCCTTGAAATCTGCGTACGTGTACACCGCCTGCACGCCGGGCGCAGCCTTGGCGGCGGCGAGGTCGATCGAGCGGATCTTCGCGTGCGCGTAGGGACTCCGTACGACGTTCATATGAAGCATCCCTGGGCGCGTCATGTCGTCGACGTAGCGACCGTGCCCGCTGACGAGGCGAGGATCCTCGCGACGATGGATCTTGGCGCCGATCATCGTGGTGATGGCCATTACTCACCCCCCGTGGCCATCGCGGCCTTCTTCTCGGCGGGCGCCTTGGCGCCGCCCATCGTCCGGGCGGCGGTCTGCACGGCCTTGACGATGTTCACGTAGCCCGTACACCGGCAAAGGTTGCCTTCGAGTCCCTTGCGAATCTCGTCCTCGGTCGGGTTCGGATTGGTCGCAAGGAGGTAGGCCGCGGCCATGATGAATCCAGGAGTGCAGTAGCCGCACTGCAGGCCGTGCTCGTCCCAGAACGCCTGCTGGATCGGGTGCAGCTCGCCATCCCTGGCCATGCCCTCGATCGTGGCCAGGCTCCTGCCTTCGGCCTGGACGGCAAACATCGTGCAGCTCTTGACCGCCATGCCGTCGACGAGGATCGTGCACGCCCCACACTGGCTGGTGTCGCACCCGATGTGGGTGCCCGTGAGCCCCAGGTTGTCGCGGAGGTGGTGTACGAGCAGAAGGCGGGGCTCGACCTCATGCTCGTACCGGCGGCCGTTGACGGTGGTCGCGACCTTGTGTTTCATCCGGTCCTCCTAAATCCCCTCAAAGGCAGCGAACCCGCCGCCTCTCCAACCCACCGAAGGACTAACCCCTCTATTGCGCTACTTTTAGCCAGGAAATGCAACTGGAGAATACCTTTCATGTCAGCGCGCCGCCCGAGCGTGTCTTCGAATACCTCCTCGATGTCAACAAGATCGTCGGCTGCGTGCCCGGCGCCGAGCTGACCGAGGTCGTCGACCAGACCACCTTCAAGGGGAAGGTCAAGGTCAAGGTCGGCCCGATCACGGTCGCCTACAGCGGCACGGCACGGATCTCAGACCGGAACGACGAGGAGCGCCGCGCTACTCTCTCGGCGGAAGGTCGAGAGACAACGGGTCCGGGCTCCGCGCGCGCGACCGCGCAGATGCACGTGCAGACAGCCGGCGAGGATTCCCTGGTCCAGATCGTGACCGAATATCACGTCGCGGGGAGGGTGGCTCAGTTCGGGCGCGGCGTCATGGAAGACGTCTCCAAGCGGCTGATCCAGGACATGGCCAACTGCATCCAGGCCAACCTCGAGGCCGATGAGCCGGCGGAAGACGACGTCGCGGCGGCTGTCGAGCGTTCGGCGGAGGCCCGGCCCGCACCCCTTCAGACGGCGAAGCCGGTCAGCGCGTTTGCGCTGTTCTGGCACCTGGTGAAGGTGCGGTTCGCCAGGCTCCTCGGAAGGTCAGCCTAGAAACACCGCCAGCATCAGGTCGCGGTTGACCCAGATGTTCGGCTGGGTCCAGCTCTTGCCCGCGATCCCGAACACCGTGATCGTGGCGTCGACGATCGGAAAGAAGCGGGCCTTCATGAGTATCTCGTTGTGCATCGAGGGATCGGTCGCGGTCGGAAATTCGGCCGCCCCGGTCACCATGAAGCTTGCGGCCTGGAACATCACGTACCGCCGCATCATCTCCGCCACCTGGTCGGCGGGCGGCGGCTCGGGCTCTACGCTCCGAATCCCGCCGATGAGGTTCTTGTTGAACAGCCCTTCTGGAACCCCGCTCAGCGGAACAGCGCCGGGAAGCAACGGCTCGGCGCTGACGTTGCGCATGTGAAATAGCGGCTCGGGGTCGTTGATCGTCTCGCGAAGCCGGCCCCCCCGAACCTGGATCTCGGCCGTAAGGCGCTCGAAAGACGTCAGCACGTCGACCTTGCTCCAGCTGAGGTTGGCGCCGGTGAAGCCTCCTGTGGGACCGGACATCAGCGGGCAAGGATAACGCGGCGGCCCCCGGCCAGAGCCGAGAATTGGGTGCGATGGACCTGGAGGGGGCGAGGTCCCGGATTCGGGAACGGTCTGAGCTCAAAGCATTCATAGCCGTCTCGCACGAGCACGGCAGCGGTGATGTGGTCGCTGTCAAGGACCTGGTCGACGTCGCGGGAATGGTCACGACCGCAGGAGGTGTGATCCTCCCCGACACGGCGGCCGAGGACGATGCTCCGGTGATCGCGCGGCTCAGACAGGTGGGCTGCGTCGTGGTCGGCAAGGCGAACCTTCACGAGTTCGCGTACGGGGTGACGAGCCTCAACCCGCATTACGGCAATGTGCTCAACCCTCACGACCCGAGCCGCGTCGCGGGCGGATCCTCGGGCGGTTCGGCGGTGGCCGTCGCGACGGGGATGTGCGACTGGGCGATCGGCAGCGACACCGGCGGTTCGATCCGGATCCCCGGATCACTCTGCGGCGTCGCGGGTTTCAAGCCGGCGTTCGGCAGCATCGACATCAGAGGCGTGATCCCACTGAGCCGGTCGCTGGACACGCTTGGCCCGATGGCGCCGACCATCGCGGAAACGGCGCGCGCCTACACGTTGATGTCGGGCGAATCGATCTCCCTCGACGGGTTGACCAGGCCGCGTCTTGCGGTTCCGGCGGGTTGGATTTCCGGGCTGGACGAGCCGACGGCGCGGGCATGGGCTGCTGTCTCAGAGGGCGTCCCAGAGATCGGGTTCATCGACCGCGAGCCCCTGTTCCAGGTTGGGCTCACGATCCTGCTTTACGAAGCGGCCGATTACCACCGACGTTGGGCCACCCAATCCCCGGAGAAGTACGGCGCCGACGTGCTGCGCCTCATCCGCCGCGGCTTCGAGATCTCGCGAGCCGCTTACGAAGAGGCCATGGGTGAGCGAGAGAGGCTCGAGGTCGCTGCCCATCACGCAATGGACGCAATCGACGCGATGATCCTGCCGGCCACCGCCATCGTGGCCCCGCCGGTGGACACGGCCGACGAGGTTCGCGAGCCGCTGTCAAGGTTCACGCGGCCGTTCAACACGACTCATCAACCGGTCGCGGTGCTGCCCGCGCCGGCCAAGGGCCTGCCGGTCGGCGTACAGGTGGTCGGGCGCCGCAACAACGAAACGCTTCGTGCCGCGGCGTGGTTGCAGCGAGAGTGGAGGTGAAATCGAAAGAGCTGTTCCCGACCATCTTCAGCCGCCACGCGGCGGCCTATCAACGCCGGCTCGACGACATCATGGCGCGCGGACAGGCTCGCGGCCGGCAGCGCGTGATCGACCTTCTCGAGCTGAAGCCTGGGATGCGCGTGCTCGACCTGGCCTGCGGTCCGGGAACTCTGAGCAAGCCACTCGCCGCCCAGGTCGCCCCCGATGGCGAGGTCGTCGGCATCGACCTGGCGGTCGGAATGGTCGAGCTGGCTCGCGCGGCCGGAATCGCGAACGCGACGTTCGAGGTCATGGATATCGAGGAGCTGGTGTTTGGGGACGACTCGTTCGACGCCGCTGCTTGCGGTCATGGTCTCCAGTTCGCACCCGACCTCGCCCGCGCGCTGCGCGAGGCGCACCGCGTGCTGCGTCCCGGCTCGCGATTTGCCGCGAGCGTGCCATTGAACGACGCCCACCAGCGCCCGTGGAAGGTGCTGGACGAGGTCGTCGAGCGGTGGCTGCCGCCGGCGCCCGTGGCGACCGATCAGAAGACCACGCGTTCGGCGGTCGGTGACGCGGCAGCATTTCGCGGTGCTGCTCTGGAAGCATGCTTTGTGAACGCGACGGTGGAGCTCATCGAGGAGAAGGTGCTCTGGGCGTCGGCCGAGCAGCTCGTATCGCTGTGCATGAGCTGGTGGGACCTGGCGTCCCGCGTCGAGACCCTCGGTCCCGGCCAGCGGAGGGCGTTCATCGACGACGCCGTTGCGTCGCTCCGCCGCGAGCACCCCGGCCCCATCGAAACGTCGGGTCGCAATCACGTCCTGATCGCCGTCGCGTGATGCGGCGGCCGGCCGCGTGCTTCCTGTTCAGCATTGCTCTGGTCTCAGCCACGCCTTCGCCGTCACCGACTCCGCTGGTGCTGGGGCCGCCCGAGTACCGCGCGATCTGGGTCGATGCCTTCCACGATGGAATCAAGTCGCCGGCCCAGGTCGAAAAGCTCGTGTCCGATGCGCGGCGAGCCAACCTGAACACGCTGATCGTGCAGGTCCGCAAAGCAGGCGACGCGTACTTCAACCGCGCCGACGAGCCGCGCGCGAAAGACATTGCCGGCCCGCGCGACTTCGACCCACTGGCCTATATCGTCCGGCTCGCGCACGCATCGGTGCCAAGGATCGAGGTGCACGCCTGGGTGAACACCTTTTTCGCGGGTCAATCGAGCCGCGTGTACGCGCGTCACGGCAGCGATTGGGGGAACCGCTCCGCCGACGGCCAGACCAGCGCCTACCTGGATCCGGGCGTGCCCGAGGTCCAGATCTACCTGCATCGCCTCTTCATCGACCTTGCCGGCAATTACGACGTCGACGGCATCCATCTGGATTTCGTCCGCTATCCGGGCGTCGATTGGGGATACAGCGCAAGCGCCGTCAGCCTCTATATGGCGGAGACGGGCGCGGTCGCCCCGCCCGACCCGGATGACCCGCGGTGGCAGGCGTGGCGAAGGGCGCGCGTGACGGCGTTCGTCCGCGACCTCCACAACGACCTGCAGCAGGACAAGCCGTCAGTGAAGTTGAGCGGAGCGCTCATCTGTTTCGGTGGCGGGCCGGCATCGGCCACGGACTGGGAGCTGACCTCGGCATACAGGTCGGTGTTTCAGGACTGGCGCGAGTGGATGGTCAAGGGGTACCTCGACCTGGCCGTGCCGATGAACTACGACAGCGACTGGAGCGCGCGGCAAAAGGGATGGTTTGAGCGGTGGTTGGCTTTCGAGAAGGACTCGGGTTTCGCCAATCGAGTCGTGATCGGAGTCGGCGCGTTTCTCAACTATCCGGAGGACACGCTGGCCCAGATCCGCCGCGTGCTCTCCACGTCAACCGGGGGAAATCGGGTGCTCGGCGTGGCGATCTATTCGTATGCATCGACGTCGGTCTACGGAACCGACGACTTCTACGGCTCTCCCGACCTGGCGAGCGGCCTACCGCGCCAGCCCTACGCCGGAGGAATCACGAGCGACGTGGGACTCGCCGGCCGGGCGCGGACGTTCAATGAATGGTTCATGACCCAGCTCTCGCAGCCCGATTTTTACCGTGACGTGCAGCTCGGCTGGGTGGCGACGCAACCAGTCTTCGTGCAGCCTGCGCCCGTGCCCGTTCTGTGAACGTGCCGCGGCCAAGCGCAATCCTTCGGCTGGTCGCGTTCGCGGTGGCGGCTGGACTGGCGATGGCAGGTGTGCAGCCGCTTCTCGCCGCGGGCACCGGTTTGGTGGAGCTGCGGTGGGCGGTGGGCCTGAGCGGGCCGGCGGTGCTCACGGCGGGCCTGGTTTTCGGCGCGGGCCGCATGCTCGACCGCGGGGATGTGGTTCAACCGCCGTGGTACTCGGCGTGGCTCCTGTTACCCGGCTCCTTCCTGCTTGCGGGCGCCGCCGCCATGTGCATCTTCGGCGCCCTGGTCGAGTTCTCGCTCATCCCGTGGACGATGTGGGTCCTGCTGATCAGCGGCGGTCTTCTGTGGGCCGCCGCCATGATGCTGGTGCGCAGCCACTCCCACTGACGCGCGCGAGAGGCGGTCATGGATCGCGCGCCGCCCTCGCTCGATGGCCTTCACGCCGTCGCCGCCCTTGAACCCGCTGTTCGCGCCGCCGAGCAGGCTGTCGAGCTCCCATGCGAGCTGGTCCGAGTCGACCTCCGGGTCGATGTCGCCTGCCTGCTGCGCCTCTCGCACGGCGCGCTCCAGGCTGTAGGACCAGTAGTTCTTCTTCTCGAGCGCAGAGTCGCGGACCGGTCCCGGCCGCCTGCTGTCGAACTCTGCGGCCACCGCCTCGAAGAAGCAGCCACCAGGAAACACCCCCCGCTCGACGTAAGAAAGCCATGCGTTGCACAGGGCGAGAACGCGCCCGGCGCCGCGCGGCACGGCCAGCGCGGGACGGATGACCTCCTCGGTGAAGATCTGTGCCGCCGTCGCGATCGTCGCCAGGTGCAGCTCCTCCTTGGAGCCGAAATGGGCGAAGAGCCCGCTCTTGCTGATCCCCAGGTCGCCGGCGAGGCGCTGCAGGGAGATCGCTTCCAAGCCTTCGGCAGACCCCACCCGCGCCGCGTGAAGAAGAATCGCCTGCCGGGTCTTCTGGCCGCGCAGGCGGCGGCGGTCGGTCGATTGCTGAACGGCCATTTGCTTTCAGGCCGATATTAGCACGAACGGTCGGTTACTATTGACTTATACGACCGGTCGTGCTATTTGTTTGCGTTGGAGGCTGAATGCAGATGGTCGAGATCGAGTCGGCGTGCAAAGGACGGCCCGGGCTGGCGAGCCTGGATCCATCGGACACAGGGCTCGCGGTGAGGCTCTTTCATCGGTTGTCGCCGCAGTCGGTCTATCGCCGGTTCCACAGCCCGGTGGTGAGGGCGGAGTACTTCACGTCCTTGCTCTTGCGGCTCGACCACCACGACCGGGAGGCGGTGGCCGCGGTCGAGGACGGCGAGCTGGTCGGCGTCGCCCAGTACTCGCGGCGGGCCGGCTCGGTCCACGCCGACCTGGCCATCGTGGTCGCCGATGCGTGGCAGCGGCAGGGGCTGGGCACGCGGTTGGTCGCCGCGCTCGCGGAGCGCGCGAAGGCGGAGGGGATCACCGGGTTTAGCGTCGACGTGCAGGGCGACAACTTCGGCGTGCTGAAGCTGCTGAAGCGAGTCGCGCCCGGCATCCGCCTCGCCTTTTCCGGCGGAGTCGGGGAAGGGGTCATGCCTTTGGCAGCGGAGCAGGCGTCGTGAGCAACCGGGAGCGGATCCGCATTCTCCGCAGCACGAAAGAGCTCGCCCGCTTCAGCGAGTCGCAGCTGCGCGGCCTCGCGTCGTACGTCGACGAGCAGTCCGTCGGAGCGGGATCGCAGCTGGCTGCCGAGGGACGGCTGTGCCATCAGCTGTTGATCGTCGCGTCGGGCCGGCTCGAGACCTGTCGCGGCGGCCGGCGCGAGACGCTCGGACCGGGCGACAGCTTTGGGTGGTGCGCGATGCGCGAGCGAGGTCTCAACGAAGCAAACGTGTCGGCGGTCGCGCCGTCACGTCTCCTCGTGATGAGTCATGAGCAATTCCGCGCGATAGACGGCCTGACGCTCAGTTAATCTCTGCGCCGAAATTTTCCAGGGCCCTGGCTGGGCCCTCCTGTGAGGATGTATTCATGCCAGCGGCAACCTGGCGTGACCCAGGGCCCTCCACGGCTGCGAGCGCATGCCATCAGAGTGGACATGTCCGCCGGTCCCTCCCCCGCCAGCAACACCTCGGGCGAGGCTAGGCGAAAAAAATCGCCCGATCAACCCAGCCTGTTAAGAGAGCGCGATCAGCCCGATGCGCGCGAGTGCATCATTCCGGCACCCGTCAGCGTTCGCCGCAGGCAGACCGCAACCCACATCCGGTACGGCCGCCACGACTCCGCAATCTGGCCGAGCTCGCCGTAGCTCGGATCGTGGGTCAGCCCGTATTCGTTGCGCACCGCACCGAGGAGCCGCGGCTCGGCGGTGGGCAGCTCATCGACCGCGCTCAGCGCACGCAGCCGCACGAGCTGCGAGCCGAACTCACCGATTCCCTTGAGCTGTTTGAGGCTCGCGAGCGCTTCGCCTTCCTGCAGTGCCCGCAGAGTCTCGGTGTCCAGCTGGCCTGCGAGCGCCGCCCGCCCCAGCTCGTTGAGATATTCGACCTTCCGCCCAAAGAGGCCCTTGAACGATTTCAGGTGGACCAGCGCCTCTGGCGCAGGGAAACAAAACAGGCGATGGCCGTGGATGTCGATCGATGCCCCGAGCTCGCGACACATCCGGTCCTTGATGCCCTGCGCCTGACGCATATTGATCCGCGAAGAGACGAGGCACCACGCCGCGGCCTCGTACGCGTTGGACCAGTTGACCGGACGAAATCCACGGAACCTGCGCTGCAGGCCGGCCACGACAGCGTCGCGTCGTGCAACGTCGGGCCAGCCACGACCGTCGACGTCGAGGCTCAGGATTCGTGCCGTCTGTGGCCTGACCATGGCCGGAGCCGCCTCACCGTAGACAGTGCCGTGCACGAGCCCCGTCGCGTTCTGTTGCAAGCAGACCCCAACCGGGATCCACTCGCCGTCGGTCAAGAACGCCAGGTGCAGATGACCCTCGGTCTTCCCGCCTTCTGATGGGGCTTCGTGCCATGCGTCGATGAAGCCCGCGCTCTCGCGCAGCGAGTACTCGCCGAGTGGTTCGAGCTCGAAGGCGCGCGATGTGGCTGCACCGCTCATGTCGAGCCGGTGTGCCGCGGCTCGGCAACAAAAAAGGCCGGTCGCACCTGGCGCCGGCCTTGAGAGAGCGTTTGCTTAGGCGAGCTTGATTCGGTTTGCGCGCGGGCCCTTCTGGCTTGGCTCGATTTCGAAGCTGACCCGCTCGCCCCCCGCCAGCGAATCAAAGTTCACGCTCGAGTCAAGACCTGTGCGGTGGAAGAAGTATTCCTTACCGTCTTCGGCCGCGATGAAACCGAATCCCCGGTCGGAGACCAGTTTCTTGATGGTCCCTGTCGGCATCGACAAACTCCTCTTCTCGAAAGTTGCTGACGAACGCACGGGTCCTTTCGAGAAGATCCGACCGCGGCGAACATCACCCGACTCCGGGGACAGAAGTACCTTACCACCGAAGCGGCGGCCCTCTAGACGGCCAGGAGACCGACTCCGAGGAGCGTCGCCGCGGCCCCGGCAAGCTTGATCGACGCTCGATTCCGCTCACCCAGTTGCCAGACGCCCCAAACCGCCACCGCCACCACCGCGATCTCACGCACCGGGGCGACCACGGCCAGCGGGGCGAGGCTGAGCGCCCACAGGACAAGGAAGTATCCGGCCCAGAAAAACGTCCCGATCAGGGCCGACTGCCGCCAGGACGGCGGCTGGATCGAGTCGGGTGTCCGGTACAGGCGCAGAGCCGACGCGACCCAGATCGAGATCGGCAGCTCGATCGCCATGAGCGTGAACAGCAGCCACGCGTAGAGGTACGGCGTGGCCAGACGAACGCCGATCCGGTCGACCGTTGTATAGGAGGCGATGGCCACCCCGGTAAGCAAGGCCGGCAGCGTGGCACGGCCGCCGGCCTGGGAGACCGTCACCGCCAGGATTCCCAGCACGAGGAGGCCCACCCCGACGAGCTGGGGAGAGGTCAGACGCTCTCCGAGCACGGTCAGCCCGATCAGGACGCTGAGCAGCGGAGCCGAGCCGCGGGCGATCGGATAGACGGACGAGAGCTCGCCCCGCCGGTAGGCGGCCGAGAGGAGCCAGAGGTAGGTGGTCTCGAGCAACGATGAGACCAGGCACAGCAGCGCGGCGCCGATCGACAGGTGGGGCACGCCGAGTACGAGCCAGGACAGGGGCAGGGCGATGTTCGCCACCACGGCGGCCGTCAGGCTCGCGCGGCGGAAGGTCGCGATCGGATCGCCGCTGACCTTGACGAGGACGTTCCATGTCCCGTGGAACACGGCCGCGGCGAGCGACATCGCGACGGCGACGGCGATCATTCGCGGTCGAGGTTGCGTGGACGAGCGAGAAGACGACCGACCACGCGGTAAACCTCGGGGTTCACGACCAGTCCGTTGTGGGATCCCCAGACCGGAATGGCGGGGACGTCGGGCCGCAGGCACGAGCGGAAGTTCACAACGTCGTCCGCCCTGGTGAAGATCGAGGTCGTGGGCACGAGCGGCGCCAGCTTCAGGTCATACGTGAAGCGCCCTTCGGGGTTCAAGCGGCGACCGTAGGCCAGCTCGTTGGCGACGCGCACCAGCCCCACGGCGTGGTGAGTGACCGCGGCGAGGTCGGTCCAGTCCGCCAGCGGCGATCCCAAAGCGATGACCTGCTCGATGGTCTTCGGCTTGCGCTGGGAGAGCACCTTGGCGAGCAGACCGCCGCGGCTGTGGCCGATCAGGCTGACCTTCGAGTCCGTCTCCTTCTGGATCTCGGCCACGCGACGCCGGAGCACGGCCAGCATGCGCTCCGAGTGCTGGACGTTAAGGAATATCCCAGAGAGGTAGGCTCGGTAACCGATCCGCTGCAGCCAGCCCTCGAGCACCCGAAGCGTCCAGTCCCCGGCCAGGAATCCCGGGACCAGCAGGACCGGCCGCCCGTCACCACGTGGCACCCCGCGTCCGCGGAACACGGGGTCTCGGAGCAGGGCGGAGAACTCGCGCACCGCGAGCGGGTTCCACAACCTCACAGGCAGCGATGGTAGGTGTTCGCCGTCCGAAGCGATCCCGACCGCCAACCTATTTGCTTGATCAGACAGTATGTTAATTTGATTTGGTGATCCATCGCCCGTACCGGTTGGGCCGGCGCCAGGCTTCGGTCGACCGGACGGCCGCCGCCATCGTGTCCGCCGCCCGTCAGGTTCTGATCGAGGGCTCGCCATCCGGTCTCAGCGTGGGCGCGGTGGCCCGGCGGGCCGGGGTGTCGCGGCTCACGATCTACAACCGGTTCGGGTCCAGGGCCAGACTGCTCGAGGCGGCGGTCCCTCATCCGATGGTCATCGAACCCGACTCTGAGGACCCGCGCGAGGCACTCAGGCTGCTCCTCCAACGAGCTTGCTCGGCGTGGGCTGCCCACCCGGCGCTCTTCCGCTACCTGCCGGAAACGGAACACGGTGATCCCGACGCCGCGCGGCACCTGGCCGAGCGCCTTGCGTCCGCTGACGCACTGCGGGCCGGCTGTTCTTTGCGCGAAGCGCAGGATGTGGTCGGAGCCCTCACCTCCTTCGCCCTGTTCGACCGCCTTCACCAGGACGGGCGACGGTCGGCCGCTGCGGTCGCCGAGATCCTGATGCGCATGGGGGCCGGAATCCTCGCGTAGCATTTTGACGCAGTGCGGCATAAGGTCGCGAACGTCGGCGGGGCGGTCCATTACCTCGACTTCGGCGGCTCCGGGCCGACCGTGCTCATGGTTCACGGCCTCGGCGGCAATGCGCTCAACTGGATGGCGGTTGGGCCCCACATCGCCAAGACGCATCGGGCGATCGCCCTGGACCTGGCCGGTTTCGGCCAGACCCCACTCTCCGGCCGCTCGGCGACGGTAGGCGCCAATGCATCGCTCGTCCACGACTTCATCGAGAAGGTGATTGGGGAGCGCGTGCTCCTGATTGGCAACTCGATGGGCGGCCACATCACGATCCTGGAGGCCGCCGATCATCCCTCCTCGGTCACCGCTTGCGTGCTTGTCGATGCCGCGATACCCGGCGTCCACGTGCGCAGGCCCGAGCCCTTGATGCTTGGCGCGATGGCGGCCCTTTCGATTCCCGGTCTCGCGAGCACGCTGCTCGACCGCCAGCTGCGGGAGCTCGGACCTGAAGCGCTCGTCAAGCGCGCGCTCGAGCTCGTGTGCGCCGATGCGTCGCGGGTGGACCCGGAGGTTGTGGAGGCGCACGTCCGGCTGACTCGCGAGCGTGAGCACCTCGGCCGCCAGAACGCGCGCGCGTTCATCCAGGCGTCGCGCTCGATCGGCCTGCGCATGGCCGATCCGAGATTCTGGTCCAGGGTCGCGGCGGTCACGGCAGCGACACTGATCATTCACGGAAGCCTGGATCGATTGATTCCCGTCCCGGCCGCTCGGGAGCTGCACCGGCGACGACCTGACTGGCCGCTCGAGGTTCTCGAAGGCGTCGGTCACGTGCCGATGATGGAAACGCCGGATGGTTTTATGCGGGTGCTGCGCCGGTGGGACGGATTTAGAATCCCACTTCAGCCCGCTGCAGTCTCATGACGGAGTCACAACCAGCAGCAACAGTTGGCCACGGTCTCAGAACCACCACATAGCAAGCGCCCGGGACGGTCACAGGTCTCGGCGTCGGTCCTTCCCCGGCTTCGCCGGCTGGGCCGCTGGGACCCGATCCCTCCGATGTGGCTCGAAGGGCGCTTCTACCTCGAATTCCTCCGCTTGATCCGCGACCCGGTCTTTCGCGGCGTGGACGTGCCGTCGGGCTCGCGCAAGCCGGTCCTGCTCATTCCCGGATTTCTCGCCGGCGACTGGACGCTGCGCACGCAGTACGACTGGCTGCGTCGGGTCGGCTACCGGCCGCGCCTCGCCGGGCTGTCATTCAACGTCATGTACTCGGAGGTCATGCTCCGGCCCCTGATCGACACGCTGCTCGCGATGAACCGGAAAACCGGGGCGCGGGTCTCGATCGTCGGTCACAGCAGAGGCGGTGTGCTGGCGAAAGTCCTCTCCCACCGCAAGCCGGACCTCGTGGAGCAGGTGATCACGCTGGGCTCGCCGTTGAGCGATCCGTTCGACGTGCATCCGCTGACCATGGCGGGCGTACACGCCGCCCACCTGTTCAACGCGGTGCGATACCGGCATCCGGCCTCGGTCGAGATGCGCTTCCTCCGCGACCTGCGGTCCGGGCCTCGCGTTCCGACGACGTCCATCTACTCGCGCTCCGACGGCGTCGTGAACTGGAAGGCATGCCTGCGGCCGGACGTGAACGCGATCGAGGTGCGCGGCAGTCATGTCGGGCTTGCGTTGAACCCGGAGGTGTACCGAATCCTGTCCCACCTCCTTCCGGCCCCGTGGCGGACTGACTAAGATCGATTCAGTAGCGGGAGCTCGTCTTTTCGAGCCGGGCTGAGAGGGCGCCGACGCGCCGACCGCATGAACCTGAACTGGGTAATGCCAGCGGAGGGATGGGAATGGAAAGCACCGCCGTCGCACGCGACGAGTTCCTCAAGGTCGAATCGCTCGGGCTCGACGCGGTTCCAGATGCGCAGCGCCACGGCAAGCCACGCGAGCTCGGCTTCCTCTGGGCCGGCGCCTTCGTCAATTACGCGAGCGTGCTGACGGCAAGCCTCCTCACCAACTACTTCGGCCTGGGCGTGTGGGACGGGCTGCTGGCGGTCGCTCTGGGCTCGGTCGCCGGGGCGTTGATTCTCGGCTTGCTCAGCAACACCGGCGTGCGGTCGGGCCTTGCCCAGATCATCTTCACGCGGCGCCTCATGGGCGGCGCGGGCGCGAAAGCCGGCGCTTTCCTGACCCTCTTCCTCGCCGTGGGATGGTTTGCGGTGGACACCGTGATCGCCGCCCAGGCAGGCTCTCAGCTGCTGGGTGGAGGCGGTCGGTTTGCAACCTTCGCGTGGACCGTGGCGATAGCAGCCGCCAGCATCGCTGTGGCGATCTACGGGCACAAGACCATCCAGGTCCTCGAGACCTGGGGCGCGATCGCCTTCGCAGGTCTCTCGGCCGCCCTCTTCATCGCGCTCGCCGGACAGATGAACTGGTCCGCAGGTCCCACCCGCAGCGGGGCTGATTATCCCGGCGCATTCGTCCTCGGCTTCATGTCCTGTTTCGCACTGGTCGCGTCGTGGTATCCGTTCGCCAGCGACTACTCGCGCTACCTGCCTCGCTCGAGCTCGTCCCGCGCAGTCACGTTGTGGCCGGTCGCTGGGATCGTCCTCCCCATGCTCCTGCTTGGACTCTTCGGACTCCTCATCCCCACCATCGATCCAACGCTGGCTGCAAGCGACCCCAACGGCCCGATCGCCGTCATCAGCAAGCACGGCGGCTGGGTGGCGGTGCCGTTTTTCCTGTTCGTGATCGTCGGTGAGATCTGGGCGAACTATCTCGACGTATACACCGCGGGTCTGGTCACGCTCACCCTCGGTGTTCGTCTCCAGCGCTGGCAGACCGCGCTTGGATGCGGCGTCCTCGGGGCGATCCTCGCCACGTACGCGGTGCTCATCACCGACTTCCACACCGCCTACACGGACTTTCTGATCCTCACCTACCTCTGGGCGCCGGCGTGGGCCGCGGTCGTGCTGCTGGCGTTCTTCGTTCTCAAGGACACCCGTCCGTCGCACGCCCTCGTCGCCTGGCTCGTCGGGACGGTGGTCAGCCTGGTTTTCGTCAACTACCCGAATCTGTTCGGCGGAGTCTTTCCGAGCGCGAACCTTCCCAACCAGCCGCTCATCGATTTCCTGCACGGGGCCGACCTGAGCGGACTCATCGGCCTTGCAGTCGCGGCCGGGACTTATGCGGCTTTGAGGCGAGCGCAAGCATGAAGCTGCCGGTCGTGATGACGATCGCCGGCTCTGACTCCGGGGGCGGCGCCGGGATCCAGGCCGACCTCAAGACATTCGCCGTCCTGGGCGTGCACGGAACCTCGGCCCTGACCGCGATCACGGCTCAGAACACGACCGGCGTGACCGACATCCTCGAGCTGCCAACTGCTTTGATCCGCGAGCAGATCGACGTTGTCGTCAACGACCTCGGGGTGCAGGCCGCAAAGACGGGAATGCTCTCGAGCGCGGCGATCATCGCCGCGGTCGCCGAAGCCATCGAGCACCACGGGATCAGCAACCTCGTCGTCGATCCGGTGATGGTTGCCAAGGGCGGCGCCAGGCTGCTGCGCGAAGACGCGGTGGCCGCTTTGCGGGAGCGGCTTCTCCCGCTGGCGGCCGTATTGACGCCCAACCTCCCGGAGGCGCAGGTGTTGCTCGGTCGCGAGATCCGAAGCCTCGACGAACGACGCCAGGCCGCGCGTGACCTCGCTGCGATGGGTGCGCGGGCCGCGGTCGTCAAAGGCGGCCACGCAGCGAGCGATGTGACCGACGTGTTTTGCGACGGATCCCATCTCGTCGAGCTCGAAGCAGAAAGGATCGAGACTCGAAACACTCACGGCAGCGGATGCGTTTTTTCCGCGGCCATCACCGCACTGCTAGCACGCGGCGCGGAACCACTCGAGGCGGTTCGAGAGGCCAAATCTTTCATCACTCACGCCATCGCCAGCTCAATCGAAGTGGGCCGCGGCCATGGCCCGGTCAACCCGATGTTCGCGGTCAGGGTGGGCAGGTAAGCTTTCGTCCGATGAGCAAGCGAAAGCGAGCCAGCCTCGGCAAGACGCCTGACCCGAGCTCGACACCGGCCGGCGACGAGGGAACCGACGACGCCTCCGTCAAGGACGACATGGTCCATGTGACGCCGGACCTTCTGGCAGGCAGTCCCGACATCTTTGCGGGCAAGAAGGAGGAAGGTGGCGCAGCTTTCGACGCCGAAAGCGAGCCGGTCGAGAAACCGGAGCCGGTCGAGGCGTCGGAGACCGCAGAGACCCCCGGTGCGGCCGAACCTGAGAAGACAATGACTCCAGCCGAGACCCCACCGGCCCCGGTCACCGAGGCACCACCGCCGCCGCCCTACCTGAACGCGGTCCCCTATCCAGGCCAGGTCCGGCGCGCGGGGTCGAGCGCTGCGCTGGGCATCGTGCTCGTGGTCGTCGGAATCTTCGCCCTGCTGGTGGTGATATCCGGCGTCGACCTCACGCAGTACGGATGGCCGCTTTTCATCATCATCCCCGGCCTGACCCTACTCGTCGTGGGCTTCGTCAGCGTCGGCGCGGCGGCCACGATTCCGGGGGGTATCGTCACCGTGCTAGGCCTCGTGCTCGCCTATTCGGGCGCGACCGACCACTGGGCGATCTGGGCGTACGCGTGGGCGCTCGTCATTCCGGGCGGCGTGGGACTCGGCATGTACCTGCAGGCCCTGCGGGATCGCGACCGCCACGCGCTTGCGACGGGCCGCACGCTGATGTTCATCAGCCTGATGATCTTCCTGATCGGGTTCGTTCTCTTCGAGTCGATCCTCGGCGTGAGCGGGCGCGACGCATTCGGCCCTGTGGGCAAGGCGGCGCTGCCGGCGCTGCTGATCATCGTCGGGGTCATCCTGCTCGTGCGCAGCGTGCAGCGCACCCGCCAGGCCTAGATCCGGAGCGCCTTCAGCCGTTCCGTGAGCTGATCGCGGGTGATCTGGTACTCGGAGCCGCTTCGATACGGCTTGAAGCCGAGCGCGCGGTTGATCGCCAGCATGGGCGCGTTGGAGCCGGCGTTGTCGGTGACGACCCACTGCGTGTCCGGGTAAAGCTCACGGACATGCAGCAGCATCGCCGCCTTGAGCCACTTCCCAAGGCCGCGGCCGCGCGCGGCGGGCTGCACTCCTGTGAAGCGCTGGTGGATGATCGTGGGCCGGTACGGCGCCCACACGACGTCGGTGATGCCTGACATCGTTCCGTCCGGCTCTCGCGTGAGCGCTGTGTGCTGCACCTCACCGCTCATGTCGAGCCGCTCATTGAAGTCGCGCATCGTTTCCGGCGTCACGACGATCTCGCCGCGGTCGAGCTGCTCGAACGGGATGGTGTTCAGCATCGCCGAGAGCTGGGGTGCAAACTCGGCCCAGCTGTCTTCGGGCATGTGGCCGTCGATGATCTCGAGGCTCGTGTGCGGCGACCGCCTGGGCCCGTCGGCGACCCATCGCTCGAGCGCGGGCCAGTCGAGCTCGGAGAACTTAAGCCGGCTCTCGATCGAGCTCAGCTTCGGCTCGGCACCCAGCCACTTCATGAACCCGTGCCCCGACTCCTCCTCGACCCAGAAGTCGAGCTTGGTCGCGCCTCGACGATCCATGAGCTGAAGCACGACGGGCAGCATCGACGTCCCGATACCGCGACGCCGCATCTCCACGCGCACGTATATGTCGGCTTCGTAGATATGTTTGTTGGATTCGTATTCAGGCGACTTCGGCGTGAGTGCAAAGCCTTGCAGCCAGCCGAGCATCCGGCCGCCGTGAGAGACCTCGAAGCGCTCTTCGACGTGAAAAGGGTTGACCCGCTTCATGTGCGCTTCCTCGTCAGCGTCGGGGCGGATGGGATCGTCGGGCCGTAATTCGTCCTGCCGCACACGCCGAAACTGGTGGAGCCGTTTCCAGAAATCGGCGTCCGCGCTGACAGGGTCGACTGAAGTCGGAATCAGTTCCCCCGCCATGCCGCATCGATAATCTCACAGGAGTGTCATTGACCCGCCCGTTCAAGGTTGGAGTGACGATCCATCCGCAGCAATGCACCATCCAGGAGCTGCGCGATGCGTGGCGCCGCGTGGATGAGCTCGGCGTGGACAGCATCTGGTTCTGGGACCACTTCTTTCCGCTGTACGGCAATCCCAACGGCAATCACTTCGAATGCTGGTCACTGCTGGCGGCCGCCGCCGTCGATACGCGGGCGCCGCAGATAGGTCCGATGGTCACATGCATCGGCTACCGCAACCCGGACCTGCTCGCGACGGTTGCCGCGACCGTGGACCAGCTCTCCGGCGGGAGGCTCGTCTTCGGGCTCGGCGCCGGATGGTTCGAGCGCGACTACGACGAGTATGGCTACGAGTTCGGAGAGGCAGCCGATCGGGTGCGCTCGCTCAAAGAAGCTCTGCCGCGGATCAAGCGAAGGATCGAAAAGTTGCGGCCGGGGCCCGCCGGACCGATGCCGATCCTCATCGCGGGGCGTGGCGAGAGGGTGATGCTGCGACTCGTCGCCGAGCACGCCCAGATGTGGAACACGATCAGCTCCCTGGAGGAGTACGCGGAGAAGTCGGCCGTGCTCGACGAGTGGTGCCGGCGCCTGGGTCGGGATCCTCGCGAGATCGAGCGAACCGCGAACCTCAGCGCCCTCTCTGCCAAGGTGATCGACGGATGGCTCGAGGCCGGCCTGCAGCACTTCGTGTTGCGCCTGGCCAGCCCGTTCGACACCAGGGACCTCGAGCGGGTCCTGAAGATTAGAGACTCCTGAGAATTTCCCGGGCGGGCGGCGAGGACCAGCCCGATCCGCACAATGCCAGAGGGGGGTTATTGTGGCTGGCCCACTAACAATTTGTATGGCCCGGCAATAGCATTTTGTGCACCACACCCTCTTCGCGGCGCGAGGCTCCTACCGCTTGGTCAGGAGCCTCGTTTTTTGATCGCGGGGGAGGCAGGCCTGGAAGCGCGGGGGAGGCAGGCCTCCCCCACGGACCCCCTCCTTCCACAGTCCACGCCTGAGGCGTCTGGCGGTTGACGGGCCGGAGACGGCCGGAATGAATCCGGCCTATGGCTCCACCTCGTCTAATTTCTAGCGCGGGGGAGGCAGGCCTCCCCCACGGACCCCCTCCTTCCACATACGGCGCCAGGCTGCGTTTGGTGGTTCACGCTGGGTGACGGGCGGAGTGAATCCGCCCTGCGGCCCCACTTCGTCTAGTTCAAACCTCGGTCTAGGCTGCTTTGACGGCGCTTACGAGCTTCGTCAGGGAATCCTTGGCATCGCCGAAGAACATCACCGTCTTGGGCCCATACATCAGGTCGTTCTCGATCCCGGCAAACCCCGGCCGCATCGAGCGCTTGATGAAGATGACGTTCTTGGCCTGGTCGGCGTTGAGGATCGGCATTCCATAGATCGGGCTGCCGGGCGTCGTCCGTGCGGCGGGATTGACGACGTCGTTGGCGCCGACGATCAGCGCCACATCCGCGTTCTTGAAGTCGTCGTTGACCTGGTCCATCTCCTTGAGCTGCTCGTAAGGCACATTGGCCTCGGCGAGCAGGACGTTCATGTGGCCCGGCATGCGCCCCGCCACCGGATGGATCGCGTACTCCACCTCGACGCCGCGCTTCTCGAGCACGTCGGCCAGCTCACGCGCCGCGTGCTGCGCCTGCGCCACCGCGAGCCCGTAGCCGGGCACGATGATCACGCGCTGCGAATAAGCGAGCAGCGTCCCGAGATCTTCGGCTGACGCCGACCTGACGCTGCGCGCCTGACCGCCGGCGGCGGCGGTCGCGGCGGTCTGGATCCGGCCGAAGGCGCCGAACAGGATGTTGCCGATGGAGCGCCCCATGGCGTCGCTCATGAGCTTGGTCAGCAGCGAACCGGATGCGCCGACCAGCGTCCCGGCGACGATCAGGGCGAAGTTGTTCAGCGTGAAACCAGTTGCGGCGACCGCAAGACCGGTGCAAGCGTTGAGGAGCGAGATGACCACCGGCATGTCGGCGCCGCCGATGGGCAGGACGAATGCCACGCCGAGAACCAGCGCCAGCGCCATCAATGAGAGGAAGGAGAACGGGATCGACGCCACCGCCAGCACCGCGATCGCGAAGCCGACGATCGCCGCCGCGAGCAATCCGTTGACGATCTGCTGCGCGGGATAGGTGATCGGCGTGCCGGTCATCAGCTCCTGGAGCTTGGCGAACGCAACCATGCTGCCCGCGAAGGAGATCGAACCGATGACGATGCTGAACACGCTCGGGAACACCTGGGCAAAGGGTGGATGGACACCGAACTTGAGCAGCTCCGCCACCGCGACCAGCGCTGCCGCGCCACCTCCCACCCCGTTGAACAAGGCGACCATCTGTGGGATCGCGGTCATGTGGACCACGCGGGCGCCGACCGTGCCGACGATCGCGCCAATGACGACGCCGATGGCGATGATCGTGATGCCGGCTCTGGTGAAGTGCAGGAGCGGGATGGTGGCGCCGAGCGCGACGATCATTCCCACCGCGGCTATGAAGTTGCCGTTGCGCGCGCCCTTCGGTGAGCTGAGCTGCTTGAGGCCGACGATGAACAGCGCCGCCGCGGCCAGGTAGGCGAGGGCGATCGCGACGTTCATTTCTGCTGCTGCCTGCCCTTGAACATCTCGAGCATGCGGTCGGTGACGACGAACCCGCCGACCACGTTCGTGGTCGCGAGCGTGACCGCGACCAGGCCGAGCGCGATGGTCACTGGAGAATTGGCGCCGGCGGCGATGAGAATCGCGCCGACGAGGATGATGCCGTGGATCGCGTTCGTCCCCGACATCAACGGCGTGTGCAGGATGGTCGGCACCTTGGAGATGACCTCGAAGCCGACAAAGATCACGAGGACGAAGAAAGTCAGCTCGTTGAGAACCTCGGAGGTCATGCCGCCGACACCATCTGTTTGGCGCGCTCGTTGACGATCTCACCGCCGTGGGTTACGCAGGCGGCCTTGGTGATCTCGTCCTCGAAGTCGAGCGAGATCGCGCCGTCCTTCACAAGGTGGAGCAGCAGGTTGGCGACGTTTCGCGCGTAGAGCTGACTCGTTGTTTGCGGCATGGTGGACGCGATGTTGCGCGTGCCGATGATCGTCACGCCGTCCACATCAACCTCCTGGCCCGCCTGCGTCAACTCCACGTTGCCCCCTGTCTCCGCCGCCAGGTCGACGATCACGGAGCCGGCGCGCATGCCCTTGACCATCTCGCCGGTCACGAGGAGTGGAGCCCGCCGTCCTGGCACCGCGGCCGTGGTGATGACCACGTCCGAGCGCGCGATGTGCTCACCGAGCAGCTGTCGCTGCTGGCGGAGGAACTCCTCCGATTGCTCGCGCGCGTAGCCTCCCTCGCCTTCCTGGGTCTCGAGCGGCAGCTCGACGAACGTCGCGCCCAGGGACTGCACCTCTTCTTTCACCGCCGGGCGCACGTCGTACGCGGAAACGACCGCGCCCAGCCGGCGGGCCGTGGCGATCGCCTGCAGGCCGGCAACACCCGCGCCCATGACCAGGACTCGAGCCGGGGCGACGGTGCCGGCCGCGGTCATCATCATCGGAAAGAACTTGCTGAGCCGCTCGCCGGCCATGAGCACGGCCTTATAGCCGGCCGCTGAGGCCTGCGATGAAAGGGCGTCCATCGACTGGGCGCGCGAGATGCGCGGCAGCAGCTCGAGGCTGAAAGCAGTCACGCCCTTCCTCGCCAGCGCCTTCACGATGTCACCCTGCGTCGCCGGCTGTAGAAAGCTGATCAGCACCGCATCCTTGTGCAGCAGCTCGACCTCGCTCGGCATCGGCGCCTGCACCTTGAGGACGGCGTCGGCATCCTTCAAAAGGTCAGCGGCATGGGTGACCAGCCTCACCCCAGCCTTCTCGTAAGCGTTGTCCGAGATGAAGGCACCTGCCCCAGCGCCGGCCTGGATCGCCACGTCCAGCTTTGCCCCGATGAGCTTGGTCGCCGTGTCCGGCACCAGCGCCACTCGGCGCTCGTCGTGGGTGAGCTCTTTGGGCGCGGCGACCCTCACAAGTCGCTGACTCTAAGGAATGGAGGGCGACTCCTGCAGGCGCGTAAAATCTCTAGTTCGCCCTTCCAAGTGACCGAACCCATCGTCAACGACCTCACAATCCAGGCCGCGACTGTCAACGGTTCAGGCAGCCAGACCGCCAACCTCGTGCTCACTCGCGCCATCTTCCATATGGGCATCCCGGTGGCGCCGAAGAACGTATTTCCTTCCAACATCGAAGGCCTGCCGACCTGGTACCAGCTGCGCATCACGCCGGAGGGCCATATGGCGCGGTCGGACAAGGTCGACATCCTGATCGCCTTCAACGTCGCCACGTGGCGGGAGGACCTCAAGACCGTGCGCCCTGGCGGTGTGGTGATTCACGAGGAGGCCTTCGCGACCGCCGATGCGCGGACCGACGTCAGCTACTACGCGGTTCCGTTCGCTAAGCTCGCGAAGTCGAAGATCCAGAGCGACACCCTGCGGAAGCAGCTGGCCAACATGATCTACGTGGGCGTCGTCGCCGGGTTGCTGGGCATCCCCTGGGAGGCGGTCGAACACGGCGTCAAGCGCCAGTTCCTGGCCAAGCCGAAGGCGGTGCCCGTCAACCTCGACGCTATCAAAGTCGGCTACGACTACTGGCAGGACAACTTCTCGAAGCAGGATCCCTACCGGCTCGAGCCGATGACGGGCGCCGTGGAAGGCAAGGTGCTTGTCGAGGGCAACCAGGCCGCCGCCCTCGGTGCGCTCATGGGCGGGGTGACGGTCGTGGCGTGGTATCCGATCACGCCGTCCTCGTCGCTCTGTGAGTACCTGATCGCATACGCGGACCGCTTTCGCGTCGACCCCAAGACGGGCGAAAAGATGATCTCCGTGGTCCAGGCGGAGGACGAGCTCGCGGCCGTCGGCATGGCGATCGGCGCCGGCTGGGCAGGCGCCCGCGCGATGACCTCGACCTCAGGGCCCGGCATCTCGCTGATGGCGGAGTTCTCGGGCCTTGCGTACTACGCAGAGGTCCCGGTGGTCATCTTCGACATCCAGCGCATCGGGCCGTCGACGGGCCTCCCCACCCGTACGTCGCAGGCGGACCTCGGCTTCGTCTACACGCTGTCCCACGGCGACACAAAGCACCTGGTGCTCCTGCCCGGGACCGTCGCGGAGTGCTACGAGTTCGCGCGCGACGCCTTCGATCACGCCGACCGGTTCCAGACTCCGGTCTTCGTGCTGTCGGACCTCGATCTCGGCATGAACCTCTGGATGACGCCGGAGTTCCAGTACCCGGAGAAGAACTTCGATCGGGGCAAGGTTCTGAGCAAGGATGACCTCGAACGGCTGGCGGGCGAGTGGGCGCGTTACCGCGACGTCGACGGCGACGGAGTGACCTACCGCACGCTGCCGGGCACCGACCATCCCGCGGCCGGCTACTTCACACGCGGATCGGGCCACGACGAGATGGCCCGCTACACGGAAGGCGCCGACGCATATGCGCGCAACATGGACCGCCTCGCGCGCAAGCTCGAGACGGCCCGCCACGCACTTCCGCCGCCCCTGGTCGACGAGTCGGGCCAGAAAGTCGGCCTGATCGCCTTCGGCTCGACGCATGCGGCCGTGGTGGAAGCGCGCGAAGCGATCAGCGTCGACTACATGCGCGTCCGGGCGCTACCACTATCGGATGACGTGGCCGCTTTCGTCGCCCGACATGAGCAGGTTTACGTGGTCGAGCAGAACCGCGACGGACAGCTGTACGACCTCGTCCGCCTCGCGCTGCCGCCGGACCTGGTCGAGCGCATGCGGTCGATCCGTCACTACAACGGCCAGCCGATCCCGGCCGCCGCGATCATCGAGCCGCTTCAGGCCAGGGAGGCAGTCCCCGCATGAGCACCACCGTCAACCGGGTCGGACTGCCGCGCGATGCGTACAAGGGCGCGGCGACCACGCTGTGCGCCGGCTGCGGGCACAACTCGATCACCAACCACATGATCAAGGCGCTGTACGAGCTTGGAGTCGAGCCGCACCTGCTGGCAAAGATGTCAGGCATCGGCTGCTCGTCGAAGACCCCTGCCTACTTCGTCGAGTCGGCCCACGGCTTCAACGGCGTGCACGGCCGCATGCCGGCGCTGACGACTGGTGCGCATCTCGCGAACCGGCAGCTGATCATGCTCGGCGTCTCCGGCGACGGAGACACGGCGTCGATCGGGCTCGGCCAGTTCATGCACATGATCCGGCGGAACCTGGACTGCACCTACATCATCGAGGACAACGGAACCTACGGCCTGACCAAGGGCCAGCTCTCAGCGACCGCCGACCTCGGCTCGATGCAAAAGAAGGGCGCGGTCAACACCTTCCAGCCCATCGACCCTTGCGCGGTGGCTCTGGCGTTGGGCTGCTCCTTCGTCGCGCGGTCGTTCAGCGGTGATGGCAAGCAGGTGGTGCCTTTGATCAAGGCCGCGATCGCGCACCGCGGGACCGCGGTCCTTGACATCATCTCGCCCTGCGTCACATTCAACGACCACGACGGCTCGACCAAGAGCTACAGCTGGGTAAAAGACCACGAAGAGTCGATCGCCGACGTCTCGTTCATACCCTTCTTCGAGGAGGTGCACGTGGACTACGAGCCCGGAACGGTCCGCGACGTGCGGCTCCATGATGGATCGCACATCGTGCTGAAGAAGCTGGGCGAGGACCACGATCCCACCGACCGGCGCGCCGCGATCAGGGTGATCGAGGAGGGCCGCGCGGAGGGTCACCTGGTGACCGGCCTGCTCTACGTCGACACCGAGATGGACGACTTCGCGACCACCGAGCGCATCCCCGACCGGCCGCTCAAGGACCTCGGCGAGGATGAGCTGCGCTTGTCGCGCGACGACTTCGCGCAGTTCATGTCGGAGTTCGCCTGAAAGCAAAGTCTCGGGTCGCGCTGTACGCCACCCCCGCAGAGCTCGCGAAAGGAACCAGGCTTGTCGCTCGGCGCGATCCCGCGATGGCCAGGCTCGTCAAGCGCACCGGACCGGTGGACCTTCGCGCGCCAAGCCCGGACGGGTTCGGTGCGCTGGTGCGCTCCATCATGTACCAGCAGCTGGCGGGAGCCGCGGCGACTGCGATCCTCGGCCGTTTCTTGAAGCTCTTCGCTGAAGGTCTGTCGCCCGACGCGGTGCTCGCGCTGCCCGCCGGCTCGATGCGTGCGGCCGGCGTCAGCGGACCCAAGGAAGCCGCCATCACCGACCTGGCGCGCAAGGTCGCCGACGGCACGGTGCCGCTGGGCGATGTCGACTCGCTTACCGACGACGAGCTGAAGGCGCGGCTCGTCCAGGTCCGCGGGATCGGACCGTGGACCGCCGAGATGTTCCTGATCTTTCAGCTGCGCCGGCTCGATGTCTGGCCCGTGGACGACTACGGCGTGCGCAAGGGCTGGACGATTGCGCACCGCAAGCGCGAGCTGATCACCCCGAAGGCGTTGCAGGCTGAGGGTGAGAAGTTCCGGCCCTACCGGACGATCGCCGCCTGGTACTGCTGGCGAGCGGTCGAAAACATGGTGCTTCCGACCTGAACGCACGCAGCCGCAGTCGACTGGACGAGACGGCCTTCGCGCCGAATTCGCGGCCCTAACCCCTTCCGGCAATGAGTCCGGCCGCCAGAGTACCGATCTAGCGGGAATATTTCCGGCGCAGCTTTTCGATCGCGGCGTCCGACATGGGCGGCCAGCCGTAGGCCTCGAGGAACCGCCGCGCGAATCCCGGTCCGTAGATGTAGCTCAGCGTCCAGACGCCGGCGGCAAGGTCGGTTTCCGGGTTGCCCAGCCCGGAAAGTCCCACGTCGACCAGGCCGCTGAGCCGTCCATTTTCCACGAGCACGTTGGGCAGGCAGTAGTCGCCGTGGATGAGCACGTTGCCCGGTTTGGCGACGCCGAACGGACATCCGACCGCGTCCGTCGCGTGGAGCTCGCGCAGGAACGCGCCCAGAGACCTGGCCACGCGGTCCGGCTCCCATCCCAGCGACTTGTCGGACATGGGCACGCCTGGCACGGGGTGGGTCAGGAGCCAGTCGTCACCCAGCTCATGGAAGAAGCCGGCCGTCCGTGGCACGGGCCAGCGGCCATCGAGCCAAACCAGGCGAGCGCGCTCGCCCTCAAGATCTGCGGCGCGCTTGAGGAAGAGCGTGCCCCTCTCACCGTTGAGCCTCCAGACCGTTCCGGCCCAGCTCATCCACGCAAACTCTTCGCGAATTCCGTCGTGGCCGAGAATGTCTTCCGCTGCGGCGCGCACGTCGGGTGGCAGGGGCAGCGGCGATGTTTTCAATTCATGACCCTCTGTAGCATGTGGGTTTGGGTGTGGTGAGGCTTCCTGAGTCGGCGGCCGCCTTCAAGAACGCGACCTGGAGCGACCTCTCCCCGTACTACGACGAGCTTGCACAGCGCCCGCTCGACCGCTCCAGCGTCGAGTCGTGGCTGACCGACTGGTCCGGTTTCGAATCACTGCTCGGCGAAGCCTCTTCGGTTGCCAACTTCGAGTACTCGAGCAACACGGCCGACCAACAGCGCGAGGAAGCCCAGCTCAGGTTCAGCAGCGAGATCGAGCCCAAGGCCCGCGAGCAGCGAACCAGGCTCCGCCGGCGGCTGGTCGAGCTCGGCTACGTCAGGCCCGACCTCGAAACCACCATCCGCCAGTTTCGCAATCAGCTCGAGCTGTTCAGCGAGGCGAACGTTCCGCTGTTCGGCGAGCTGGCGAGGTTGTCGGCGGAATGGGCCAAGACCGTAGGGGCGATGACAGTCGAATGGGAGGGCGACGAGAAGACCCCGCAGCAGATGTCGCCATTCCTCGAGTCGAATGACCGCGACGTGCGCGAGCGAGCGTTCCGCAAGATGTACGGGCCGTACATCGAGCAGCGCGATGCTCTCGCCGGGCTGTTCGACCGCATGTACGACCTCCGCCAGCAGGTGGCGAAGAACGCCGGCTTTGATAACTTCCGCGACTACACACACCGCGAGCTGAACCGTTTCGATTACACGCCGGATGACTGCTACCGCTTTCACGCCGCGGTCGAGGAGGCGGTGCAACCGGCCATCAAGCGTCTGCTCGAGCGCCGGCGCCGGCGCATGGGCCTGTCGCGGCTCCGACCGTGGGACCTCACCACCGATCCCAAAGGCCGGCGGCCGCTCCGGCCCTACAAGACTGTCGCGGACTTCATCCTTCGCGCAGGCCAGGTGTTCCAGAACGTCGAGGCGGATTTCTGCTCGCAGTTCGAGACCATGGCGAACGCGGGGCTGCTCGACCTGGACAACCGGAAGGGCAAGGCGCCAGGCGGTTTCTGCGACTCCCTTCCGGTCCGCAAGCTTCCCCTCATCTTCATGAACGCCGTCAACGTCGACGACGACGTCCGGACTCTGCTGCATGAGTCAGGACACGCATTCCACGTGTTCGAGACCGCCCACCTTCCGCTGCTCTTCCAGCGGCACCCCGGCGCAGAGATGGCCGAGGTGGCCTCGATGTCAATGGAGCTGCTCGCTGCCCCGTACATCGACCAGGAGCATGGAGGCTTCTACTCGGTCGACGACGCAGTGCGCTCGCGGCGATGGCTGCTCGAGAAGGCAGTCCACTTCTTCACCCACTGCGCGTCAGTCGACGCGTTTCAGCAGTGGATGTACACGACACCCGAAGGGCGGGACGGCGGCGCGCGTGACCGCAAATGGCTCGAGCTCAGGCGCCGTTTCGAAGGCGACACCGTGGACTGGGAAGGGCTGGACGCCGAGCGGATCGCACGCTGGTACTGGCAGCCGCACTTTTTCGAGTTCCCTTTCTATTACATCGAGTACGGCCTCGCGCAGCTAGGTGCGCTGCAGGTCTGGCGCAACAGCCTGTCCGACCATGGCGAAGCGGTGCGCACGTACCGCGAAGCGCTTGCATTGGGCGGCACGAAGCCTCTCCCGGAGCTGTATCGCGCCGCGGGGGCGCGCCTGATGTTCGACGCCAAGGGCATGCGCGAGCTCATCGACCTGGTCGAGGAGCACCTCGCGACCCTGGACGACTGAGCCCTATCCCCTCACTGACGGGTGATATCGCGAAGGGGCATGTGGGGTCCGAATTTCGGCGCCGCGATCCGCGCCGCGGTGATCAGCCGGATCACCCGCGCCCGATGGCCGCGATAGGGCTCCAGCAGCTCGAGCATTCGCTGGTCCGTGGAGCGCGGCGTACCCTCGAAAGCGAACCCGATGCTGTGCTTCAGGTGATAGTCGCCTACAGGCACCGCGTCGGCATCTCCGAGCGCGACGAGCGCGACCTTGGCCGCCGTCCACTGGCCGATGCCCGGGAATGCGAGCAGGCGGCTGTAAGCGCTCGGAAGATCCATGGCGACGGTCTCTTCGACGCGCTTCACGCTGCGGGCTGCGCGCACGATGATGTCGGCGCGCCGTTTCTCGATACCGAAGCGGTGGAAGCTCCAGTACGGCATCTGCGCCAGCTTCTGGGCTGAGGGCGGCAGCCTGAGGCCCGCGGGGCCAGGCGCGGGCTCACCTTCCGCGTTCACGAGGTGGTGATAGGAGTCCCGGCCTTGCTCTGTCGTCACCTGCTGCAGGATCACCGCCGGCACCAGGGCTTCCAAGACGCCCTGGGTCCGCGGAACGCGAATCCCTCGGATCTCGCGGTGGAGGCGCGCGATCAGTGGGTGGACCGGGACGAAGCCGGTGTCGTCGTCCTCCTCACCGCACAAAGCGGGCGCGTTGGCCGCGGCCCATCCCGCTCCGGGTCCCCACGCCTCGACCTCGATCGACCCGTTGCGGTGAGCGAGCCGGATGGTGGCCGCGCCTTCCGGCGTCCGGCTCGCTCGCCAGACCGCACCATTGAGATGGCGCATCGAAGGTCCGGTGCCGATGGCCGAGAGCGTCAGGCCGAGGTCGAGGGGGCGGCGCGGTACGAAGCGTGCCGTGGCGTCTGGCTCCACCGCCCGAGATTAGTAGCTGAGCGGCACCGAGAGTGTGAAGGTGGTTCCGGCGCCAAGGTCCGATTCGCACGTGAGGTCGCCGTCATGCATCCGCGCGATTTCCCGCGACAGCCACAGGCCGAGCCCCGTGCCCTGTACCGCGGTGGCGGTCTCGATGCGGCCGAATCGCGTGAACAGCCGCGACTGATCTTCCTTTGAGATCCCCGTGCCCTGATCCCGTACAGAGACCAGCGCCATCGTCTCGTCGCGCCCGACCTTGACGTCGATGTCCGAGCCAGGTGTGGAGTACTTGGCGGCGTTGCTGAGCAGGTTGCGGACGACCATCTGAAAGCGGTCAGGATCGACCTCCGCCTCGACCGGCTGGGGTGGCGTGTCGATTTTCAGGTCGTGTCCGCTCAGCAGGATCTGAACGCCACTGATGGCAGAGTCGGTCAGCTCGATGATGTCGGAGCGGTGCTTCTTCAACGCCAGCCGTCCCTCTTCGAGGCGGGCGGCCTCGATCATCTGCTCGATCATCCAGTTGACCTCGTCCGATTTCGAGATGAGCAGCGGGACGACGGAGCGAGCTTTCGGCGACAGCTCACCGAGCGCGCCCGCGTCGAGCATGGTCAGGTAGCCCTTGATCACGGTCATCGGACCGCGCAGCTCGTGCGACGCGATGTTCAGGAAATCCGTCTTGGCGCGCTCGAGCGCCGCAATTTTGGAGTTAAGGGTGACCCGGTCGAGGCCGGCCGCGATGCTCGCGGCGTACTGGCGCATGCGGCTGAGCTCGTCGTCCCCGAAAAGCGGACTGAGCCGGCCGGCGACGATGACAATCGCGCCGCGTCCCTGACGAAGGTCGAGCGGGATCACCAGTGTTGAGCCCGCCCGCCAGGGAGCGTGGCCGTCACCGTCTCCGTCTGCGGTGAGGAACGCCGACCTGGCGCTCAGCGCCGAGGCGTGTTGCTCCGCGATTCCGCGTGCGGCGAGAACCGATCCGTCCGATTCGAGCACGAACGCTGCCTCGCCGCCGACCAGGCGTTCTGTCCACACCAGCGCCCTGTCGGCCAGGGTCGCGCGGTCTGGGCTGTACAGCAGGAGGTCATGCATAGCGTGGCGGAACTGATCTTCCTCGGGCTGGCGCCAGATGCGGCGCAGCCATGCCGGCGGGAAAAAAGCGACGTAAAGGACCGGGACCATCGCGAGCGCCAGCAGGTCGACCAGAAGCGTCAGCCAGCTGCTGAACGAGCCCGCGAGCGTGCCGATGACGACAACCAGGAGCAGACCTGCATAGCCGGTGCTGATGGCTCGCAGGCGCGCCTTCTCGACAGCCGGTCGGCCGCGCGCCGCGAGCCAGAACGTCACGATCGGCTCGAGGATGCAGTAGGCCCAGATGCCGACGATCGCGACGAGCTCCAGCGACTGCAGCGGCGTGTGCGGGGTCTCCGGATTCGCGGGCTCCTGGAGGACGATGCCGAAGAGCCCGACCGCGACGATCAGAAGCGTCACCAGCAGGGTGGTCTGCCTGCGGAATGGCACGAACGAGTCGCGGAACATGAGCAGGCCGTAGCCCGACACCAGGAAGAGGACCAGGGTTATGTCGTTCAGGGCCTGAGCCGTCGGCCCTGAGCCGCCCAGGGCCGGTGCCATGAGGATCAGGATCGCGAGCGAGCCCAACGCGATGGCGAGGTTGCCGTGGCGGCGGTCGGGCTGGCGCGACCAGCTCGCAACCGTCCGGACGGCCAGGATCGCAAAGGCCACCGAGATGGCAAGTTCGAGGAGCAGGAGGACCTCAGGCATTGCGGCAGAATAGCCTACACGACGATTTTTCAAGGACATCGTCCGCGTTCGTTCGATGGGTTACCCGACAAACCGCCAGCCAGAGCCCGCGAAAACTAAAGCGGCGGCGCGATCAGGATTCCGTTGGGATCGGTCCGGTCGGTCTCCATCCGGCGGACCTCGATCTTGCGCAGGCCTCGAACGTCGGGCTCGACGGGAGCCGCGCCTCGGCCTTCGAGCAGGTTGATGCCAAGGTGATGGTGGTAGCCGTTCCAGCTCATGAATCGCATGACGTGCCCGGCCTCCGCCATCAGCTCCATGCCCAGAGATTCGTAAAAGCGCTGGCTCTCGTCGAGGTCGGCGACGTTGAGGTGGACGTGGCCCATAACCGTCCCAGATGAGAGCTTCTCTTGCGGTTTGACCGCGATTCGCAGCAACCGCTCGAAATCAAGGTGGACGGTGCCGATGTCGAGCCGCCCGCCTGGAAACCGCCACTCGCTGCGCGGCCTGTCCGCATAGACCTCGATTCCGTTGCCTTCGACGTCATCGTAGTAGAGAGCCTGGCTGACGAAATGGTCCGCGGTCCCTGTGAGCGGAAGGCGCTCTTCGAGCGTCCGCTGCAGAAAACCTCCGAGCCCTTCTTCGCTCGGCAGGAGGATCGCGAAGTGATAGAGGCCGGCGGTGTGGCGCGGCCGCTCGCGTCCTTCGGGTAGCGCGGTGAGCCGTAGCAGCGGCGTGCCGTTCGCGCCGAGCACAGCACGCTCAGCGTCACCGCTGATTCGGGTCAGGCCGAACCATTCGTAGAAGTCGACAGTACGCGGCAGGTCGAGGACCTTGAGCTCGACGGCAGCCAGCGGCCAGGCTCCCGTGCTCATCCAGTCGCCAGCGCGTAGACGTACGCGGCGGGTCGAGATCCGCACGCGATGCACAGGATCGCGAGCCAGGCGAGGAATCTCACGGCCGGCGCGTCAGTACCAGTAATTCGGACCTTCCGAGCGAGTTGCGCCGGGCGGCTCGATCGCTAAGCCTTTCGGCCCGGCCAGACCCCGCACCGATGACTCCGCGCGTGCGATGAACGTGTCGTAATCGTCACCGGGCTGGGCGTGGAGCGGCACACCAAACCTCACGCTGACCTTGCCCGGCCGAGGCACGCGTCGAAATCGCGGCATTACCTCGAACATGCCGTCGACGTACGCCGGAACGATCGGCGCTCCGACGTCCATCGCGAGGATCGCCGCGCCTCTGCGGAACGAACCGATAGAGCCCGTGACGGTGAGGCGGCCTTCGGGAAAGATGATCACCGACCAGTTGTCCTGCAGCAGCTCCTTCAGGTACTCGAGGTGCGGCCTCGCACCGCCGCCGCGCGGGATTGGAAATGCGTCGACCGTCACCTGCGCCAGCCGGGCCTCCCACTTGCGCTTGAAGATCGAATCCGCGGCCGCGACGACCACCGAGCGGTGGCGGTACCGCGGCGGCAAGGCCTCCGCCATCACCACCGCATCGAGCGCGCTGACGTGGTTGGCGACGAAGACGGCCGGGCCGTCGAGCTCGCGCAGCAGGTCGCGGTCGTGGATGGTCAGCCGGCAGAAGCTCGACAGCGCCGGAAACAGCAGGCTCGACTGTAGGGCCGCGCGCATGCGCCGCATGCCGCGGGTCCGAGCCCACGGCGAGGTGTCGACCGCGTGGTTGTCCATCGCCGCCATGAGTTTATGCGCACCCGGCGAACCATTCAGCAGCCCTCGGAATCTTCTCCAAGCTTGTCCAGCACGTCCAGGTAGATGACGTGGATCGAGGCGGCGTTGTAGGTGGCGGTCTGGCTCACAAAGACGATGTTGACGCGGCCGTCCCGATCGTCCGGACCAAGTTGCTGGGCAAGCTTCTTCGACTGGTACTGGAGCGTGCGGCAGCCTGCATGCGCATGGTCGTAGACCTTCACCGAGTCATCCGGCAGATCGGTCAGCCCCACCCTCAGGGCCTGACCCGCCGGCGACTGGTTGCGGGGATAGATTGATTCCGAGATCACGAAGTCGTCGGTGCTGCATCTGATCTGCACGAAGCCCGCGATCGACCCGATGGCTTAGGACGGGGGCGAGCTGGCGGCCTGGAGGTGACTCGACGCCATGACAGCGAAGCTCGCAGCAAGTCGCATGAGCCCGATTTTGAAATCCTAGGGTTACTTCAGGCGCTTTTCTGGTCCAGCAGCTGCAGAAGCTTGTGCGCGGCTAGCTCGATCTCCTTGTGGCGCCACTCGGCCGCCCGGTACTGGCAGGCGATCAGGCCGGTCCGATGGACCCGGCGAAAGTCCCCGTAGACGAACGCGTATCGGCTTTTGGTCTCGTCGGTCGCTTCGTCGTTGAGGCCGAGGTGCCATTCAGCGTATTCGTCCCAGCTGTGCCCTTTGAGGAAGGCGTTCTCGTCATCCGCTCGGGGCTGCACTTCGCCCCAGTCGCTGTCGAGCACGTATTGGCGAGCGTCGATGAGACGGCGAGCATTCGCGATTGCGCGCTCATTGACCGAATACGACGCCACGAGATCAGTATGCGAGCGACAGGTTATTGCTGTGATGAAACCTTTACCTGGTGCCATCCGTAGATCGGGTGTGGCGGATCAGGCCGAAGGCATAGCAGCACTTCAGCGGGGAGAGATCCGAGGTCTCGCGACTCTCATCGACCTCCATCAACTGAAGGCACTACGTGTAGCTGTCGGAATCCTGGGCAGCAGGGCCGCTGCCGAAGACGCCGTCGCCGATGCCTTCATCAAAGTCTTCGACAAGATCCGGACGTTCGACAGATCCCGTCCATTCGAGCCATGGCTTTACCGGTTGGTGGTGAACACAGCCATCGACCACAGCCGCCTCGCCCGCCGGGAATCGACGTTTCCGGAGGTGGTCGACAAGGCCCGGACCATTGATTTCGACCTCAGGCTCGAGGTCGCGAGCGCGATCAAAGCTCTTCCCCCACGGGAGCGCGCTGTGGTCGTTCTTCGCTACTACCTCGATTTCGACGAGAAATCGATCTCGGAGATTCTCCAATCCCCCATCGGGACGACGAAGAGCAGGCTCCACCGGGCCCGTGAGCGCCTGCGCCGTGAACTTTCCGCGCCAACACAACGCGGGTCCGCTGGCCCGCTCAAGGAGTCTGATCTTGGACGAATACGAGCTTAAAAGAGTCATTACCGCCTTCCTCGATTCGGCCACGCCGCCTGACGCCCAGGTGCTCGACCGGGTCATGTGGCGACTGGCTGGACGTCGAGGCCAGGCGCGGAGATCCCGAGCCCGCGTCTTTCTGTTGGCTGTCGCCGCCGCTGCGACCGTCGCGACCGCAGGCACAGGGTTGGCCGCCACCGGCAACTTCCCGATCCGGTTGAACGTGATTCCACTTCGGTCCGATTCCGGCCCGGTCACCGCCAAGCAGCCACTCGGCGGAACGGCACCGGCAAATCCTCCGGGCAAGACAGAGCCGGCCTCTACCACGATGGCGGCTGCGCAGGCCTCGTTTGGCCATCACCTTCTGACACCTGGTGCATCGACCGGAGCTGAGCTCCAGGCGGTGTACTTCAGCCCCGCCCAGCCGGTGCCGGCCGGATCCAAGCCGGGCCAGCAGCCCACGCCCGCATCCGTCTCGATCAAGTATTCCTACGCGGGCACTACGGCAACGGTCTGGGAGACGTACGACCCGTCATCGGCACCGCTCACCGTGGACGCGATCGACCGCGGAGGGCCGCAATCGAAGACGTCACAGGGACTGGGTCCAATCGACATCGAGACCGTCAACGGATCTCCGTACGCGGTTGTCCGCACGACAGTCAGTGGTCCGGTCGAACGATTGGCATGGAAGACCGCCGAGGGGATCGTGGTCACCGTGGAGTTCTCCTCGGCTGTCTCCACAAATACGGCCTTCGCTTTTGCGACTGCGATGGGCTGAGTTCGCTTCGGCGGATTGACGTGCCCCCGGATGTCGCCGATCTGGGGGCACTTCTGATCGTCCCTCGACGCACTACTGCTGATTGCGTTTGTGAACTGGCTTGTCGCGCCTGATACGTGAATTACGCGGCCGCACCGCGTCTGAGCCCAGGGCGCAAATTTGACGCGAAACCTGCGCGAATTCCTCGGACCTGGCCCTTCTCTTTCGGTCAGATTCTCATACGCCCAGGCGAAGAACTACCGCCAGGTGCACGATCGAGCTTGCGAAGCTCGCCAGACGCCAGTAGCCCCTTGGCTCAGCCCGTTAAGAAGGCGGTTCAACCGCCCGAATTTGTCATCACGCCAACCGGGAGCCACGTATAGGTGCCGGCATACAGCAAACCGCAGTCGGAGCTGATCTTGCTCAGCACCAGGGTGTCGCCGGTCAGGGTGTAGCGGTACCTGCCGATGCCACACCAGTCGACGATGAAATCGATCTCCGAACCGTTGACGACGACGTTTCCGCTGATGATCATGATCAGGAACGAGTACCCACCTAATTCCAGCACTCCCGTCT
>WNFX01000369.1_pt1 | contig 45758 bp, 36 predicted proteins | sample 5400111 | NCBI WGS metagenome assembly WNFX01 (sample SAMN13153363, study PRJNA577476) | soil metagenome | isolation source: 40 cm soil or saprolite under grassland replicate 1 | place: USA:California | collected 2016-06-15
TTCGTCGGTGCGGAACGGTACTGCGACCGGTGTTGTCCGTAGTTTAGTAATGCGCATTAGTTTGCTCCTTTCAAGCTTCAGTAGTGGGCTGCGGATCGCATGCGGCACAATTCGCCCCCTTACTACAAAAATTCATTTTATTTATATTGTGGCTATAAGTATGACACATCGCGTTCTTTATACAAGGAGCTCTAGGGACAATTATCCCTTCAAAGCACTTCCCCTTGCAAAAATTTTAGAAATATGATATCCTGTTTTTAGGATAGTAAAAAATTATTTGGAGGATGCTGAAAATGGAAGAACCAATTCAAGAACTTGCGCCGCGTATCAGTGACTGTCTAAAAGTCATCTATGATATGCAGGAGCGCGGACAGAAGGTTTCTACCTCAGCAGTGAGTGAGCGTCTTGGTGTAAGTGATGCAACTGTCACCATGCTTTTCAAAGACTTTGCAGCTGCTGGTTGGGTCGAACATGCACCCTACCATGGAGCACATCTCACGCCACTGGGCGAACGCAAGGCCATGGAGGTTATACGTCACCATCGCTTACTTGAACTCTACTTAGCTCGTGAACTAGGCTATAGCTGGGATAAAGTGCATGCCGAGGCTGATAAATTGGAGCATGTTATCTCCGAAGAATTTGAAGACAAGTTGGATGCTCTGCTCGGCTATCCCACTGTTGATCCTCATGGCGATCCGATTCCCAGTAAGGAAGGCGTGGTTGTTGTACGCACGGGATGCTCACTTCAGCAATTGCAAGAGGGACAATCTGCCCTCATCCTGCGTGTCGATGATCAGGACCCTGAAAAGTTACGCTATCTTGGGCAACTTGGATTGTACCCCGAGACGCGAGTGGAATTAATAGAACGTGCACCCTTTGGTGGTCCGCTGCGTATTCGTGTGGGTGATAAGCGGCAACAAGTAGAGCGTATGGTAGGGCCTGAACTGGCCGAGCATATTATTGTTACCCCGGTTGAAACGAGCGAATTGGCGAGTAAATAAAATACGGTAGTGGGAGGCCCAGGCTCTATCTTGCCCTGAATGATAGGGACGATATAGATGGCAGTACCCGCTTAGGAGAATTCGTATGGCGTTTTTAACGCAATCAAGCGAAAATAAGCAGCATATCAAGGATGTAAGTATTGGCGATGTCGCCACTGTCACATCTGCTCATGAAGTCCTGCAGGGGCAGAGTAAGAGAAGTGGCCTGGCTCGTCTTCTTCCTTTTTTAGGCCCAGCCTTTATTGCCTGTGTTGCCTATATCGATCCTGGGAATTTTGCGACGAATATTCAGGGAGGAGCCGAGTTTGGTTATTTGTTGGTCTGGGTCATTATTGCCAGCAACCTGATGGCAATGCTTATCCAGACCTTATCGGCCAAACTAGGGATTGCGACTGGCATGAATCTAGCCGAGATGTGTAGGGAACAGTTTCCACGTCCAGTAATCTGGGGAATGTGGATAATCTCCGAGATCGTCGCAATGGCAACCGATCTAGCTGAGTTTCTGGGCGCGGCACTTGGTTTCAATCTGCTCTTTCATATCCCATTGCTAGCAGCCGGGATTCTGACAGGTATCACAACCTTTTTAATTCTTGGCCTACAACAACGTGGCTTCCGACCGCTAGAAGCCGTAATTACTTCCCTGGTAGGAGTCATTGCTATCTGCTACCTCGTCGAGACCATCCTGGACCAACCGAATTGGGGTCAGATTGCCTTTCATGCAGTGACACCTCAGTTTAGTGGCACCGAAAGTCTGCTGCTTGCGGTCGGCATTTTGGGTGCAACAGTGATGCCACACGTCATCTTTCTGCACTCATCGTTGACTCAGCATAGGATCGTAATAAGTGATCAGCAACAGCGACGTCGTCTCTTCCATTTCGAGCTGATCGATGTGATCATTGCCATGAGCATAGCTGGACTTATCAACTTGTCGATGTTGATTATGGCTGCTTCGACGTTTTATACTAATGGTCTGACAAATATTGCGAGTATCGAAGAGGCATATCGTACTCTGCAGCCACTACTTGGTAGTGCAGCCAGTACGATCTTTGCTATCTCGTTACTGGCCTCCGGCCTTTCCTCGTCAACGGTGGGGACAATGGCTGGTCAAGTGATTATGCAGGGCTTTCTCCGTCGCCAGGTGCCCATCTGGCTGCGTCGTCTAGTAACCATGCTTCCAGCACTGGTCGTGATTGCGATCAACCTTGACCCTACCCGCACGTTGGTCATTAGCCAGGTGATTCTCAGCTTTGGGATTCCTTTCGCATTAATACCCTTGGTGCTCTTCACGCGACGGCGTGATCTGATGGGCATCTTAGTGAACCATCGAATTACAACGCTTATAGGGAGCATTGTCGCTGGGCTGATCGTAGCACTCAATCTCTATCTGCTCTACCAAACTTTCTTTTGAGGGCCCTGTGAGTCACCAGGGCAAACAAGTATCCCTCTAACCAATAGTGTGGATTGTAATAAGATTGTGATGCTGCTTGCAGGGATAACTATTCAGCAGGGGGTTGCAAGGGGCCTGCAAGGCCCCTTGGCGGGGTGCGGGGCAAGGAAGCCTGGGAGGCTTACGTCCCCGCCTTCCTCGCCCACCCTGCCGCCGCAGGCGGTGCCAGAGCAAAGAAACCCGAATAGTTGCTTGCAGGGTAGATATGGCGTTCTCCCCGAAACTGTGCTAAAATCCCCTCGAATCAACCTGGAAATAACATGTTACGCAAGGAGACCTTCATTTGACAACGCATGCTAGACGCTATGTGATCATTGGCAATGGGATTGCAGGAACGACAGCCGCTGATACATTACGTAAGAACGACCCGAATTGTAGCATTCATCTACTGACAAACGAACCCCACCCCCTCTATAACCGCGTCTCTCTTCCACGTTTCCTCCAGGGAGTGATAGTTGAGCAGAAAGTGATGATACGTGACTTCGCCTGGCATGAACAGCGCAACATTCGGTTAATAACTGAAACAATGGTAACAGATGTCAACACAGAAGAGCGTGTCGTCGTTACCGACAAAGGCGAGAACTTGCCCTATGATGCACTCCTTGTCGCGACCGGCGGCTGGGCCAATCCCTTGAGAGTGTCTGGTGTCGAGGGTACCGAACATATTTATAACTTTGTCACGCTGGATGATACCAAGACCATTATCGCCCGTATGCTCGAATCGCGTACAGCTCTCGCTTACGGCGGTAGCTTTATTTCATACGAAATGTGTGATGGATTTGCTGTGCGTAAGCTTGACACCACCTGGTTAATGCGTGGCCCATTCTGGCTGCGAACTTCGCTGGATCCTGAAGGAGGTGAAGTTGTCGATAACATCGCAAAGAAATTCGGTGTCAATGTCATACACGGGGATGAAATCGCAAGCATCGTTCCGCAAAATGGTGTTCCAAGCTACGTAATAACGAAAAAGGGTCGCAAGATTCAGACTGATATGATTGGAGTAGGACTAGGTATCACACTGAACACCAAAATCCTTGCGCACACGCCGCTTGAGGTACGTAGTGGCGTAGTCGTCAATGAATACATGGAGACGAATGTTCCTGGCGTGTATTCGGCAGGCGATGTGGCTGAGTTCTACGATTCAACCATTGGTCATCATCAAACGATGGGCACATGGGATAATGCGATGGCTCATGGGCGCATAGCGGGAATAAATATGGCTGGTGGGCATGAAGCGTATGTCGATGTTCCAACCTACACAAGTCCACTTTTCGATGTCAATATCGCTGTAGTTGGTACAGCAGAATCGAATAATCCTGAGTTGCAAGTCATCGCTCGAAGAGAACCTGGTGAAAAAGGCAACGAGAACTACCGCAAATTATTTTTCCGCGAGAACAAACTCGTTGGTGTCCTCATGATTGGTAGTCCCAAAGGTCGTAAAAAACTCGTTGAAATAGTCAAGGACCAGCAAGTCATCGAAACTGCTGCCGAGCGTGAAGCATTGCTCGAATTGAAATAGCACCTTACCGATTGGCTATGTAACTTGACGGAATAGCACGAGTAGAGTACCGTAAGGCTAGAGATACCTGATTGTAGAGGCCTTTGTTTTGCTATCCTCTTATTAAGAAGAGCTGGTAGCTGCAAGTTCAATATCCTATTGGGGGCAAGAGCGCTGCCCCAACACCTCCAGTTGCAGGAGAGGTTCCGTGGCAAAACAGTGTACACGTTGTGGGAAAGACCTACCGAGAGACGATGCTCGGTTCTGTAATAACTGTGGAAAAATTGTTCCTTATTCTCACCCGATAAAACGTTCATTACCGGATGAACCCCCTGCTTGGATGAAACAGCTTGAAGACAGTGTGAGCAATGCTCCTTTACATGGACTGCACGTTAATGTCTGGGACCAGCATGAAACCGTAGATCTTCCAAAGTCAGAGGAGGAAGTAGACTCTGATAGAGATGATCGAGATGTAGTTGATGATTTGCCTACGGACCATCTTTCTGTCGCAGATATCCCTGGAACTACAAGACAAGCTCTCTCAATGCCCAATCATACTACAATAAATGCTGGCGACGAGGGAATAGTAGAAGATTTACCAACCAATCCGCTAATTGCCAGTCTACCGAAGATACCACCTGCTCAGCTTAGCTCGACTCCTGCTCCCTCTACCATTAGCAAGGGTCGTGTGTCAAATCTTAATGATGTAGAAGAACTCGATACACGTCCACTCATGGCACAGCGGCAGGGGCAAACTGTGTCATCAGCAGTAGAGAATCAAGCAGCAAAGCCCTGGCAAGCATCGCAGACTCCAGCTGAGCCAGGTCATAGCTCTGTGCTTCAAGGTCCTGTAACGCCTGTGCTTTTTGCTCAACCTCAGATAGCACCTGCGCAGGCATTAAGGCAAACTCCTCCAGTATCAATAGCTGTGACTCCAGATGCTCAAACTACGGGAAAGAGTCGTAAGCGCCTCGTTGCTGCAGCCATCTTGCTGTTCATCCTGGTGGCGGGAGGAGTAAGTGCCTGGCTTTTTGTATTCCGACCGTTTGCCGTTCCCGAAATAACCAAAACAACGCAATCTTTTCAAAACGCCGATCTGGGTGTATCACTGAACTATCCAGTGCAATGGACGGAAGAGGTTGATAAAAAAAGTGGAACTATCTATTTTTATGACGATAACCATACTGACCAGGTGAAAATTAATGTTGTAAATACTAGTGGCCTGAGTATCGGCCAGTTTATCAACAAAGAAGCAGGTTCGCTCGGTATGACTGGACAAAAAGCAGGAGTTTCACTTTCTTTTGCAGGGGTCTCCTGGCAACAATTGCAGGGAAACATGCAGCAAAGTGGGGCAAGTTACTCGGCAGATTTGCTGGTGACTTTACATGGCGGTCGCTACTACGCGATCTTACAACTCGCGCCCGCGTCCACCTATTTTCAGGAAGATCAATTGGTTTTTTCCTCCATGCGCTCATCATTTAAATTTATTTGACGAATCTATCCTTGTAAGTCAATGAATGATATAATATCGGCGTCATAGGTGTCATACAAGATTATTTCGCGCTACAAAAGCGCACTGGTGAGAAAGGAGAGCGCAGCAACGGGCCGAAGGTTGGCTGTGCTTAGATTGCGATACTATGGATGATATTCGATTTGAACGACATTTCCGTACACCATACTCTGAAAGCTATTACATTATGCAAGGTACGAGCTTGCAGAGTAACAATCGTCTTGGTACAGTCGATATTCACTTTACAACAACAGCCGTTCACGGAACGCTAATTTTAGAACGCGAACTTGAAGAGACCGATTTGACGAAACTCATTGAGCAAATCGATGAGGACCTGGTTCTCTCCGCTGATATGCCCCGCGATGACTTCCTGGTGAGTGTTTACGTTGGCAGGGATATCGGTTTCTACAGCGATGAATATTTTGCTGATGAAAATGATACCAATGCCGGCTTTGGTGACGATGACGAAGTATGAAGGCTTCTCTTTCTATCGTCAATCTTCTAATAAGCCGCGTCGCATAGCATATTTGACCAATTCAGCGCGGCTATGCAGGTTGAGCTTGTCCATGATGTGTGTACGGTGCGTATCTACCGTTTTAGGGCTAATTACGAGGCGCTCAGCTATCTGGTTATTTGTGTATCCCTCGGCCACCAGTTTTAATATTTCACGCTCTCGCTCCGTCAAACTGCTGTAGCTATCCTTCTCTTCACCGGCATGCACTCGCTGCAAGTAATCTCCGACCATAACTGATTGAGCAGTTGGAGAAAGATAGAAGTTTCCATTCTGGACCACGTGCAGTGCTGAAATCAATTCAGTATCTGCTGCCTCTTTGAGTATATAGCCCGAAGCCCCTGCTCGAAGCGCTTGAAAAACATACTCATCATTTTCATGCATTGTCAATACCAAAACTTTCGCATCAGGCAACACCTTTTTAATTTGTCTTGTTGCTTCGATGCCGTTCATATCCGGCATCGTGATATCCATCAGAACGATGTCAGGTTGCAGACGCTGGGCTTCTTGTATTGCCGCTCGACCATCATGTGCCTCACCAACCACATCCATATCAGGCTGTGCATTGAGCATCATTTTAAGACCGGCACGTAAAATCGTATGGTCATCCACCAATAATATGTGTATCTTCATGAAAAAATCCTGTGTAGGGTTGTGTAGTTCCTGGTGGTCGACCACCAGACTTATCACACCACCAGCTCATTTTTTGTTTGTGTATGCAAAGACCCCGTCGAAGGTAATGGAATATTGACCTCAATGGTTGTGCCTTGCCCTGGAGCTGAATGAATGATGAGTGCCCCATCAAGCAAAACCGCTCTCTCATGCATCCCTGCTAACCCCAGTCCAAGCTCTTGATTAGGTGTTTTGAGTAACGCTTCATAATCAAAGCCTCTTCCATCATCAGCAATCCTGGCATATATGGTATTACTGTCCTCTTTCAACATAATAGTAACTCTACGAGCATTAGCGTGCTTCGCTGTATTGGTTAAACTCTCCTGCACAATTCTGTAAAGGGCGGTTTCCATTTCAGCAGGTAATCGCTCTTTGAAGCCTGTCGCTTGAAACTCGACCTCGATTGAGCACTTCCTTTGGTATTCCTTTACGTACCAGCGCAGTGCAGGCAGCAATCCTAGATCATCTAGTGCGCTGGGCCTGAGGTCGATGCTCAGGTTACGAATGGCTCGTAACGTCGAATGTGCCAGGGCGCGTGTTTCAGCAATTCGTTCGCGCGCCTCCTGTGTTTCAACTGACTCTTCGAGTACGGCAAGACTGATCAGAAGCGAAGTCAGCACCTGGCTGGTCTCATCATGTAATTCGCGAGCTATACGCTGGCGTTCCCGTTCCTGGGCGTTAATGATTTGACTTGCCCGTTGATGTGATGCGTCATCGAGAGCTTCAAGTACCATATTAAAAGCGCTGGCAAGCTGATCTGCTTGCGAATCAACGCCGGTAAGGGGTGCTCGTAACGAACTTTCGCCTTCCTGGACACGCCTCATAACCTTTCCCAAGTCCATCAATGGGCGGAAGGCGACCTGGAGTACAACGAAATTGAGCACGACGCTGACTAGCCACCCGAGGGTAATAAAAACTATTAGAGACATCGGGGTAGCATATGGGCTTGTATTCAAATGTGTTGCAAGCCACGTTCCACCGGTGGCCCCAACAAAAATGATCAGGCTATTAGCGATTAGCACTTTATAAAAAATGGGGATGCCGAGAAGTGTTTTGAGTATGCTATTCTTGCGTTGCTCGTCCTGCTTCAACTGTTTGCTGGAGTGAGCCATGGTTGGTTTCCTTCGTGTATATAATTGCCTCTATTCTATAGTAATTGTAGTGATTGGGAAGTTACTCTGTCAAATACGCTGTTTATGCGTAATGAAATCAGGTGTATGTTGGATAAATATCAGGTACATACCTGATGTCTCGCTCAAGTTGTTGGAGTAATCTTGCTTTTAGAACCTATCTCGGGTATTGAGAAGAGCAGGTACGTATGTTGTACCCGGCTTCACTCAAAGGGACCTGGACCCGGTGATTGATAACTCTTCTCAATGGTAACAATATGCGTTACCATCAAATAGAGATACTGCTATTCAGACCACTGAACCCAAGCGTGAATCTCCTTTGTGGTTTCAGTGCCTTGGGGTATCCAGTATGCGGCGTTTTATGATATAATTTGCCACACATGATCAGGACTTTTTATGTCCACACTATTTTCTAACCGGTCTTGGCAAGATGGCTTGGCATGATCTTTTGAGGAGGCACAGTGAGTACTGTTCCCAAGAAAAGTTTGCTCGACACAGCTACGCAGAAGATGGTCGAGAGTCAACTTTGGCGCTCTCTTTTTCGCCATGGCTATCCCGATACCCCGCTGAACCAGTCCCTGGTGATGATGGGCAATGTTTTTCTACATCTGCACCCAGTTAAAGTCAGCCGCCAGGCAATGAAGATTACTTATACCTGGTGTATGGGCGGTATCACGTTTTTCTTGTTCCTCTTGTTGACAATCACTGGCGTGTTTCTGATGTTCTACTATGTGCCTGATACCAATCTGGCGTATCAGAACATCACTCAGCTGGGTTCCGCCGTTTCGTTCGGTCACCTGACGCGTAACATGCATCGCTGGGCGGCGCACTTGATGGTCGTTTCGGTCACGCTGCATATGATTCGCGTCTTCTATCACGGCGCGTACAAACCTCCTAGAGAGTTTAACTGGGTGATCGGCGTCTTGCTCTTCTTTTTCACTTTGTTCTTAAGCTTTACCGGCTATCTTCTGCCGTGGGACCAGATCGCGATCTGGGCTATCACCGTTGGTACCAACCTGGCACCGTATACCCCAATCCTCGGCGATCCCGTGTATAAAGTGATCGTTGGCGGCTCGGCAATTACTCAAACTACACTTGTCCGCTTCTATGTGGGCCATGTAATCCTGTTTCCACTAGTTCTAGCATTGCTGTTGGCAGTTCATTTCTGGCGTATCCGTAAGGATGGCGGTGCGGCTGGACCACCACCCCCGTCTCGTAGAGAGTTGGAAGCTCGAGCAGAGCGTGCAACTGCTGGCGCTGCTCGACAATAGTGGGCATTGTCTGTTCCGTGTAGAGGTGCAATGGAATTGATTGCACCCTACGGGTTCTCTTGAATGAGAGGATATACGCATCATGTCTATTGAACAGAAAGAGCCGCGAGTGCAGACCCAAACGTCGGCAACCCAGCGGCGCTATCGCACGCTGGCAGTGGTAAGGCAAGAAGCAATCACCCGTATTGAAAAACCGCTTGAAGACTCCGTTTTTGTCTGGCCGCATTTGATGGTCCGCGAGTTTTTCGCTGCGACTATCGTCACGGTGATGGTGACGGTGCTTTCCTTCTACATCGACGCGCCGCTGCGAGAACCCGCCAATCCGAACTTTACGCCAAACCCGGCCAAGGCACCCTGGTACTTCCTTGGATTGCAAGAGTTGTTGCACTACTTCCCGCCCACGACTGCTGGTGTGCTGGTTCCCGGTTTAGTTCTCGTTGCGCTTGCCGTTTTGCCTTATGTTGATCGCAATCCTAGCCGCGCTTATGCTGATCGTAAGGTGGCGATTGTCACATTCACTATGATGACCGTGTTCTGGGCTGTTATCACAATTGCAGGAAGTTTCTTCCGTGGCCCTGGCTGGTTGTGGATCTGGCCCTGGCAGGGGATGTACTTTGACTTGTAACACCCGGGATAGACAGAGAGGATAAACATGAGTATTGATACCCCCCCCATCACGCCGCAGCAATATGAGGTCTTACACGGCGGCGGCGCTGAAGCAGCGGAGATTGCGAAACAGCGCCTGTCCCGGCGGCGTTTCCTCCGCAGGTCTATGCTGGCAGTGTGGGGGTTAGGTACTACTGCCAGCGTGGCTGGTGCATTGTATTTTATGTACCCGAACCTGGCGGGTCAATTCGGTTCTGATTTGAATGTCGGGAAGACGACGGATTTTCCGGCCGCCAAGCCCCCAAACTTCAAAGTAAACCAGGCAGGTGTTTTCTATGTTCAGACAGCCAAGACTTACATGGTGCACTTAGCAGCGGGTACGCAATTTTTATTGAGTGGCACTGGTCTTGAAGATCAGTTAACCTCGGAGAACTTTGTCAAGGGCAAGGATGGTTCCTATTGGGTTGCGCTTTATCAGCGTTGTGTTCACCTCGGCTGTACTGTACCGTTTCGCGATGACTGCGTGAGTTTCAAGTGCCCGTGTCACGGTTCGCACTATAACGTTGATGGCGAATATCTCGATGGGCCTGCTCCCAGGAGCCTGGACCGATTTGCAATGTCCCTGAATGGATCAGACGTGATAGTGAGTACAGGTATGCTCAATAACACGGTACCGCATCCTGATGCTTCTACTCGTCTTATTGCAGTGCCTGGACCATGCAGCGTGTAGGAGCATGTGCCACCTAGCCAGGCGCTACATAAGCGTGGTGGCACTTACCCGTTTGTGAAAAGGTTGTATTTAAGGAAGTGTATTTATGACAGATCCTGTACAGGCTGCAGTAGGTATCATAGTCGTGTTGATCTCCGTGGGGGCCTTACTCTACTTATTTTATTCTCGTACCAACGCGGTTGAGAAAACAGGGTATGGTGCTCTCATCATGCTATCGATTGTTGCTCTCATGATACCAATCTTCTGGATTATGGAATCAAACGCGCAGGCGATGGCAAAAATACAGCAGCACACGACTGCCGTCCAACGTGGTGCGGCGCTTTATGCCCAATATTGTTACCAGTGTCATGGTGTCAACGGGCAAGGCCTGACTGGCCCCAAACTCAACGGGAATCCTGCCGTTAATAATCTGAGTGACGATGATGTCATGCGTATTATTAGCGGTGGTATTGCCAATACAGCCGATCCTTCTAAGCTGCTGATGCCTGCATGGAGTGACCAGTATGGTGGACCGCTCACGCAAACAGACATTCAGTACTTGTTTGAACTCATTCGTTCGGCCGATCCTAATTATCTGAGCAAGAATGGATATCCAACTGGTAAGGGCACCAATGGTTTTAACCAGGTTCCAGGTATTTTGCAGAACACTAACCCTACTGCCTATCAAACTGCTGTAGCGCAGGCAACTGCGGGTGCTGGGGCCGGGCAATTTGGTAAGCCTGTCGATAAGACGAAACAAAAGGCAGTCACCATTAATATCATACAGCCACCCCCTCCTGGAGCTTCGTGTAGCCCTGCCTGCTTTGAGTTTCCTAATACACAGGTCAAAGTGGGAACAACCATTACCTGGGTGAATAAGAGTACTACACCTCACACGGTGACCGCGATTATGGGAGAGAATCCAAGCTCTCCAACACCTGCGTCGCAGATATTCGACTCAGGTGCAAGCAAGCTAATTATGCCTGGTCAGTCATTCACCTATACGGTAACGAAGGCTTCCTACAACTTCAATAAAGATCATGCAGTCGTCTACTACTGCCAGATTCATCCTAGTATGGTTGCCGAACTGACCATCGTTCAATAATCGTTGCGGGTTCGCGTCTCGTTCGAGGCGCGATACTCCTTTTGTTCTGATCGCTGATCATGTCGCTAGACAAATTCGCGATATGTTGAAAGGGATTGCGATCCATGCAACAAGCACAACAACGGGCAAATGGGTCCGGGGTACCCATGCAAGCAGAACGCATCTCATGGGCGCGAGCGATGATATTTGCCGTCGGTTTCTTTTTTATATCGGCTATTCTGATAGGACAGCTTCCCGGTTATATTTATTTACAGATGACAGCTTCGTCATTAGTTGGCCTCGAGCAAGGCTTTCTCGCCCTGGCTGTCGTGTGTTTCGCCAGCTTCATTGTTGTTCAAGTCGTCGTTATGCTTTTTGATCCCAAACCGATCGTGCCGCCAATCATCTTTAGCGTGCTGGGAGCGCCACTCGCTCTTGTCGGCCTTGCTATTATACTCGCGGCCGCTTTTACGAATAACCAGTATTTCCCAGGCGCGAATGTCAAATGGGCTTCCGTGCTGGGTGGGAATGTACTCTGGTTCCCACCTCAATCGGTTGATCTCATTATGCTTGGCGCAGTGATTATGGCCGTTGGGGTAGCCATGGTCTTTTTCAGTGTGTTGGCTCTACGCGAGCAGCGCAATCCTGACCGCAGCGATCCAGGCACTACACCGGCTATCCGTGCCCTGATCAGTATTGGCATCACAATGCTGGTCGTTTTCATGCTCTTCTATACATTTGTTACTCCTCAGAGCCTGGCATCCGTCGTCTATCCACAGTGCCCGGCGATCAATCCCACTAAGGGATGTCCTGGTCCCATTACTGGCTTGGTGATTGTAAACACGATTTTCAACATCTTCCTGGGGATTGCCATCTACTGTACGTTAGGGGCTTTTGCGCTCCGCTTACACTACCTGATGCGCCCGGTGCGCAAGCGTACGATGTCGGGCCTCTACATGGTTGGTATCAGTTTAGCCCAGGTAGGCGTGGTGTTCCTGTTGGTATGGTTTGTCGTCTATCCGGCCATTGCCTGGATTCATTCCTGGACATTGATCGGTCTGGGCAATTATCTGACTGTCTGTGCCAGGTCATCTTCGGTCCCCCAAAGCTGTGCGTTCTCACAGCAGGCAGGATATATCATCGATGCCGTAGTCACGACGACCTTTTTTGTCTTATTAATGGCAGCTATCTTTGTATGGAGGAAGATGCGTAATCTCGTTGTTATTGGCAGTTTGACTATAACAGCGGTGCTTGCATTAGCGACACTCGTGGTGCATATGCATCCAGATGAAATATTTATTGCCGCGCTTCTGTGCGGCGGTGGCCTGGTGCTTGCAGCTATCTGGACCAGTGTCGCTCGTCGCGAATTCGCCGTCGTTGGTGAAAATAACCTGGGCTGTATTGGTCAATGGTTAGTTGTGGGTACCTGCCTGTTTATCTATATCGCTGCATTCGCTTTCTTCTCGATCCCGGGTTTTAGGGAGACGGAACCAAATATTCCATTCGTTCCCGGGGCTGGGCTTAACGCCGGTATTCATAATAGCGTGAACGCTATCGTAGTAATCGTGATCATAGGTTTGCTTGCTGGCGTTCAGTTCTACTTCCTTGTTCGCAATCGTTATCGCGTCTAGGAGGCGTTTCTTGTAAAAAGCTCTTCATGGGAGATAAATGTAAAAAACAGTGGCGAAAGGGGTATTAAACCTTTCGCCATTTTGTTGCTCGGTGTTATACTGGTGACACAGTCCATGGGGAAACAAACAGACATGCAGAATCTAGAAACCCAATCGAATGCGCCCGCGCCACTCAAGATTTTGATCCTTGCCGCCGAGGTTGTACCATTTGCAAAAGTCGGGGGATTGGCTGATGTGGTAGGGGCCTTGCCAAAGGCATTATATGAACTTGGACATGATGTACGGGTGGCTATGCCCCGCTATGGCCAGATCAATCCTGAACGGTTCGAGTTGACGACCGTGTTGGATAGCCTAACGGTCAGCATGTCGAGTTTCCAGGAGCAGGTAAGCGTGCGCCAGGGCAGCATTGGCGATGAGATTCCGCTCTACCTGATCGATGCTCCGCGCTATTTTGATCGCGAGAATATTTATGGTTATACCGACGATGGCGAGCGTTTCATCTTGTTTTGCCGGGCCGCACTTGAATCGATGCGTGCACTTGGATGGTCTCCAGATATAATACACTGTAATGACTGGCAAACCGGTATCGTTCCTAACTGGATGCATACCGTTTATCGTGATGATCCGTTCTTTGCCAACACTGCCACGGTCTATACCATCCATAATCTTGCCTACCAGGGCATTTTCGGCTATCGCATTCTGGAAGTTGCAGGAGTTGCCGCGGGTGGATTTCTCTATCCTCAGATCGTCGAACTCGCCAATGTTGTCGATATTATGGGACGAGGCATCCTTTTTGCCGATGCTATAACGACAGTTAGCGAACGCTATGCCCAGGAGATACTCACACCCACGTTCGGTGAGAAATTAGATCAACTCTTGCGTTCCCGCCGCGAGCGTTTGTTTGGCATTCTCAACGGCATTGATTATCAAGAAATGAACCCTGCGACTGATCGCTATATTCACACGCAGTTTGATCAAGAGACGCTTGAAAAACGTGCAGAAAATAAGCGAGCGTTACAGGAGCGGGCGCACCTTCCTGTAAAGCCAGATGCGCCGCTCATAGCCATGATCTCGCGTCTGGCAGATCAGAAGGGCTTTGATTTGATTGCGCAGATCATTCAGCCGTTGTTAGCTCAGGGCGTCCAGCTAGTTGTCCTGGGTATTGGCGACCAGCACTATCACGAAATATTCCAGAATCTGGCGGCCCGCTATCCAGACCAGGTTGCCATTTTTCTTACCTTCAATACCGTGCTGGCTCAGTCCATCTACGCTGGCAGCGACATGTTTTTGATGCCGTCGCGTTTTGAGCCTTGTGGCCTCGGCCAGTTAATTGCCATGAGATACGGCAGCGTGCCTATTGTGCGCAGTGTGGGTGGACTGGCCGATACCGTACAGGAGTATGATCCGCATACCGGTGAGGGAAATGGCTTTACCTTCACCAATTATGATCCCTGGGAATTATTCGCTGCGATAGTGCGCGCACTGGAACTCTATCGATTCAAAGACATCTGGCGAACCCTGCAACGACGTGGTATGGCTGCCAACCATTCCTGGCAGGCATCAGCCATACGCTACATAGAGGTCTACCGCAATGCCATAGCATTTCATAAGAGTGGCAAGTAAGCTAAGCATGCTCGGTAGTGCTTTCTTTAGATGAGAAGCTTCTTAGGGCATGCGCAACTGCCCTCCAAATGCCGGACTGTAGGAAGACCAGCCATCTGCATTGGAGGTCCGGTCACAATGATCTAGAAAACCTGTCAGTTTCGCCTCTGCCACATCCGCCTGGTGAACGATCAAAGCCTCGATAGTCGCTGGGCAAATAGGTGAACCGTATTCCTGTGTACCATGATGTGCCAGAATAATATGCAGCAAGTCCTGGCAAGTTGCTTCATCAAGCTCGGCTACCTGCCTGGCTTGATCCTGTACGTAACGCATACCCAGGACTATGTGACCAAACATCCGACCAGCTGCGGTAAAGCCGAGACCAACCTGCTCTTCCAGTTCTTCCAATTTGCCGATATCATGCAGGAGCGCGCCTGCAAGCACAAGGCTTTGATTCGAGGTATAAAGCTGAGTCAGCCTATCGGCTATGAGAGTGACATTCACCGTGTGCTCGATTAAACCGCCGACAACAGCTCCATGATGTCGCACAGCAGCAGGCCAGTGACGAAAACGCTCCATCACTTCAGTGGTAAAACAATCAAGCAGCAGTCTATGTAGCCCTGGATGGTTCACTTTACTCATCAGTTCCTGAAAGCGATTTTCGAGCAGCTCTATCTTGCGACGAGTACCTACAATGAATAGGTCAGGCGAAGTAGATTCATCTGCTTCGGCATTGTTCAGCTTGATTTGTATCTCGTTATGGTATTCTTCGACCACTCCTTCTAGCAAAACGGCTTTCCCTTCTTGCGGCGCAAGGGTTTCTAAACGCGGAAGGTCAAATTGGATCGCCTTGATTTCGTTACCCCGTTGATCGCGCAATCTAAGTTGTCGGAAAGGCTTACCATTTTTAGCTTGGCGTGTTTGCACTTCAATAGCAAATAACCAGCCACGTACATCGGCATTTACCTGCAATTCGCTAATGAGAAGTGGTTCTGGCGTTAACGATGTGCCTCGTTGGGCTAATTGATTTAGCATAGTTCTCTTTTCCCCCAAGAAGAATTTTTATTTCAATTATGTAATACGAATCATAAGAGCAATTGCGGAAAAACACGGTTGCTTTTCCGCTTTTCCTTACGCGGTATGTATGGAAAGAAATAGAGTGCGATAGCCCAATTCACCGCCAAATTGACGATTGTAACGAAGACGCCTATACTAAGTGGGGTCAACGTAGAACTGTGTCGAACGGAGGTATTGGGTATCGTGGAGCAGAAGGGTTCTCAATTTGAGGCGGATAGTTACAAGGACCTTGCCAGGCGGCGTGCTGCTTTGGCAAGGGCGTATCAAGCTCTTCCCGTCTATGGGTCAGTCGAATTTTGGAATGCTATTGAAGAACCAGATTTACGCATTGCTTTACCACTAGAAGTTTTAGTGCGTTGCTTCCGTCTCGCTATGACGAGTGGAGAGGACATAGACCGTAAACGAATCATCACAATGATAATCCGCCGTACCCAGCCATCAAATGAATACTGGGCTAATCATGTTCTCGACCGTGTTCATTTGCGGTCAGAGGAGCGAAGGATACTTGTGCATGATTTGTATGCTGACCTGTGTGAACGCATAATACGTGCGTTGATGGACACGAAGCGCCATTTTTGGGAAGAGAACTTTCAGCACTGTATTAGTTTCGAACGAAAGCATGTCTATCAGGCATTTATGATCCGCGAGGGCCGCTGGCATAATCAGCATGCGGATGGAATGGTTACTCGCCGCATTCCACGTGTGCTAATCGATAGCTTAGATCAGCCTGTACTGCATGCAAATGGAGAGTTGTGGGTGCAGGATGTTGAAGATGAACATGCACAGCGTGCATTACTCTCTGCCGAACAGGGTGATCTACCATACCTCATATCACGCCTGCCAGAGAAACTGAAATCAGTGATCTTATTGATTTTCTGGGAAGGCAGAACAGAAAAAGATACCGCTCAGATATTGGGCATTACTGATCGTACTGTACGTAATAGGCTGCATGAAGCTCTGAAGTCGCTGCGTGATATTCTTGATTCGGAGGGTGGAACTATCTATGGATAGAGAACAGGAAGAGATTGTACTGCGTATTACTGCTCGCTACATAGCAGAACTTCGTGCAGGACAGCAACCGCGTTTGAGCGATTACCTATCCCGCTATCCACAATATGCCGATGCAATCGCCGATTTCGTATCATATTATCATGCAACGGAGTTGGATGTTCCTGAAGAAATAGATCTAGCGTCTCCACTTTCTCATACTTCTCGTGCGGCCCTGTATGATGCCTGGAAGCGCGTATTGCACTCTGAGAGTGCTGCTAATAATGCCATCAATACGTTGCAGATGGCAGCGAACAGTTTAGGCAAATCGTTCTCCCATTTGGCCATGGAGATAGGTTTAAGCACAGATATCCTCGCTATGCTGGATAAACGCATCATCGATTCTACAACTGTTCCAATTGAAGCGTGTAAGCGGTTAGCAAAAGCTTTACAGCAACCTCTTGCTACTGTAGAGATGTACCTGGGACTGGCAGAACAGAAGCAGATAACAAAGGGGTTAGCGGAAGCATCTTCCTCCTATCGTGTGGAACTGCGATCCAACGTGCAAAAACTGAGCTTTCGGGAGGCGGTTGAGCAGAGCATGAACCTGTCCAACGAGCAGAAAGATACCTGGCTCGGTATTCTGACAAAAGAGGGCTTATAATTGTAACTATAGGCATTAGGGGAGGGCGCTGTCGGGGAACAGTCCCGAAATGGGGGAGAAGGACTGTATCCGACAGCGCCCCGTGGGGGAGGGATATCTAAGAATTCTTTCTCTCATCTATAAAACTGGAAATGGTAGAAAAATTCGTCTATGCCACAGCTCATTGCATATCTGGATTGCCATTCCGGCATTAGCGGCGATATGTTTCTAGGTGCGATGCTCGATCTCAAAGCAGGGTTTTCACTAGACTCTCTTATGAATGGGCTGGCTGCCTTACCCCTCCATGGCTATGAATTGAAGCTTGAGCCTTTTTCTGACAAAGGCATCCGCGGCTCACGCTTTGAGGTAGTGCTATCTGAGCAAGATTCAACTACTTTTCAAACGCGCCACCTCTTGGACATCGTAACACTCTTGAATACCTCATCACTCTCCCCCAGGGTGCGCGAGATCGCGCTTGCAATCTTTCAGCACCTTGCGGAGGCCGAGGCGACCATACATGGTACAGGTGTTGAAGAGGTACACTTTCATGAAGTGGGAGCAGTTGATGCGTTAGTAGATGTCGTAGGAGCAGCAATCGCTATCGAAACGCTAGGTATAACCCAGCTCTACGCTTCACCATTGCCTCTAAGCAGTGGCCATGTACATACTGCTCATGGAGAATTACCTGTTCCTGCGCCGGCCACTTTAGAAATTCTGCGACAGGTTGCAGCACCATGGAAGGCATCTTCTGCCGAGGGCGAAATGGTAACTCCCACTGGTGCCGCGATTCTGGCAACACTGGCCAAATTTCAAACACCAGCCATTACTATCGAACGCATAGGATACGGCTTTGGACGAAAACAGTTTCCCTGGCCCAACTGCCTGCGCCTCTGCTTGGGGCAATTAAGAGGCTCACTTCAATCTGGTGCGAAAGAGGGTGTATACAATGAGCTTCCAGATACCGATTGGGTCACCGTCATTGAAAGCAACATCGACAACATGACGGGAGAACTGTTAGGCGGGCTTATGGATCGCCTGCTAGCTGCTGGCGCCTTAGATGTCAGTTACACCCCCATTCAGATGAAGAAGAATCGCCCGGCCGTCATGGTAATGGTCATCTGTCACGTAGAAGAGGGCAATATGATGGCCAGATTGCTTCTCAGTGAATCTAGCACCTTAGGTGTGCGCATTTCTCAAGTACAGCGTCTCAAGGCGCAACGCACGTTTGAACGCCTTGAGACACCAATTGGTCCAATGGAAATCAAAGTCAAACGCCTGGGAACGCGTGTCATCAGTGCTACACCTGAATATGCAGAGTGCCAGCGTCTAGCCCAGGAAAAAGGCCTTCCACTCGAAGAAGTGTACGAGGTTGCAAAACAAGTGATTGAGACAACTCTACTTTGATATGAGTTGTACAGGTTAGATGACGCGCCGGAAAAAATTATCGCGCAAAATGAGCGATAGATACACCATATTTTCCTTCCTTATTAGAAGAGTACCAGGGGATATTACATCCTCTGGTTGCACGGAATACCGCTGCATGCACTATCATGTGTATGATAGAATCGAATCAAAATCCTTATAAAACTTTGAGAAACAATATAAACTTGACTCGCACATCGTGCTCAAAGGACTGAAATTGGGTAATCATGGATTTCAAGGATTGGCGAAAATCATCTGACAAGACTAACGAGGAGTCACAGGCTCCTAAAATCGGTAAATATAGGAACAAGCGGTACTTTGATTATATTGAGGAGCAAATTCAAGAGGCCCAGGCGCGTGGCGAATTTGATAATCTGCAGGGCACGGGAAAGCCTCTCAAACTCGACGATAACTTTTTTACTGGCGACAAAGCTGTGGCGTATAGCTTGCTCAAAAGTAACGGATTTGCACCTCGTGAAATCGAACTCGCAAAGGAAATTCGCTCCGAGTACGAGAGGGCTGAAGCGAAACTCTCCAAATTGCGTCACCAGCGGAAGAGGCTGGGCGCGCGGCGTGTTCCACCATTTGACAGCGAGAAGCGGGCATTTAATCATGCAGTGGAGAAGGCTGCTACTGAATACGATCAATTGTTGCGCCAACTGAACCGTAAGATACTTAATTTGAATTTGATCACACCCCCGGCAATGCACATGCCCATGTTTGAAGTGGATAAGTTGGTGCGACAGTTTCGAACATCATGTCCTCTCTTTGATTGACTTTATTTCCTCCGCACATTGCCATTTACTAAGCACAGCTCTTTGATACACATGAAACGCCTGAGGCTTACTTCTCGTGTAGAAGTAAGAAGCAGCCTGTTTAACTGTATTGGCGATCCGGTCTTTACCTTTGCGTTCGTCTATCACTAGGTAGCTCAACTTGCAGGAGGAGCATGAATGTATACCCTCGGTATCAACGCTGTTTATCACGACCCTGCAGCGTGCCTTGTACAGGATGGAAGAGTAATCGCAGCAGCTGAGGAGGAGCGTTTTACACATGTGAAGCACGGCAAGCGACCTATACCCTTTTCAACCTACGAACTGCCATTTCATGCTATTGATTATTGCCTGCGTGAGGCTGGTATTGCTCTCGTTGATATCGATCATCTCGCTTACTCTTACGACCCTTTTCTGCTACTTGGTCGTCATCGAGATGAGACGAGAATCACATTGCCATTAGAGCCGAGTGCCCATCCGATATCGGCAGAATGGGAATCTGCATGGGATCCACTCTTCTTGTCGTCTATAGTGAATGCGCCGAGGCACCTGGTCGATGGCGTGCCGCACCATCTACAAGCTCGCTTTAGGGAGGCAAGTAAGAAAAGCCATTACCGCTGGCATTTTGTAGAGCATCACCTAGCGCATGCTGCCAGCGCATTTCATGCGTCACCGTTCCACCATGCTGCCGTTCTGACACTGGATGGACGCGGCGAGAAGGCTACAACCAGCTATTATATGGGTAATGGCAATCAGCTTCAATGGCTCGGGCAGGTGAATATGCCCCATTCACTTGGCCTACTGTATGAGCAGGTTACAGGCTACCTGGGATTTCTGCATTCCTCGGATGAATACAAAGTGATGGCGCTTGCATCATTTGGCAAGCCTCGTTATGTTACTGATTTTCGTAAGATCGTTCAACTCGCTTCGGATGGTCAATACACAGTTCAGCCAGCACATTTTGAGGAACGATTCGGGCCGGCTAGGTTGAAAGGTGGGCCTCTAGAGCAGCGTCATTATGATATTGCGCATTCGCTGCAGGTTGTGCTCGAGGAAACGGTGCTGGAGTTGGCGCACTGGCTGTACGAGAAAACTTCCACCAGGAACCTGTGCATGGCAGGCGGGGTAGCACTAAATTGCGTCATGAACGCTCACTTGCGTGATCGTGGTCCATTTGAACACATCTGGGTACAGCCTGCCGCCGGTGATGCCGGAACAGCGCTCGGAGCTGCGCTTTGGATCGACACCCAGGAACGCATCGTGCTTGGGGACAATAAACGGCGTTTTCGCATGGATCATGCTTTTCTTGGGCCTGGCTTTACTGATGATGAGATTGAGCAGTTTCTACAATGGTCGAAACTGCCATATCAGCATTTAACATGCATTGTCGAGCAGGTTACGGACTTGCTAGTGCAGGACAAAGTCATCGGCTGGTTTCAACATCGCATGGAATTTGGCCCGCGAGCGCTCGGCGCTCGCTCAATACTGGCATCCCCTCTACATGCTGAGATGCAGGTACGTCTTAACGAAATCAAAGACCGCGAAGATTTTCGACCGGTAGCTCCGGTTGTTTTGGAAGAGGAGGCCGGCAACTGGTTTGAGAATGCAAGTGTCTCTCCGTTTATGCTCTTCGTCTATCATGCATTACTAGAGAAGGCTGATCTCATTCCTGCAGTACGACACGTGGATGGTACGGCACGCATTCAAACCATAAATCGCTACCAGCATCCCCTGTATTACGACCTTGTGAAAGCTTTCCAGGATCGTACAGGTGTACCTGTTCTGGTCAACACTTCGTTCAATACCCGTGGTGAGCCGATTGTATGTACGCCCCGCGATGCCATTGAGTGTTTCTGGACTTCGCCACTTGATGCATTGGTGATTGGCTCATTCTTGTTGGAGAAATTGTAGGATTGCCAGTGACAAACATGATTTATCGAGTATCTGTTGTCGTACCAACCTTTAAACGTCCTGATCAACTTCAACGCTGTTTGAGTGCGCTTACTATACAGGATATTGACCCTGCTATCTATGAGATTATTATCGTTGATGATGCGGCTTGCGTTGATACCAGAAGGCAGGTGGAGTGCTGGATTGAGTGTACAAAAGGGTGTGGACATACTATACGCTATCTTCCGGTCAATGGTCCTCATGGGCCTGCTGCTGCACGTAATCTAGGTTGGCAAGCTGCTCGTGGAGAGATTATTGCCTTTACCGATGACGACTGCCTGCCTCTACCGGGCTGGCTGCGAGCGGGTCTGGCGGCTTTTCGTGATGGCATCATGGGCGTCTCTGGAAAGATAATCGTGCCATTAGAGCATACGCCGACCGACTATGAACGCAATGCTGCCCTACTTGCAAAAGCCGAATTCGTCACGGCCAACTGCTTTTACCGGCGCGAAACCCTTGCAATGGTGGGAGGCTTTGATGAGCGCTTCAGCATGGCCTGGCGAGAAGACAGCGATCTCGTCTTTAGACTAGTAGATCATTTCTCATCGGGTAGCACCTCTTCACTGCTGTATGCTCCCGCTGCAGTCGTCGTCCATCCCATACGTCCGGCATCCTGGGGGGTGAGCCTGAAACAGCAGCGCAAGAGCATGTTTAATGCCCTTTTGTATAAAAAGCACCCGGCACTCTATCGCCAGAGAATTCAGGCTGCGCCCCCCTGGCATTATTACTGTATTCTAGGAGCCTTACTTATCGCGCTGATGAGCACCATTGCTGGATTCTGGTTATACGCACTTGGAGCCTTAAGCGTGTGGATTTTGATGACCGCACGTTTCTGCCTGCTACGTTTAGACAACACTTCGCATTCACTACGCCATATTTCGGAAATGATCGTGACGTCTCTGTTAATCCCTCCACTGGCAATTCTCTGGCGCATTGTTGGTGCTATTAAGTTTCGCGTGTTCTTTCTTTGAAACAAGAAATGCGATGTGCTACATATTAATTGCCGTGCCAAACGCCATTGGGGGGGATCCATGAGTTCGATATTTAGGAGGAAATGTTAGGTCCTGAATAAAAGAGAAGAGCCGGTGAGGGGGCTCGAACCCCTGAACCTGCCATTTACGAAACGGCTGCTCTACCAACTGAGCTACACCGGCTTGGTATTTGCTCCAATCACATCTTGAATGCCTAGGAGGAGCAACAAGAAGCATACCTGACGTAGGCGATTATACCCCTTGGATATTGCTCGTGTCAAGCGTCCGAAGCCAAGCTCATGTAAAAAGGCGATAGGCAGAGATCGCGATCTCTGCCTATCGCCTCGCATGCCTCAACATGCCATGCGGCTGCCGTCATCTATCCCTCAGCGGACTCCAGCCAATTCCTTGACCTTGATAGGAATCTCCTTTGGCTTGACTTCCTCAACTTTGGGAATGGAGAGCTTCAGAACGCCATGCTCGAAGACGGCCTCGATCTTCTCTACGTCAACCACAGTGGGCAGCGTGAAGGTGCGGGTCATCTCACCCGTATAGCGCTCCTGGCGTACGTACAGTTCCTTCTCCAGCTTCTCCTCCTTCTTGACGGCAGAAATGGTCAGTGTGCCACCTACTGCTGTGATGTGCAACTCTTCTGGCTTGAAGCCTGGCAGAGCCGCCTCAATCACATAGTGCAGCTTATCTTCTGACTCATAAATGTCGACCGGGAAGGTGCGCGGGGTCAGGAACTCAAAGCGCGGCCCGATAAAGCTCTCCTCGAACAGTCGATTAACGGCCTCACGGAGTGGCATCATTGCCTCGAACGGATCTCGCCAAATCAACGTCATTGTTGTTTTCCTCCTTCGTTCAATCTTTGAACGTTCTCTGGAAGCTCACCACCATCGGTTTGCTTCCACTACCTATGATAGCACTCGGGGGTTACAACCACATCACAAGCACGGCTTCCCTTGTCACATTTTAGCTACAATCTCATCACAAACACAGGTTCCCCTGAAGAGATAATACTCCTATATCCTGATAAAAAAAGTTAAAAAGCATGATCGCCAGGCATCAGTCGAGAGGAACTCGCCTCACACAACAAAGAGTTTGGCCACGTAGGGGATCGCTTGGAGGAAGAAACCGAGGAAGAGCAGGATGGTCCCGATCACACCCATTTGCTTGGGGGTATATCCTCCCCGTTCGAGCTGCGGAGTGAGACTGATGATGATGCCGAGGGTGAGGCCGCCCAGGATCCCGACCACACCCCCAAGCAGCAGCAGAGGAAGCAAATCGGCCCCAAAAATGAGTTCATAGGCCACTACAGTGAGAGTCCCTCCTGTCAAGACCGTCACGAGCCCAACGAGTAGACCAAGCGTATCAAACTTCGCAGTCTTGAGGACGAGGAGGTGCCTGACACCAAAGCCAAAGGCACTTGCAGCGAGCAAGGTACTGATCCCTCCAGCGAGCAGTCCGCTGGAAAAGTCGTGTGCCAGCTTCAACCCAACGATCAGCATTCCCCCAAGCCAGTGACCCAGCCCCAACCAAACGCCTATCCCGACCCCACTGAGCACTCTGAACCAAGGTGCAAGGTGTTGAGAGGGGTGAGGCTGATGGAAGACATAGCCGCAAGCGAAGCCCAGGCCGCTGCCGAAACCATAACCTAGTGCCATGCCAAAGGTAGCAGGGTAGCCGAGCACAGTCAAAATGCGCAAGTGGAAGCGGACTGCGAGTGTGAAGAGGGCTGCGGAGCACACAAAGCCGACAAAAATCCCGATCACCCCATATAGGAGCAATTCCGTCAGCGTATAGAAGTGTTTGTCTTTCCCTTCGGCCAGTAAGTCGAAGACTAGCAAGAAGGCCCCGACGAGATCGAACGTCATTCCTACCAGGGTGATGCCTGCCACGACATGCGCATCGATGAATTGTTCCATCCGAAGCACCTCCCTTTGAGTGGGTTCACCATCGCTGCTGATCATGGGCGAAGACAGAACCAAGAGAGCGGACTTTTATGCCAAGTTAAAGTTCTGCTCCCGCTGGGCAACTTCCCGCAATTGCGCTTGACAAGGAGTACAGACCATCACCTGCCGATAAGAAATCCACAGTTGGACTTGCCTTCCATGCTCCTGGCAGACAGGACACAGACAATAGGAGCAGTGCTCGTATGTTTTGTCGCGACACGCATAGCACTGCATCGGTTCCCTCTTTGAGTTCCTCGATGAGCAGGAGTACTTCAGACCTCCTACCTCAAGCAATTCTTCAAGCAGTGCTTCATCATAGGTGGAGAGTGGCGAAGCTGCTTGGCTCACCACTTCCTCATGCACTTGCCCCATTTCATCCGTTTCTTCCATGATGAGCAGGAATTCCGTTAATTTGGCAGCCGAGTTCATCATTGCACCTCCTGGCTTTAGTCTTCCAAACGCTGTCCTTTCCCTGATGCGATTTCACCTAAGAACAGTAGCACATAGCTCTCACTAGTCCATCACAGAAGACTACGTAATCAGCACAAAGCGATCACAATCTTCAGGAACGATTCGAGTGGACAGACAAAACGTGGCAATGCTTACACTCGAACACCTCTTCCGAGGAAGGTCAATGCTTACGAACATAGAAAGTCAATTGTAAAGCTCCACAAAAGTGGTACATGTAGAGGTATCAATAAAAAGTAATCCTATCGTGGTATTTTCCCGTAATGTTGTAATAACGACAAAAAAAGGAGAGTAGAGGGAGACACTATCATGAATGGCATTGACCTCTTTCTAATACAGTATGGCCTTGCTGCCATCTTCATAATATTGTTCGTGAAATCTGCCGGGGTACCCTTTCCAGTACCTGCCGATCTGATTATACTTACGGCAGCAGCTCGCGCAGCCCAGAGTAAGCTCATTTTGTGGCAAGTGTTGATTGCTCTCTTGATTGCTCTAATCCTGGGAGGACTCATACAATTTGCGCTAGCTCGAGGCCCTGGCCGTGGACTGCTTTATCGCTTTGGTCGCTATATTGGCCTGACGTCCCGTCGTCTTGATGCAGCCTCCAGCAAAATCAAAAAAGGCGGTGTGCTCGGCATCAGCATTGCTATTTTGGTGCCAGGCGTTCGTGGAGCCGCTATTGCCGCTTCAGGGCTGGCGAATATGCCTTTGCGAACCTTTTTGCCGGGACTGATTGTAGGAAGCACTCTGTTTCTCGGTCTCCACTTCTCCCTTGGCTATGTTGGAGGGTCCCTTTTCTCTCTGATCGGGCATGTGTTACCATTAGCAACGGTGGTATTGGTGATTCTGGCGCTGTTTGTGGTCGCATTTGCACTGTGGCTAGCAGCCTATCGTCGGCAGAAGGCAGCACGACTTGAGGATGATGGCGCGTCTGTCGAACTGTGGTATGAGGGAATCTGCCCGCTATGTCTCGCTTTGTATACTGCTAATCAATTGCATTCACCGCTCGTCGGCCGGGACTCTGTATGAAGAAAAGTGTTCTACTGTGATTGAGATAAAGAAGCATGGAAATCTACGATGGCAACAACCTTTGATTTTGACCCCGACCGCGTGTCTTACTTCGAAGCCGCGGGCTGGCGTACATACTATGACCGAAATTGGCTAAAAATGCTGCGCTTAATTGTGGGACTTTGTCAGGAACAGTTTCGCATACCCTTTCCTATGTCGCTTATAGCAGCTTACTATACCACGCGTGCTTCCCTGGCTTGGGTACCGCTCGAACATGACGAGCGAAAGATCCTGGCATATCTCGAAAAGTTCTATCGAGTGGCTCGGCGCTATTCAGGTCTGAAGTACGACCCGGTGAGGGTAGCAGTCTTAGAACTGCAGTATTTTGATGTACACCGACGTTTATCAGGGAACCCCGAGAAAGAAGAGTTTCTGCAAACACTTATTCAGTTGCACAGTGCCATCTTTGGATTGTCGCCAGAACAAGTGCGGGAGTCTGCGGAATGGCGTTTGCTTGCTGCTATTACCGTTGATTTGATCACCAACCATACATCTACTGATGTTGAGTCTGACTGGGCTAAGCTTGAAGAGTATCTGCGTCGGTGCTATCGCTCGATTCAACGCGAATTAAAAAATAAAAATGCCAGGTAGTATCATTTTACATTCACAATGACTCTTTGTCTGTGTAATGTACATCCTCAAAAAGCCATTTGAACTCAATGATCTATTAGATTTGCTTGCTCAACTTACCGCGCACAGGTAGGGTCCTTGAGAGCTGTTTCTAGAGACTGGCTGAAAAGTCTCACTAACCGCGCATCAAATTGTGTTCCAGCATGCTTATAAAGTTCTTCTATGGCCTGGATGGGTGTACGTCGATTCTGATAATTTCTACGAGATGTCATAGCCTCAAATGTATCAGCAATTGCAACAATACGCGCTCCCAAGGGGATAGCGTCGCCCCGTATCCCGTCAGGATATCCTCTACCATCCCAACGTTCGTGATGATGATATACTGGGGGTACCACATCCTTCAACATCTTAAACTGGCTAAGCATCTCTGCACCATAGGCTGTGTGCGCTTTAACTACCTCATACTCTTGTCGCGTGAGACGTGAAGCTTTGAATAATATCGTATTATTGATTCTAATTTTACCAATATCGTGTAAGAAAGCCGCCAACACAATCGTCAATCCCTCGTCTTCGGGTAGATGTAGTCCAGAAGTCAAAGTAAGCGCAAGAAATTGTACTCGCAATGAGTGCCTGTAGAGAAGTGCATCTTTCGCTCTCATTACCTGTGTAAGCCTAGAAAGAATATGAGTATGCTCTTGCTTAAGCTCATATAACAAGGGTTTCTCTCGAAGTTGCATAAATTCCCCGATTGCCATGCTATCTGATATACTTTGAACATGTACAGAGTAGCTACCTTCATCCGGACTGCAACTCTCATGAAAGGGAGTAAATAATCCCTGGAATGGTGCAATTTGGAGTGAAATGCCAATCCAGCTCTGTATATCACTTACGCTCTCTAATGAGAGGGAGCCGGTATTCATTTTAGATCCTCCCTGATGGAGTAAGCGGCTTTCCTGGGCGCTTGTTAAGATGTACGTTTAAGCGTTACATTTTTCAGAGTTTGGTATTTAATATACGTTTGATATAGCGTAAAGTATTCAAAAAAAGCAATCTATTGCTAGTTACTAGTACTTTCTGCTCTAATACTTTCTTGCCTTCTGATAAGCAAGCTGCGGTCGTAGCGTTTCTGAATGTATAAAAATATGCGCAAGATGCGAAGCTTTATTGCTAACATCTAATTCGATTAGCTCGTCTCGGATCTAATATTGGTTTATCTATTCATTTGTTATGAAGTCTCTTGTATCCAAGCTCGACAAGTAATCGTAGATATGGTAATATATGGGCCAATGTTAAAGGAATGGCTTCTTTACGCTATGATAAGGGGAATCAATAGATAATGAAGCTCTGCTACATGTGTTCATGAGTGCTTGCTTAGATTTAAGAAGCCCTAGGCAGTCCTTGCATCTAGGTGAGCCAATAGAACTGGTAGCTACAGACCCATCGGCCACAGCATCTAGAGAGAATCCATTGCGTACACTATTACTGGCAACAAGCAATCCACATAAGTTAGAGGAGTTTTGCGCACTTTTCTCTGACCTGCCTTGGCGACTGTTATCTCTAAAGGATCTTCAGTTGGATACAGAAGTAGAGGAAATGGGAACCACCTTTGCGCAAAATGCAGAACTAAAGGCACGTGCTTATGCTCATGTATCAGGTATGCTTTCCCTTGCCGATGATTCTGGCTTAGTGATTGATGCGCTTGGTGGTGCACCGGGTATCCAATCTGCTCGTTATCTGGGCAGAGAATCATCTTATGAGGAGCGCTTCCGTAGAATATTGGAGCAGTTGAAAGGACTTCCGACGGAACAGCGCGCCGCACGCTTTCGTTGTGCAATCGCTTTGGCTGAACCATCTGGTTATACTCGTATTGTCGATGGAGTAATTGAGGGAGTGATTGCCGATAGCCCTAGAGGAGAGCACGGGTTTGGTTATGATCCCATTTTCCTCTTGCCTGAACTTGGAAAGACACTTGCTGAACTGGCGCCAGAACTAAAGAATCGTATCAGTCATCGTGCTCGTGCCGCGCAATCGGCTCGTAAATTGCTTGAAGACTGGCCTTATCTGTAGGGTGATCCTCAAGGCCATCCAGAGAGAAGCTAAGGAACGCTCATGGTAAAAAAGCCCCCAATTCGCGTGGCACTTGATCTTGAAACGACGGGTCTACATGCAGAGCAAGATGCAATTCTTGAGGTTGCAGCGATCAAGTTTCAAGGATCCACGATTTTGGATAAGATGGAGACGCTCATTTCCCCTGGACGTTCCATCCCTTTTCGTGTGCAACGACTAACGGGCATCACTCCACAACATGTAGCCGATGCTCCCGACTTTAAGTCGATTGCCCGGCAGCTGCAATTGTTTCTTAGTGATTACCCTATTGTAGGTCATAGTATACCATTCGATGTTGGCTTTTTGCGGCGGCAAGGACTCGTACGTAACAATCCCCTTATAGATACATTTGAATTGGCGGCAGTCTTGCTTCCCTCTTTACCGAGTTATAACCTCGGGCAAGTGGCTCAAGCTCTAGATATACGAGTGGCGTCTGAACGGCATCGTGCAATGGTAGATTCTCTTCTGGCGATGCAAGTTTTTTTAGCACTGCATCAACGACTCCAGGATGTTGATCTTGCGCTTCTTAAAGACCTGGCGAACCTGGATGCTCCTCGTACCTGGCCTCTCCTGGCTTTTTTCCGCCAGGAATTGCTCGATAGGATAGCCAGGGATGACTTGCAAAAGGCTCCCCTGCGTGGAAGTCTGGGCGATAGGTTTGCAGCGCAGTTGGGAATGGATCCTCGTGTACTTTCATTCGCTATTTCTCGTCATCATAAGCCAGTACCCGAACCGGAGGGCGCGGAGACGCAAGGGATCGTCGTTGAAAATACCCAGGTAGATCAAATACCAATCTCAATCCTGGCTTCGTCGGTAGATGTACCAATCACTGATAGCCTGGAAACTCTCGTTGAAGTAATTCCCGAGGAAATTGTAGCATCCTCTAAATTCTCTAGAGATATGCATCATAGCGATGAAGGTCCGCAAGATTCGGCATTATTCTCTACCGCTAATGTTTTCCAGGCACAAGCACTAGCCGGGCAAAGTCCGCAGGATACACGACTCCAGCATCCACACATGCATGTAGGTTATCAAACAGCCTATAAAGCAGTGCGCCAGGCGCTGGAGGATCATAAATCTCTGCTCATCGAAGTTACTATTGGTGCGAATGATTACACCCCGGTTTTGATACCTGCCTTGGAGTGGCTCTGTGACTCACTGATCGGTGCTGTGGATGAGGATCCAACTCCCAGGCGTCTCATCATTGCCTGCGCTAACCAACAGGGGGCGCGACGGTTAATCGAACATGTTTTACCGCGTTTGCGAGCATATGTTAAGGATCAGATGCCGGTAGCTTACTTGGCTGAGCGAGATGGCTATCTTTGTGTTCATCGTTGGTTTGGATCAGCTTTGCGACGCACCAGTGGCGAACTATCCGCAGAGCAAGCACGAGGATTAGCCAAATTGGCATTGTGGGCACAGCAAACCCTGACTGGCGAACGCAGTGAATTAACCCTCTTGCCCCAGGAAATTTCTGCTTGGGAGCGTATCTCTTCTGGTGTAGAACGTGTTCCCCTCGCAGATGGTAGGCATGAGGCTCCATATCAAAGGTGCCTCTACCGGCAAAAAGGATATTGCTTTGTAAGGCGGGCAGAAGAGCGAGTCAAAGCAGCCAGAATAGTAGTTACCACGCATGCCGGTCTTTTTGATGATCTTTCTTCCCCACATTCGCTGCTACGTACAATTGAGCAGCGGTTGATACTCGATGCTGACCTCCTGGAAGAAGAGAGGGCTCGTTGGAATAGCGCAGAACTCGATTACACACGCCTTCTTCGTCTGCTAAACACAGTAGGCGTTGAATTGCCGGATGGCCGTTATCAGGGATTGCTCGCGCTGGCCGCACCTGCTTTACGCGAGAATGGTCCAGGAGGTCTCTCGACTACTCCCACGGTCGGAAAGTCGGAACTTGATATGCGTATGCTTTCCTGGTTTCAGACTTTGCGCCAGGCTCGTAGCGCCTTGGAAAACCTATTTATCGCACTGGGCAATCTTCTCCAGGAAGGAGTCAATAGTGGCGCTCGAGATAAAGGAAAAAGCGACTCTGCTGGACGTAATTTTGGGGGCAGGAATAACGAGCGTATCGATCAACCATTGCGGCTCACTGCACAGCTACGTAATTTGGCTTCGTGGATGGAGGTAGAACAAGCCTGGCAGCAGGCTGCTCATCGCCTGCAGGCAGTAATTGATCTTGTCTATGTAGCAGAAAAAATCATGCTCACCACACCACGTAGCCATCATCGACTTGACCTGGGTAGTGGAGAGGATGAATCTCTAGCCTGGGAATTGGCTGCGCTTGCCCAACAGCTCCTCGATCAAAAACAACTCGGCCAGCAGGTTTTGACGGTAAATAGCAATGATGCGAGTGGTATTGAAAAGGATGACGCAACAGTGTATTGGTTGCGCATGCCGTCAACACCTCAGCCTCTCACGCAACAGCGCCAGTCTGAATCAGCAAGGGCGACCGCAAACTCGACATCTCAAGTTCCATCTATCCATTATGCGGAAAGCTCGCCCGTTCTCTATGCCCAGGATATTCAGACTGCCTCTCATCTGAAGAAATACGTGCTCACACCCAATGCAAGTGCCATTTTTGCAGGTGTGGCGCTCTCTGTAGATCACAATTTTTCGTTCTATCGTGGTCGCCTGGGTTTAGAAACCGATGCCTGTCCGGCGCTTTCTGTGGTGACTGAGCATCATGAACAGACCCTGCTCTACCTTCCCAATGATATCCCGGAACCAAATGTGCCGCAGTATCAACGTCACCTGGATGATGCTATCGTGCAGCTTGCTACAATGCTTGATGGCCAACTGGTTGTACTTTTCACCTCATATGCAGCCTTGCGTAGTTCTTATGGAACTGTCAAACCATTGCTGGAAGCACGCGGGATACTGGTGTTGGGGCATGGTATCGATGGTTCACCACGCCAACTCTGGCAGATGTTCCAATCGCAGGAGCGAGTAGTATTGCTTGGCACGGGCAGTTTCTGGGATGGCACAGATGAGATCAGCAGAACTCCCGCCTGTGTTCTCCTTGCGCGCCTACCCATGCCTGTATTGAACGATCCCCCGATTGCTGCTCGTGCTGAACAGCATTCTGACCAATTGCACCAGGTGACGGTGCCAATGGCTTCTCTCCGTGTGCGTCGCGCACTGAATCGGCTGGCATGGAGCAGCACGGGACGTAATGCCGTTGTAATCTTTGATCGTCGTGTCATCTCGAAGGAATATGGCGCGACAGTGCTACATACCCTGCCACAATGTTCACAGCGGCAGGGCGGGGTATCACCTATGCCCGAGATCATTCTTGATTGGCTGACAGCAACAGGTTCCTGGGACTAATTCCTGTCCTGGCTTCCCTCGAAATCCACTTTTGGCTCTTGACGTACGAAGTTTACATGTTGCACAGTTACAGTACCAATTGTAAGCCTGGTATGTACTGAAAGGATGCGGCATGTCCCTCAAATTGTCTGCGCAATCGATAGAGAGTAAAAATCTCCGCGTTGTTTATGGTGCTTGTCCACATGACTGCCCCGACTGCTGTGCATTGGAAACGCAAGTGGATGAACAGGGGCGAGCAGTTAGTGTGCGTGGTCGAAGTGACCATCCAGTGACTCGCGGCTGGCTGTGTGCCAAAGTCAATCGTTACCTGGATCGTGTTTATCATCCTGAACGATTGCTCTACCCCATGCACCGCGTTGGTCCCAAGGGCAGCGGTTCGTTTGAGCGAATTTCTTGGGATGATGCAATTGCGGAGATCGCAGCGCGTTGGCGCGATATCATCGCACACTTTGGAGCTATGTGCATCCTTCCCTATAGTTATGCAGGTACATTAGGGCTGGTTAATAATTCTGTCACCAATACCCGCTTCTGGAATCGCCTGGGTGCCTGCAGGCTCGAACGGTCCATATGCGGCGCCGCGGCTGAAGAAGCTGTCTTGCTCACGATTGGGGCTCGCCTTGCTCCTTCGCCTCAGATGCTGGTTCATAGTAAACTGATCGTAATCTGGGGTAGCAATCCCGCAAGTACTGCGCCTCATCTCATGCCTTTTTTACGGGAAGCTCAGCGTAAGGGTACGCGTATCATCGTGATTGACCCCGTTCGCACGCTCACCGCGCGGTCTGCCGATTGGCATATACAGCCATTTCCTGGCACTGATGCAGCGCTCGCGCTCGCTATGATGCATGTAATGGTGAAGGAGCAACTGCATCGGCCTGATTGGATCGCAGAGCACACCACAGGGTGGGAATCACTGCTCGAACGCATCATGCAGTTTCCACCTGAGCGCGCCGCGCAGATAACAGGCGTCGGTGTTGAGACTATTCTTGACCTTGCTCGCACCTATGCGATGACCACGCCAGCATTGTTGAGAGTGACTGATGGTATCAATCGCCATACAAATGGTGGCCAGACTGTGCGTACTCTTGCCTGTCTCCCCGCTCTTACAGGGCAGTATGGGCTGCCAGGTGGGGGATTGATGTATAGTACCAGTGATTGGTTAAAATGGAATACTCAAGCAGTATCGCATGCACACGATCCAGCTTGCCCGCCTCCACCGCGTTCATTGAATATGAATCGATTGGGTGCAATCCTCACAGGAGAAGCTGACCCACCCATTTACTCGCTTTTCGTGTACAATGCTAATCCGGTCGCCTCCTCACCGAATGCTGGGAAAATCGTCGAGGGTTTGATGCGCGATGACCTGTTTACTGTAGTACATGAACTCTTCGAAACAGATACAGCACGTTTTGCTGATATCCTCCTGCCCGCCACCAGTCAGCTTGAGCATGTTGATCTGCATAAACCATATGGACACCTTTCATTGCAATACAACACGCCTGCTATTGCCCCACAAGGCGAGGCACGCAGTAACTGGGATGTGATGCGCTGTCTCTCCTCAGCGATGGGTTTCAACGAGGCCTGGCTGCAAGATGACGCCAGTGAAGTGATTCGTGAGGTCGTAGTGGCAACAGCGCTGCAAAATCCACAGCTGGCAGGTATTACATTGGAACGTTTGCAAACGGAAGGTTCTATTCCCTTTGCTATTCGTACCGATGAGGAAGTTCCTTTTGCAGATGGTATCTTCCCTACACCTTCAGGGAAGGTAGAGTTTTATTCAACGGCTGCTGCCGTCAAAGGATATGATCCCGTTCCTGGTTGGGAACCTGAAGTAGAATCAAGAAAGGAGCAGGATACGCGAATACCTTCTAACGGTCGCCTTCCGCTTTTGTGTCCAGCAGCTCATCATTTTGTCAGTTCGACCTTTGGCAATCAGGAGCGCCTGATTACCAAGGAAGGCGCGCCTACACTGCGAATTCATCCTGTCGATGCTGCTACGCGCAATATTCAGAGTGGACAACTAGTGCGTGTGAGTAACGAACGGGGATGGTGCAGATTGGTCGCAGAGGTCACAGATGCAATTCGCCCAGGCGTCTTGGCAACGACAACCGTCTGGTGGCCGAAGTTCAGCCCCGATCAACGCAATATCAACTGGACTACCTCGGACCGCCTGGCAGACTTAAATGGCGGGAGTACATTCTACACAAACCTCGTGACTGTAGAGGTTGATGAGTTGGATGAGTAGATTAAAATTTGACGTGTACCCTGTGCTATGCTACCATTAGCTCCAAGGGATAGGATGCCCACTACTATGAGGAGAGAGCCAGATGAATTTATATGAGCAATTATTGGTAGTACGCGAACGACTTGAAGGTATTGGCGCACATGACGATAGTATGGATTTAGTAGAGAAACTCCTGCTAAGAGCTGAGCCATCCAGGAGCGATAAGACGAACATTAGCCAGGTTCAAGTGCTGCGCCATATGCTACGCATGCGGGAAGCCAGCGATAACTATAATGTTTACAATGACCTGCAAGAACTTCTCAGCGAACGCGGCGAATGGGAGGTCGCGGCACGCGAGGATGAAGCTCCAGCTGCGTACGTTGATACTGAACGCCATCCCAAACCAAAGTCGTTCTACAAGGCGAAGAAAGAAAGGGAGAAAAAGAAAGGCTAGCCAAATTGTTATGAGGCTAGCCTTTCGATTACTAATGCTCATTCATTCTGAGTATAGCTAGGAACTCCCTTTCATCTCGCCTGAGCCGTAGGGTAGATGCGAAGCATCGTTGGCGGGATGGCTTACGAGGGTTCGCTTGTGTCGTTGGATGAGCGGCTTCCAATTTGTCTCTGTTGTGCATTTGGACCGCCGAGTTGTAATTGTTGTTTCATTGCCTGTAACTGGGCTTCCACATTCTGTTCTGTAGCAATCTTTTGCAACTCGCGGTCAAGAGTATCAGCAGAACCAGATCCCAGCATTGCTTGTTCGCTAAGTGTTCCCTGATCGATCAGAGCCTCCATCGCATTTGCGCGAGATTGCATTGTTAGCACTTTGTCTTGCGCCCGTTGCATCGCGAGATTCATCTCCGTCATTTCTTCAGAGATGCCTGTAATTGTTTCGTTGATCTTCACTTGCGCCTGTGCCGCACTGTATTGCGCTTTTACCATCTCTTTTTGTGTGCGGAACGCTTCCACACGAGCAGAAATTGTGCGCTCCATGTTGATCAACTTCTCTTCCTGAACCTTCAACTGTGCTAATTGTTGCTCATAACTATTGATTTGTACCAGCAGTGTTTCTTTGCGTTGGAGCGCCATACGCGCAAGGTCTTCACGATTCGCCTGCAATGCCTGCATCGCCTGTTGATCAAGCCTATTGATCTTTTCGATGAGTTGTGACTGCTGCATTTCCAGGCGTTTTTCGTTCGTGACGACATCGGCAATCGAGCGACGAAGTTGTTGCAGCTGCTCGAGTTGCTTGCTATATGAGTAGTCCATGACCTGGCCTGGGTCTTCGGCTTTATCTAGTGCTGCGTTGGCACGGATACGAAAGATGTTTGCGAGACGCGAAAAGAAGCCCATAGTATCCTCCTGTTAAGCAAGCGATGCATGCGATTTTCTCATAGTGTTCCTTGTCCATGTATCGATCATAATGATATAGAAATAGATCTGTTCATTAACTTCATGATACCATACTTTTAGCAAAAACGGGGTCAGAAAGTGCTCGGAAGTCAACGCAAACTATTGACTTTTACCACCCAATCGGCTATACTCCTCGTTGTCAACAGAGTGCATGCGGGTTTGGTGTAGTGGCAACATGCGACTTTCCCAAAGTTGAGATCACGGGTTCGAATCCCGTAACCCGCTCCCCGAAAGGCCTCTATCTCATGGATAGAGGTCGTTTTTATACTCGACGATCCTTTTTTCTCACCCTCGTATGCGCTCTTGCATGCGACGCATATCGAGTGCGACTGTTTTCAACCCCAGGAGACAAATCAACCCTGCAAAGAAAAGGGATGTTGGTGCCGTTATAATTAGCGCTAAGCCGAGTGAAAGGTCGTTTGAGATTGCGCCGATCACAAATGGCGCCGCGGCATCACCCAGTAAATGTGCAACCAGCAAAGCCAGGCCCAGCGCAGTAGCCCGCACCTGGGGAGTAATGACGTCCTGGATCACAGCGTTCAAGGGCCCAGTACAGAAGTTGAGGAAAATGGCAGCGACAACGAATACCGCAATGAAAAGCGGTAGGTTGTGTATGAAGAGTGCGATCAACACCAGAGGCGCGCCCAGAAGAAAACCAAGTGTTGCAACTAGCAAGCGCCCTTCGGGCCGGTGACGATGTGCAAAGTCTGCCAGCCAGCCACCGACTATCGTTCCAACCAGCCCACTACCGACTAAAACGACCCCAGAGATTAACCCTGCATGGCTTACACTGAGTTGAAATGTATCTACAAAGTAAGTTGGGAGCCAGAATGAAGTGCCGCCAAGAGTGAAGAAGCTAAACACGAGCGCACCTACTAAAGTCCAATAAGTTGGAACCTGGCGCAGTTTTTTAACAGCTCCCCAGAAATCTTTGCCTATACTGCCATCCACAAGTGCGGCATCCGCCTGGTTTGCGCTTCCCTCCTCTGTATCGAACGTACCACGTCTTGGTTCGAGCATACGCCATGCAAGGAAGGCAGCAAGCAGGCCAGGTATGCCAACAATAAAGAATGCGTAACGCCAACCAAACGCATCAGCAACAAAGCCGCCTACGGTAAAGCCGAAAGCCGCGCCAATTAATGTTCCTGCCGACCAGTAGGAAAGGATGCGGCCACGTTTCTCCTTGGAGAAAAAGTCGCCAAGCAGCGAGAGAGAAGCTGGGGCGTAACCCGCTTCACCGATACCTAACACGGCGCGGACACTAAATAGCTGCAAAAAATTGCGCGTGAGGCCTGCCAGGATAGTTGCCACACTCCAGATGCCGACGCAGAGCGCAACAATATTTTTGCGTATACTTCTATCTGCCCAGATGCCTAATGGCAAGGTGGTGAGCGCATAAACGAGTAGAAACGATGAACCAAGGAGCCCTTGCTGAATAGGTGTCAATCCCAGATCGGCCCGAATTTTCGGGAGTATTGCCGGAAGTACATAGCGATCTGCATAGTTTAGTATATTAATGATGAACAGGATGGTAAAAGCAAATCGGGCCTGTCCTGTGGTGGGTCTAACAGGAACCTTTGTTGTGGCTTCTGAAGGAGTAACTGCCGTCATTTAATTCTTTCTCACTAACTTCGTTATTTTGCGTTCATGTAGTTGTAAGAGTGTAATTCCTGTGTAATACTCAGTTTAGTTTTCGCTCGATGCCATTATAAACTTTGTGCTTTCAGAAGTAATATGTAATAAGGACTAGAAATTTGTTGCAGGGAATACGCCTGGCAGCACTTTACTCCGCCAGGCGTATTCTCTGCTCTTGCAATGAGTAGGAGTGATACTTGCATCCCTATACTACAACTTCACCAATGTTACGCCAAAAATATCTCCCGTGCCGCTGATCTCTTCCAGTGCCCAATCGGGAATGGGGTCATCCACGGAGATAATCATCAGCGCAGTATCAAGGGAACGCTTCGGATCTCTAGTGTGAGGTGTACGCACGCTTGGCCCAACATCCATATGGCGAATATTGACGTTGGCTTTGCCCAGGATAGTGCCGACACGCCCGATCATACCAGGCTTGTCAGGGTTGCGGCAAAAGAGGATATAGCCCTCGGGTACGAATTCTGTCCAATAGCGGCCTATACGAACGATACGTGGCTCGTTATGCATCACCGTTCCACTAACCACTTCCACGTAGTCATCGCCGGAGCCAGGCTTGCCCGCGAAGGAAGAAGTATAGCCATTGGCGTTCAAGAGGCGTATAGTGACGAGGTTAGCAAACTCGGCTGGTATGATCGACTTCTGTTCAATGATCTCCAATCCCCACTGCTTTGCCAGCAGTGGGGCATTAATCATATTGACATGCGCATCTGAAATCGATTCGAGCAAACCTTTGATGAGTGCTGCCTGCAAGGGACGCAGATCGTAATTCGCAATATCTCCACTACAGGAGAATTCGATCTTGCTAAGGGGACCAGGTTGCAGTTGCGTGTACAGGCTACCCATTTGCTCAACCAGGTGCATATAGGGTTGCAAGATTTTCAGGGTTTCGGGAAGAATGAGCGGCGCATTGACTGCTGCACGCGGAAAGCCGCCGCGTAAAACCGCAACGATTTGTTCAGCAACGTCCGTAGCGACTCCCGACTGCGCCTCTTCAGTTGAAGCTCCAAGGTGCGGCGTAGTGATCACACGCTCGTGTGCTAGTAGTTGCCTGAGGACAGTATTATCACCTATTGGTTCCTGGCTGAAGACATCGAGGGCAACTCCTGCCAGGCGATTCTGTTGCAATGTGTTAAGCAATGCTTCCTCATCGATCAATCCACCTCGAGCACAGTTGATCAATCGTGCTCCAGGTTTGAGCAAATGTAATTCTCGCGGGCCGATAAGTCCGCGAGTTCCTTGCGGACCACCGGTAAGTGAAGTATGTAGTGTCACAAAATCAGCTTGCTGCAGCACATCTTCCATACTCATCATAGTTACACCGAGCTTGCGGGCATGTTCAGGAGCTACATAGGGATCAAAGGCGATAACTTGCATTTCTAGTCCCTGGGCGCGTCGAGCTACTTCCGTACCGACCTTTCCCAGGCCAATGATGCCGAGAATCTTGTTACGCACTTCTACTCCCAGGAAGCGATTCTTTTCCCATTTCCCTGCTTTAGTGCTACTATTGGCGGCTGGAATGTGTCGAGCCAATGCCATTAGCATGGCGATGGTATGTTCTGCGGCTGCAACAATATTGCCTGTAGGTGAATTGACGACCATGATACCCTGGCGCGTTGCAGCTTCGATATCGATATTGTCGACACCAACTCCGGCGCGTCCTACAATCTTCAGTTGCCTGGCTGCTGATACTATCTCACTCGTAACCTGGGTTTCACTTCGCACGATCAGCGCCGTATAATCGCCAATAATACCCTTTAATTGCTCGGTCTTGAGACCAGGGCGTATATCTATTTGCGCTTCTGGAAGCTGCGCGCGCAAGATATCGATACCCTCTTGCGCGATGCTATCAGCAATTAGTATGCCGATTTCTTCTGCCACATTTCCCCGTTCCTCTCCCATTGTTCCATGTCCCTCTCATTTATCCTTTAAAACCAAATGCTTGCAGGCGCATCTCCATTTTATCCATCGCCTCGACCAGGTCAACTTCCTCGAAGAAGCCAAGGTGTCCCACGCGGAAAATCTTCCCCTCCAGGTGTTGCTGACCCCCGGCAAAGACAACGTGATCCTGTTCGCGTAATACGCTCAGCAGCGCTTTGGTATCGATGCCTTCAGGTGTAAGTACAGCTGTAACTGTATTCGATGCGTTCTTATGATCGGCGAGCAGGCGTAATCCCATCTCTTTGGCTCTCCAGCGTACGTAATCGCCAATCCGCTGGTGCCGTTCAAAGATAGCTTCTCGTCCCTCTTCCAGCATCTTCTCAAGTGCCAGGTCCAGAGCATAAAAGAGCGAGACAGGCGGTGTGGTTGGATGCTGCCATTTCTCTAGGTACTTACGAGCCAGTTCCCAGTCGAAATAGAAGCGAGGCGACTTTGCAGTTTTATTGGCTTCCCATGCTCGCGGGCTGGCAGCAATCATCATTAGGCCAGGAGGCGTCATCCATCCCTTTTGGGAACTCGTGAAGACAACATCGATATCCCAGGGATCCATTTCCAGGGGCATGCAACCTAGTGAACTAACAGCATCAACGACGATGAGCGCATCGGGGTTGAGACGTCGAATATGATTTGCCAGCGTTTCGACATCGTTGACAACACCTGTAGAGGTTTCATTATGGGTCATGAGCACTGCCTTGTAAGATTCAAGGGATTTCAGGCGAGCCTCAACGCTCGTAGGATCAGCGTATTCGCCCCAGGGAAATTCGATACGTGTTACCTGCAACCCAAATCTCTCAGCGATAGTGGCCAGCCGGTTCCCAAAATAGCCAATTGAGATTGCCACGACATGATCGCCCGGAGAGAAGAGGTTAGCGATTGCCGCCTCTTGTCCACCTGTACCGGAAGCTGAATAGGTCAGCACCGGAGAAGTGGTCTGAAAGAAATATTGCAAGCGGGCAGTAACACGCTGCAAGATGGCGGCAAACTCAGGCCCACGATGGTTGATCAGTGGTTGAGTCAGTTCTTTCAATACATCTGCGGGTACAGGTGTTGGACCGGGTATGCGCAGATTTTGTTCGGGAATAGGTTTGCGAGGTTCTACCTGTGGGATAGGGATAGCTTTTCGTGCTTGAATAGTCATTATTTGCTCCATCTATACCGGCATAAATAGCCGATCCTATGTACGAATATAATAGTGCCTCTTTGCAATAATATACGGCGGACATGTATATTTTCCGCCGCGTTGCTCGATAATTTCACGATGACAGTATAGCATAGTGGACTAGATGTTACATACCTTCTTTTGTTAAGAAACTTGGAAAACATACTCCGAATTTCAGAAATCCGTATCCTAAAATTTCTTATTCTTATCGTATTAATAGTGACACATTGGGATAGACGCAGGGCTGTTGCAAGATCAGGAAGACAACGCTTGCGTGTGGGAGTGCAGAGGGCGACAGCCCTTTGCCGCAGCGCGAGGGGGCCTCGCTTGTTCCTTCCTTCCGCCGCCGGAGGCGGCAAAAAGGAAGGTTGCAACAGCCCTGAGGATAGACATCAATCAATTGTAAAAACACAAGAAATCTGATACACTACTGTAGGGGATTAGAGTTCACTTCAGTCACTACACGAGCGGTAGGCCTTTGCGGTTGGCATGTTCTATTACTGGGGAGGGACTACGATGCAACGCTGTGAATCTTGCGGCGCGGAAGCACAGTTGAACGCGCGCTTTTGTGGTAATTGTGGACGTCTGCTTCCTGATATTTCACTGCCAGCGAACGATATTACCCTTCTACCAGCAGCAGATATCCCTGCACCCACTACTCCACCGCTGTTTAGTAGCCCATCGTATCCCCCTTTGATAGATCCAGGAATGGAATCGCAAGATGCAAATTCTACCCTTCAATCCAGCTGGTCCGGTGAAGGCATAGGAAGTGTTAATCAGGAATTCCCAGACCCTAATACTGATGAGAATGAAACCTTATTTTCAGATTTGCTCTTGCCTGGAATGCCGACAATGCAAGGACAAATGCCTCCCTCAGCGCAGGCCCCAATGGTCCAGGGAACCCCTCAAGTTGGCGGAGTTCCATCTGTCCAGGGAACTCCACCGGCTCCAGGAAGCGCTCCCCCATCCACGCCCAACCTCGCTCATGGAGCCGGTTCATCTGCGCCTTCCCCAGCTCCAGCGCCTTCCCAAACTCCAAGCTGGGAGCCGCAGGCGCCACCATCACATTATCAACCGTTGCAACATCCTCAACCTGAACCACCCCCACACTATTATCAGCCAGTGCATCATCCGCAGCCGACTCCGCCTCCAACGGAGCCGGAGTATCAGCTTCATCACCATCATCATTCAGGACCTCTGCAGGCGCGCACACATACTTCTCTACATCACAGTTCAGCCACCGTAGCGACCTCAAAGGCAAGAGTTGGAGTTGCGTCCAAATGGCTCATTGTAGCTCTAGCGGCTGTTGTCGTCCTCGCAACAAGTGGTCTTATTTTGGCGCATGCCCTGATGCCTGCGCTCCCCCCAGGTCTCACATTCACCGGCACTAGCGTTGTTGCGGGTGGAGGCATCTTGCACGTGCGTGGTCAGGGCTTTATACCTGGTGGTACAGTGACATTTACGATTGATAACGGTTTGCCCGTCTCATTAGCCGGTCAGCATGGAACACAGGATAGCGTCCAGAGAACAGAAAGGAGCGCAAATGTGCCAGGCTTGTCACAGATGTTCATTGCTGGAGAATTCCTGTCGCGGTCTGCTGCTGATTCGAGCATCGCTGTGAGCTCTTCAGGAACCTTTGATGCCGATGTCACAGTGCCACTGAGTTTGTCGGCTGGGGTGCATACTATCCATGCTACCGAGAACCAGGGGTCGCAAAGTGCAAGCCTAAAATTTACGATACCTTCACCCAAACTCGCTGTCAACCCTAACGCACTCAATTTTGGTTCGATAGAAGTTGGAAGGGCGGTAAAACTCTCAGTAACGGTGAGCAACCGGGGAGAAGCGCGTTTAAACTGGTCTGCTACTGTTGAGGGATCGAATACAAACTGGCTAACGCTGCAAAATGGCGCAGGGGTGATTGAGGCGAACGGTTCGGATAAAACCATCACTGTGACAGCCAATACCAACGGCTTATCGATGGGGCATCACTCTGCCACGTTACATATCCATTCAGACTATGGTGATGTGCCAGTATCGGTCAATCTGAATGTAATTTCCCCTGCCCAGAGTGCGCAGCAGGCACACTTGAATGTTCCCCAGCAGAATCTTGATTTTGGTCAACTACAAGCAGGTCAACACGCACAGCAGATTATCTCAATTGCTGACCTCGGCAATCTTCCGTTGAAATGGCAGGCCAGTTTGGGTGCAGCGAGCGCCAGTTGGCTAACGATGACCACGACCAGCGGAACGGTTCAGGTCGGGGCGGCACCACAGCCTGTCCAGGTTACTGTCAACACTACTGGAATGGCAGCTGGAAGTTACAATGGCACCATCAATATCACTTCTAATGGTGGGAGTGCCTCGGTAGGGATCACACTCGTTGTAACTGCTGTAACTCCAACCCCAACGCCGACTACACCAATGCCGACATCGACCCTACCATCGTCGCCGACGACATTACCAACACCGCCATCAGTGACGCCCACAACGCCATCGGTGACGCCGACAACGCAACCCACATCGGTGCCTACAGCAGACCCTAGTTCTTTCACGGTGACCCAAGAAAGTTTTTTCTTTAGCGCTACGGCTGGTCAAAGGAGTGTGCAAACACAAAAGATCACGTTAACGAATGCTTCTCAAAGTGGGATCATAAACTGGTCGGTCTCGATAAAAACGGACAATGGGGGAGGCTGGCTCAGCGTTCCGCCTGGTAAGGACACATTGCAGCCTAACACATCGAAAGACTATCAGATCACAGTGACAGTCTCGAAAGATATGCCAGCGGGTACGTACAATGGAACTGTCACGTTCAGTCCAAACAGCGCTAAAAATGTGGTGACGGTAACCCTAACGGTTAATCCCGCACCGACGCCCTGCAAGGCCTCTTGGCGGGGTGCGGGGTGGCCCCGCCTGTCTCCCTCACCCTGCCGCCGGAGGCGGCGCATGAGCAAGCAGACCTGAAGAATTACTTCTGGGATAAGCGTGAGCGTGGGCGCAGCAAGCTGAATCAGCTCGAATCATCTCACTCGAAGACTTCTAAATTTTTATTAACTTTACCTATTGCTCTTAAAAATACCTGTAAATCTTTAAAAATTAGCTTTACATCTGGAACTAATACAAAAAAAGTTAGTAAAATCACTGGAAGTATTCTATTCAAAACAATAAGCTGCCAGCCTAATACAGTTGGATCGGGACCTAAAACTGGATCTTGAATAAAATCAATCTTGAAGAAATGAAGGATAAAAAAGATACTAGGAAGACCTATGATGATGATTAAAATTCTGGATAGCCTTCTTTGAAACTCTTCACAAGCAACAAGACAAACAGCAAGGATTGGTATTAAGGCGGTGTATTGATATTCATAAACGCGATCATAAAATAGCAAATAGTAAACGATAGACAAATAAATCGCTATCAAAAGTGATATTCTCTTGAATGAACTTAAACAAACAATTAAGATGAAACAAACAATTTTCAAAACACTCAAGAAAAATTCAGATACTGGTGTACTATATCTAAGGAAAGCATCCAAAGTGATGATTTGAATCGGCCCGGACTTATCTGGGTGGAAAAAATGATATTGTAAGTAGTAAGTGTAATAACCCCCGGAGCCATTCAACAGGAATACCGCTGTCAAAATTACAAATAATATTAAACCTATAAGCATCGTTTTGTATTTTCTTTTAAAGAATAAAATTGGTACCCATAAGAGGCCAACAGGTTTGGCGATTAAACTCATGAAATACCAAATTCCGTTTAATACACCGTTTCTGTTTTTCGCAAAATTAACAAGCATTATAAATATAAAAAGGTTAACCATGAACTGATACTGCGAGGTTTCGATTTCAAGGTACTGTGTGAAATTGGTTAGTATAAAGAAGATCGCTAAATCGACATATTTATTGTCCTTAAAGTTTTTATAAAAATATATTACCATCCCCACCGTAATAAAAAACTTCAAAAACATCCATATATAAAAGGACTTGGTAGGTTCAAATAAAATTAAAAAACCTCCCAAAATTAAGGTAAAAAGAGGATGATATACGTTGTAATTGTTCAGAGGATGACCAATCCAATAAGCCTTTACACCGTGAGGTACTACTCCTGACAAGCTTCCTCCATGTAAATAAGCATAAGCGCCATTGGGAATTTGATAAAAATCCAATCCTTTACAGCACAAGTGTAAAGCACTACCAGAAAAAAAATAATCAAACCATTTTGTTTGAGAAGCAGAAATATAAAACAACACGTTGATTAACAACCCAATATATATGAGCTTGTGATTTGCGATGTGTACAAGCCATTTTTTTATGAGATTGGCTCTGCCTATTTTAGTTTTCATATCTCGCGAGAGGGATGAGATCCTAATAGGCACTAACCATCTCCATACCCCCTGGTCGGTTTGAACTATGTAGCTACCCATGGTTTTTTGGATGAGCCGTTCACCACCAGGCTGAGTGCTGATTAGGTCAAGGAGTACCTGTGCTGCTTGAAGAATATCTGGATCCTGGTCGGCTTTTGCTGCTGCTACCTCCTCTTTGAGCACCTCTTTGCGGCCAGTAGAGTTAGGTTTAGCTTCAAGGCTTTCGATCGCATTCACGATCTCGCTTTGTATGCCGAATTTCTTCTCGAGAGCCGCAAAGAGCGCTTCATACGCTTCATCCTTGGCTTTTTTCTCAACGGCGGGAGCATCGCCGCCGAATCCAGAAGCGAGGGCGGTTACGATAGCGGTCGTAATTGGATCCATTCGCTCCTGCCCCTCCTTGGCTCTACAGTACAGAGGAGTTCTCTCATAAACAGATACTATCAATACTGAAAAAGTACTGCCGAGACTATAGTGATATCAAATCCTGCTGATCAGTGTCTGTTTGGGTCCTGGCGGGGGCAAGCCCCGCCACTACAGTTCTCTAAGGAATCAACAGGATTTGATATGATCCCCCAATGTCAGGCTACTATTATACCACAGCTATTTCCTTGCTTTCTGGCTTCGTTTGAAGTTTTCGCCAGTAGAGCAAAAAATGTTCCTCATTTTCACTCTCTGATGAATTTTGAAAAACTCTGCACTGTTTAAAACGCCAGACAAAATTGGTGATGAAAAACAGATTTTGTTGCTGCCTATCTGCTAACCTTATCATTAGTAGACTTCTAATGAGGTTTGTATCACTTGTATCACTTGTAGCGGTTGTATCGCTGGGTGAGCCTCGTGCAGAACAAGGGGAACGTATCGGGGGACCTCTCCCATTCCCAAATTGGTCTCTTGATTCTGCACGAGGATAGTACTGGTGGGGTATTTGTTTCAAGCGCTGTTTTTGTACGAGAACTCGTCCGTATTACTGAATGTGCATCAATAGATCGGTACTCAAATAAATA
>WNFX01002900.1_pt1 | contig 45738 bp, 46 predicted proteins | sample 5400111 | NCBI WGS metagenome assembly WNFX01 (sample SAMN13153363, study PRJNA577476) | soil metagenome | isolation source: 40 cm soil or saprolite under grassland replicate 1 | place: USA:California | collected 2016-06-15
CGTGTCTTGACCCCGGGCGCGGGGAGTCGGGGGCTCGGCCGGTCGGGGCGACCCAGCTCGAAGAGCAGCGGCTCGCTCACGCCAGCACCTCGAGGAAGCGTTCGATCGCGCGCGGATGGTTGAGCTCGGTGACGGAAATCAACAAGGCATCGGAGAGCTCCGGGAAGAATCGCCCCAGTGGCAAGCCCGGCAAGACACCACGCTCGAACATGAGGGCCTGCGTCTGCTCGGCATGATACGGGGTATGCATCACGAACTCCCAGAGAAACGGTCCGTCGAAGGCCAGCCGATATCCCTTGCGTTCCGCGAGCTGCGCCGCCAGATGATGGGCGCGTTGCGCGCTCAGCTCGGCGAGCTGCTTGAGGCCCTGCCCACCCATGTGCGCCAGATAGACCGTCGCGGCGATCGCCATCAGCGCGTGATTGGTCGTGATGTTCGAGGTGGCATGCTCCCGCCGGATGTGTTGCTCGCGGGCCTGCAGCGTCAGCACGTAGCCGCGCCGGCCTTGCGCGTCGACCGTCGCGCCGACCAGCCGCCCGGGCATGCGCCGCATCAGGGCCTCCGAGCAAGCGATGAAGCCCACGTAGGGCCCGCCGAACGATAGGGGAATGCCCAGCGGTTGTCCGTCGCCCACCGCCAGGTCGGCAGCGTACTCGCCCGGCGGCGCGAGGATCCCGAGTGAGATGGGATCGACACAGGCGATCAGCAGCGCGCCCGAGCGATGGGCGAGGTCGCTGACGGCCTTCGGTTCCTCCAGCACCCCGTAGAAGTTGGGTTGTTGCAGAATGACCGCGGCCGTCGTGCTGGTGACGGCCTGCTCCAGCTTCGCGAGGTCTACCCGTCCGTCGGCCCCGGGCGCGACCCGCAAGATCTCATACTGCTGGGCCTCCGAGTAGGTCTTGAGCACCTGTGCGTACTCGGGATGAAGCGCGCCGGCCACCACGATGTTCTGGCGGGTCGTGTGCGCGACCGCCATCGTCGTTGCTTCCGCCAGCGCCGTGGCGCCGTCGTACAGGGAGGCGTTGGATACATCCAACCCGGTGAGAAGGGTGATCATGCTCTGAAACTCGTAAGTCGCCTGTAGCGTGCCCTGGCTGGCCTCCGCCTGGTACGGCGTGTAGGTCGTATAGAAGTCCGGCCGTGAAATGACCTGGTTGACGATCGCCGGACTGAAGCGGCGCGATGCGCCGGCACCCAGGAAGCTGTCCGCCGGCGAAATCCTCGCGTTCAGCCGGCCGAGCTCGCGAATGTACTGCACCAACTCCACCTCGGAGAGCGGCTCAGGAAGGTCGACGCGGTCCAGTTTGAGGGCGTCCGGGAGGTGGGTGAACAGGCCGTCGATGCTCTCCAGCTCGAGCGCTTTGAGCATCGCGGCGCGCTCGGCGTCGGCGTTCGGGAGGTAGGTCACCAGCAGGTCACTAGTGCGACTGGCCTTCGACGAACGCGTCGTACGCCTTCTGGTCGAGGAGCTTGGGATTGTCCTTCACGGCGCGGAGCTTGATGATCCAGCCCTTGCCGTAGGGATCCTGGTTGACGTACTCGGGATGATCTTTCAGCTCCGCGTTGGCCTCCGTCACCTCGCCACCAACGGGACTGTACAGGTCGGAGGCGGCCTTCACCGATTCGATTACTCCGAGCCGCGCGCCCGCATCGAGCTGCTGACCAACCGCCGGCAGTTCGAGGTAGATCACGTCACCGAGCTGCGACTGGGCATACTCGCTGATCCCCACGGTCGCCGTCTCTCCATCCTGCTTGACCCACTCGTGGGTCTCCGCGAAACGCATGCCGCTCAGGTCTGGCATCCCAACTCCCTTTCCTTCATTTCGGATGAGGCCGCTTGTAAAAGGGCAGCGGAACGACCTCGGCCGGCGCGGCCGTGCCACGAACGTCCACGCCAAGGCGGGTCCCCGGCTCCGACATGGCCGGTGGCACGTAGGCCATCCCGATGTTGTAGCCAAGGGTGAAGGAGACGTTTCCCGACGTCACCGTCCCGACCCCTTCGCCGTCGCTGACGACACGGTAGCCGTGGCGTGGAATGCTGCGGTCCAGCATCTTGAAGCCAACCAGCTGCCGCGAGAGGCCCTGCTGGCGAGAGGTGACGATGGCGTCGCGGCCGATGAAATCCTTCTCGAGGTTGAGCGTCCAATCGAGCCCGGCTTCGAGGGGATTCGTATCAGCGTCCATGTCATTACCGTAAAGGCGCATCCCCGCTTCCAGTCGCAGGGTGTCGCGGGCGCCCAGGCCGGAGGGACGGATGCCATCGGACCGGCCCTCCTCCAGCAGCACGCGCCACAGTCGTACGGCGTCGGCGTTGCCGCAAAAGAGCTCGAAGCCGTCCTCACCGGTATAGCCGGTCCGCGAGATCACGCACGGCACATCCGCAACGGTCCCCTCGACGAAGGCATAGTACTTGACACCGACGAGTTCAGACGGTGTCAGCCGCTGAACGAGGTCCACCGCCAGCGGGCCCTGTACGCCGATCAGCGCCCACTCTCGGCCGACGTTGAGCGCCGCGTCCGCGGCCTGCGCGTGTTTTCGGATCCAGTCGAAGTCGCCGTCCTGGTTACCGGCATTGACCACCAGCAGGTATCCGCTGTCCGGCATCGCGTAAACGAGCACATCATCGATGATGCCGCCCGCGTCGTTGCAGAGGACCGCGTACTGGATCCGTCCGGGGCGCAGCCGCGTCACGTCGCGACTGACCACACGCTGGACAAGGGTTTCGTCCCCGATTCGCAGCTCACCCATATGCGAAAGATCGAAGAGACCCACAGCCTCGCGCACGGCGCGGTGCTCCTCGCGGATCGTGCTGTACTGCAGCGGCATCACCCAGCCCCCGAAGTTCGTCATCTGGGCGCCGAGGCGGACGTGCTCCTCGTAGAGTGGTGTCCGCGCGGCCGTCACGACCAAACGTTACGCCTCCGAGTCGTCAGGCTCGTCCGCGTCGTCGAGGACCTCGAGGTAGTCGAGAAGCTCCTGGTCGTGGACCACCTCGGCCCCTCGCAGCATCTCCAGAATGATGTTGACGCGCGCCTCCTCCCACTGCAGAAGCTTGGCCAGCTCGGCGGGTGTCGCGTCGCGGCCCAGCCGCTCGGACAGCAGGCGCTGGGCCGATTCCAGCAGGCGGCAGGCGACGACGAAGGCTTCGTCGTTGCGCTGGGCCTCTTGCGTCTGGGCGAGCACGTCATCCATGGTGACGTCGATCGCGTGAACCAGCCGGGCATGGAAGCCGCCGTCTCCGGGCTTGTAGTGCTCGACAGCCGAGATCAATCCGACCGTCCCCTCCTGGAAGAGGTCGCCAAAGGGGACGCCGCGCTGCTTGCGCGCCTGCGCGGCCTCCACCACCAGGTGCAGGTTGTGCTCGATCAGCGTCCGGTTTGCCGCGTCGCGCTCCGCCCCTTGCGTGGCAAGGAGCTGCTGTTCCTGCGCGTTGGACAGTCGTGGATAACGCGCGACTTGCGCCCGGATCTCATCCTCCTCGTCCTTCGGAGGTTGCTGTTCCACGCGTTGGGCCATGTTCTCATTCTACGAACGACCGGGCCGTGAACCGGGGCTATGATCAAGTCGTGACGAGGGCCGCCCGGCTCTTTCTCGCGGCCACCATGCTGGCCGTTTTGCTGCCCGCGGTTCAAGCCCGCGCCGCCGAGCCGCACGTCCTGGTCGCGACCCTCAACGGGGTTATCAACCCGATCACCGACAACTACATCTCCACCGCGGTCGACAAGGCCGTCTCTGGGGAGGCCAACGCGCTGATCGTCGCCATGGATACCCCGGGTGGGCTCGACACGTCGATGCGCGACATCATCAAGAAGATCCTTGCCGCGCCGCTGCCCGTGGTGATTTTCGTGTCTCCCTCGGGCGCCCGGGCCGCGTCGGCCGGTCTCTACATCACAGAGGCGGCCGACATCGCCGTGATGGCGCCGGGAACCAACATCGGCTCCGCGCACCCGGTCAGCCTGGGCGGCTCCAACCCCGCCGCGAGTCCGGCGGCAAGCCCCGGCGCCAGTGGCGCCACCTCGACGGCGCCGGACATCGAATCGCAGAAGATCGAAAACGACGCAGCCGCCTACATTCGGGCGCTGGCCACGCTGCACAACCGTAATGCGGACTGGGCGGAGAAGGCGGTGCGGCAGAGCATCAACGCGCCGGCGGACGACGCCGTGAAACTGGGTGTCGTCGACTTCGAAAGCCGCGACCTCGACACGTTGCTGCAGGAGCTCGACGGTCGCCAGGTGTCGAAGGGCGGCCACACCTACACCCTTCAAACCGCGAAAGCCGGCATCCAGCGCGACGACATGAGTGGGTTTGACAAATTTTTGCAAGCGCTCGCAGACCCGAACCTCGTGTATCTCCTCTTCTTGTTGGCCATCATCGGCATCGGCTTCTGGGTGACGCATCCCGGGATGTTTCTCCCTGGGGTCATCGGCGTCATCGCCGGCGTGCTCGCCGCTGTGTCGCTGTACGATCTCCCGATCAACATCGCCGGAGTCCTCCTCATCTTGATCGCGGTCGTGCTCTTCGTCATCGACCTGAAGGCGGTGACCCACGGGGTGCTGACCACCGGAGGCATCGTCGCGATGACGCTGGGAGGCCTGCTCCTGGTCAACACCAGCTTCCTCGCCGAGGGCGTCAACATCCCCCTCCTCATCGTCACCGTGCTCGTCATTGCCGGGGTCTTCCTCTTCATCCTTCGCAAGTTGATCGATGCCCGGCGGCGTCCGTACGCGGCGGGCGAGGAGTCGATGATCGGCAGCCTCGGTTCGGTGCGAGAACCGTTGGACCCCAGCGGGATGGTGTTCGTCAACGGCGCCCTTTGGCAAGCAACCTCAACCGGTGGGCCGCTCGAGGCCGGGGCGCAGGTGCGAGTGGTCGGGGTCGACGGGCTTCGTCTGCGGGTCGAACCAGTGCAACAACCGCAGGCGGGGCGGTCGGAAGGGCCGCAGGCGGCATCGTCATGATCACGCGCGCTTTTCCACACCGGAGCGCGCTGATGAGCACGCGCGCTTTTCCACGCCGCAGCGCGCTGATGAGCACGCGCGCTTTTCCACGTCTCATCGTCCTCGGCATCATCGTTCTCGTCGTCCTCATCGGCGTAAGTTCGGCGATCCGGATCATCAACGAATACGAACGCGGCGTCCTCTTCCGGCTGGGCCGCTTGATGGCCCTTAAGGGTCCGGGACTGCGGCTGATCATTCCCTTCGGCATCGACCGCCTGGTGAAGATCGATCTCCGGACGGTGACGCTCGAGGTCCCGCCGCAGGAGGTCATCACGCTCGACAACGTGACCATCAAGGTCAACGCCGTGATCTACTTCCTGGTCGTCGATCCCCGCAACGCCGTCACCAAGGTTGCCAACTTCATCAACGCAACTTCACAGATAGCGCAAACCACGCTACGGAGCGTGCTCGGCCAGTCGTCGCTGGACGAGCTCCTCGCCAACCGGGAGAAAATCAATACCCGCCTGCAAAAAATCATCGATGAGCAGACGGAACCCTGGGGAATCAAGGTCTCGACCGTCGAGATCAAGGATGTCGAGCTCCCGCAGACGATGCAGCGAGCGATGGCGAAGCAGGCTGAGGCCGAGCGAGAGAAGCGAGCCAAGATCATCCATGCGGAGGGTGAGTTCGAGGCGGCGCAGAAGCTGACCGACGCCGCCGGCGTGATCGCGACGCAGCCCAGCGCGCTGCAACTCCGCTACCTGCAGACCCTTACGGAGATCGGGGTCGAACGGAACACGGTGATCGTCTTTCCGGTGCCAATCGACCTCGTCCAGCAGCTCATCGATATCCGCCAGGGCAAGGGCGGCGGATCGGCGACACCGGCAAAGACCTGATCCTCCTACTCGTTCACGGTGACGCGGCCGTCGATTTCTGGACGGTTGTCCTTCTTGGCATCGTCGCCGCCTTGTATGTGCTCGCCAACTTCGGCGAGCGCAACTCGACGGCGCGGATCCTATCCCTCATCGCCGGTGGCGCACTCTGCGGGCTCGCGCTGCTGTTCGGCCTCCTCGTCGCCGGCGGCCACCTGGTGCTGTACCGCACCGGAGCGGAGAGCCTCGACAAATTCCGCGCGGCCGAGTTTCTCGCCGTCCCGCTGACGATTGCCGGCGTCCTCGGCCTGCTGTACTTGTGGCCTCCGATCCAGCACGCCCTGGCCCGCGTGATCCCGATACGCGCTGGCTCGCCGGTCATCTACCTCACGATCGTGCTCGGCCTGCTCCTGATCGCGCAGCAAGCCGGAGCGCAGGTGCAACCCGGCACACCCTTGACCCTCGCCGATCTCCTGGCGCAGGACATTCCGTTGCTCGTGCTCTCCTTTGTCGGAGTCGGGATCTTCGTTCGCCGGTCGCCGCGCGAAGCCACCGAACGGCTCGGCCTGCTCCCGCCGGGCCAGAAGCGATGGTGGCTGGTGGCGCTGGTCGGCATCTTCGCGTTCCTGGCGGTCGCCTACGGCATCGAGCGGGTTGCGGACACGCTGAGCCCGTCGAGCCAGCAACAGGTCACCAATGCGACGAACGTGCTGTTCAGCCACTTCAACAACCCAGTCGGCGTCGTCTTGCTCGGCTTGATGCCGGCGGTCGTGGAAGAGACGCTGTTTCGTGGCGCCCTCGTACCGCGCCTTGGCGTGCTGGTCACGGCCGTGCTCTTCGCCGCACTCCACACCCAATACGCTGTCACTTTCGCGACCCTCGAAGTATTCGTGCTGGGCATCGGACTCGGGTTACTGCGCGTTCGCTCCGGTAGCACACTGCCCTGCATGGTCACGCATGCCGGCTATAACATCGCCGTCGGACTGCTCGGCTTCCTGGCGAAATAGTTATGCACAGGCATTCCACTTGTGCAAACGTGCGTTTGATCCCGGCGACCGTATAATCCGGGCAGCGCCGTCCCCCGTTGCAGCCAGCAAATTGCCAAGAGTCTACGCAGTCGTCAATCAAAAGGGCGGAGTCGGGAAGACCACGACCGCCATCAACGTGGCCGCCAACCTTCCGCAGCTCGGCTTGAGCGGGCTGATCGTCGACATGGACCCGCAGGGCAACACGACCAGCGGGCTCGGCATCATCCGCAGCGAGCTCAACAGTAGTGTCTATAACGTCATCGTGGATGCCGATGACATCAATGCGGTGATCCGTCCGACCGCGGTGCCGGGCCTCGACATCCTTCCATCACACGTCTCCCTGGCCGGCGCGGAGATCGAGCTGATCAACCTGGCACGCCGCGAACGCCGGCTGCTCTACGCGCTCGAGGCACTCCGCGTCGCTTACGACTACATCATCATCGACTGCCCGCCCTCGCTGGGCTTGCTCACCATCAATTCCCTGGTGGCCGCCGAGTACATGCTGATCCCGATCCAGTGCGAGTACTACGCGCTCGAGGGCCTCGGCGCGCTGACCCACACGACGCAGCTCATCCAGCGGGAGCTCAATCCGCGGCTGAAGATCGGCGGAATCGTCCTGACGCTCTTCGATCCCCGGCTGACGCTGGCGCTCCAGGTCGCGGAGCAGGTCCGCAAACGCTATCCAGAGAAGACGTTCCAAACCGTCATCCCGCGCAACGTGCGCCTCAGCGAGGCACCCAGTCACGGCATGCCGATCACGCAATACGACCCGACCTCACGTGGCGCCGTCGCCTATCAGGAACTCACCAGGGAGTTGATCGCCAGATGAACAAACGACGTGGTTTGGGTCGGGGCCTCGAGGCCCTGATTCCTTCGGGGGAGTACGTCGAGGAGCTGAGCGACAACCGCGCCCGGCGCCGCTTCGCCCTGCAGATCGCGATCGCCGAGATCAAGCCGAACCCCGAGCAGCCGCGCCGCGCTTTCGATCCGGCGTCCTTACAGGAACTCGCCGACTCCATCCGAATCCACGGCATCCTGCAGCCGTTGCTGGTTCGCGAGGGACTTGCGGGCTATGAGCTGATCGCCGGCGAACGGCGGCTCCGAGCTGCCCAGATCGCCGGCCTGACGGAGGTTCCGGTCATCGTGCATCCCGGCAGCGGCGGCCGCCTCGAGGAGCGGTTGGAGCTGGCGCTGGTCGAGAACCTGCAGCGCACCGACCTCAACGCCATCGAAGAGGCGCGCGCCATTCAGCGGCTTCTGCGTGACTTCGGCCTGACCCAGGAAGCCCTCGGCGAGCGTATCGGCAAGAACCGCGTTGCGATTGCCCAGAGCGTCCGTCTCCTCGGTTTGCCCGAGCTTGCGATCAAGGCGATCGAAATCGGCGCGATCACGGCCGGCCACGGGATTGCCCTCCTCGGGCTTGCAACCGCCGCGCAGCAACTGGGCGCCCTCGAGCGGCTGGTCAAGGAGCGGTGGAGCGTGCGTCAAACAGAAGAGTGGGTGCGGGCCCGCGCCACCGAGGCCGGGACTAGGCTGCCCCGGCATCACGCAGCGACGGTGGATCCCGACACGCGCGCCGTCGAGGAAGAATTTCGCCGGGCGCTCGGCACGAAGGTCGTCCTGACCAAACTCAAGCACGGCGGTCGGCTAACCATCGAGTTCTACAGCAACGAGGAGCTCGAGGCGCTGCGGCGGCGCCTTACCCGCTAGACCTTACACGTGTAACTATTCGCGGATCCAGCGGTCCGCGGTGCGCTCGTACTCGTACAACTCGGTCGGCTGGAAGAAGAGGGCGATTTCGGTTTCGGCGCGACCGGGCGAGTCCGATCCGTGGATCAGGTTCATGCCGAGGTCGAGCGCGAGGTCGCCGCGAATCGTCCCCGGTGCGGCTTTCAGCGGATCCGTTGCGCCCATCAGGCTGCGCACCACGCTCACCGCCTCGCGCCCTTCCCAGATCATGGCTACCACGGGCCCCGAGGTGATGAACGCAATCAACCCCTCGTAGAAGGGTTTGCCGTGGTGCTCCGCGTAGTGGCGGGCCGCCACGTCTTTATTGATCCGCATCATCTTGAGGCCGATCAGCTTCAGGCCGCGACGCTCCAGCCGTGCGAGGATGGCCCCGGCCAAGCCTCGCTGAACGCCGTCGGGCTTGACCAGAACCAGCGTGCGCTGCATCGTTATCGGCCCGCGGCGAGAGTCGGCTTGGCGCCGAGGAACCCGACCTGGCCGAGCGGCCAGATGCGGATTTCGGCTTTGCCAAGGATCGCGTCCTGGTCGACGGGCCCGAAGCTCCGCGAGTCGCTCGAATGGTTGCGATTGTCGCCCAGCACGAAGTACTGATTCGGTGGGATCAACTGGTCCTGCCCCGAGGCGGGCCAATTGTTGTTATAGGTCCAACGCTCCGGGAGATAGGGCTCGTTCAGCACCTGGCCATTGATGTAGACGACGCTGTTGGTAATGTGCACCCGCTCACCGGGCAGGGCGATGATGCGCTTGATGAAGTCGCGACTGGCTTCATCGGGCGGCTTGAACACGATGATGTCGCCCCGTTGCGGCTGGTGGAGCTTGTAGGAAATCTTCGACGCCACCAGCAGGTCGTTGTCGTGTAGCGTGGCGTACATGCTCGAACCCAGCACGTGGACGGTTTGCACGGCGTACTGGATCACCACGTACAGAACGAGCGCAAGGAACACGATCTCGAGCGTGTCCCTGAGAAAAGACTTCTGGCGCGCTGGTTGCTGGGGCGCTGGCGGTTGCGCCATGTGCGGCTGCGCCATCCTTTAGGTGTTCAACTTCATCCGAGGGCGATTCATTCTATCTCTCAAGCGATCTGCTTGAGGAAGGGCGCGTCGCTGCGGAAGGGGCCGATCACTGCGAGCTGCAGCGCCTGGCTGAAGAGCTCGTTGGCGATCCGCATGAGGTCGTCCGCCGTGACGGCATCGATCTCCGCCATGTTCTCATCAACCCCCTCGATTCGACCGGTGAGGGCTTCCTGCCCGCCGTACCAGGTCGCGACCGAGTTGGTGCTCTCCATCTGCAGCAGCAACCGGCCCTTGTAGAACTCTTTGGCCTTGGTCAGCTCCGCGCTCTGCACCGGCTCCTTGCAAAGCCGCCGCAGCTGGCCGACGATGGCGCCCACCGCGCGCGCGGCCTGGCGCGGCTCGGTTCCCGCGTAGACGCCGAGCACCCCGGTGTCGAACATCTTGTTCACGTAGGAGTGCACGTCGTAGGCCAGCCCCAGCTTCTCGCGGACTTCGAGGAACAGGCGGGAGCTCATGCCCTCGCCGAGCACGCAGTTGAGGATGTCGATCACGTGACGGTCGCGATCCATGTAGGAGGGCGCGTGCACGCCCACGCATACGTGCGCCTGCTCCGTTTTCTTCGACTTCATCAGGACGTTGGGCTTCAGCCCGTTGCCGACCGAGGGTAAGAACGACGGTGGTGCGGCGCCGTTGCCGCGTACCTTGAGATAGGGCTGGACGAGGGCGATCGCTTCGTCATGCGTCACCGGGCCCGCAATGGTCACGACCAGGTTACGCAGCAGGTAATGCTCTTCGAGGTAGCGCAGCAGGTCATCACGCGACAGGGCGCGGACAGACGCCTCGGTCCCCCCCACATCGCGGCCGAGCGGGTGATCCGGCCAGCTGATCTGCTCGAACAGGCTGTGCACGTACTCCTGCGGCGAGTCCTGGTACATACGGAGCTCCTCGAGCACGACCAGCCGCTCCTTTTCCAGCTCGGCGGAATCGAGTAACGGCTGGAACAGCATGTCACCAAGCACATCGATGGCGAGCTTCGCCTTGGTCTTGGGCACCCGGGCCCAGTACATCGTGAGCTCCTTGTCCGTCGCGGCGTTCAGGACGCCGCCGACGCCCTCGATCGCCTCCGCGATCTCCTTGGCGCCGCCGTAGCGGGCTGAGCCCTTAAAGAACATGTGTTCGAGGAAATGGCTGATCCCGGCTTCTTTGTCAGACTCATACCGGGAACCCACCTTGAACATGATCGCCATCGTTACCGAGGGGCGGTCGGCCAGCTCGGTCGACACGACTCTGGCCCCGGTCGGCAAGGTGGACAGACGATAAGGAGGACGGGCTTGGGGCACGATCCGAGTATATCGTAGGGATGACGGCACATCTTCACATTTCGACACCGTGACGGCACACATGATGGGCGATGCAGTGTCGGATAATATAGAAACGTGAAGGAGCGTTTGCAATTCGGCCACCGCCTGAATCGCCTCATCGCACGGGTCGAGGCCTGGAATTATGCGGACTCAGATGCGGGAGCGGGGTTGCCCGTGGAAGTGGCTCATGAGCTCAAGGCGCTCGCCGCGGCGGCGGCCTCCCCCGGGCTCAAGCAGGGTGTCCGGCGGGCCCAGGACGCGCTCGACGACGGCTTATCGGCCGAGGCGGTCGCGGCGGCGCTCTACCGGGTCCGCGCCGAGCTCGACGCCGGCGGCACTCAGGGCGTCTCGCCGCCTCCGCCGCCCTCGCCATCGCGGTAACCGGGCCGGCGCTCGCCGAAGCGCGGCCGGTCGCCGAAGCGCGGCCGATCGCCGTAACGGGGCCGGTCGCCGTAGCCCGAACCCTGGCGGGTCAGTGGCGGCGATGGGGCCGGCACCGGGCGCTCCGCCGGGCGCCGAGCCGCGGTGACGCCGTCGGGAAGGATCGCGACCCGCCGGTTTGGTTCCTCACCCTGACTCTCGGTACGGATGCCCGGTTCCTTCTCGAGCGTGATGTGAACGATGCGCCGCTCGTACGACTGCATCGGATCCATCATGACCCGCTCGCCGGTGCGCCGCACACGATCGGCCAGGCGCAGTGCCATCTCCTTGACGGTCTCCTCGCGCCGGTTGCGGTAGTGCTCGACGTCGACCACCAGCCGGCGCCGGTCGACGCGTCCCTCGTTGAGGATCAGATTGACAACCGTCTGGAAGGCGCGAAGGGTCTCGCCCCGCCAGCCGATGAGTAACCCGAGGTTATCGCCGGCAACATCGATCATCACCGGGTCGTCAGCTTTTTTGATGAATACCTGCGCCGTGATCCCCATCTTGTAGAGAAGCTCGGCCACCACCTGGCGCGCTTTCACGGCGTAGGTCTCACGAACGGTCACGCGGACTCGGGCTTCTTGCGGCGATTCGTCGAGGACCGTGATCTCGACGTTTTCCCGCGCCTCTTCGAGGTCCTCGAGCGCCTTCTCGACCGCCTCCTCGACCGTGCTCCCGGTGGTTTCCACGCTGTCGCTAGTGCTGCTCATGCGGCTTTCCCCCTGCGTAGGCCCGGCGGTAAGGACAGTGATCCCCAGCCGGTGATGAAGTATTGCTGGCCAATGCTGAAGAGGTTGCTGACCACCCAGTAAAGCGCGAGAGCGGCCGCGAAATTGAGCGAGATGAATCCGATGAAGACCGGCATGATCAGCGTCATGTTCTGCGTCATCGCTGCCTGCGTCGGGTCTTGAACCTGACCCGGCTGAGTCATCATCTTGGTCTGCACGAAGGTCGTCAGACCGGCGAGGATTGGAAGAAGGATCGCCAGCGCGATGAACTGCCCCGGTTGCAGGGCCGTCTTGTCGAGAAAGATGCCCAGGAACCGGAAATCGTGAATCGGCAACGTCTGGTGGGCGTCGCGGATCACGTAAAACAGGGCGATGAGGATGGGGGACTGGACCAGCGCCGGCAGGCAACCGCTCATCTGCGCCAGCGGGTTGATGTTGTGCTCTTTGTAGAGCGCCATCGTTTCCTGGTTGAGGCGCTGCGGATCCTTCTTGTGTTTCTTGCGCAACGCGGATAGCTGGGGAGCGATCCGGCGCTGCTCCGCCTGGACGCGACGCGAGGTCGACAGTTGGTACTGGAAGATGGGAGAGATGATCAGCTTGATCAGGATCGTCAAGAGGACGATAGCAATGCCGAACGGCCCGATCGATTCGGCGAGCGGATTCCCACTCAGGACGCCCAGGATGGCCTTGAGGACGGCATGGATCGGCACGCCGATGATCGTCCACCAGAGCAGCCAGATCGGGTGCCAGAGATCACCGATCGTGCTCCATGGCTCGTGGCGGGTCACCAGCAGGGCAAGCAGGGAGGTCATGGCACGGGATCCCAGCCGCCCGTATGGAACGGGTGGCAGCGCGCGATCCGGCGGACGGCCATGCCCCAGCCACGCCACCAGCCGTAGCGTTGGATAGCTTCGTAACCGTACTGCGAGCAGCTTGGCGTGTAGCGGCAGCCCGCGACCACGCCGAAGAGGGGACCGAGCGTGACCCGATAGACGCGGATCAACGCCAGCGACACCGCCGTCATGACCCCCACCCCTTCGCCCACAACATTTCCATCTCCTGGCGCAAGCGCGTAAATTCCGCGTCGACAGCACGAGCCCGTGCCACGATTACAACGTCGCGGCCGCCGTCGGCCCGCGTCAACAACGGTCTCACCAGTTCGCGCAGGCGCCGCTTGACTCGATTCCTGACCACGGCGTTGCCGAGTTTCCGACTGACGGCCAGGCCGACCCGGGGCCGGCCAAGCTCATTATCGCTCACGAATAGGGCAAGGTACTCGGAGGCGGCCCGGCGGCCCGAGCGCAGAGTCCGGTCGAAGTCGGCCGACCGGAGTAGCCGAGACCGCCGTTTCACCGGCGGTGGAGGCTGGCGCTTACCGGTAGCGCCGGCTGGAGGTCGGCGTCAGGCGGCGACGTCCCTTCAGACGGCGGGCCTTGATGACCTTGACGCCGCCCGTGGTCGACATGCGGGCGCGGAAGCCGTGGACCTTGACCCGCTGGCGCTTCTTTGGTTGGTGGGTACGTTTCATGCAAACCTCAACGTTTTTCGGGGCCTAACCATACCATGTGCGGTGGTGCGCTTCGTACGTAATTTCGGATTGCACGAGTGGAAGCCGTTTGCTATTATTCCGCTGCCCTGGAGAGCTACGGCAAATAACCATCAACAACTTATACACATGAGGTTGGGGAGACCTCGATAGACTTCTCCACTGTTGTGGGAAGATTGTGCATAAGTTCCGTCCTGCACACGCCGTCCATGGGCCTCGTTTCCGACTTCGCGGCCTGACGCGCAGCACCGGCTCTGCTCTCCACTGAATTCGTTGTCTTTGTTATGTCCGTGTGGAGGAGTCGATGAACGGAGAACAGATCTGGCAGGCGGCGCAAGAGGAGCTTCGGTTTCAGCTCAGTAAACCCAGCTACGAGACCTGGCTGAAGAACGCCTCACTGGTCGGCCGTGAGAAGAATGCTTTCAAGATCGGCGTCCCGACCAAGCTTGCCAAGGACTGGCTCGAGGACCGCTACTCGGCGATGATCAAAGAGACGTTGTCGGCGATCGTCTCCGGTGACGTCAGCGTCGCGTTCGAAGTGATCCCGGGTCAGACCGAGGCAGCCGCCGGTCGGTCGGCGGTGGCGGTCGCCGAGGAGCCTCCGCCCGAAGCTGAGGAGCCGGTCCTCCACGAAGCATCCCAGCTGAATCCGAAATTCCAGTTCCAGCATTTCGTGGTGGGCAACAACTCGCGCTTCGCGCACGCCGCCTGCCGGGCGGTGGCGGAAACCCCCGCCAAGGCCTACAACCCACTCTTTCTCTACGGCGGTGTTGGTTTGGGCAAGACTCACCTGATGCACGCTATCGGTCACGCGGTGCTGGAAAAGCATGCCCGCCGGCGGGTCGCCTATGTGACGAGTGAGAAGTTCATGAACGAGATGATCTCCTCCATCCAGGAAGGACGGATGAACGATTTCCGGACTCGCTACCGGACGGTCGACGTCTTGCTCGTCGACGATATCCAGTTTCTCGCCGGCAAAGACCGGACCCAGGAAGAGTTCTTCCACACCTTCAACTCCCTGCACGAACTCAACAAGCAGATCGTGATCTCTTCCGACCGGCCGCCGAAGGAGATCCCTACGCTCGAGGACCGGCTGCGCTCGCGGTTTCAGTGGGGCCTGATCGCGGACATCCAGGCGGCTGACTTCGAGACCCGGGTGGCCATCCTCAAGTCGAAGGTCGGTCCCTACGCGCGGCTGGTTCCGGAAGATGTGCTTTCCTTCATCGCCCACAAGATCCAGAGGAACATCCGTGAGCTCGAGGGGGCGCTGATCCGAGTGATCGCCCACGCCTCCCTCAACCGCAGCGCCGTCAACGTCGAGATGGCTGCGAAACTGCTGCAGGACGTCATCCCCTCGACCGAGACCCGCACGCTCTCGATTGACACCATCTCGCGTACGGTCGCGAGCTTCTACCACATCAGCCTGGACGAGATGAAGGGGAAGCGCCGCGACAAGCACATCGTCTTCCCGCGACAGGTGGCGATGTTCTTGATCCGCGAGGAAACTGCCTCCTCGCTGCCGGCGATCGGGCAAGCGTTCGGCGGACGAGACCACACGACCGTCCTTCATTCCTACGAGAAAATAAACACCGACTCCAAAGAAGACCAGCGCCTCCAGGCCGACTTGCGGAAACTCCGCGAGATTCTTTATTCGCATTGAGCCTGTGGAATAGCGCCGCAAGGGACGTGGATCCTGTTGGAAGTAGGCCTGAGCGGGGATACCCGGGCCGGGAACGCACAGTTTTTGAAAGCTATAATTGGCCCGATTTGAACGCGGGGAAGGGGTTTTTCCCTGTTGTGCACCGTACTACGACTACGTCTTATCTTTCAATTAACCCGTCTCATTAGAGGGGTCGTGTAGACCAGGAGCATCATGAAGGTCACTGTCACCGCCGGAAACCTCGGGCAGGGATTGCAGGTTGTTTCCCGCGCCGTCTCTTCGCGGACCACACTGCCCATCCTCAACAACGTCCTGCTGCAGACCGGCGAGACTGGGCTGCAGCTGACCGCGACCAACCTGGAGATTGGCATCCGGCAGGTCATCCCGGCCGAGGTCCAGGAAGAAGGTGGCATCACCGTGCCCGCGCGGCTGCTGACAGACTTCGTGACCTCTCACCCGGATGAACCGCTATCGATGGCACTGGACAAGAAGACGCAGTCGCTGGCGGTCAAGAGCAACCGGTTCGACGCCACCATCCGCGGAATCGACCCAGCGGACTTCCCGCCCGTCCCTTCCGGCGTCGAGGGTCGCAAGGTCAAAGTCGACCAGGCCGAGCTCAAAGATGCGATCGAGCAGACCGTGATCGCCGCCTCTAGCGACGAAGGCCGACCGGTGCTGACCGGCGTCTACGTCCATCTCAATGGGGGCAAGGCAACCTTCGCCGCCACGGACGGTCACCGGCTGGCGGTCAAAACCCTTGCGGTCCAGGCAGAACCGGGTGAGGGCGAGACCCTCGTCATCCCAGCGCGCGCCCTGAGCGAGCTCAGCCGGATCCTCAAGACCGGCGACGACGGCGTCGAGGTCACCGTTGGCGCGCAGAAGAACCAGGTCTTCTTCAAGACACGCGACGTGGAGCTGATGAGCCGGCTGATCGAGGGGACCTATCCCAACTATCAGCAGGTCATCCCCGGGCAGAGCACGACGACCATCACCAGTAAGACGCAGGACCTGCTCTTCACCACCAAGATGGTTTCGTTGTTCTCCAAAGATGCCGCCAACGTCGTCAAATTCAAAGCCGAGGGCGGCAAACTAACCCTGACGGCCAACACGAGTGAGGTAGGGCAGAACGTGGCCGGCGTGGAAGCGACGATCGACGGCGAGGACCTTCAAGTGGCCTTCAACTCCAAGTACCTCCTCGATGTGCTCGCCATCATCGGCAGCGAGGAGGTGCAGCTGGGCTTCACCGGCCCGCTGAACCCCGGCCTGATCAAGCCGGTGGGGAAAGACAACTACCTGTACATCATCATGCCGGTCAGAGTGGCGATGTAGTCAGCGCGCAGACCGCGTGTTCCTGGCCAACGTCTCATTGTTCGACTTTCGGAATTACACGGAGCTGGACCTGGCGCTCGAGCGCTCCGCCACGGTCTTCTTCGGCGGCAACGCGCAGGGGAAGACCAACCTGCTCGAGGCGGTGGCACTGACGGCTCTGACCCGCTCCCCACGCACGCAGCAAGCGGCCGAGCTGGTGCGGTTCGGTCAGGCCGCCGCCCGCGTCACCTGCGGCGTGCAGACCGACACCGGCCTCAAGGAGCTGGAGGTCCGCGTCAACCTTAGCCCCGTCGCTGCCGGCTCACGGGCTTCGCGGAAGTTCACCGTCAACGGGATCCCGCGCCGCTCAAGCGACATGGTCGGGTCGCTTCGAGTCGTGCTCTTCTGGCCTGACGACCTGCAGCTGGTGAAGGGGCCAGGCGAGGGCCGGCGACGCTTTCTCAACACGCTGCTCTCCCAGATCGATGGTGACCACGCGCGGGAGCTGAATCGGTACTCGCACCTCCTGACGCAGCGCAACGCCCTGCTGCGGGCGATCCGGGAAGCCCGCCAGCCGGTCGATGGGCTCGACGTCTGGACGGTCGCCGTTGCCGAGTCCGGCGCGGCCATCATGGTGGAACGGCAGCGCCGCTTGCTCGAGCTGCAACCGATTGCGGCGGCCTTTCACCGCGAACTCAGCGACGACCGCGAGCGGCTCGAGCTCCGCTACCGGCCCGCTGGAGCCCGAATCGGGGAGGCGCCGTTGGAGCTCGTCGTGGAACAGCTCAAGGCCGCCATGCGCGAGGCGCGCGACGAGGAGATCGGGCGTGGACAGACAGCTGTCGGACCGCAGCGCGACGATGTCCAGGTGTGGCTCGATGACCACGAAGCGAGGCTCTACGCCAGCCAGGGGCAGCAGCGCAGCGCCGTGCTGAGCCTGAAGCTGGCGGAACTGCACTACCTCGCCGAGGTGACCGGCGAGCAACCAGTGCTTCTGCTCGATGACGTGATGTCCGAGCTCGATCCGGCGCGCCGTGAGCGCCTGCTGGCCGCGCTCGAGCCAGGACCCCAGGCGTTGATCACCGCGGCCGACCTCAACGACCTGCCGAAGAGCATCCTGGAGCGGGCCGCGGTCTTTCAGGTCGAGCGGGGCGGGATCCATGCGTAGCATCGGAGCCGCCCTTCCCAAGACGCTGACGTCGCTCGGCATTACGCGCCGGACGCGCGAGGCGCAGGCACTGTGGCTGTGGCCACAGGTGGTCGGTGAGCACCTCGCCCGTGAGACCAAGGCGCTCAAGCTGACCGGCGGCACGCTGCTGGTGACGGCCAGCAGCCCGGCACTCGCGCACCAACTGCACCTCGAGCGCACCCTGCTGATCGACCGGCTCAACGAGCGGATTGGTGCGCGCGCGGTGCGTGAGATCCGCTTCCGGCAATCCTCCGCATGATGGCGAGTACCGCCGCCCTCACGCCGGAGCAGCGGGCCGCGGTGGACCATGCCGGAGGACCACTCCTGATCGTGGCGGGCGCGGGCACGGGAAAGACGCGGGTGCTGGTCGAGCGCTACCGCCGGCTGCGGCAAGACGGCGTGCCGGCCGAACAGATCCTGCTTCTGACCTTCACGGAGAAGGCGGCGCGCGAAGTGCTGGACCGGGTCGAGCAGGAGGACTACCTCCCCGCGGGGGAGCGATTCGTCCTCACCTATCACGCCTTCGCTCAACGTTTTCTCCAGGAAGAGGGCTGGCTCTGCGGCATCCCAAAGGGGTTTCGCATCGTGTCCGAGGTGCGCAAGTGGGAGCTCATGCGCGACGTCCTGCTGGAGTTGCGGCCGGCCCACCTCTTTCACGCCCAGCGGCCCTACGAGCGCATCGGCGAGCTGCTCAAGCTGGTCGAACGAGCAAAGCAGGAGTTGGTCTCTCCGGTGGAATTCCGTGCGTGGGCCAAGGCCAACGCACTCGTCGATGATCCGGTGCTGGCCGCCCAACGGCAAGCCGCGCTCATCTACGGCGAGTACCAGGAACGGCTGCTCAGCGAGGAGCGCCTCGACTTCGACGACACCATTTATTTCAGCGTGCAACTGCTGACCCAGGAACCATCGGTCGCCGCCCGCCAGTCCCGGCGCTTCACCCACCTGATGGTCGATGAGTTCCAGGACACGAACTTCGCCCAGAGTCGCCTGCTCGAGTTGCTCGCGGGATCGGAGCGAAATCTGTGTGTCGTGGGTGACGACGACCAGAGCATCTACAAGTTTCGTGGCGCATCAGTCGCCAACCTGCGGCGGTTCCACGCTGTTTTTCCCGATGCCGCCGTCGTCCGCCTCGAGGAGAACTACCGCAGCCGCGGCCCCATCCTTCGTGCCGCCGGTCGCTTGATCAACGATGACCCGGACCGCCTGGAAAAGCGGCTGATCGCGACCCGCGGGGAAGGGCGCCCGCTCAGCGTGCTGACGGCGACCAATGTCGCCGAGGAAGCCGACGCCGTCGCTACCCTGGTCAAGACCGCCATTGACGAAGGGCGGCACCACCCACAGGCGATCGCCATTCTGCTGCGCGCCAACGCGCACCTGCACAACTTCGCGCGCGCGCTCCAGCGTCAGGGCGTCGCCTACCAGGTCAGCGGCGGCCGCGGCTTCTATCAACAACCCGAGATCAAGGATTGCCTCGCCTACCTGCGCGCGGTCGACAGCCCGGACGACACCGTCTGCCTGATGCGCTTGCTGAGCTTGCCGCGCTACGCCGCGGACGCTGTGCAAGCGGGCCGCTGGGCGCGCCAGGCTCGCGACAATGGACGGCGATTCTTCGACCTTCTCCAGGAGTCGAACGACAAGGGGGCGCGGCGTCTCACCGACGACCTGCGGCGCTTCAACGGCCTGGCGCTTCGCCTCGGCGTCGACGACCTCTTCTACGAAGTGATGGAGCAGACCCATTACCTCGACCTGGAGCGGTTTCTCGGGCCGATCGAGCGCCTGCAGGTCAGCGCCAATGTCCAGAAGCTCGCCGAGCTGATCGCGGCGTACTGCGACGAGCATCCCGATCACCACCTCGCCGCCTACCTCAAGCACCTCGACGCGACCGAGGCGGCGCAGGCGGACGAAGAGATCGCGCCATTGGATGAGACCGTGAACGCCGTCCATCTCATGACGGTGCACCAGGCGAAGGGGCTCGAGTTCGGCCTCGTGATCATTCCTCACCTGGTCGAGGGCCGGTTTCCGGCGAGCCGACGCGGCGAGGGACTGACGCTCCCGAACGAACTCCTGAAGGAGGAGTTGCCCGCCGCTGAGCTGCACCTCGCTGAAGAGCGTCGCCTGGCCTACGTCGCCCTGACGCGCGCCCGTGAGGAAATCGTCTGCACCCTGGCGTCCCGCTATGAAGGCGTACGAGACTGGCGGCCGTCGCGGTTTCTGACTCCGATCCGCGGCGAGGACGCGCGCGAGCTGGCCGGTCCGCAGCTGATTGCCGCATCCGTTGGCCTGGTGGAGGTGGCGCGCCAGGTGGAGCTGCCGCTCAACGACGCGCCGCCGATCGCCGCCCTCTCGTACACGCAGGTGGACACCTACCTGCGTTGCCCGCAGATGTACCAGTACCGCTTCGTGTTCCGCTTGCCAACACGGCCCAAGCCGCAGATGCAGTTCGGTCGCATCCTGCACGACGCCCTCAAAGATGCCCTGGGCAGCATCGACCGCGAGACACCACTCACCTGGGGGATGGTCGACTCGGCCTACGTGGCGGCCTGGGCAAAGGAACGGTTTTGCGCGCCGGAGCAGGCCCACTCATTGCAGGACCTGGGCCGCAGTTACCTGCGGCGGGCCTTCGACGCCGGTGACCTGAGCAAGCCGTTGCTGCTGGAGCAGCCCTTCAGCCTCCGGGTGGACGGGCTGCGATTGACCGGCCGGATCGACCGCGTCGACCGTCATCCAGACGGGAGCTACGAGGTCATCGATTACAAGACCGGCTCGGCGAAGCGGGCCGCGGAGCTACAGCGGGATCTGCAACTCGGAGTCTACGCGCTCGCCGCCCGCGAGGTCTTCCGATTCGATCCGCTCAGCCTCTCTTACTACTACCTCGAGACCAGCGAGCGGGTCACCGTCGACAAACCCCAAGAGCGGCTGGACGAGGACCGGCAGACGATCGTCAAGGTGGCGGAAGGAATTCGCGCCGAGCTGTTTGTGGCCAGGCCGGATCGCGTGAAATGCGGCGGCTGCGACTTCCGGCTGCTGTGTCCCAGCGCGGCCGTGTAAGGTGAGATCGTGAGCACACTGCAGAACCGGCCGAACACCGCTCTTCTCGTCATCGACGTCCAGAACGGGGTTGTGGAAGGCGCTCACCAGCGCGACGCGGTCGTCGCCAATGTTGCCAGCCTTGTCGAGAAGGCGCGGCGGGAACGGGTCCCTGTCGTCTGGGTCCAGCACTCCGACAAAGGGCTCCCCAGGGGGAGTGACAAGTGGCGGATTGTCGCCGAACTGACTCCGGGCGAGGCGGAGCCTCTCGTCGAGAAGAACTACGGCGACTCCTTCGAGGACACCACCCTCGAGACGGTGCTGTCGGGCCTCGGAGTCGGGCGACTCGTCGTCGTCGGCGCCCAGACCGACATGTGCGTCCGCTCCACACTCCACGGGGCCTTCGTCAGGGGATACGACGCGACCCTTGTCAAAGACGCCCATACGACCGAGGACTTGACGGAATGGGGAGCGCCGCCGCCGGACCTGGTCATCGCACACACAAACCTCTACTGGGCCGACCAGAGGGCGCCGGGGCGGAAGGCCGGCGCGGTCGCGACCAAAGAAGTCGACTTCGGCGGCACGTCCTGAGGCCCCTGCCTCTTCCTATCCACGGTCCGCCAGCCTGACGAGCACCTCGGCAACCTGAAAAGCCGCGTCGGGGTCGGCGGCAGCTCGAACCTTTCGTGCATCCTCCAACGTTGCCCTCTTCCTGGCCAGGTAAGTAGCCGGTCAGCAGCAGCGGGCAGCCGCAGGCCAGGCCTTCCGCGATCATGCCTGGCCCGGCCCGCGTGACGAGCAAGTCAGAGGCGAGCAAGAGCTCCGGCATGTTGTCGACGAAGCCGAAGACACGGACGCCGGCGTGATTGTCCTCGCGGAGGTGCTCCGCCAGCGACTGGTTACGGCCGGCCACGGCGAGCACCTGGATGTCGAGCGGCGATCGGGCGAGCGCCGCCGCATATTTGCGCAACGGTTCCGTCCCATCGCCGCCGCCGGCCAGCAGCACGGTCGGCGCATGCGGCCGCAGGCGGAGCTTGAGCCGCATCGACCGCTTGTCGGAAAACTGCCGGATCGCATCCTGGAAGCGAGGATGGATCGGCAGCCCAGTTTTGACGAGACGATCGGCTGGCACGCCGCGGCGGCGACACAGCTCGACGGCGGCGTCGGACGGGCAGACGATGCAGTCCGCGGTCAGATCGGTCCATGCCTTGTGAAAGTTGATCCAATCCGTGATCACCGTCACGCGCGGAACCCCATGCGGGATCACCTCCACGGCGACGTGGTTCAGAAGTGGATGAAAGCTCGCGACCAGGGCGGGGCGTGGGTTCAGTGCCTGCCGCAGCTTGCGACGCAATCCCCGGCCGATGGCATGCTGGAAGAGCCGCACGGTCGGCCGCAGGTTGGTCGCGTGGTAGGCCGCACCCCACAAGAATGGGAGGCGCCGCGTGATCGGCCCATAGAGCGCGGTGAGACGGCCCGCGAGCACCGTGTGGTCGCGCATCGGATCGAAGAGCTCGACGTCAAACGTGTCAGGGTATCGGCGCACCAGGGCGGCGGCCACCGCCTCGGCGGCGGCGCGATGACCCGCGCCAGTGTCGGAAAAGAGAAAGAGGAGACGCTTACGGGCGGCCACGACCGCTCCACCTCCGCGTCAGAGCAGCCGTTCGGCGGCGCTCATCTGCTTGCGCGTTCCAATGGCGACCAGCAGGTCATCGCTTTCGAGCACCTGCGTCTCCGGCGGGTTGATACGCAGCTGCCCACTGCGCTTGCGAATTGCCAGGATGTTGGCACCAGCCTGGCGGATCCCGGAGTCGGCGAGCGTCCGGCCCAGCACCCTGGAACTGGCCACGACCAGGAGCTCCTCGACGACCAGGTCGATGTTCTCGCCGTGAAGCACGGTGTCCAGGACGTCGACCGCCACTGGCCGGACCGCCAGGGCGGCCATCCGGTGGGCGCCCATCAGGTATGGCGAGACTACTTGATTGGCGCCGGCACGCCGCAGCTTCTCGGTAGAGTCCTGGTAGGAGGAGCGGGCGACGATCAGCAGGGCCGGATTCAGGGAGCGGGCGGTCAGCGTGATGAAAACGTTGCGCTCGTCCGAGTCGACCGCGGTGACCAACCCTTTGGCGCGCAGGATGCCGGCCTTGAGCAGGGAGTCGTCCGAGGCGGCATCCCCTTCGACGTAGAGGACGTCGCTCGCGCGCAGCCGTTCGAGCGGTTCGACATTGCTCTCGACGACCACGAAGGGTGTATCAAGCTGGCGAAACTCCTGGGCGACCCTGGTCCCCATCCGGCCGTATCCACAAACGATGAAGTGATTGGTGAGGCCAGTGATCCGGCGTTCCATGCCGCGCATCCTAGCGTACCGGCCGAGGTGTCCCTCGATGAGCGCTTCGGCGAGAATGCCGAGGGTGTAGAGCATGGTGCCGACGCCGAGGACGATGACCGTCATCGTGAAGATGCGTCCGCTCTGCCCGAGCGGATGGACCTCCTCGTAGCCCACCGTTGTCACCGTGGTCAGGACCATGAACAGGGCGTCGCTGAAGTTCCAGCGCAGCAGCACCATGTAGCCGATCACCCCATAGCAAAAGACCAGGGTGAGGACCAGCAGCGGAAGCCGAAATCGCTTTAGCGGGTTGACTGGCGGTTGGTGGATCGTAAGTTTGGGTTCCGGCCAGGGTGGCTAAGAATCCGGACAACGGTAGCACAGGCCGCACAGGTCTGCTGCCGGTTCGCAGCGAGCTGGTACCCATTCGAAGTTGACCGCGCGGTGACCAAACGGCGACGATGGGATGGCGGCACGCGAACCAGAAGGAGACCGGTTAGTTGAAACCGCTTGCGATCGTCAGCCTGCACGCCTCGCCGGTCGCCGCCCTCGGGGCCGGCGAAAACGGTGGGATGAACGTCTACGTGCGGGCGGTCTGCGAGGAGTTGAGCCGTCGCGGCATCGCGACCGAAGTCTTCACGCGGCGGTCGAACGCGCAAGGACCGGACCGGATCCGGCTGGCCGAGCGGGCCTGGGTCACGCGCCTTGCGGTGGGGCCCGCTGAGGAGATCGACAAGGCGCGCCTCTTCGACCTGCTGCCCGACTTCAGTGAGGCGATCCTGAGCGAGCAGCGCCGCCGCCGAACCGGCTACAGCCTCATCCACAGCCACTACTGGCTCTCCGGCTGGGTCGCCTCGCGCCTGCGGGACGAGTGGGGGCTGCCCTGGTTCCACACGTTCCACACGCTGGCGCGCGTCAAGAACGAGCGGGCCGCGGAGGGCGCGATCGTCGAGCCGGAGCACCGCATCGCCGTCGAGCAGGCGATCGTGCGCAATTGTGACCGCCTGATCGCCTCCAGCACACAGGAAGCGGATGACCTCATTCGGCTCTACGGCGCGTCGCGAAACCGGCTTAGCGTGGTCGCCCCCGGCGTGGATCTCCAGGTGTTCGCCCAGCGGTCGACCGCGGCGCTTCGCAAGCGCCTGACTCTGGGCGACGCCCGCGTGGTCGTCTTCGCCGGGCGCCTCGAGCGACTCAAGGGGGCCGAAACGGTCATCCGGGCGATGGCACACCTGGTCGGCGATCGGGCCCAACCCGAACCGCCCGTCCTGTTGGTGATCGGCGCCGACAGCCAGAATGGCGCCAGCGAGAGCCGGCTCAGCGGTGGCGAGCAGGCCCGGCTGGTGGCCCTGGCCGATTCACTGGGGATCGGCGGACAGGTCCGATTCCTCGGGTCAGTCGATCAGCCGGCGCTGGCGAGCTACCTCAGCCTGGCGGCCGTCTGCGTGGTCCCCTCCTACAGCGAATCGTTCGGACTGGTCGCGCTCGAGGCGGCCGCCTGTGGGACGCCCGTCGTCGCGGCTCGTGTTGGCGGCCTTCCCACCATCGTGAAAGATGGCCTGACCGGGTTCACGCTCGTGTCGCACGAGCCCGGTCATTACGCCGAGCGGATCGGTCGCCTGCTTGCCGACGAGGAACTGCGCCTCTGCTTCAGCCGCCGCAGCCGCCTCGTCGCCACCCAGTTCACCTGGAAAGACACGGTCGACCGCCTGGTGGCCGAATACACGTCGCATCCCCAGCCCGTCCTCCGCCCCGCCGTCGCGGGATAGCCGCTTCCGCCGGCGCTTGACGTCAGGGCCCGAGTTTGCTTAAATGGCCGAGCGTTTGATTGATTGACCAAATAAGAAGAGGGAGTGACTCGTGCCCGATCAGACCAAGGACCGAATCGTCCAGGCGGCCTACCGGGCGCTGGTGAAGCGGGGCTACCACGAAACCTCGATGAAGGACATCGCGGCCGAGGCTGGCGTCGCGCCCGGGCTGGCACATTACTACTTCGAGACCAAGGAGGACCTGCTGGTTGCGGCGATCGAGCACGCCTGCCAGCCGGTGATGGACGCCTGGCAGCAGGCCGGGATGAACCTCACTGGTCCGCTGCCGGAGGACGCCGACTCGATGATGGTCGCCCGCATGGGATTCGAGTTGGCCAAGGAAGAGCTCCGAACGTACCGCGGCCTCTTCCTCCTGACCTTCGACATGTTCGGCGTCGGCTTGCACAATCCGAAGATCGCCGCCGCCGTCCGCGCGTTCATCGAGGAGCGGCGGGCGTTCATCGCGCGCATCACCCAGGGCGTCATCGCGGGGATGCCTGACCCACCGACGGCCTCGGCGGATGCGATCGCGGCGGCGCTGTGGGGCAGCCTGCACGGCATCTACCTGCAGAAGGTGATGAACCCCGACTTCGACGCCGAAGCGGCCATCGACGCCTTGAGTGAGATGGCGATCGCCTTTGCCACGCGTCCGCGACTGACCTCCGCGCAGGTCGCCTGACATGTTCGCCTGGTGGGGACAGTTCGTTTACCGGCACCGCTGGCTGGTGCTGTTCGTTTCCGCAGTCATGCTCACCGGGTCGATCGTTGCCCTGCTCAACGGCGGAACCCTCAAGAACAGCGGCGGTGAGAACACTGAGTCGGGACGGGCGCTTGCGCTGATGCAGCGTCAGCTACCGCAGAGCGGGGCGGGGTCATCGTTCGTGCTGGTGTTCGGCAGCCAGACCATCGCGGTCCAGGATCCCGCTTTCAAACAGGCAGTGCTCAGCGCTCTGAAGCCATTGACCGCGGATTCTAGGGTGAAGGGCGTCGAGACACCGTTCGATGTCCCGGTCGAGCAAGCAAGGGCGATGACGTCGACGGATGGTCACCATATTTACGCGCTGGTTACCCTCACGGACGACTACGCAACCGCCCGCGCCTATTACACGGAACTGCGACATAAGGTGCAATCGGACCGCCTGCAGGTGCTGGGCACCGGCAACGTCGCGATCGCCTCCGACTTCGACAAGTACCTGAAGTCGGACCTGCAGCGCGCCGAGTTGGTCTCCCTCGCCATCCTGGTGCCGCTGCTGTTGATCGTCTTCGGGACCCTGATCAGCATGCTGCTCCCGCTCGGCGTCGGCGGCCTCGCCGTCGTCGGTGGCCTGGCCGGGGTCGGTTTGCTGGCCCGCTTCACTGATGTCTCGACGTACTCGACCAACATCGTCACGCTGATCGGTCTCGGGGTGGCGATCGACTACTCGCTCTTCATCGTCAACCGCTTCCGCGAGGAACTGGCCGCCGGCCAGATCGTCGAACAGGCGCTGATCGCCGCCATCCGCACCTCCGGGCGTGCCGTCACGTTTTCCGGGATCACGGTTGCGATCGGGCTGAGCGCCATGCTCTTCTTCCAGGGCTCCTTCCTGGCGTCGATGGGCTTTGCCGGCACCATCGTGGTCGCGATCGCGGTGCTGTACGCACTGACCTTCCTCGCCTCCCTGCTCGCCATCCTTGGTCATCGTGTGAACTGGGTGCGCCTGCCGCTGCCGCGCCGCCCGTCGGGTGGCGGCTTCTGGCACGGCCTCGCCTTGCGCGTCATGCGGCGGCCGCTGCTGGTACTGCTGCCGATCGTCGCGCTGCTCCTGCTGATGGCATCACCGTTCTTGCAAATCAAGATCGCGAACGGCGATGTCGGGATGCTGCCCCCAGCCGCCGAAACCCGGCGCGGTTACGACCAGCTACAGGCGTTTCCCGGCCAGGGTCAGACGCGCTTCAACGTCGTCGTCAGCTATGGCCGTGGCCGCCCACTCACGACCGAACGCGTGGGCGATCTTTATGACTTTGCGCAGCGCATCAAGCAGATTCCAGGCGTGGAGAACGTGGAGAGCCTGGTCAGCTTCGATCCATCCCTGAGCCGTTCTGCCTACCAGGCCCTGCTCACGCAGCCCGCCGCAGCACAGCCCGCCCGGCTCCAGGCGATCGTTCATGGGACGACGGGCTCGCAGATCGCGGTCCTCTCGGTCGTCACCAAGCATGGCCAGGAGAGTGATGCCTCCCGCGCCATCGTCCACTCGCTCCGGAGCATGACCCCACCCTCGGGCAGCCGCCTGCTGGTTGCGGCCTTCTCCATCGATTTCACCGACTTCATCCTGCAAAAGATTCCGCTGGCGGTCGCCTACGTGATGATCGTGACTTATCTCGTACTCTTCCTCCTGACCGGATCCGTGGTGCTTCCCCTGAAGGCGGTGATCATGAACATCCTGTCGATCGGTGCCTCGTTCGGAGCACTCGTCTGGATCTTCCAGTTAGGTCACCTCAGCGGCTTGTTGAACTTCACGGCCGCTCCGCTCGACCCCTCGGTTCCGGTCTTGCTCTTCTGCATCGTCTTCGGGCTGTCGATGGACTATGAGGTGCTCCTCATTAGCCGAATCCAGGAAGAGTACCGGCGCACCGGAGATACAACCCAGGCCGTGGCCAACGGACTCGAGAAGAGTGGCCGGCTGATCACCGGCGCCGCCGCCATCATGGTGGCCGTCTTCCTCGCCTTCGGACTCGCCGATGTGGTCCTGATCAAGTCGATTGGTCTGGGCCTCGCGCTGGCTGCCGCCCTCGATGCCACGCTGGTACGGGCGCTGATCGTCCCCGCCGTGATGCGGCTGTTGGGTCGGGCCAACTGGTGGGCGCCGCGCCGCCTCGCGCGCTGGCACCGTCGCATCAGCCTCGACGAGCCGGTCGCTGCCTAGCAGCGCCCAGGCGTTTTCACCGGTTCGTCGCCGGCCCGCCCGATGGGTCGCCGTGAGCGGCGCGATATACCGATGTGCTGCCCGCTCGCGCGCGTCGATCGCGTCCCGCCGAGGTGGGCGGCCACCGGCCCGAGATTCGCGTCCGCATCGACCGCGGCGGCTGGCTGCTGTTCTGCGCCCACGGGCTCTCCGGCTTAGGCGCCGGCCCGTTCATCGCCTTCGGCGTCATTTACCAGCGGCAGCTGGGCGCGAGCGCCTTCGAGATCGGCGTGCTGGCCGCCATCGGCATGCTGGTGGCGACGCTGGTGATGCTGCCGGGCACCGGCCTGGCCGAGCGCCGCGACCTGCGCAAGACGGTGATCGCCGGCTGGGTGCTCGCCGTGCCGGCGCCGTTCTGCTACGCGCTGGCGCCTCACTGGGGCTGGACCGCCCTCGGGATCCTCTTCCTCCAGGTCTCGGTCTTCAACACGCCCGCGATCAGTGTCTATCTCTCGCTGGGCGTGCCGCGCGACCGGATCGCGGCCGTCATGACCACGGTCTTCTCCGCATACTCGCTCGGCCTGATCGCCTCCAGCGTCCTATCCGGTTGGCTGGCCCAGGTCGTCCCGCTGAGTGCGCTCTTCTGGGTGTCCTTCGCCTTCTTCGTCCTGGCGACCGTCTGCATCGCCTTCCTGCCGGCCAAACCGACGCCTCGGTTCACCGTGCCGTCGATCCGCTATCGAGACCTGATGCGCTTCCCGGCCTACCGGGTCATGCTCTCGCTGTTCACGCTCGTGACGGCCATCATCTTCATCCCGTGGACCTTCACCGCGCTCTTCGCTCGCGAGTCGGCCCACGTCGACAACTTCTGGATCGGGGTCTTGATGAGCGTGCTCTACCTGGGCTCGGTCATCATGGGCCTGAGCCTCGGGCGGCTGCGCCGGACACTTGGCAGCGTGGTCATCGTTCTCTGCTTCGAGGCGGCGTATGTCGTCTCCGCGGTCCTGCTCCTTTCCTCGATGGCCCTACCGATCCTTGGGGTCGCCTTCTTCCTGCGCGGGGCGTTCTGGTCGTTCCGTCAGGTCATGACTGCGGTGATCGGCGAGGTGCTGCCGGACTACGCTATGGCCAAGGGCTACGGGCTCTTCGCCGTGGTCACCGGCGCGGTGGTCATCGTCGCCTACCCCATCGCTGGCTGGATGTACGGCCTCCAGGTGAGCATGCCGTTCTGGTCGTCGGCCCTGCTGATGGCGATTGCCATGCTTCTCACTGTTTGGGTGCGCGCCTACTTCCATGCCAACTACTTGACGCCGCCCACCAATCTCGAGATCGCGCCCGACGACGCCCTCCCGCGCGCCGCCTAACCGACCGGCACCCAGTTCGGCGCCTGGCCGGTATAGGGGTAATCGGCCTCCCACTCGGTCAGCTGCTGCGGGCGCGAGCCGTCCCCGTTCATCACGTAGACCTGGGGCAGCTGATCCACCTGGCCGACGAACCCGATCCGGCGATCGTAGACGGGCGTGTTGGGGGTCGAGCCATTCGGCGCATCCTTGCTTCCGGTGACCTTGAGCACGCCGCCGGCCTCGCCGGCCGAGAAGATGTTGACGCGGTAGAGGGCCGCCGAGTCTCCCGTGCCGGTAGCGACAAAGACCGTGCTGTTGTCATTGAGCCAGGCGGCCCCCGTGACATCCAGCGGGCCACCGCGGCGGTAGGCGCCGGCCCCGCTGGCCGAAAGATCGTAGACCCAGAGTTCCGGCCCGCTCGCGGTCAGCCGCCGGAAGGCCAGCTTGGTCCCGTTCGGCGACCAGGCCGGGTGGTCGGCCGGATCGTCGAGCCCGATCGGCCGGTAGCGGCTGCGCAGATCCAGGTTCAGGATCCACAGATGGTTGACGCCCTGCGCGTCCGCGGTGCTGTAGGCGATCGATTTGCCGTCCGGGCTCAGCGCGACCGGGTCGTTGACTCGACCGTCCGCCGAATCGGTGAGGCTGACGTCCTCGAGCGTTGATGGACGGAAGCGCCGCAGCGTGCCGTCTCGTCGGTAGACGATGGTGCCGTCCTGCGACCAGTAGACGGCCGACCCGCTGATGCCGGGTCGAATGACGGTGCCGGTCGCCACGTCGACGATCTGGATCGGGCCGCTATCCGCGTTGCGCGGCGCCTGGACCACCACGAGGCGCTGGGCGTCCGGCGACCAATCAAAGGAGAGGATGGCGTCCTCGAGCTGGCTCTGGGCGCTGAGCCGGTAAATGATTTTCGGCGTCGACCGGCCCAGGAAGCCATCCGCGTGGGGATCAACGATCCCCACCGCGAAGGCCGGCTGGCCTGGCTGCGCCACGAGGTACCCGATCTTTCGGGACAGGCCCAGCGATCCCGTCTTAAAGCGGGTCTGGACGCGCCCATAGATGGCGTTCTCGTGGATGTCGAGCGGCCGGTCGACGGAGACGGTGTAGCTCTGGTTGGGTTGGAGTACCGCGGTCGGGATGATCTCGAACTGGGCGCCATCGCCGCCCGGCTTCGAGCGCAGCAGGAAGGGGGTGTCGGGGCTGAGCTGGACGGCGGCCCGCATCGAATCGGCCCGCATCGGGCGGCTGAAGCTGAGGACGATGTTGCGATCAGGGGCAACCGCCGTCGCGTTGTCGGGCGGATCGACCGTCACCAGCGCAGGTCGCCCCTCGGTGACGAAGTGCCAGGAGTGCTCGAGGCCATTCTGCTGCCCGGTGGCATCGGCGTAGCCGGCATGCATCGAAACCTGATAGGCGGTGGAAACGTCGAAGTTGACGTGGGCGTGGATGAAGGTCAGCGTGTTGCCGCTCCAAGCGAAGTGGCAGTTCTTCGATTCACTGCAGCCCGGCAAGGCGGGGCTGAGTCCGAACCGCTGCTCCACCGATTCGTGGTTCATCGCCCGGTCGAAGGTGATGGTGATCGCCTGATTGGTCGCGACGTCGGTCGCTTCACGGCCCGGGGAGATGCTGACGATGCGTGGAGGGTTGAGCGCGCAGGCGCAGGCGAGAGGCGCCATAAATGCCAGGATTACGAAGACTCCGCGGCGCATGCCCGGTTAGAAGGTTAGCGAGATGGGAGCCTTGCGAGGTCCAGCGGCGGCGGCTCTACCTTTGCTCTTCGAGCAGCTGTCGCATCTCGTTGGCGAGGTTGGTCAGCCGGGCCGGATCGACGAACATGATCGAGGTCTGCGAGATCCGGTCGATCGTCCGGTCCAGCGCATCGACGTTGTGCTCAGTCGAGCCGAGCATCTCCTTGACTTTCTTCGACCGGTTCTGCAGCGCGTTGTCAGCCATCTGATTCAGCTGGCTCATCAGTGCCTGCCAGTCGATGTCCGGCTCCCCGGCTGCCGGGGGCTGGGCGGGTTGAGGCGCCGCTTGATAGCTCGGGACGCGCGGCGGGGCCTGGGCCTGCGCGGCGGGGCCGGCCTGTACCGGCGCCGGGGCGGGCCGGTAGACGGTTGAGGGGACCGACGGCGTCATGGCGAGCATCTCTTCGAGGCTTACCGACGCCGGTTCCTCGAGGTCGGCCACCGCCTTCACCTCGATGCGGGTCTTGGCATCGGCGCAGAGCCGGGTCACGATCTCAGGGTCCTGCATCAATTGTGGCTGCCCTCGGGTGAAGGCGCCCAGCAGCTGGCCGTCGCGCAGCAGGACGATGCCCATCTCCTCGGGGGCGCGGACCAGGAGGCTGCCATGGATCTTCTCTTCCTGCAGATACTCGAGCAGGGCGCGGATATCGACGAAGCGAGCCAGCAACCCCTGCAGGATGGTCGGCGCCGTCAGCAGCTGATAGATGGCGGTGACCACTTCGGGGGACAATTCGATGACGTCCATGCTGCCTTCGCCCCGGTCGACGTCGTTCTTGAACAGGGAGAAGGCCGTGCGTCCGGTGGAGACCACCGCGCCGCCGTCGTAGAAGCTTTCAATCAAGCTGCCCTGGTAAAAGAGGATCATGCCGCGCGACGCGAGCCCGGTCAGCCGCAGGTATCCGGTGAGCCGGTCGCCGCTCAGCGAGCGGAGCAGTTTGGGGAAATCGACGAAGGCGGTCTTGAGTGACTCGTACACCAGTTTGCCGACCGGCAGCGGGTAGAGCTCGGTCGCCGGCGGCCCTTCCTCCGGTGTGGCCGCCGGTTGGGCAGCGGCCGGGGGTTGGCTCACGACCGGGCGCTCGCTGACCTTGGGTTGCGGCGGCGTCGATGGGACAGGAGCGGCAGTTTGGGACGGCGCGGATTCGCGAGCCGGCGCGGGTCCGTTGTCCGCGCCCGGGACGCCCCGTCGCTTGGCCTCAGCGAGGATGTCGGCGGTCGGCGCCGTAATCGTTTCTTCGGTGGGGAGCTTGGATTTCGGATCGAACGAGTAATCGCCTTGCCGCCACGAGAGCGGTGTGAAAACTGCGTCCTCCCCCTGGCTGCCATTGCCGTATGCGTGAAAGAGGTGCCCGAACAGAAAGAACAGCGAGTACGCCTCACCGCCATTTCGAACCTGAAGTGTACCGGTAGCGCGCTGGGCTTGTTTCGATTGCAACAGGGTGAGCAGCGGAGTCTGGTTGAGCGAACCCCTGTTATCGAGAAGCCCCGGCGCCTGCTCGATGGTACTCAACAAAAGCCTCCCACCGCCCCGAGATTTCCTTCCAATGCTAGCACAGGCCAAATACGATAACCGAAGTGTCAGCGACGCGCTGTGGCGCGCCTTTCCCAAAGCCGGGTTAAGCTGTCAAGGCATGCCCGAATTGAGGCCCTGCGACGACGCGTCGGCATGGGACGCGTTCGTCTCTCAGGCTGGCGATGCTTCTGTATTGCAAGCCTGGGCCTGGGGCAGCCTCAAAGCGTGCTATGGCTGGGGAGTTAAGCGCTACTTCTGGACCGATCACGGGACACCCATCGGAGCCGCGGCCGTGTTACGTCGCGGTCTTCCGGGCGGGCTGGCCCTCAACTATGCCCCGCGCGGGCCCATCCTGGACGGCCACCTCGACCAGTGGCCGGCGTTCTGGCAGGCGCTGCGCGAGCATCTCGCTGGGGAGGGCGGCACCGTCCTGAAGGTTGACCCGGAGTGGAGCACCGATGCCCAGCGGGCGGTGCTCACCGAGTCGGGCGCGCTGCCGAGCCGTCATCCCATCCAGCACCAGGCCACCTGGGTCGTCGACATCAGCGGCGGTGACGAGGCGATGATGCGCCTCAAGGAGTCGACCCGGCGAAACATCCGCGCCGGCATCAAGCAGGGGATCACGGTCGAGGCCTCGGAGGCTTCGGCGGCGATGGACAGCTTCTATGAACTGCTCCAAGAGACCGCCGCCCGCGAGCAGTTCACGATCCGCAGGCGTACTTATTACCAGGATCTGCTCGCCCTCTTCCGCGAGCGTGGCCAGGCGGCGGTTTACCTCGCCCGCCACGAGGATCGCTTGCTGGCCGGAGCCGTGATGCTCTTCTTCGGGTCCAAGCTGGTTTACCTGTACGGAGGCACGCGGGGAGACGCCAGGAACCTCAAGCCCGGTTACCTGCTCCACTGGCGGGCGATCGAGGATGCCCAGCGCCGGGGTTGCACCACCTATGACATGTGGGGGGTGCCGCTGGATCCGCAGCCAGGGCAGCGCGGCTACGGCTACTACGTCTTCAAGTCGCGCTTCAACGGGCGGATGCTGCGGTTCATCGGGCTTTACGACCTCCCGGTGAATCGCGCCGCGACGCTGACGATTCGTCTAGCGGAGCGGTTTGCGCGAGCGGGTCAGCCCGAGTTTGTCTGAGACCGCGCTCGCCGTCACGCCTGGCGAGCGGCTGGGCGCGCAGGCCTGGGACGAGTTGCTGCTGGCGCAGCCTGACGCGAACCTGCTGCAGAGCTGGAAGTGGGGCGAGCTGCAATCGCGCTTCGGGTGGAGCGTCGAGCGGCTCGTCGTCCACGATGGCCACGCCGGAGTGTGCTCGTTGCTGCGCAGCGCCAGCCTCTACCCCGGCGGCGCGGTCTACTACGTGCCTCGCGGGCCGGTCGTGGCCGAGCGCGAGCGCTTGCTGGTCCTCGATGCCCTGGAGCAACGTGCCGCGACCGGGCGGGGGCTGATCCTTCGGGTCGAGCCAAACGCCCGGATTGGGGATGAATGGCCGGCTTTCTTCGAGGGTCGCGGACTTCGTAAGGGTCAGGCCGTCCAGCCGGAGGCGACGCGGCTACTGCGCATCGACCTCGACCCCGAGTCCCTCAAGGGTGGGTTCAAGCCGAAGACCCGCTACAACCTCAACCTGGCGCAGAAGAGGGGGGTAAAAGTGCGCGCCTCGCACGACGTGGCGATCTTCGCCCGCCTGGCAGCCGACACCGGCAAGCGGCAGGGCATCCATCTGCCGGGCGTCGCCTACTACCAGGCCGCGCTCGACCTCTTCGGCCCGTCCGACGAGGTACGACTCTACCTCGCCGAGCACGAGGGTGAGACCTTGGGAGGCATCATGGTCTTCCGTTTCGGCAAGACTGCCTACTACCTCTTCGGCGGCTCGAGCGACCGCAAGCGCGAGCTGATGCCCAATTACCTGCTGCACTGGCAGGCCATGCTCGACTTCAAGGCGCTCGGCTGCGATACCTATGACTGGTGGGGGATCCCGGAGGAACCGGCGCCCGACCATCCATGGTTCGGGCTCTACCGTTTCAAGACCGGTTTCGGCGGCGAGACGGTCCGCTATATCGGCCTTTACGAGCAGGTCCTACGCCCGGTTCCGCTCAAGCTCGAACGGCGCCTCCAGCAATTGAAGGCGAAAGTCCGCGCCCCAGTGCATATACTGCGGTGAATGGCGAGGGAGCGAACGCTCTCCGAGCAGGCCTTTGAGCAATTCCCCCAGGCCCTGATCCTCGTCGACCGCGAGACGACCGTGCTGTCGTTGAACGCCGTCGGCGAGCGCCTGACTGGATGGGCCCTGAGGGACGCGATTGGGCGGCCGGCCGCCGACATCCTCGAGGTGCGCACGGAGACCGGTGTCAATCTCTGCGCGCCCAACGGCGCGCTGCGGCGGGCGCTGCGGCTTGGCACCCGCATCAATACCCACTTCGCCTATCTCTTCCGGCTGCGCACCAGCGACGACCCGGTGCGGGTCTCCTATTCGGTGTCGCCGATCCGCCTCAAGGGGAAAACGCCGGACGCGGCCGTGATCATCATCCACGACGTCACGCCTGAGTTGGAGACGATCGAGGCCCGCGATGCCCTGATGCTCGCTGCGTCGCACGAGCTGAAAACACCGCTCACCACGCTCAAGGGATTGAGCGAGCTCTTGCTCGACTTCGACTTGTCAGAAGCCCAACGCCGGGAACTCTTGCAGGACCTGCACGGCCAGGCGGACCGGATGGAGAAGCTGATCGGTGACATCCTGGCGGTGAGCCGGATCGACTCCGGTCGCATCTCCGTCGACTTATCGCGCGTCGATATCGGGTCGGTGGTCGGGCACGTCTGTGACGAGGTGCGGCCGATGCTCAACGGGCGCACCCTCAAGTGCCGCGCCCCCGAGGACCTGCCGCCAGTCATGGGTGAGGCCCGCAAGCTGCACCAGATCCTGGTGAACCTGCTGACCAATGCCATAAAATACTCCGAACCCGGAACCCAGATCACCTTCAACACGCGCGCCGACCAATCGGCAGTGAGATTCGAGGTCTCAGACCAGGGGGTCGGAATCCGCAAGGAGCACATGCCCCGGCTGTTCGAGAAGTTCTACCGTGCCGACGACCCGATCGTGCGGCGCACCTCCGGCACCGGATTGGGGTTGTACATCGTGCGCAGCCTGGTGACGATGCTCGGCGGCCAGGTCCACGTGCGCAGTCGCCACGGGAAAGGCACTGTGTTCACCGTCATCTTGCCCCGCGCCGAGGCCACCACCCGGACGCGGCCACGCGTTGCCGTCGGCGCGCATTAACTGATGCCCCCCGCGAAGAAGATCCTGATCGTCGACGACGAAGCCATGATCCGCAAGGCGGTCCATCTCCCCCTCGAGAAGGAGGGGTACGAGGTCGTCGAGGCGGAGACCGGCGGCGAGGCGCTTCGCCGGATCGAGCTGAGCAAGCCCGACCTGATCCTCCTCGACATCATGCTGCCCGACGTCTCCGGGTTCGATGTGTGTCGCGACATTCGCAAGGCGGGGCTTCGCGTGCCGATCATCATCCTTAGCGCCAAGACCGAAGAGATCGACGTGGTCGTCGGCTTGGAGATCGGCGCCGACGACTATATTACGAAGCCCTTCCGCACACGCGAGCTCCTCGCCCGTATCGCCGCTCACCTGCGCAAGGCGCGCCAGGAAGAGGAAGCGGTCAACCAGGGGCGGCTTGAGTTCAAAGACCTGGTGATCGACCTCAACGAGCGCCGCGTCTTCCACGACTCGAGCGAGGTAATGCTGACGCACACCGAGTTCGACCTGCTGGCGTTCCTCGCCTCGAACGCGGGCAAGGTGCTGTCTCGCGAGAAGATCCTCAACCACGTGTGGGGCTATGAGTACCCGATCGAGACCAGGGTCATCGACGTCCACATCCGCAATCTGCGTCGGAAGATCGAGCAAGATCCCTCACACCCGTTCTTCATCCTTGCGGTACCGGGCATCGGCTACCGCTTCACCAGCGCCGGCAAACTCGGCTAGCCGCTATTGCTCCGTTAGCTTCCGCACCTGATTCGCGGATAGCCAGCTGAAGGTTCCCGTAGAACGACTCCCGTTGGCCAATGTCTCGAACGTGTCCTTAGTGACCGACAGTTGCTTCGTGTCGGCGCTGGCCGGAGTCGCGGCGCGGTGTCAGGAAGCCGCGGCGCCTGCGGCCGGTCGCAGCTCGCGGTAAACCGACAGTAGCCGGTCGAGGTTGTCCGAGAGGCTGAAGCGCTCGACGGCGCGCGCACGGGCGCGCCGGCCGAGCTCTCGGCGGAAGTCGGGGAATTCGATCAACGTGCGTAGCGCCAGCCGCAGCTGTCCGTCGAGATCCTTGGTGTCGAGGACGATACCCGCCCCGCGCAGCGCCTCACCGTCGGAGCCAACGTCGGTCGCTGCTGGAGCCACGCCGCACGCCATCGCCTCGAGCAGTGAAAGCGACAAGCCTTCAACCATGGACGGCAGCACAAAGATGTCCATGGCCCGCAACATGGTGATCCGCTCGGTTTCATCGAGCACCTGTCCGGTGAAGACGACGCGGGCATTGCCGTACCTGCGGTCCAGGCGCCGCTTCTCGCTCCCGCTCCCGACGACCACCAGCTTGACGTCGTCGGGCGCATCGATATCCTGAAAGGCGCGCACCAGGAGGTCAACGTTTTTCTCGGGATCGACGCGGCCGAGGTAGCCGACCAGCGCACCGGCGTCGAGCGTCTGCTTGTAGTCCGATACTCCGGGCGAATACTTTTCCACGTCGACGCCGTTGGGGATCACAGCGATGTTGCCGGCCGGGACGCCATAGTGCTCCAGCAGGCTCTTTTGCTGCTCGGAAAAGATGATGACCCGGTCGAAACTCGCAAGTGACTGGGCATAGAGGCGGTAGACCGCCGTGCTGATGCCCTGCCAGAGCCCGAAGCGAGAGTCATAGGGCACATGGAAGGTGGCGACGGCCGGCAGGCCGAGCTCGTGGCACAGTTCCGGGAGTCCGAAATCGATCAGTGTCGAGAAACTCAGCGAGACATGGACCAGGTCGACGTTCTCGCGGCGCAGGAGATCGGTGATACTGCGCTTCGTCCTGGGCGAGGAGATGATGTAACGGTGGCTGCCGGTTAGGGACCGGAGCGTGAGCCCGTCGTCGGTGATCGCCGCCAGCGTGCCGTGATGGACGAAGAAGATCTTGACCCCGCGCGCCCGAAGCCCGGCGACCGTCTCGCGCGAATAGGTGAGAAGGCCATCGCCCGCGCGGCCACTCTGATGCCCGAGCCAGGCGACGCGTAACGGTTCGTTCATCTGACCTTCAGGTCCTCGAGGAGTTCGAGGAGAAAAGGACGGTTCTGCAGCTCGGCGTGGGGGATGTGCAGGCCGGGCTCGTCGACAGACCGACCGTCGTAGCGCAGGATGTCGATGTCGATTTCTCGTGGCCCCCATCGTTGGCGGGCGGTGCGGCCAAGCTGCCGCTCGATGGCCTTCACGGTGTCGAGCAATGGCCGAGGTTCGAGTGATGTCTCCACCTCGAGCACCTGGTTCAAGAAGCGTGGCTGGTCTTCCACGCCGATCGGCTCAGTCTCCGCGACGCGAGACACCCGCCGCACCGTGATACCCGCCTCGGGCAACGCCTCGCGCGCTCTCTGCAGGTACGCGGCTCGATCGCCGAGGTTACTCCCCAACGCCAGCCACACCCGTGTCACGTTCCCCGGATGGCATCCGCCATGCGCGCCACGCGGACCATCGCCTTGACGTCGTGCACCCGGACGATATCCGCGCCACCCGCGATGCTCAGCGCGACCGCGGCGGCGGTCCCTTCCAGCCGTTCGCCGGCAGGCAGGTCCAGCGTCTTGCCGATGAACGACTTCCGCGAAGGGCCGATCAGGAGTGGAAACCCCAGCCGGCGCAGCTCGGGCAGACGGCGGATGATCTCGAGGTTTTCCTCGCGCGTCTTCCCGAATCCGATGCCGGGGTCGAGAATGATGCGATCGTCGCGGATGCCGGCGGCCCGGCCCACCTCGACGCTCTCCAGCAGGCTCTGGGCGATCTCGCCAATCAGGTCTCGGTAGCCGCCGCCGGGCTTGTTGTGCATCAGGATCACCGGGGCCTGCCTGGCCTGGGCGACGGCGGTCTCGACATCCGTCACGCCATCTCCCGAGAACGAGTCCGGACTGACGTTGACGATGCCCATCACATAGGTGCGCGCGCCCCACGTGAAGTCACGCGCGCCGATGCGGGCCGATCGCATCGTGGCGGCCATCGGCCTGAGCGTAGCATCATGTCGTTTCGGTGACTGGCATCAAACTGAGCCGCCTCCTCGAGGGCGTCGAGGTGCTCGAAGCACCGGCAACGGACCCCGAGATCATCGGCCTCTGCTACGACTCCCGGCGCCTGAAACCGGGCGACTGCTTCGTCGCCATCGCGGGCACGCACACCGACGGTCACCGCTACGTCGAAACGGCGCTGCGAGATGGGGCGGTGGCGGCCGTGGTGCAGCGCCGGGCCGGCACCGCCTGGCCGCAGGTGGTGGTGCCGGACACGCGCCGGGCGCTCGCCCTCATGTCGAGCACCCTGTACCGTCACCCAAGCGCGGACATGGTGGTCATCGGCGTGACGGGAACCGATGGCAAGACGACCACGACGACCATGATCCACCAGATGCTGCTGAGCGCCGGCCGGCGTGTCGGCTCGATGAGCACGGTCGACATCCGTTTGGGCGACGCCGTCGATCCAAACGACTCGCGCCAAACCACGCTGGAGGCGCTCGAGGTGCAGGAGCAGTTGGCTCGCATGCGCGATGCTGGGCTCAAGTACGCGGTGATCGAGACCAGCTCGCACGGGCTCGCCTTACAACGCGTGCTGGGGGTCGAGTATGATCTCGCCGTTTTCACGAACATCGCGCACGAGCACCTCGATTTCCACAAGACGATCGAGGCGTACCGAGAGGCGAAGGCGCAGCTGATCGACCTGACAGCCGGCAGTGCCCGCAAGGGCATCGAGAAAACGGCAGTGCTCAACCGCGACGACCCAAGTTACGCATACCTCGTCGACCGACCCATCGCCCGGCGGATCACGTACGGGCTTCAGTTGGATGCGGATCTCAAGGTTGAGCGGGTCGAGGCGACCCCGGAAGGCTTGCGGGTGCAGGCTACGACACCGCTCGGGCCCCTGGCTCTGCGGTTGAAGTTGAGCGGCCGTTGGAACGCCGCCAACGCGCTGGCGGCGGTCGCGGCCGGTGTCGCCATCGGACTTACGCTCGACGAGGTCCGGCAGGGGCTTGAGAGTTACAGCGGTGTCAGCGGCCGGATGGAGCGCGTCGACCTCGGTCAGCCGTTCAGCGTGATCATCGATTACGCGCATACGCCGCAGAGCCTCGAGAAGGTCCTGCGCGAGCTGCGGCCCATCACGCGTGGGAAGCTGATCGCGGTCTTCGGTAGCGCCGGTGACCGCGACCGCGAGAAGCGGCCCTGGATGGGTGAGATCGCTGCCCGCCTGAGCGACTACGCCGTTTTCACCAACGAAGACCCGCGCGAAGAGGACGCCATGACCATCCTCAGCGACATTGCGGCGGGTGCGGAAGAGGTCGGCTGGACTGAGGGCGAGCAGTATGCCCGCATCGAGGACCGGCGGCAGGGAATCGCGCATGCGGTCCGCCGCGCCGGCCCGGGGGATACCGTCCTGCTGGCCGGCAAAGGGCACGAACGAAGCATCCTCATCGGCCGTGGCAAGCAGCCCTGGGACGAACGAGCCGCGGCCGAGGCGGCGATCCGCGGTCTTTAGTCGTAGGAACGGGAATGAGATGAGCCGTGCCGTCGAGGAGGTCAACCGGCGGATGCTGCGAGCCCGCGACGCCATGGACCGCGCCTATGCCGAACCGCTCGACCTCGCGACGCTCGCCCGGGCCGCCAATGTCTCGGAGGCGCACTTCATCCGCACCTTCCGCGCTACCTTTGGCGAGACGCCGCACCGCTACCTCCAGCGCCGGCGGGTCGAACGAGCCATGTTTCTGCTGCGCGCGACCAACCGGAGCGTGACGGACGTCTGCCTGGATGTGGGCTTCACCAGCCTGGGCACCTTTAGCCGCATCTTCCGCGACATCGTCGGCGAGGCGCCAACCACCTACCGCGAGCGCGGGCCGATCGTCGCCGTCCCAACCTGCTTCGCGATGGCCTGGACACGACCGAGCAGTTTTGGAGAAGCCAAAGCGAGAGACATCGTCTAGCGTCGGAGACGACATCAATCCCGACATCACGGAGGTCTTTCAATGTTCAACGCTCTTCTAATCTCATCGATCTACGTTCTCGACCAGGACAAGGCGCTCGACTTCTACGTCGGCAAGCTTGGGCTCGAGGTCAACACGGACCAGGACCTGGGCTTCATGCGCTGGCTAACCGTCAACGTGCCCGGCGATTCCCGCCAGATCCTGCTGGAGACACCGGGGCCGCCAGCGCTGGATGGAAAGACGGCCGAGCAGGTACGCGAGCTGGTGACGAAAGGCGCGACCGGCGGGAACCTGTTCTTCACGACCGACGATTGCCGGAAGACCTACAACGAACTTCGCGGGCGGGGCGTTGAGTTCACCGAGGAGCCGACGGAGCGACCCTACGGCATCGACTGCGGTCTGCGCGATCCCTTCGGCAATCACATCCGGTTCTCACAGCTACTCCAGGTCTCCCCACCCGTAGCAAGCGCGACCAAGGGAAACCGATGAAGTTTCGCGCCATCATCGAGCTCGCAGGCAAGACCGCTACCGGCATCGAGGTGCCGGCAGCGGTCGTCACCAGACTCGGCTCGAGTAAGAAACCCGCGGTTCGCGTGACGATCAACGGCTACACCTACCGCAGCACCGTGGCCTCGATGGGTGGGCGGTTCATGCTCCCGATCAGCGCCGAGGTTCGTGAGGCCGCCAGTGTAGCCGCTAAAGACAAGGTGGATGTCGATGTCGAACTCGACACTGCCCCGCGCGAGGTCACGGTTCCGCCCGACTTCGCACACGCGCTCACCCGCGACCCGGCCGCCAAACGTCTCTTCGAGGGGCTGTCCTTCAGCAACAAACAGCGAATCGTAATCGCGATCGAGTCGGCCAAGACGCCGGAAACTCGTGAGCGGCGAATCGCGAAGGCGGTCGGCGCCCTGCGAGAGGGCAAAGCTTAAGCTTCAACTCGACCGAGCGGTATCCACCAGCCGTTCGAGCAATTCCGTGAGCTGGGCAACCGTGGTGACCTCGTGATGCTCGTCGATGTTGGCCATCCCCGATCGCGCGATCCCAGATTCAGCCTCGCCTGTGTCCCAGACGAGCAGTTCTACCTCTGCGGCACTGCCGCTCACCCTTATCCACTGTGCGTGCTTGGGCCGGTCGTCCTTCGTGTGATCCCAAGTTATTTCGATACCCGAAGCTCGCAGGAGCTCCGCATGTCCGTCATACCACGCTTTCATCGCTTCGAGTAAATCGTTTTCCATGAAGTCTTGTGGACTCAGCGCCGCGCCGCCAGCACCAGCTTGCGATCGGTAAACGACTTCACCTTGCCGTCGTTAACGACGATCTCGAGATCACGCACTGCCGATGTTGGAGCCTCGAGGAAACGGGAACGCACCCGCTGCAGTGTCGCCGCGTCCTCGCCGCCTCGCTCGAGCCAGGCTTCGAAGTCGTGGGCCTTGCGCACCACCTCCGTTTTCTCGATGCGGAGGCCGCCCTGCTCGCAAAACGCGATCCACTCTCGCTGCGTGTAGATGCGCCGGTGGGTCGGATCGCGCAGCGTCTCGACCTCGTCCTGGTAGGTCGCGCTCTCCGCGTCCTCAGGCGCGAGCGTGTCGACGAAGATGAAGACCCCGCCTGGCCGCAGCACGCGCGCCACCTCGCGGAACGCGAGCGGCACATCATCGAAGTGATGCGCGGCCAATCGCGTGGTGACGATATCGAAGCTCGCGTCTGGGAAGGGTAGCCGCTCGGCGATCGCTTCGACAAAGTCGGCATTACGAACGCCCGCCTCAGCAGAGAGGCGTCGCGCCGTGGCCAGCATCGTTGCGACCGGGTCGGTCAGAACGACGCTCGACACGTGCGGCGCGAGCGCGAGCGCGGTGTGGCCGGCGCCCGTTCCGATATCGAGCACCCGTTCGTTTCCGATGGGCGCCACGAAGTCGACGACCAGTTGCAGCTCGCGCCCTGACTTGTGCTCGCCGGTGGCGTACGCCTCGGCGGCTTTCTCCCAGCGGTTGCCGCTCACACGCTCAGCTTAGGGCGACGCTGTCGAGGACCTGCTTGACCACCGGCGAATTGGGGTCGGCCGTAAAAAACGAGAACTGATAGTTGCGCCCCTTGGTGTGGATGTACACGGATGACATGAACGGCCAGCCCTGATCGGGACGGGCCCAGGCTGAGGTGACCTTGCAGGTGTCGAGCGCGACCCTGGACACCTGCTCGCTGAGCGGGGTGTAGCTCCAGACCTGGACCGCGGTGGTGTGGTCGGCGACCGGCGCCATGTCGGCGCGCAGCTGCGCCGGCAGCTGCACGGTGAGCGTGTCTGAGGAGGTCGTCTGCAAGATCAAGAACGGAAGCTCGTCGCCGCTCTTTGTGATCGTTGTCAATGATGGATCGGACGATGGGCCGACCTGGTAGCCCTGCGGCAGCATCAGGCTCCAACCGAAGCCGCTGGCCGCGTGGAGCGCTGTCGACACGACCAGGTCCGAGCGCACCCACCCGGCGAGGCTCGCCTGCTTGACGTGGTACCAGACGTTGCCTGAGGCATCAGGCGCGCGCTGATCGGCGGTCGCCTGGGTGCCCTGTGAAAGGATGCCCAATTGTGCCGTCGATGAGCTCGCTCCGGCGCGCACCTTTGCGCCCAGTGGCTCGTTGACCCACACCGTGAAGGGCAGCGCGGGCACCGTGGGCGGTGTGACGGTGGTCGCTGTCTTTGGCATCGGGAGGGAGGCCGGGCACGATGTCGGCGAGGCGTGCGGATCGATGGTCGCCAAGGCGGAGGGTTGAGGCCGGCCCGCCACGGCGTGGGTCTTGTAGAGAGACGTCAGCGGCCCAGCCAGCAGGAAGGCCGCCGCGGCGCCGATTGCCATCAGGGGAATTAGGCGGAGAGCCGACCTCATGTTCATGCAACGCCACCCCCAATCGGTGCGTTACGCGAGCGGCTTGCGGCCCGGCAACCCGCTTCGGCGCGGAAAGCGCGCCGGCGTGGGGACCAGCTTCGGCACCACCATGAGGGCATGGCCGCCGGCGGGGTGCTCGAGGCGCGGAATCCCCCCGCCCAGGAGGCGGGCGGTTGGTTCGAGCGCGAGTGGGTCGAGGGGGCTGACCTGGGCAACGAGATCTCCACCGGTTCTAACGAAGGGAAGGGCAAGCTCCAGCAGCACCTCCGGTCGTGCCGCCGCTCTCGAGATCGCCCGATCGAATTGCTCGCGAAGCGCGGGCTGGTGGCCGAGCTCCTCCGCACGCCCGGCGGCGACCGCGACGTTCGCCAGGCCGAGCGTCCCGGCCACGTGCTCGAGAAAGGCGCACTTGCGCGTGTTGGACTCCAACAGGGTGAACTGGATATGCGGCATCTCGACCGCCAGGGGGATCGCCGGCAGGCCACCGCCGCTGCCGATATCGATCACCCGGGTGATGCCGCCCCAGGGCGCCTCGACCAGGACGCCGGCATCGTCGATCAGCCCCTCAACCTCCTCGAGCGTCCGCGCCCCGGTGAGATTGATGCTTCGGTTCCACTCGAGAAGAAGAAGCGCATACTGCTGAACTTTTGGGCGCACAACATACAATATTGACGTGCCGATCTACGAGTTCTCCTGCCTGGGGTGCCGCCAAACGTTTGACGTCTTCGGCGGTTATGCGAGCCGGGACGAGCGCCAGGTCTGCCCCAGCTGTGAGAGCACCAACACCAAGGCGATGTTCTCGACCTTCGCGGTGATGGGCTCAGCCGAGGCCTCGAGCGCATCGACCTCCGGCGGCTGCGCGTGCGGCGGCAGTTGCGCCTGCTCGAATTGAGCGTAAACAACTAGACACCGGCGCCGCCTTCCGCCATGATGGGGGCCGTGGCATCCACCCCTGCGCCGATTCGCTTCCGGCCGATGCCCCTTCCTGAGCTCCTCGATGAACTGTTTCGCCTCTATCGCCGGCACTTCTCGCTCATCGTGGCTGTGTCCTTGCTCGTGGCGCTGCCCGCCCTGGTGTGGAGCCTCGTTACCGGCACCTACCGGCTGAACTCCGCCTCATACGCGAACCTTTTCACGACCACCGGGAGCGCGACGCCGGCGTTCAACAGCCAGCAGTTCTCGAATCTTCTCGGGGCGATTGCCATCGGCGTGCTCGGCGGTCTCATCCTGCTGCCCATCAGCGTGGGAGCCGTCTACCGGGCGGTTACCGACGTGGCAGTGGGACGGCCGGCGACGATCGGCTCGGTTCTCCGCGAAACCCTGGGCCGTTACTGGCGGCTTCTTGGTCTCATCGGGCTCTTCATCCTGATTGGTATCGGCTGGTTCATCGCCGAGATCATCGGGTTTGTCCTGCTGGTCCTTCCCGGGCTCGCGGTGTTTTGCGCCGCCGTCTATCTGCTGGTGCGCTGGTCGCTGGTCGTGGCGGCCATGATGGCCGAGGATATCGGGCCGATTCGCGGCCTCGGACGCAGCTGGAACCTCGTCAGCGGCTCGTGGTGGCGTACCTTCGGCATCCTGCTGATCGTCACCATCCTGCAGCTGATCATCACCTACGGGCTCTTCATCCTGTTCGGCGTGGTCGCCGCCCTGTTCAGCACCGGCGACTTCCAGGCGGCACTCGTCCAGGTGGGCGGAACGTTGCTGAGCGCGGTGGTCTCCCCGATCACGACGATCGCCGTGACCCTTCTCTACTTCGACCTGCGGGTTCGTAAAGAAGGGCTCGATTTGGACCAACTCGCCCAGCAGACCTCCCCGGGCCCTGCTCCGGCGTAAGAACTCTTCGCTCGCGCGCGGGGGGCCGCTGCTGGCCGCCCTCGTCCTCACGCTGACGGCCGTTGTGCCCGCGTCGGCGAGCCAGGCCGACGATTACACCAACGCCGTCCATCGGGCGCTGACGTTGGTCCAGTTCGCGGAACGCGGCGACACTCCCTCGATCGGGCAGGCCCTGCAGGTGCTCGCCACCGCGCCGGGTCCGAGCCAGCCGGAAATTCTCCGTGACCTGGGCTTGGACCCGCCCAATCTCAGCGACGCCGACCAGCGGCTGCAAGCGCTGTACACCGCGCTGCAGGCCCGCGTCGATACGCCGGATCCGGAACGCGCGCGCCAGCAGCTGAACGATGTCCTCTCGATGCCACGCTACGTCGGGCT
>WNFX01000309.1_pt1 | contig 45659 bp, 44 predicted proteins | sample 5400111 | NCBI WGS metagenome assembly WNFX01 (sample SAMN13153363, study PRJNA577476) | soil metagenome | isolation source: 40 cm soil or saprolite under grassland replicate 1 | place: USA:California | collected 2016-06-15
GTGATGGCGAACGAGAAGCCCGTCGAGTACCTCAAGCTCGACGAGGCGATGGAGCGCGAGCAGATCGAGAGCGTGAGGGCGCGAAAGGCATCGCGCGATATTACAAAGGTGGAGCGGCGGCTCAAGCAGCTCGCGGAGGCGTGCCGGAACGGCCACAACGTGATGCCCGTCCTCGTGGACGCGGTCAAGGACTACGTTTCCCTGGGCGAAGTGTCCGACGTGTACCGGCAGGTCTTCGGTCTCTACCGGGAACCGATCATCTTCTAGAAGGAGTAGGACCATGTCCGACGCGATCAGGGTCGTCAAGGCGTCCACGCACAAGCCGAAGCCGAAGGATGCCGAGCTGGGCTTCGGAAATGTCTTCACCGACCACATGTTCGTGGCGGACTTCCAGGAGGAGAAGGGCTGGTACGACCCGCGGGTCGAGCCTTACGGGGTCCTGCCCCTCGATCCTGCGGCCGCCGTGCTGCACTATGCCCAGGCCGTCTTCGATGGCCTCAAGGCGTTCCGGGGCGTCGATGGCAAGATCCGTCTCTTCCGCCCGCAGAAGCACGTGGAGCGCCTCAACAACTCCGCCAGGCACATGTGCATCCCGCCCCTGGACCCCGAGCTCGCCCTGAGGTCGCTCGTGACCCTCGTGGGGATCGAGCGCGAGTGGGTGCCCAAGGCCATTGGCACGTCGCTGTACATCCGGCCGACCATCATCGCCAGCGAGCCTTTTCTGGGCGTCCGGCCAGCCAAGTCGTACATCTACTTCGTCATCCTCTCGCCCGTGGGCGCGTACTACCCGGAGGGCATGGCCCCCGTCAAGATCCGCGTGGAGGAGCAGCACGTTCGCGCCGTGGAGGGCGGGCTGGGCGACGCCAAGACCGGCGCCAACTACGCGGCGAGCCTCATGGCCGGGGAGGAGGCCAAGCACGAGGGCTTCACCCAGGTCCTCTGGCTCGACGGCGTCCACCGGAAGTACATCGACGAGGTCGGGACCATGAACATCATGGTCAAGATCGCGGGCGAGGTGATCACGCCTCCGCTCACCGGCACCATCCTGCCGGGCGTGACCCGCGACTCTGTCCTCACGCTCCTGCGCGATTGGGGCAGCAAGGTCAGCGAGCGCCAGATCTCCATCGACGAGGTGGTGGACGCCGACACGGCCGGCACTCTGGAGGAGATCTTCGGCACCGGCACCGCCGCCGTCATCTCTCCCGTGGGCGAGCTCGCCTTCAAGGGCCGCCGCATGGTCATCAACGAGGGAAAGATCGGACCGACGACCCAGAAGCTCTACGACGCCATCGTGGGCATCCAGTACGGCAAGCTCCCGGACACGCGCAGCTGGACGGTGGAGGTCTAGTCGAGCGGCCGCCATGGCTGACTGTGTGTTCTGCATGATCCGTGACGGCAAGATCCCGTCCGCCAAGGTCTACGACGACCAGCGAACGCTTGCCTTCATGGACATCAATCCGCTGAGCCGCGGCCACTGCCTGGTGGTGCCCAAGGCCCACGCGGCCACGCTCTACGAGGCGGAGACGGAGGATCTCAAGGCCGCCATCGCGACGGCGAAGAAGGTGGCGGGCGCCATACGCAAGGCGCTGAATCCCGACGGACTCAACCTGCTCCAGGCCAATGGAGCGGCGGCCTTCCAGTCCGTGCCACACTTTCACCTGCACCTCGTCCCGCGGTGGACGAACGACGGGAAGGGGTTCGACTGGAAGGAAGTCCCAGGGAACCGGGAAGAGATCATGGGCACCGCGGACCGTATCCGCGCCATGTTCGGATAGTCATGGCCGAGGGAAATCTCGAAAGGCGCGAGTCATGAGCGAGCGGAAGATACGGCTCGTGGTCGCCAAGCCCGGGTTGGACGGGCATGATCGTGGCGCCAAGATCGTGGCGCGCGCGCTCCGCGACGCGGGGTTCGAAGTCATCTATACCGGTCTCCACCAGACGCCGGAGCAGATCGTGGCGACGGCCATCCAGGAAGACGCCGATGCAGTCGGACTCTCCGTCCTCTCGGGGGCCCACAATTACCTCTTCAAGCGCGTCCTCGAATTGCTGCGCGAGAAAGGCGCGGAGGACATCGCCGTTTTCGGCGGCGGCATCATCCCGGCCGAGGACATCGCCGCCCTCAAGGCCATGGGCGTCAAGGAGCTATTCACCCCGGGCGCCACAACCCAGGACATCATCCGCTTCGTCCGCGACAACATCCGGGCCACCGTATGATCTCCTGCGCATTCGGCCGTCGCGAACAGGCAGGATGCCGTCGCATGGCCACACGCGCCTTCGGCCATCGGGGGGAGGCAGGGGGGTGCCATCGGGAGCGAATCCGACGAGCCGTAGCGCGCCCCGAAGCGCAGGGCGTCTCCGCCGCGCGAGCCGTCCCCGCCGCAGGCGGGGCGGCGAGCGCACCCCCCGCCTCGGGGGGATGGGGGGGCAGGCGGAGGCGCCCGAGCGAGGTGGCGCGCGAGGCGAGGAGGTTTGAGCGGACGACGGCACCCCCCTGCCTCCCCCCGACGGCCGCCTCGCGCCTCCGAAATCACCGAGCCTACCGAATCCACCTATGAACTTCGACCTGACACCGGAACAGCAGGCGGTGCGCAGCATGGCGCGGGAGTGGGCGCTGGCCGAGGTCGCTCCCGTGATCCACCACTTCGACGAGACGCACGAGTTCCCGCACGAAATCGTGCGCAGCCTGGGCAAGACGGGTCTTCTCGGCGCGCTGGTGCCCGAGGAGTATGGCGGCGCCGGGCTCGACTATGTTTCGTACGCCCTCGCCGTCGAAGAGCTCAACCGCGTGGATGCCTCGGTGGGCATCACCATGTGGGCGCACAACTCGCTCTGCACCAACCACATCGTGCTGTTCGGCTCCTCCGCGCAGAAGGAGAGCTACCTGCCGCGCCTGGCGCGCGGGGAGGCGCTCGGCGCCTGGGGGTTGACCGAGCCCGGCTCCGGCTCCGATGCCGCGGCCATGAAGTCCCGCGCGGTGCGCGAGGGCGATCGCTTCGTGTTGAACGGCAGCAAGGCCTTCATCACCAATGCGGGTGTTGCCGAGGTCGCGGTGGTGATGGCCCTCACCGATCCCGCGAGCGGCAACAAGGGCGTCTCCGCCTTCATCCTCGATCGCGGCATGCCGGGTTTTGCGGCGGGGCGGCCCTACCGGAAGCTCGGGCTCCACGCCTCCAACACCGCCGAGCTCGTGTTCGACAACGTCAGCGTGGAGGCGGGCCGCCTGCTCGGCGAGCTCGGCATGGGCTTCGTCAATACCATGCGGGTGCTGGAGGGTGGGCGCATTGCCATGGCGGCCATGGCCGTGGGCATTGCCCAGGCCGCTCTCGACGAGGCGCTGGCCTACATGAAGCAGCGGAGCGCCTTCGGCAAGACCCTGGCCGAGTTCAACGGACTGCAGGGCATGATCGCCGACATGGGCACGGACGTGGAGGCGGCCCGACTCTTGACCCTGCGGGCCGCCGCTCTCAAGGATGCGGGCAAGCCGGCGAGAACGGCGGCCTCCATGGCCAAGGTGTTCGCGTCGGAGGTGGCCATGAAGGCGGCCACCAAGGCGCTCCAGATCCACGGGGGCGCCGGCTACATCACGGAGTTCCCCATCGAGCGCATCTTCCGCGACGCCAAGCTGACCGAGATCGGCGAGGGAACGTCCGAGATCCAGCGCATGGTCATCGCGCGGGACATCCTGGGCCTGCGCTAGATCGACACGGGAGGAATGCCATGGCCGAGTCGAGCGTGCTGTACGAGGTCGGGAGCGGCGTGGCCACGCTCACCCTGAATCGCCCCGCCGTCCTCAATGCGCTCGACCAGGTCATGGTTGCCGAGTTTGCCGATCGCGTGGAGGCGGCGGAGAAGGACGCCGACGTGTGGGTCGTGGTCGTGCGAGGGGCAGGGCGCGCCTTCTGCTCGGGCATGGACCGCCAGGCCCTCTCGGCCGGGCACATCGGCGACGCCTTCTACCGGCACTGGATCCGCGCCCTCAACTGCCTCGAGGACATGGACAAGCTGGTCGTCGGGGTCCTGCACGGCTACTCGATCGGCGGTGGGCTCCAGCTCGCGGTGGCGTGCGACCTTCGCATCGCCACCGATGATGCCGTGCTCGGGCTCGGCGCCACCCGCCACGGCCTCGTTCCCGACGGGTCCATTCTTCGTCTCGCCCGGATCATCGGAATGGGGCGCGCGAAGGAGCTCACGCTCCTCAATGACCACATCACGGCCGAGGCCGCGCTCGCCATGGGCCTCGTGAACTGGGTGGTGCCCCCCGCCCACCTGGACAGGAAGATCGAGGAGATCGTCGAGAAGGCCTTCCACGCCTCCCGCACCGCGACGGGGCACGCCAAGCGTCTGCTCCAGGCGTCCTTCCACACCGATCCCCGCGACATGATCGAGGAGATCGTGCGGGCACAAGCGGCCTGCCGGAGCTCGTGGGAGATCGAGGCTGCCAACCGCGCGTGGGACAGCGCGAAGAAGGACGTCCGCTTCTATCCCCCACCTACGTCCTAACCGCCGGTTAGAAGCCGGCGGTTTTTAGTGCCTGCTCGATGTGAGCGGGTGAGGACGTGCGAGTTCCGGCGTCGATCTCCCGCATGATCCCGACCACGGCCGCCGTTACAGGCGTGGCCACGCCCTTCTCTTTCCCCTTGGCCGCGATGTGGCCGTTCATGTACTCGATCTCCGAGCGGCGGCCCTTGATCACGTCCTGGGCCATGGAGGCGCGCCAGTTCCGAGAGGCATCCGCCTTCGGGGTCAGCAGCCGGTCGAGCTCCGCGTAGACGACGGGATCATCGGCGGCGGCCCAGGTCTTGACGTCGGCCACCCCGAACTTGGGAATCGTGTAGCCGAGGGCCAGCCCCACGCGGGCCGACTCGGCGCCGAGGCGGATGGTGATCTCGCGGCCTCGAGCCTCGCGGGCGACCTCGAGGCTGCCCAGTCCGGTCATGGCCTGGACGGGGTTGCCCATGGCGTTGAGGCAGAGCTTGGACCAGCGCTCGCCCCAGAGATTGTCCGTGGGCCGGGCGCCGTCGACCACCGAGAGAATCTTCGCGAGCGACTCCACGCGCGGCGTGATGCGACCGTCGTGCTCGCCGGCCCGGAAGACCTCGTGTCCGGAGGCGCTGCCCTTCTCGCTGCCGCGCTCGACCTCACCCGACTTCCAGAGGGCCACGGAGATCCTCGACATGACGAGGCCGACCGCGCGCGAGACGCCTGCCACCGCGGCCACCGTCGGATCGTTCCAGCAATTCTGGGCGGAGACGACATAGCCCTCCGGCTTGAGATGGGGCACGGCGAGGTGCGTCGCCCACGCCGTGTCGTAGGCTTTCATGGCCACGATGGCGAAATCGAAGTCCTGGCCGAGGCTCTGCGCCTCGTGGACGTGGAGGGCCCGGGGGCGGGCCTCGAAGGGATCGTGCGGCCCGCTGAGGGCGATGCCGCGACTGCGGATCGCCTCCACCTGCTCCGGCCAGGGATCGATCAGGGTGACGTCGTGCTCCGCCCGGGAGAGGAAGCCGCCGAGATAGCTGCCAACCGCGCCTGCGCCGATGACGAGGATTCGTGGGCTCATGGCGCACATGATATCCGCTTGCACCGTCCCTTCGCCATCGCTATCATCGGCGGGCCATGCCGACCGATCTGATCCTCGAGACCGAGGGTCTGACCAAGGAATTCCGCGGCTTCCTCGCCGTCAAGGACGTGAGCCTCAGGGTCCGCCGGGGGACCATTCACGCCCTCATCGGCCCCAACGGGGCGGGGAAGACCACGTGCTTCAACTTGCTCACCCATTTCCTCACGCCCACGCGAGGACGCATCACCTTCAACGGCCGCGAGATCACCGGCTCCACGCCCGCCCACATCGCGCGGCTGGGCCTCGTCCGCTCCTTCCAGATCTCCGCCGTCTTCCCGCACCTGAGCGTGCTCGAGAATGTCCGGGTCGCCCTCCAGCGGCGGCGGGGGCGCTCCTTCGACTTCTGGCGATCGGAGCGGGTGCTGGAGGGGCTCGACGGCCGGGCCCTGGAGCTGATCGAGGCCGTGGGCCTCGCCGCCTTCGCGGCCACTCCCGCCGTGGAGCTGCCCTACGGGCGCAAGCGGGCGCTCGAGATCGCTACCACCCTCGCCCTCGATCCCGAGATGATGCTGCTCGACGAGCCGACGGCGGGTATGACCCACGAGGACGTGGAGCGCATCTCCGCCCTCATCCGGCAGGTCGCCGCGAACCGCACCGTGCTCATGGTCGAGCACAACCTCAGCGTGGTCGCCAATCTCTCCCACAGCATCACCGTGCTCGCCCGCGGCGAGATCCTGGCCGAGGGCGATTACGCCGCCGTCTCGAAGAACCCGGACGTCATCCAGGCGTACATGGGCTCCGGCCATGCCTGAGAGCTCGCTGCTCGAGGTGCGGGACCTCCACGCCTGGTATGGCGAGTCGCACATCCTGCACGGCGTCGGCTTCGAGGTGCGGGCGGGGGAGGTGGTGACGCTGCTCGGGCGCAACGGCGCCGGCAAGACCACCACGCTCAAATCCATCATGGGCATGGTGCCGCGGCGACAGGGCTCGATCCGCTTCGACGGGCACGAGCTCGTGGCCCTGTCCTCGAACCGCATTGCGCGCCTCGGCCTCGCCTTCTGCCCCGAGGAGCGGGGAATCTTCTCGAGCCTCAACGTCGAGGAGAACCTTCTGCTCCCCCCGGAGGTCCGCCCGGGCGGGCTTCCCCTCGACGGCGTCTTCGGTCTCTTCCCGAATCTCAAGGAGCGGCTCCGCAGCCAGGGCACCAAGCTCTCGGGGGGCGAGCAGCAGATGCTCGCCATCGGTCGCATCCTGCGCACGGGCGCGCGCCTGCTCCTCCTCGACGAGCCGACAGAGGGCCTGGCCCCCGTCATCGTGCAGCAGATCGGGGCCACCATCCGGCGCCTGCGCTCCGAGGGCTTCACCATCCTCCTCGTCGAGCAGAACTTCCGCTTCGCGGCCACGGTGGCGGACCGGCACTGCGTCATGGAGCACGGGCGCGTCGTGGACGTGATTCCCAACGCCGCCCTCGAGGCGAGCATGGGCAAGCTCCACGAATACCTTGGGGTATAATCCCTCCGCTTTCCTGGCTTTCAACTGACGAAAGGAGTCCCAGAAATGCTTATGCGCATCGCGATCCTGCTGGCAGCACTGCTCGCCCTGGGGCCCGCGACGGCGCGGGCCCAGATCTCCGACGGCGTGATCAAGATCGGCGTACTCAACGACCAGTCGGGCCTCTACGCCGACCTGGCGGGGCAGGGCTCGGTGGTGGCCGCCCGCATGGCCGTGGAGGACTACGGCGCCGAGAAGAAGGGCATGAAGGTGGAAGTGGTCTTCGCCGACCATCAGAACAAGGCCGACGTGGGGTCGGCGATCGCCCGCCAGTGGTACGACGTGGACAAGGTGGATCTGATCGTCGACGTGCCGAACTCTGGCGTCGCCCTCGCCGTCAGCCAGATCACGCGCGACAAGGGCAAGGCCTTCATCGTCTCGTCGGCCGCGACCTCGGACCTGACGGGCAGGGCCTGCTCGCCCAACACGATCCACTGGACCTACGACACGTGGGCACTCGCCAACGGCACCGCCAATGCCCTCGTCAAGCAGGGGGCCGACACCTGGTTCTTCATCACCGCGGACTATGCCTTCGGTCATGCCCTCGAGCGGGACGTCGAGGCCGTGGTGCTCAAGAACGGTGGCAAGGTGCTGGGCAAGGTGCGCCACCCGCTCAACACCCAGGATTTCTCCTCCTTCCTGCTCCAGGCCCAGGCCTCCAAGGCGAAGGTGATCGGGCTGGCCAATGCGGGCGGCGACACCACGAACGCCATCAAGCAAGGCGCGGAGTTCGGCATCGTCAAGGGTGGGCAGAACTTCGCGGGGCTCCTCGTGTTCCTCACGGACGTCCACGCCCTCGGCCTCCAGACCGCACAGGGGCTCGTCTTCACCGAGACGTTCTACTGGGACCTGAACGATCGGACGCGCGCCTTCGCCAAGCGGTTCGCCGAACGCAACCGCGGCATCCATCCGACCATGATCCATGCCGGCGTCTACGCGGGCGTCACGCACTACCTCAAGGCGGTGGAGGCCCTCAAGAGCGATGACGGCACCAAGGTCATCGCGAAGATGAAGGAGATCCCCACCGACGACCCGCTCTTCGGCAAGGGGACCATCCGCATCGATGGGCGGAAGATTCATCCTGCCTATCTCGTGGAGGTCAAGAAGCCCTCGGAATCGAAGGCGCCCTGGGACTACTACAAGATCCGGGCAACCATCCCTGCCGACCAGGCCTTCCGCCCCCTCGACCAGGGCGAGTGCCCGCTGGTCAAGAAGTAGCGTGACCGATTCGTCCCTCTCTCCCTGTCCAGGGAGGGAGAGAGGGAATCCGCGATGAGCAGCATCTTCGGCGTCCCCACCCAGGCCTTGTTCGGCCAGCTCTTGATCGGGCTGATCAACGGCTCCTTCTATGCCCTCCTGAGCCTCGGGCTGTCCGTCATCTTCGGGCTACTCAACATCATCAACTTCGCCCACGGCGCCCTGTACATGATGGGCGCCTTCGTGGCGTACTTCCTCCTGCAGTGGGCGGGCCTCGGCTACTGGTGGGCCCTCCTGCTCGCGCCGATCGTGGTCGGTTTCCTCGGCGTTGTGCTGGAGCGGACCATGCTCAAGCGCCTCTACCACCTCGATCACCTCTACGGGCTCCTGCTGACCTTCGGGCTCGCCCTCATCATCCAGGGACTCTTCCGCAACGAGTTCGGATCCTCGGGACTGCCGTACGCCATGCCGGCGCAGCTCGCGGGGGGGCGGAGCCTGGGCTTCATGTTCCTGCCGAACTACCGGGCCTGGGTCATCGTCTTCTCGCTCGCGACGTGTCTGGTCACGTGGTACGTGATCGAACGAACCAAGCTCGGATCTTATCTGCGCGCGGCCACCGAGAACCCGGCCCTCGTCCAGGCCTTCGGCATCAACGTGCCGCGGATGATCACGCTCACGTACGGATTCGGGGTGGCGCTGGCCGCTCTGGCCGGGGTGCTCGCCGCACCTATCTACCAGGTGAATCCCCTCATGGGCGCCGATCTCATCATCGTGGTCTTCGCGGTGGTGGTGATCGGGGGGCTGGGCTCGATCATGGGCTCGATCCTGACCGGCTTCGCCGTCGGGATCGTCGAGGGCCTCACCAAGGTCTTCTATCCCGAGGCCTCGAACACGGTCATCTTCGTGATCATGGCGCTGGTCCTGCTCGTCAAGCCCACCGGACTCTTCGGGCGGGAGAAGTAGCCGGTGACCACGGCCCGGGAAGCCGCGCCCGCCCTCGAGACGCCCTCCGCCACGAGTCGCCACCAGCTCGTCGCCTTCGCCGTCATGGTCGTCTTCTTCGTGGTGGCGCCGTTTTTCATCTACCCGCTCTTTCTGATGAAGGCGCTCTGCTTCGCGCTCTTCGCCTGTGCCTTCAATCTCCTGATCGGCTATGTCGGGCTCCTGTCCTTCGGACATGCCGCGTTCCTCGGTTCCGCCGGCTACATCTCGGCGCACACGGCCAAGGTCTGGGGCTGGCCGCCGGAGCTGGCCATCCTCGCGGGGACGGTCGTGGCGGGAGCTCTCGGTGTCTTGATCGGTGCCCTGGCCATCCGGAGCCGGGGCATCTACTTCGCCAACATCACGCTCGCCCTCGCCCAGATGATCTACTTCTTCTGCCTGCAGGCCCCGTTCACTCACGGCGAGGACGGCATCCAGGCGGTGCCACGAGGCATGCTCTTCGGCCTTCTCGATCTGCGCCATACCATGACCATGTACTTCGTGGTGCTGGCGGTGTTCCTCGCGAGCTTCCTGCTCATCTACCGGACCATCCACTCGCCCTTCGGCCAGGTGCTGAAGGCCATTCGCGAGCACGAGCCGCGGGCCGTCTCGCTCGGCTATACCGCGGAGCAGTACAAGCTCCTCGCCTTCGTGCTCTCCGGCACGCTCTCGGGGCTGGCCGGCGGCACCAAGGCCATCGTCTTTCAGCTCGCCTCGCTCACCGACGTCCACTGGACCATGTCGGGCGAGGTCGTGTTGATGACGCTCCTGGGCGGTCTCGGCACCGTCTTTGGCCCCGTGGTGGGTGCCTTCATCGTCGTCTCGCTCGAGAACTACCTGTCGCAGCTCGGGTCCTGGGTGACCGTGGTGCAGGGGGTGATCTTCGTGCTCTGCGTGCTGACCTTCAGGCGCGGTGTCATCGGGGAGCTGGCCCGGCTGATCAAAAAGCCTCTCTAGGCTGCCGAGGCCTGGCAGCGCTCCTCGAATTCGGATAGCATCTTCCGGTACTTGTCTTCGATGGCTCGCTTCTGGCGCTCCCAGTGGGCCTCGAAGCGCTGCTGCTCCCTCCGGCGGCATGCGGCGGCGCCGGACCCTCCTGGACAGCGACCGAAGGCCTCCCACATGGCCGCCCGATTGGTGTCCTCGGCGCCTTCTATCTCCGAGAGCATCAAGCGCCCGACCACGCTTCGTGCCTGCTGAGGCCGGGCGCAGTCCATCTCGAGCTGGGCCCAGCCGATCGACCAGGCGAGAACGACCCCTACGACCCAGACAGACGAGCGCATGGTCAGTGGGCTACCCAGAGGGTCCGAAGGTGACCGTAAACCCTTGTCTTGGCTCGCAAAGTCGCTTGACAGCCCCGGGCCGGTCGTTTAGACTCTCGCCACTCCAGCACCCCCGGCGTGGCTACCCCCCAGGCCGGTGCCCGGGGCAAGGCTCGGACGATTGTGGAAACTCTCTCCATTGGCGCAGGCGAGTGTTGCTTCACGGATCCCATGTGATCCGCGCAAAGGCGCGCGGGCGCAGACAGTGTGAGTGTGCCAGCCATCCAACCCTCCGGATGACGCATTCCTGATGCCTGCCCCCGGCCTCGACACCCTCCCGAAGCTCGCGCTCGACAATTCCCAGCGCCTCGCTGCGGCCGTGGCCATCCGCGAGAAGGAGTTCGGGATCTGGCAGGCACATACGTGGAAGGATTACGTCGAGCACGTGCGGCGCATCGCCCTCGGCCTCGCCAGCCTCGGCTTCCGCCGCGGTGACAAGATCGCCGTCATCGGCGACAACCGCCCCCAGCTCTACTGGACCATCGTCGCGGCGCAGGCCCTCGGTGGCGTGCCCGTGCCCATCTACCAGGATGGAATCGCCGCGGAGATCCACTACGTCATCGATCACTCGGAATCCCGGATGGTCGTGTGCGAGGACCAGGAGCAGGTCGACAAGATCTTGGAGATGAAGGACAAGCTGCCCCTCGTCGAGGTCATCATCTACGACGACCCCAAGGGCATGCGGCACTACGACCAGCCGTGGCTGCTGAGCCTGGATCAGGTCCAGGCGCGGGGTGTCGAGTTCGCCCGCGACCATCCCGCGCACTGGGACGACGAGGTGGCCAGGGGACTCGCGACGGATCTCGCCATCATCAACTACACGTCGGGGACGACGGGGTTTCCCAAGGGTGTGATGATCTCCCACGGCGCCCTCCTCGCCACGGCACGGCAGTTCCTCGAGGTGGAGCCCATGGGCCGCGGCGACGAGATCATGGCCTACCTGCCCATGGCCTGGATCGGGGACAGCTTCTTCTCCCTCGCCGTGGCCTTCCTCGCGGGCTGCACGGTCAACTGCCCGGAAGACGCCTCCACCGTCCGTCACGACTTCCGGGAGATCGGCCCGACCATGACCTTTGCGCCGCCGCGCATCTGGGAGAACATCCTCTCCCAGGCCCAGGTGCGCATCGAGGACGCCAACTGGCTCCAGCGGCACCTCGCGAAGTTCTTTCTTCCCCGCGGGATGCTCAGGGCGCGTCTCGAGCTCGAGGGCAAGCCGGTGTCCACCCCGCTCCGCGCCCTGACCTGGCTCGGACGCTGGCTCGTCTTCGACCCCCTTCGCGATCAGCTCGGGTTTCGGCGCATCCGCGCGGCCATCACGGGGGGCGCCGCCCTCGGCCCCGAGATGATGCAGTTCTTCCGGGCCATCGGTGTCAACCTCAAGCAGCTCTACGGCGCCACCGAGTGCTGCGCGCCGGCCACCCTGCACCGGGACGGTCGAGTCAAGCTGGAGACCGTGGGCTCGCCGCTGCCCGGCGTCGACATCAAGCTCTCCGACCGGGGCGAGGTGCTCATCCGCACCGAGGGCCTCTTCACGGGGTACTACAAGAGCCCGGAGCAGACGGCCTCGGCGCTGCGCGATGGGTGGCTCCATACCGGCGATGCCGGCCTCTTCGATCCCGACGGACAGCTCGTCATCATCGATCGCGTGAAGGACGTGGCCACGCTGGAGGACGGCACGGTGTTCGCCCCCCAGTACATCGAGAACAAGCTCAAGTTCAGCGTCTACGTCAAGGAAGCGGTGGCCGTGGGCCACGCGCGCCCCTACATCGCCGCGATGCTCAACATCGACATGGAGGTCGTGGGCAACTGGGCGGAGCGACGCGGCATCGGCTACACGGGCTATACGGACCTTGCCCAGAATCCCGCCACCTATGAGCTGATCCACCAGGAGATCCGTCGCGCCAATGACACCCTGGCGCCCTCGCAGCGCGTCAGGCGCTTCGCCATCCTGCACAAGGAGCTGGATCCCGACGACGCCGAGATCACGAGAACCCGGAAGGTCCGTCGCGGGTTCATCAATGAGAAGTATGCGTCCATCATCGCCGCCCTCTACGACCGAGGCGCCACCGCGGTGGCGGTCCGCGCCACCGTGACGTACGAGGACGGGCGGACCTCCGAAACGGGGCGCCACATCCGCATCATGGACCTGGAGGGAGACTAGGTGCCGGGGGCCGCGCAGGAGGAGATCTCGGCTCCGGGCACGGTGGCGGGCGCGCGCCCGGAGCCGCTCCTCCGCGTCGAGGGCATCAGCGTTCACTTCGGGGCCGTCCAGGCCCTCAGCGACGTCAGCCTCGACATCCATCGGGGAGAGATCGTCGCCATCATCGGGCCCAACGGAGCGGGCAAGACCACCCTGCTGAACGTCATCAGCGGCTTCTACCATCCCCAGCGGGGCCGGATCATCTTCGACGGCAAGGACCGGACCGACCTCAAGCCTTTCGAAGTCGCCGAGCTCGGAGTGGCGCGCACCTTCCAGAACGTCGCCCTCTTCAAGGGCATGACGGTGCTGGACAACATCATGACGGGGCGGCTCCTCAAGATGCGGGGACACTTCCTGCTGGACGCTATCTACTGGGGCCCGGCCCGGCGCCAGGAGCTCGCGCACCGGGCCGCCGTCGAGCGCGTCATCGACTTCCTGGAGATCCAGGCCATTCGCAAGACGCCGGCGGGCCGGTTACCCTACGGGCTCCAGAAGCGGGTGGAGCTGGCCCGTGCCCTCGCCGCCGAGCCCCAGCTCCTTCTTCTCGACGAGCCCATGGCCGGGATGAACGTCGAGGAGAAGGAAGACATGTGCCGCTTCGTGCTCGACGTGCACGACGAGTTCGGCACCACCATCGCGCTGATCGAGCACGACATGAGCGTGGTGATGGACATCTCCGATCGCGTGGCGGTCCTGGACTACGGCCGCAAGATCGCCGAGGGCGCGCCCGATGCCGTGCGCGCCGACCGCGCCGTCATCGACGCCTATCTCGGGCTCGCCCATGATTGAGCTGCTCCGGGGGGTGCTCGTCGCTCCCTTCGCGGACATGGCGGGCAACCTGACCTTCCTCACCGAGGTGCTCTTCGGCGGCGTCGCGGCCGGGCTCATGTACTCCCTGGTCGCCCTCGGCTTCGTCCTCATCTTCAAGGCCTCGGGCGTGTTCAATTTTGCCCAGGGCGTCATGGTGCTCTTCTCGGCTCTCACGCTGGTGGGGCTCATGGAGAAGGGCGTGCCGGTGCCCCTGGCCCTCGGGCTGACCTTCCTGACCATGGTCGCGCTGGCCTTCGCCATCGAACGGATCGTGCTCCGTCCGCTCGTGAACCAGCCGCAGATTATCCTGTTCATGGCGACCATCGGGCTCAACTTCTTCCTCGAGGGCTTTGGCGAGATGGCCTGGGGCGCCAATGTGAAGAAGCTCGACATCGGCATCCCCGACACCTCGTTCATCGTGCGCGGGGTGCAGGTGAACCGGCTCGAGCTGACGGCGGCGCTGACGGCGGCGGTTCTCGTCGGCATCCTCGCCGTCTTCTTCCAGCGGACCAAGATCGGCCGCGCCCTGCGCGCGGTGGCCGACGACCATGAGGCCGCCCTCAGTATCGGCATCCCGCTCAAGACCATCTGGGTGGTGGTCTGGTCGGTGGCGGGGCTGGTCGCTCTTGTCGCGGGCATCATGTGGGGGGCGAAGAGCGGCGTGCAGTTCAGCCTCTCCCTCATCGCCCTCAAGTCGCTGCCCGTGCTCATCCTGGGCGGCTTCACCTCGGTGCCGGGGGCCATCGCGGGCGGCCTCATCATCGGCGTGGGTGAGAAGCTCGGCGAGGTGTACTGGGGGCCGCTCGTGGGTGGGGCCATCGAGAACTGGTTCGCCTATGTCCTGGCCCTGGCCTTCCTCTTGGTTCGCCCGCAGGGACTATTCGGGGAAAGGATCATCGAGAGGGTCTAGGACAATGATAAGAGCCCATCTGCTTCGTTGCCTCCCTCGGCCGCACACTCGACGTAGAGAGACTACGCCTCGCGTGCGGCTGTCGGTCGGCGCCTCGCATCTGGACCCTTCTCATTGCCCTAGACACGCGCCAGGTAAATGGACGGGGCAAACTCGGTGATCTACCGCGAGACGGGACAGTTCAAGAGCAGCTACGCCAGCGACCAGGCGATTTTTCCCATCGTCCAGGATCGCGTGCTCGTGCTGCTCGGCATTGCCGCGGCCTTCGTGGTGCCCCCGCTCCTGGCCAACGAATACTGGCTGCAGGCCGTCCTCATCCCGCTCTTGATCTACGCGCTGGCCGCCATAGGACTGAACCTGCTTACGGGCTACGCGGGGCAGGTGTCGCTCGGCACGGGCGGCTTCATGGCCGTCGGGGCGTACTCCGCTTTCAAGTTCGCCACGAGCTTCCCCCGGCTCGATATCATCCTCGTCTTCCTCCTCTCCGGCCTCATGGCGGCCGCCGTCGGCCTCGTCTTCGGCGTGCCCAGCCTCCGGATCAAGGGCTTCTATCTGGCCGTGGCCACGCTGGCCGCCCAGTTCTTCCTGGTCTGGCTCTTCAACAAGGTCCCGTGGTTCGTCAACTACGCTGCCTCGGGCACCATCACGGCGCCTCCGCGTTCGCTGCTCGGGGTGATGGTGACCGGACCCGAGGCCTCGGCGGGGGCGCGCTACGTGGTGGCCCTGGGACTCGTGGCCGTCTTCGCCCTCGTGGCCAAGAACCTGGTGCGGGGGCGCGTGGGACGCTCGTGGATGGCCATCCGCGATCGGGACATTGCCGCCGAGATCATCGGGGTGCGGCCCCTGCGCACCAAGCTCTTGGCCTTCGGCATCAGCTCCTTCTACTGCGGGGTGGCCGGGGCGGAGTTCGTGTTCCTCTACCTGGGCAGCGCGGAGACGCTCGCCTTCGACATCAACCTGTCTTTCCTGGTGCTGTTCATGGTCATCATTGGCGGACTGGGCAGCGTGCTCGGGTCCTTCCTCGGCGCGGGCTTTATCGTCCTCGTGCCGATCTTCCTGACCAATGTTCCCCACTTGATCGGGCTGTCGCTGCCGGTGGCCCTGCAAAAGCAGATGGAGCTGATGGTCTTCGGCGCCTTGATCATCTTCTTCCTGATCGTCGAGCCGAACGGGCTCGCGCGGCTGTGGCAGATCACGAAGGAGAAGCTTCGGTTATGGCCGTTTCCCCACTAGCGCAAAGGAGCGTGAGTATGCCCAGAGCAAGAACGGCGTTGATCGGCCTGCTGGCCTTGGCGGTCATGCTCGGGCCCTTGGCCTCCGTCGTGCCCGCGCAGCAGGCGCAGGGCATCTTCGTTCCGCTGCTGGTCTACCGGACTGGTCCGTTTGCGCCGAGCGGGATCCCCATCGCCAATGGGTTCGTGGATTACTTCACGCTCGTCAACGAGCGGGACGGCGGCATCAACGGCGTCAAGCTCGTCTGGGAGGAGTGCGAGACCCAGTACGACACCAAGCAGGGCGTCGAGTGCTACGAGCGGCTGAAGGCGAGGAACCCCGTGCTGGTCAACCCGTACAGCACGGGCATCACGTACCAGCTGATCCCCAAGGCTGCGGTGGACAAAGTCGTCGTCTTCTCCATGGGCTACGGCATGACCGCCGCCGCCGATGGGCGCTGGTTCCCCTGGGTTTTCAGCTTTCCGACGACCTACTGGAGCCAGGCGTCCGCCGTCATTCGCTACATCGGCCAGCAAGAGGGTGGTCTCGACAAGCTCAAGGGCAAGAAGATCGCCCACATCTATCACAACAGCCCCTACGGTAGGGAAGCCAACCCCACGCTCGAGGATCTGGCCAAGAAGTACGCCTTCGAGCTGACGCTGCTTGCCGTGGACAGTCCCGGCCAGGAGCAGAAGGCGACGTGGCTCCAGGTCCGCCGGCTCAATCCCGACTGGATCTTCATGTCGGGCTGGGGCGTGATGAACCAGGTCGCGGTCAAGGAAGCCGCGTCCGTCGGCTTCAGGATGGACCATCTCATCGGCAACTGGTGGTCGGCGAGCGACGCTGACGTGGTTCCCGCCGGTGACGGCGCCAAGGCCTACAAGGGCGCGACCTTCCATGCTCCGGGCACGAACTTCAAGGTCTTCCAGGACATCGTGAAGCACGTCTACGACAAGGGTAAGGGCGCCGGAAAGAAAGAGGACATGGGCGCGCCTCTCTACAACCGCGGCGTCGCCAACGCCATGTTCTCCGTCGAGGCCATCCGCACCGCGATGGGGAAATACGGCAACAAGGTGCTCACGGGCGAGCAGGTCCGGTGGGGGTTCGAGAACTTCAACCTGACGGAACAGCGGCTCGACCAGCTCGGCATGAAGGGCTTCACGAGGCCGATCAAGGTCTCCTGCGAAGACCACGAGGGCAATGGTCCCGTGCTGATCCAGCAGTGGAACGGCCAGAAGTGGCAGGTCGTCTCCGAGTGGGTCCAGCCGATGCGGGACGTGGTGCGCCCGAAGATCGAGGCGGCCGCCATCGAGGAGGGGAAGAAGCTCGACTATACGCAGCGCGACTGTCAGAAGGAGATGTCATCAGGGCCCGCGCCTGCACAAAAGAAGCGATGAAACCTCACGTGGCGCAACGATCGGAACGGGGAACAGTGCAGAGAACGAGATGAGAAATCCGTGAGCGACACGCGACCGCCGCTGCTCTCGGTCAACAACATCGAGGTGATCTATGATCACGTCATCCTCGTGTTGAAGGGGGTGTCGCTCGCCGTCCCCGAGGGAGGCATCGTCGCCCTCCTCGGGGCCAACGGGGCCGGCAAGAGCACCACCCTCAAGGCCATCTCGGGACTGCTGCGGACGGAGAGGGGAGACGTGAGCAAGGGCAGCATCGAGTTTCTCGGGGAGCCCATCAAGCGAAAAGACCCGTCGGAGGTCGTCCGGCGGGGCATCGTGCAGGTGATGGAAGGCCGGCACGTCTTCGAGCACCTGACCGTGGAGGAGAACCTCTTGACGGGCGCCTACACGCGTGACGGACACTCGCTCAAGCGGGATCTCGAGAGGGTGTACCAGTACTTCCCGCGCCTCCGCGAGCGGCGCGGAGTCCGGGCGGGCTACGTCTCCGGAGGCGAGCAGCAGATGGTGGCCATCGGGCGGGCCCTCATGGCCCACCCCAAGCTCATGCTCCTGGACGAGCCGTCCATGGGCCTCGCCCCCATGCTCGTGCAGGAGATCTTCGAGATCGTGAGCCGCTTGAACCACGAGGAGGGCGTGGCCGTGCTCCTCGCCGAGCAGAACGCGTCCATCGCCCTCCGCTTCGCCGACTACGCGTACGTGATGGAGAACGGCCGGGTCGTGCTCGACGGCGATCGGAAGACCATCAGCGAGAACGAGGACATCAAGGAGTTCTACCTGGGCCTCTCGGGCGTGGGGCAGCGCAAGAGCTACCGGAACGTCAAGCACTACAAGCGTCGCAAGCGGTGGCTGTCGTGAGCGACCAGCTCAGCATCGCCGAGGTGTCCAAGTCGTTCGGAGGCGTCCAGGCCGTGACCCGCGTGAGCCTGGACGTGCGGCAGGGCGAGATCATGTCCGTCATCGGCCCCAATGGCGCGGGCAAGACCACCCTCCTCAACATGATCAGCGGCTTCTACCATCCGGACTCGGGGCGCATCCTCCTCGAGGGGGCCGACATCACCCACGACAAGCCGAGCCACGTGGCCGAGCTGGGCGTGGCGCGCACCTTTCAGAACATCGCGCTCTTCCGCGGGATGACCGTGCTCGACAACCTCATGCTGGGTCGACACGTTCGAATGAAGTCGGGCGTCCTCGCGTCCTTCATCTACTGGGGGATGGCCCAGAGGGAGGAAGTTGCCCACCGGCGCCGGGTCGAGGACATCATCGACTTCCTGAAGATCCAGGACCTGCGCCGCCGCCCCTGCGGCTCCCTGGCCTACGGGCTGCAGAAGCGCGTGGAGCTCGGGCGCGCCCTCGCCCTCGACCCCAAGGTCCTGCTCCTGGACGAGCCCATGGGAGGGTGCAACCACGAGGAGAAGGAAGACATGGCCCGCTTCGTCCTCGACGTCAATCAGGAATGGGGCACGACCATCATCTTGATCGAGCACGACATGGGAGTGGTCATGGACATCTCGGACCGGGTGGCCGTGCTCGACATGGGCCAGAAGATCGCCGAGGGCACCCCCGACGACGTCCGGGCCAACCCCCAGGTCATCAAGGCCTATCTCGGAGACACCAAGGGCGCAACCACTGGAGGGCAACGTGGCTGACCTGACGACGCTTCCCCGCTTGCTTCAGCGCAATGCACGGGACCTGGGAGACCGTCCGGCCATCCGTGAGAAGGACCGCGGAATCTGGCAGTCCTGGACGTGGCGCGAGTATCAGGAGCAGGTGCGGGATTTCGCGCTCGGTCTGGTCGCGCTCGGGTTCGCCCGCGGCGACCGGCTCTCCGTGATCGGCGACAACCGGCCGCGCCTGTACTGGGCCCAGGTCGCCGCCCAGTGCCTGGGCGGCGTGCCCGTGCCCGTCTACCAGGACTCCATCGCCAAGGAGCTCGCCTACGTCTGGAACCACGCCGAGGTGAGCGTGATCGTGGCCGAGGACCAGGAGCAGGTCGACAAGATCGTCGCCCTAAAGGCCGAGCTGCCCGCCCTGCGCCTCGTGATCTACGACGACCCTCGCGGCTTGAGCGGGTCCAAGCACGAGTGGCTCAAGTCCTACCAGGATGTCCAGGAGCTGGGGCGGAAGTTCGGCGCCGAGCATCCCGGCTACTTCGAAACCGAGATCGACAAGGGCAAGCCCGAGGACGTCGCCATCATCTCGTACACCTCCGGCACCACGGGCAACCCCAAGGGCGCCATGCTCACCCACGCGAACGCCATCGGCGTGGCGGAGATCTTCTGCCGGGAGGCCCGGGTGGTGCCGGATGACACGTCGCTGGCGTACTTGCCCATGGCGTGGGCGGGGGACTCCGTCTACACACTCTTCGCCAGCCTCATGGTCGGCTTCTGCGCAAACTGCCCCGAGAGCCCGGAGACGGTGCAGCGAGACCTGAGAGAGCTGGGGCCATCGACGATCCTGGCGCCCCCGCGAATCTGGGAGAACATGCTCACGGGGCTCCAAGTGCGGGCGGCCGATGCCACTCCGCTCAAGCGCCGGACCTTCGAATACTTTCGCTCGGCCGCCGAGCGCGCGGAGATCCTGCGCTCAGAGGGCAAGGCCGTGCCGGCGGGCCTGCGCTTGGCCACCGCCCTCGGCGAGTTCTTCGTCTACGGCCCCGTGCGCGACCAGCTCGGCCTCCGGCAGGCCAAGTGGGCGCTCACCGGGGGCGCGCCCCTCGGGCCCGACACCTTCCGATTCTTTCGCTCCATCGGGGTCAACCTCAAGCAGGTGTACGGATCGACGGAGACGAGCGGGCTCGTGTCCCTGCAGCCGGACGCCGAGGCGAATCCCACGAGCGCCGGGCGCCCCGTTCCGGGCGTCGAGATCAAGATCGCCGAGCGCGGCGAGGTGCTCGTGCGTGGACGCGCGATCTTCAAGGGCTACCTCAAGAACGAGGAGGCGACCCGCGAGGTCATCGACCCCGACGGCTGGTTCCACACCGGGGACGCCGGCTTCATCGATCCGCGTGGCCATCTCGTGATCATCGACCGCTCCAAGGACGTGGGCGCCCTCGCCGACGGCACGCCCTTCGCGCCGCAATTCTTCGAGAACAAGCTCAAGTACAGCCCGTTCATCCGCGAGGCCGTCGCCTTCGGCCATGAGCGTCACTTCGTGGCCGCCATGATCGCCATCGACCTCAACACGGTGGGCAACTGGGCCGAGCGGCGGGGGCTGACCTACACGAGCTACATGGACCTGTCCCAGAAGACCGAGGTGCGGGAACTCATCGCAGAGGAGATCAGGAAGGGGAATCAGACGCTTCCCGACTCCACGAAGATCCGGCGCTTCCTTCTCCTGAACAAGGACCTGGAAGCCGACGACGCCGAGATGACACGCACCCGCAAGGTACGGCGGCGTTTCGTCGCCGAGAAATACGCGACGGTCATCGACACGTTCTACTCTGGCGGGAACGAGGTGGACCTGACCACGGCCATCACCTACGAGGACGGCCGGCAGGCGGTCATCCAGTCGAAGGTCCGGATCGAGGACGTGGAAGGGACGCCCGCTCATGTCTGACACCCTCGGCTTCTTCTTCCTGCTCATGTCGAACGGGGTGCTGATCGGGCTCATGTACTCGCTCATCGCGCTCGGCTTCGTGCTCGTCTACAAGGCGACCGACGCCGTCAACTTCGCTCAGGGCGAGTTTGTGATGATCGCGGGGCTGGCGGTGGCCCTGAGCCTCAGCGCGGCCGGCGCGCCCTTGTGGGTGGCCATCCTCATCGGGCTCGCCGGCATGGTCGTCTTCGGCTTCGCCCTGGAGCGGGTGGTCCTGCGCAAGCTCATCGGGCGGCCCGTGATCGCGGTGGTGATGGCCACCATCGGGCTCGCCTCGATCCTGCGCGGGGTGGGCCCGACCTTCTTCGGCGCGGGCACCAAGACACTGCCTTTGCCCATCAGCGACGAGCCGTTCGTGCTCGGCCCGCTCTTCATCCCGCCCATCCAGGTGCTGGGCGCCGTGGTGAGCATCGTCTTCCTCAGCGCGTTCGGCTGGTTCTTTCTCATGTCGCGCAAGGGTATCGCCATGCGCGCGGTGGCCGACAACCAGCAGGTCGCCATGGCCATGGGCATCAACGTCGAGCGTTACTTCGGCCTCGCCTGGGCCATGACCGGTGTCGTGTCGGCGCTGGGCGGCATCATCTGGGGCAACCTGCTCGGCGTGGACGTGAACCTGTCCCTGGTCGGATTCAAGGTCTTCCCGGTGGTGATCCTGGGCGGGCTCGACTCCATCCCGGGCGCCATCGTGGGCGGGCTCATCGTGGGCATCGTGGAGAACATCGCGGCGGGCTACGTCGATCCCTACGTGGGCGGCGGCACCAAGGACTTCGCGCCCTACGTCCTCATGATCCTCGCCCTCATGATCCGACCGTACGGAATCTTCGGCAAGAAAATCATCGAGAGGGTCTAGCCCAATGATAAGGGCCCATATACTTCGTTGCCGCCATCGTGACAGAATGTTTCGCTTTCGAGCGCCGGCTTTGCCGGCGCAATCGATTCCTGGGGGGAGGCTTCGGAAGGGGGGCAAAGCCCCCCTCCGAGGGCTGCGATGATCCATCGTGAGTCTGGCGTGTTCAAGACGAGCTACGAGGCGGACATGGCGCTGTACCCACTGCCCATCGCCCGCTGGACGATGGCGGTCCTCGGCGCGATCTTCTTCCTGCTCATCCCGCTGACGCTCCACGAGTACTACCTGTCCGTGGCCAACCTCGTGTGGATCGCCGTCATCGGCGCCATCGGTCTGAACATCCTGGTGGGCTACACGGGCCAGGTCTCCATCGGCCACGGCGCCTTCATGTCGGTGGGCGCCTACACGGCGGCGAACCTGGCCATTCGGCTCGGCGCTCCGTGGCCCGTCACCCTGCTCGCGGGCGGCCTCATGGCGGCCCTGGTGGGAGCGGTGGTGGGTATCCCGTCGCTGCGCATCAAGGGCCTCTACCTCGCCATCGCCACCCTGGCCGGCCAGCTCATCATCGAGTGGACCATCAACCACGTCACCTTCATCAGCGGCGGGGTGCAGGCCTCCATCGAGGTGCCGCGGCCCCGGCTCGGCTCCATGGTGCTGTCGACCCAGCGTGATATGTACTATTTCCTGCTCGTGTTCGTGGTCCTGGCCATCGTGGGGGCCCTCAATCTCGTGCGCAGCCGGGTGGGCCGCGCCTTCATCGCCATCCGCGACCAGGACATCGCGGCCGAGATCATCGGCATCAACATCTTCCGCTACAAGCTGCTGGCCTTTGCCATATCCTCTTTCTATGCCGGCGTCACCGGTGTGCTGTACACGTATTTTCTCGGCATCGCCAACTACGAGCAGTTCCAGATCAACGTGTCCATCGACTACCTCGCCATGATCATCATCGGCGGGCTCGGGTCGGTTCTGGGCTCCGTGTTGGGCGCCATCTTCGTCACCCTCCTTCCCATCGTCATCCGCCTCGCCATGGAGGCGTTCGGTGGCGTCTTCCTCGCCCCCCAAACCGTGCTCAACCTCATCCCCAACCTCCGCCTCATGATGTTCGGCGCCCTCATCATCTTCTTCCTCGTCGTCGAGCCCGAGGGGCTGAACCGCCTGTGGCGGAATATCCGCAACTATTTCCGGATCTGGCCATTCGCGTACTGAAGTGCGCGAAGAAAGGAGAACAACAATGCGCTTCTACCTTGCCATTCTGACAGCACTCCTGGTGGCTGCGGGCAGCCTCGTGGGCGCCCCGCCCTCCCACGCCCAGGCGAAGGCCGACATCGTCATCGGCATGCAGTGCGATCGGACGGGGGCGACCCAGATCGTGGGGACGGTCCTCTGCCCGGGTTTCCACGACTACATCGCGCTGATCAACTCCAAGGGCGGGGTCGAGGGCCACAAGATCAAGGCGCTGGAGATCGACCACGAGTACAAGGTGCCGCCGGGCGTGGAGTCATACGAGCGCCACAAGAAGGAAGGCGCGGTGACCATCGCCGTCTACGGCACGCCGCACATCTATGCGCTCGCGGCGAAGCTGACGGAAGATCGGATCCCCGGCACCTCTCCGGGCTTCGGTAGCGCCGCCGCTGCCGACGGCATCCGCTATCCCTACATCTTCCCCATCGCCGCCACGTACTGGTCGCAGGCAACGGCCGCGGTGGACTTCGTGAAGAAGCAGCTTGGAGGGAACCTCAAGGGCAAGAAGATCGCGTTCATCTTCTACGACAATCCCGCCGGGCGGGAGCCGATCGAGGTCCTGGAGGATCTCGCGACCCTGGAAGGCTTCCAGCTCAAGATCTTCGCCGTGCCGCCCCCGGGCGTGGAGATGGGCGCCCAGGTGCTCGACATCGCTCAGCGCTTCCGCGCGGACTTCGTGATCGGGCATCTCTTCGGCGGCGCCCCCGCCGTGTCCATCAAGGAGTTCAAGCGCGTGGGCTATCCGCTCCGCAAGTTCGTGTCGTTCGTGTGGGGCTCTGCGGAAGCGAACATCGACGCCGCCGGCGGCTTCGCGGTGGCCGAGGGCTACTACACGATGCAGTTCGCCGGCGTGGGCTCGGACTACCCGGTGCTGAACGAGATCCGCGACATGTACAAGAAGGAAGGCAAGCCCGCCCCGAAGGAGATGGCCTCGACCGTCTTCTACAATCGCGGCGTGCTCATCGCCGCTCTCCACGTCGAGGCCATCCGCAACGCCCTCAAGACCAAGGCGGGCGGGAAGATCACCGGGGTCGACACCAAGGCCGGCTTCGAGAAGATCTCCAACTTCACCCTGGGTGGGCTGGTGCCACCGCTCAAGATCACGCCCACGGATCACGAGGGCGGCGGTCTCGTCCAGATCTGGCAGGTGAAGGGCGGCAAGTTCGAGAAGGTCACCGACTGGTACGCGGCCTACCCCGACGTGGTGGCCAAGCACATCAAGGCGGCCGCCGCCAAGTAATCGCCCGGATGGTGCAGTCACACCTGATCGGAGGACAGGCATCGGAGGGGGCGAGAAGCCCCCTCCGATGCGACACGACATGCTGAGCCTGAACAACGTCGAGGTCATCTACGACGGCGTCATCCTCGTGCTCAAGGGGGTGTCGCTCGAAGTCCGCGATGCGGGCATCACCACCCTTCTCGGGGCCAATGGCGCGGGCAAGACCACCACCCTCAAGGCTGTCTCCGGCCTGCTCCGCACCGAGCGCGGCGAGGTGACCAAGGGGCACATCGAGCTCGCCGGCCAGCGGATCGACCGGCTGCCCGCCTACGAGGTGGTGCGACGCGGGGTGGTCCAGGTCTTCGAAGGCCGCCGCGTCTTCGAGCATCTCACCACCGAGGAGAACCTCATCGCGGGCGCCCACATCCAGTCCGATCGCCAGCTCGTGGCCACGGGCATCGAGCGCGTGTACCAGTACTTTCCCCGCCTCAAGGAGCGGCGCTCCGTCCAGGCCGGCTACCTCTCGGGCGGGGAGCAGCAGATGCTCGTGATCGGGCGCGCCCTCATGTCCGCTCCCCGGGTCATCCTGCTCGACGAGCCATCGCTGGGGCTCGCTCCCATGCTGGTGGAGGAGATCTTCCAGATCGTCCAGCGGCTCAACCGCGAGCAGCAGCTCACCGTGCTCCTCGTCGAGCAGAACGCGGCGCAGGCCCTCGCCATCGCCGACCACGGCTACGTGATGGAGACCGGGCGCATCGTGCTCGAAGGCAGCGCGGAGCAGCTCCGCGACAACGCGGACATCAAGGAGTTCTACCTCGGGCTGACCGAGGTGGGCGCTCGGAAATCGTATCGCGACGTGAAGCACTACAAGCGCCGCAAGCGCTGGCTGAGCTAGAGAGATCCCTCAACGAGGAGGAGCCGAATGCGATTGATGAGCCGCGCCATGCTGATGGCTATGGTCACCCTGGGGTGTGCCGCTTGCGCCTCCGCCCCGCCGGAGCCCACGCTGTATCAGCGCCTGGGCGGTCGCGAGGCAATCAAGCTGGTGGTGGACGACTTCGTGGCGAACATGGCGGCGGATCCGCGCGTCAACGGACGCTTCAAGGGCCTGGACGCCGCCCGCGTGGCCAAGCTCCAGACCAACCTGGCCGACCAGATCTGCGACGCCGCGGGGGGACCCTGCGCCTATCTCGGCCGCGACATGAAGACGACGCACACGGGGATGGGCATCACGGAGGCGGAGTGGACCGCCACCGTCGAGGATCTGGTCAAGGCGCTCAACAAGTTCAAGGTGGGACAGAAGGAGCAGCAGGAGCTCCTGGGCGCCCTTGGGGCCATGAAGAAGGACATCGTGGGGCAGTGAGGCTGGAGCTCTCCCCCTGACATGGACGTCCACGGACTCACGATCCACGGCCTGATCGAGCGGGGCGCGGCGCTGTATGGCGAGGCGCCCGCGTTCATCCAGGGCGAGCGTTCGCTGACCTTCCGGGAGCTCCCGCGCCGGGTGGAGGCGCTGGCCGCAGGGCTGGCGGACTTGGGCATCGGCAAGGGCGACCGCGTCTGCGTCCTCGCCCAGAACGACGTCGACTACGTCGTGCTGTATGGTGCCTGCGCGCGCCAGGGCATCATCGCCTATCCCATCAACTGGCGACTGACCGCGCAGGAGGTGGAGCGCGTGGTGGAGCGCGCGGCCCCCAGGATGATGGTGGTCGATGCCTCGACGGTCGGCGTGATCGCGGGCTGGCCCGAGACCAAGCGGGCGATAGCCCACTGGTACCAGCTCGGCGGGTCGCCGGGCGCAGGGCTGAAGCCCTTCGACTCACTCTACGGGGCGACGGGGGGCGCGGCGGCCGCCGAGGTATCGTCCACCGACCCCTTCGCCGTCATCTCGACGGCGGCCGTGGACGTGATCCCCCGCGGGGCCGTGCTGACCCACGCCAACGTGATCGCGGCCAACACGATGGTCATGGCCTGCCTCGGCCTGTCCGCGACCGATCACTATCTTCTCGCCCTGCCTCTCTTCCACGTCACCGGGCTCGGCATGGCCCTGGCTCACATGCACGCCGGCGGCACCAACGTGGTGGTGCCGCGGTTCGATCCCGAGGACGCGGTGCGGCTCATCGACCGCCACCGCGTCACGCATGTCTCGGACTTTCCCCCCGTGCTGTCCAGCCTCCTGGATGCCGCCGAGAAGCTCGGGAGCGGGCTCCAGAGCCTGAAGCACGTCTCCGGTCTGGACGCTCCGCCCACCATCCAGCGGCTGCACGAGAGCACCGGCGCGCAGTTCTGGACCGGCTTCGGGCAATCGGAGACGAGCGGGTTCGTGAGCTTCCAGCGCGTGCTGGACCGTCCGGGCGCCGCGGGCAAGCCGGTGCCTCTGGCCCAGGTCAAGGTGGTGGACGACTATGACCGCGACGTTCCCGTGGGCACGCCCGGGGAGATCGTCGTGCGCGGCCCCCTCGTCTTCCAGGGATATTTCGACCAGCCGGAGGTGACCGCCTACACCTTCCGCAATGGCTGGCACCACACGGGCGACGTGGGACGGTTCGACGCCGACGGCTACCTTCACTACGTCAGGCGCAAGCCCGAGAAGGAGCTGATCAAGCCGGGCGGGGAGAACGTGTACCCGGCGGAGGTCGAGACCGTCATCATGCAGATGGAGGGCGTGAGCGGGGTCTGCGTGTACGGGATCCCGGATGCCAGATGGGGCGAGGCGATCAAGGCCGTGGTCGAGGTGAAGACGCCCGGACAGTATACGGCCCAGCAGGTCAGCGACTTCGTGGCCTCCAAGATCGCCCGCTTCAAGCGCCCCCACGTGGTGGTCTTCGCCGACGCCCTCGCGCGCGCGGCCGACGGCGGTGTCGATCGGGAAGCCGTCAAGTCGAAATGGGGCGCGGGAACGTGAACGTCTTCAACGACCAGCACGAGATGTTGAGTGGGAGGGGGCCTCGACGGCCCCCTCCCAGGCCCTCCCCCGGAATCGTAGGATTGCGCCGGCAAAGCCGGCGCTCGAACAGGCGTCGAACGGCGCGCCCGGGCCTGTGCAGGGGAGCGGCGTGAAGATCTTCAACGAGCAGCACGAGATGTTCCGGCGGGCCGTGCGGACCTTCGTGGAGAAGGAAGTCGAGCCTCATGTTGACGAATGGGAGGAGGCGGGGCAGATCCCGAAGTCGATCTGGCCGCGCATGGGGGAGCTGGGTTTCCTGGGCGTGGAGTACGACGAGAAGTACGGGGGCGGGGGCGCCGACATCCAGACGACCATGGTCCTCTGCGAGGAGATGGTGCGCTCGCGCTCCGGCTCCCTCGCCATGGCCGTGGGCGTACACACCGACATGGCCTCCCCGCATCTGTACTGGACGGGCAGCGAGGCGCTCAAGGAGAAATACCTGCCCGACATCTGCCGGGGCCGGGCCCTGTGCTGCATCGCGGTGACGGAGGCGGGCGGGGGGTCGGACGTGGCGGCCATCAAGACGCGGGCCGTTCGCGACGGGGACCACTACGTCCTCAACGGCGCGAAGATGTTCATCACCAACGGCGCCCTCGCCGACCTCTACTTCATCGCCGCGCGGATCGAGCAGGGCAGCAGCACGCAGCGCCATCGGGGCATCTCGATGTTCCTCGTGGAGCGCCATACCCACGGCCTCACGGTCAGCCGGAAGCTCGACAAGATGGGCATGCGCGCCTCCGACACCGCGGAGCTGGCCTTCCAGGACATGCGCGTGCCCGTCGAGAATCTCCTGGGGCGGGAGGGCGTCGGGTTCTACGAGGTGATGCGCGTGTTCCAGCGCGAGCGGCTGGTGGCGGGGCTTCACGCCGTCGCGGGCTGCGCGCGGGCCCTCGAGGACACCATCGCGTACGTGCAGGAGCGCCACGCCTTCGACGGCCCGCTCTCGGAGAAGCAGGTGATTCGCCACAAGGTGGCGGACCTCGCCACTCTGATCGAGGCGGGCCGGTGGCTGACCTATGCGGCGTGCCTGAAGTTCGGTGCGGGCGAGGACGCGGTCAAGGAGATCTCGATGGTCAAGCTCTTCACGGCGGACATGGCCCAGAAGGTCGCGTATGACTGCGTCCAGCTGCACGGCGGCTATGGCTACATGCGAGAGTATCCGGTGGAGCGGTTCTTCCGGGACATGCGCCTCATGACCATCGGCGGCGGCACCTCCGAGATCATGAAGGAGATCATCGCCAAGCAGATGGAGCTGTAGCTCAGCGGCCCTCCCCGGCCACGCTCGCTCCGGCCCGAGGAGAGGGGACCCATCATGGATCTGGTGGCCATAGGCCACGTCACCTTCGACGAGACGCCCTCCGGCGTCAGGCCCGGCGGCTCCGCCTACTATGTTGCGCTCGCCGCTCGGCGGCTCGGGCTCGAGGTCGGCCTGCTCACCTCGGTCGCTCCCGATTTCCCCTCCGACGTGATCCCGGCCGGGATCACCGTCGCCACCGTCAGCTCCCCGCGGACGACCCGCTACCGGGTCGGCGAGGCGGGTGGCTCGCGCACCCTGACCCTGCTCTCGCGCGCCGAGGACATCGAGATCCAGCATCTTCCGGAGGGATGGAAGAGCGCGCCGCTCGCCGTCCTCTGCCCTGTCGTCGGCGAGGTCGACCCCGCCCTCGTCAGCGTGTTCGACGATGCCTCGCTGGCCGTCCTTCCCCAGGGCTGGATGCGCACCCGGGGCAAGGACGGGGTCATGGGTCCGCAGCCCTGGGAAGACGCCGACGATGTCTTGCCCCTGACCCAGCTCCTCGTGCTGAGCGAGGAAGACGTGCCGGGCTCGGAGGAGACGGCCGTGAAGTGGTTCGACCAGGTGCCGCTCGGCGCCATCACGCGTGCCCGTCGCGGCGCCACCCTCTATGTCAACGGCGAGCCCTATCACGTGGCTCCTGATCGGGCGGCAGAGACGGATCCCACGGGAGCGGGAGACGTGTTCGCCACCACGCTCCTGATCGAATACCAGCGTGTGGGCGACGCCTGGGAAGCGGCGGCGGCGGCGGCCTGCGCGGGCGCGGCGACCGTGGAGGGCACCGGCGTGGCGGCGCTGCTCGACCGCGCCGGACTCGCCGCGCGCCTCGCCGCGTATCAGGGACGCCTGGCGGGGTGAGCAGCGGTCCGCTTGCCCGCTGATGGCGGCGCGACTACACTGAGACCTGATGGCTGATCGGCGAATCCGGATCACGGCGGGGGCGGTCAGGGCCGACGCGCTCCTCGATGACTCCGACACGGCCGACCTGATCTGGAAGGCCCTGCCGCTCTCCGTGGCCGGCGAGACCTGGGGCGACGAGATCTACTTCTCGATTCCCGTCAAGGCCAAACCCGAGAAGCCTCGCGAGACGGTGGACATGGGTGATCTCGGATACTGGCCGCCAGGCTCGGCCTTCTGCATCTTCTTCGGTCCGACCCCGTCGAGCCGGGGGGACGAGATCCGGCCGGCCAGCCCCGTGAACGTGTTCGGCAAGGTCGTCGGCGACGCCACCGTTTTCAAGACGGTGCGAGCCGGCACTCGGGTTCAGGTCGAGCGGGCCCAGCCCGCGGGTGAAGCTCCCAGGTAGGGCACGGACCCTAAGAGGAGGTTTTCATGAAGATCTTTCTCGACACCGCCAATGTGACGGAGCTTCGCGAGGGCGTGGCCATGGGCCTGGTGGACGGCTGCACCACCAACCCCTCGCTCATCGCCAAGGAGAAGCGACCCTTCCGGCCGCTCGTGGAGGAGATCTGCTCCATCGTCGCCCCTGGAGACGTGAGCCTCGAGGTGGTGGCGACGGACTTCGACGGCATGGTCAAGGAGGGCAAAGAGCTGGCCCAGGTCGCCCCGAACGCCGTGGTCAAGTGCCCCCTGACCAAGGATGGGCTCAAGGCGGTCAAGCATCTGTCGAGCGAGGGGATACGGGTCAACCAGACGCTCTGCTTCTCGGCAACCCAGGCCCTCCTCTCCGCGAAGGCGGGGGCGACGTACATCAGCCCATTTCTGGGCCGTCTCGATGACATCGCGGCGGTCGGCATGGACTTGGTGCGCGATATCTGTGAGATCTACCGCGTCTACGGTTTCAAGACGCAGGTGCTGGCGGCGTCGATCCGCAACCCTCTCCACGTCGTCGACGCAGCCAAGGCGGGCGCGCACGTGGCGACCATGCCTTTCTCGGTCCTCGAGATGCTCATGAAGCATCCGTTGACGGATATCGGGCTCAAGAAGTTCCTGGACGACTGGAACAAGTCGGGCGCCAAGATCTAGTTTCTTTCCCTCTTGCATCTCTGGTCTGCGCCGGGAGGTGGCGGAGCCGGGGGGTGCCACCCTTCACCCCAGGGACCATGTTTATGGGGTTCAGGGCGGCACCCCCCGGCCCCGCCACTTCCCTGACGTGTCCTGACTTTTCTGGCCTTCCTCGTCACCGTGATTCCACCCGTCCCGTCTCCTTTCGACGTATACCTCGGTGAGTAACCACCATGGAGCACGACAAGAGACTCATGGGGCGGGTGGCGCGGGGCGACGAGGCGGCCTTCACCGAGCTCGTGGGCCGCTATGGCGGGCGATTGCTCGGCGTGGCGCGGAGGCTCCTGGGGTCGCGAGCCGACGCCGAGGATGCCGTGCAGCGCGCCCTGCTGAAGTGCTATCTGGGCGCGGGGACCTACCAGGCCGAGTGGGCCGTGTCCACCTGGCTCTACCGGATCCTGACCAATGTTTGCGTGGACGAGCTGCGACGGCGCACGAGCCGGATGGGGCAGCTCGAGCCGCCCGCGCGACCGGACGCGCCCGGGCAATACCTGGACCTGCATCGCGCGCTCGTCCGCGTGCCCACGGAGGCCCGCGTGCTTCTGGCCCTGCGCTACGTCGACGGGCTCTCGTATGGCGAGCTCGCAAGGATCCGCGGCATCTCGATCAATACCGTGAAGAGCCAGCTCGCGCGAGGCAAGAGCCTGCTGCGCGCCGCTCTCACCAAGGGAGGAGCGTCATGAAGACCGTGCTGACCGACGACATGCTCAAGGGATACTTCAAGCCCGACGCGGCGCCGGGAGAGCTCGCCAGGCAGGTCCTGCTCGCCGCGCGGGCGTCGGCCCAGGCGAGCGAGAAGCTTCTCGGTCGCCTGGCCATTCAGGCGACCACGGACGGCATCTCGCTTATCCGCGCCGAGCGCCTGGGGAAGCCGGCCACGGCGGGGGCGCGCCGCCTCGTCGAGCGCGCGCGGGAAGAGCTCTACGAGTATTTCCAGGGCAAGCGCGCATTCTTCTCGGTGCCCGTGGACCTGTCGGAGACGCCGGACTTCCAGCGGCGCGTCCTCGAGGCGGCCCGCCGCATTCCCTTCGGCGAGGTGCGGCCCTATGCCTGGGTGGCGCAGAGGATCGGTCATCCGCGGGCCGTGCGTGCCGTGGGCACGGCGCTCGGACGAAACCCTGTGCCCTTCATCGTGCCATGCCATCGAGTCTTGCAGTCGGGGGGCGGGATCGGCGGCTACCTGTTCGGGTCGGAGACGAAGAGCGGGCTCCTCGCCCTCGAGCGGACCACGCCCATCTACGAGGGCTGCGCGAGCACCCACATCGTCTGCCGCGTCGGCTGCAGCTCGGGCCGGCGCATGCGCCCTGACAACCGCGTCGTGTTCGCCTCGGTACAGGACGCGCGGTCGGTGGGCTATCGCCCGTGCAAGGTCTGCAAGCCATCGCGTGCCGCGTGAGCCCGTCGATCGCCGACAGGCTGGGCGGCCTCGACTGGGCGGCCATCGGCGCCTCCCTCGACGAGTGGGGCTTTGCCCGCACGCCCTCGCTCTTGACCGGCGAGGAATGCGCGATGTTGCGGACCCTCTACGGTGAGGACGCTCGCTTCCGCAGTCGCGTGGACATGGCGAGGTTCCGCTTCGGGGTGGGGGAGTACAAGTACTTTGCCTCTCCGCTGCCCCCCGCCGTCGAGGAGCTGCGGCTTCACGCCTATCCACCACTGGCGGCGGTCGCCAATCGCTGGGAAGCGGCGCTCGGGAGGCGGAGCCGCCACCCGGACTCGCTGGCCGGGCTGATCGCCCTCTGCGCGCGTCGGGGTCAGAAGAAGCCGACCCCGCTGCTCCTACGCTACGAGGCGGGCGGCTACAACTGTCTCCACCAGGACATCTACGGCGACGTGGTGTTCCCGATTCAGCTGACGGTGCTCCTGAGCGAGCCCGGCAAGGACTTCCAGGGCGGCGAGTTCCTTCTCGTCGAGCAGCGACCCCGCGCCCAGTCCCGCGGCAGCGTGGTCCCGCTCGAGCAGGGCGAAGCGGTCATCTTCACCACGCGGTATCGGCCCGTGGCGGGCACGCGGGGCGCCTACCGCGCGAACATGCGCCACGGCGTCAGCCGTCTGCTGGGCGGTGAGCGTTACACGCTAGGCGTCATCTTCCACAACGCCGCATAGTGTCTCTCGTCTCCAAGCGATCTCGGGTGGGGGCGGAGGGCAGGGGGGGTGCCGTCGGGAGCGAATCCGACGAGCCGTAGCGCGCCCCGAAGCGCAGGGCGCCTCCGCCCCGCGAGCCGTCCCTGCGCAGCAGGGCGGCGAGCGACCCCCGTCTCGGGGGATGGGGGGCGGGGCGGAGGCGCCCGAGCGAGGTGGCGCGCGAGGCGAGGAGGTTGAGCGGACGACGGCACCCCTGCCCTCCGCCCCCACCCGCCCCCGCGCGTCAGAACTACGTTTCGGTGAGGGGGCGGATGTCTTCGGCGAAGCGGTGGAGGAGGGTGAGGTGCTCGCCGAGGTCGCGCATGCGCGCTTCGAGCACGATGTGGCTCACGCCGACATCGGCGTAGCGCGCGATCTGGTCGGCGATGAAAGTCGGCGGCCCCACGAGGTTGGCTGGACCTTCCCGCGGCTCGTCGCGGATTCCATAGCCCGCGCGAACCGAGAAGACCAGATCGGTGCCGAGGCGACCCAGCGTCTCGCACTCCTTGAAGACCTCCCGGATCTGCTCGCCCATCGCCTCGGGGGCTGACCAGGCGGCGTGGAACCCGTCCCCGAAGCGGGCGACGCGACGGAAGGCGGCGGGACCGGCGCCTCCGATCCAGAGTGGCGGATAGGGCTTCTGGCGCGGCTTCGGAAAGCAGCCGACATCGTCGAAGCGGAAGAACTCACCGGTGTGCTTGGAGCGCTCGTCGGCCCAGCAGCGCTTCATGGCCCCGAGCGCCTCGTCGCTCCACGCCCCCCGACGCTCGAAGGGGACACCGAAGACCTCGATCTCCTCGCGCAGCCAGCCCACGCCCGCGCCGACGATGACGCGGCCGCCCGAGAGGTGATCGAGGGTGGCCAGGGTCTTGGCGAGGACCACGGGGTGGCGGTGCGGGAGCACGAGGACGGTGGTGCCGAGGCGCACCCGCTCCGTGACGGCGGCGACGAGGGCGAGCGCGGTCAGCGGCTCGAGGAAGGCGCTCGAGGGCGGAATGGGGAAGACGCCCGAGCGGCTCGGATACGGTGTCTTTTGCTCGAAGGGCAGGGCCACGTGGTCGGAGACGAAGACCGACTCGAAGCCGAACCTCTCCGCCTCCGTGGCCACCCGGAGGAGATTCTCGCGGGTGGCGAGCGGGCCGTAGCAGGGCAGGTGCCAGCCAAAATCCACGGCGACCTCTAGTCCGCGACCTGCGGGCGGATGTCCCGCGCGAAGGTCCTGAAGATCTGCACCATGTCGTCCAGGTCTCGGTAACGCGCCTCCATGAGCACGTGGCGCACCCCGAGGGCCTTGAACTGCCGAAGGTCGCCCACGATCTGGTCGACCGTGCCCTGAAGAGCCCGGCGGTCCGGGCCCCCGCGACTCTCCCGGATGCTGAGGCCCGCGCGGAGCGTGATGGTCAAGTCCTCGAAGGGCCGGCCCTGGTCCGCGCATTCCTGCTTGAGAAGCGTGATGCCTGCCTCCATCTCCTGCGCGGTGGGGAAGGCGGCGTGCCACCCGTCGGCAAGGGCGACGATCCGCCGTAGGGCGGGCTTCGCGTGCCCGCCCATCCAGATGGGAATGTCCCCCCGCGTGGGCTTGGGAAAGCAGCCGATGGCCTCGAAGCTGAAGAACCGGCCCTGGAAGCTCGTGCGCTCCTCCCGCCAGCACGCGCGCATGATGCGGATCGCCTCGTCCGACCAGGCCCCGCGCTCGTCGAAGGGCGCGCCGAGGATCTCGATCTCCTCGCGCATCCAGCCCACGCCCGCGCCCAGGATGACCCGGCCTCGCGAGAGATGATCGAGGGTGGCGAGCATCTTGGCCGCGAGCACGGGGTGGCGGTGGGGGAGCACGAGGACGGTGGTGCCGAGGCGCGCGCGCTCGGTGACGCCGGCCACGAGGCTGAGCGCGGTCAGGGGCTCGAGAAACGTCGAGTCGGGCGGAAGGGGAAACTGCCCGGTGGCGCTATAGGGATAGCGCGAGGTGATGGTGTAGGGCACGATGACGTGATCGCTGGCCCACAGGCTGTCGTAGCCAAGCCGCTCCATCTCACGCGCGAAGGCCAGCAGGTTCGCCCGCGTGGCCAGGGGCCCGAAGACGGGGAGATGGCAGCCGAATTCCACGGAGAGGTCCGCGTCAGTCCCGATGCCCGCCCGAGGCGTACACGATTCGCTCGCCCAGCTCGTCGCCCGTGATCATCGCGCCGAGCCGGGAGCGCTGGATCTTGCCGCTCGAGGTCTTGGGGATGGTGCCCGGCGTGACGAGGAGGACACGGGCGGGGCGGTGCCCCCGGCCGCGGTGCACGCGCTGGACGATCTCGCGCACGAGATGGCTCAAGCGCTCCGCGTCCTCGGCGCCTTCGCGAACCTCCGCGACCACGTGGAGACGCTGGCTGCCTGTCCGCTCGCTCTCGATGCCCACGGCGGCGGAGTAGCGGACGCCGGGGATGTGGTCGACGATCTCTTCCACGTCCGCGGGCACGAGGTTCTCGCCGGCCAGGATGATGAGGTCCTTGACGCGGCCCGTGATGAAGAGAAAGCCCTCGCGATCGAGGAAGCCGAGATCGCCCGTGCGCAGCCAGCCGTCGGGCCCCAGCACCTGCCGCGTCGCCTCGGGGTTCCGGTAGTAGCCCTGCATGACGCCGGGGCTCCTGACGTTGATCTCCCCCTCGGTGCCCGTGGGCGCCTCGCCCGCTTCGGTGGTGATCTTGACGGAGACGCTACGGCAGGGCGGCCCCACCGAGAGGAATTTTCCGGAGGAGTCGAGACGGACGGGCGTCTTGCGCGGCCAGATGGCCACGGCCAGGGTGGCTTCGGCCAGGCCATAGCAGGGCGTGATGAGGTTCTCGGCGCCGAACTTCTCCTCGAAGGCCTGGATGGTGCTGAGGCGGACGGGCTCGGCGCCGGAAAGCGCCTGCTTGAGAGACGAGAGGTCGATGCCCGAGGTGTCGCCGATATTCCGCACACAGTTCCGGTAGCCGAAGTCCGGCGAGACCGTGAAGGTCGCGCGCACTTTGGTCACGAGCTCGAGCCAGACCCTCGGGTTCTTGAGGTCGGGGGGCAGGAGCCAGAGGGGGGCGCCGATGGAGGGCGGCGTGAAGGCGCAGCCGATCAGCCCCATGTCGTGATAGAGGGGCAGCCACGAGACGACGACATCGTCGCGGGTGAGCTGGGCGGCCTCGGCCATGAAGGCCACTGTCCGCGTGACATTGGCATGACTCAGGACCACCCCGCGCGGAAGGCCCGTGCTTCCCGACGTGTACTGGATGAAGGCGACGTCATCCTCGGTGACCGCGGGAAAGGCGGGCGACGCATCGTCGACCTCGAGATCCTGGGGCTCGAGGACATGACGGAGGTTGCTCGCCCCCGCCTGGCTTTCCTCGACGTCCTTGCGGAACCAGCCGATGGTGGCGACGGCCTTGGCCTCGGAGTCCCGGAACACGTTGGCGGTGGCCTCGACGCCGAGCGTCGGGTAGATCGGCACGGGCACGGCCCCCATGCGCAGGAGGCCCAGGAACGTGAAGAAGAACTCCTTGCAGGTGGGATAGACGAGGCACACCTTGTCGCCCTGGTCGATGCCGGCCCGGCGGAGCCCCGCCGCGTACCGCGCGCTCTCGCGCCAGAGCGCGCCGTAGGTCACCGTCTCGTCGTAGACGTGGAAGTAGGGGGTGTCCGGCTCCGTCGCGACCCGCTGCCCCAGAAGCTCCACGAGCGTGGTTGCCATCTGCTCGGCCATCCGGGATGTCCTCCGCGGTGAGGGCAACTCAGTTCGACCCAGCCTTCGCGTCAGCGCCCGCTAGCGATCGATCACGACGCGATCGAAGGTCTCGGCGAAGGCAAAGCCCTTGCCCTTGCCGAGCTCGGCATTGCGCTCGCGGACGCGCTTCTCCATGGCCGCCACGTCCTTCATCTGGCTGACATGACACAGGAGAGCCTTGATCTTGAGGTCGATGGTCTCCGAGATGTCGATCACGATCTCGGGATCGTCCCACCACATCGTGTGCACTTCCTTGACCTTGTGGGGCTCCAGACCCTGGGCCAGGAGCTCGGGGAAGGCCATGTGGTCCCTCGCGAGCGGATACACGCAGTCCAGCACGATGTCGGCGGCCACGCGGTGGTCCCGGTGCGACACGCCGAAGTTCTTCGTGCGGTTGGGATTCTGGCAGATGATCAGGTCCGGCCGGTGACGCCGGATGGCGCCCGTCACGGCCAGGCGCGTCTCCCGGGTGTTCTCGAGCTCGCAATCGGGGAAGCCCAGGAAGTCTATCGTCTCCACCCCCAGCACCCTCGCGGCGTTGCGCTGCTCCTCCTCGCGGATCTTGACGAGGCGCTCCGGCGTCATGCCGCGGTCGCTCGAGCCCTTGTTGCCGTTCGTGAGAATGCAGTACGTGACGCTCTTGCCTTCGCGCGTGAGGGCGGCCACGGTGCCGCCCGCCCCGAACTCGGAGTCGTCGGGGTGCGCCGTAACCACCATGACATGTTGAATTCGCTCGGTCATATCCTCTCCTGGATGGGTTCAGGGTCTCGGTCATTCTAACCCGATTCGCTATAATGCGGCCTGCCGTGAGACCCGCACGCTCGGCCCTGCTCCTCCTCTTGCTGGCCGGCTTTCCGATCATCGCGGCTCTCCCGTCGGACGCGGGAACGATCCGGGTCGCGGGAGTCTCGCTGCTCTGGTGGTATGGCGCCTTCGTCGCCCCCGCGCTGGCGTGGCTGGTGGCGGTGGTGCTGCACCGTTGACCACGGCCCGCGTCCTGGCCGTCTGGCTGACCCCGGTGGCATGGCTCGCCGTGCCCACGCTCATCGTGGACGGCGGGCCGGATGGTCTCTGGGCCGGCCTCCTCTTCGCGGTCGCCCCCTTGTTCATCCTGCGCTCCGGAGGCGGCGCCCGCGCGGTGCCGGGGGGGCGGGACACGCTTTTCCCCGTCGTCGTCTTGCTGCTCGTGATTGGGCTCATGCTGTGGGCCAATCTCGCGCTCGCCGCCGACGCGGCGGCCTGGATCGGCGTGCCCCGGTGGCAGGGCATTGCCGCCGCGGCGGGTGGAGCGTGGCTTCTCGTGCTCTGGCGCAGAGCAGGGCGCCTGCTGCCATGGCTCCTCGGCATCGCCTTCGTGGCCGCGCTGCTGCCCCTGGGCGTGCTTGCCCGCGACGCCCATCTGGGCCCGCTCGGCGCCTGGGAGCGACTGGCAGCGCAGCCGACCTTCCGCTTCCCGGCGGCCAGCCCGTGGGTGACGGAAGGGCGCGAGGTCCGCTCCGCCCGTGGGCAGAACGCGCTCCTCTTCGAGGAGGAGCACCGCGTGATCGCGGTCACGCCCGCCACGCTCCACGTGCGCGCCCGGGACGGCGCTCGCGTGTCGGACACGGACTGGGAGCTGCAGGCGGGGCAGTCCGTCGTGGTGCGCCCGGGAGACGAGCTGACCTGGCCGCCGGGCGCGCGACTCCGCTTCGAGGCAGGCAAGGCGGTGCCGGGAGCGCCGCGCTCCGGGATCGCCTGGGCCGACGGCCGCCGTGGCGAAGGGTGGCATCGCGTGGGGCTTCTCGTCACGGTCGTTGTTGGCGCTTCCGCCCTCCTCGGCTTCGGGATCACGAGCAGCCTGTCGCGGCGTCAGATGGGGCTCTGCGGAGCCTGCCTCCTCGCCACCTTTGCCTGGGGTCTCGCCTGGGCGATCTACTGCGCGCTCGGAGCTCCGGATATCTTTCTCGGCGGGGTCAGCATCGAGCGCCTCTTGCGTCCGCCGCCCCTGGCCTCGAGCGCTGCCGCGGGCCATCGGGTGCTTCCCGCGCTCCTTCCCCTTGCTGGACTCTTGAGCTTTCTCGCCTCGACAGTGGCCCTGCGCGAGCGGCTCGGCGCGCTCGACGTCACGGGGGGTGGTGAGATCGGCCACGATCTCGGGCTCTGGTCGGCCATCCTTGGGGCGGCGGCCCTGGCGAGCCTGTGGCCCGCCGATCCCTGGCTGCTCACCCTGTGGGCCCTCGGGGTCGCGGGATCAGCGCTCGGCCCGCCTCTTCTCTGGGCGCCATCCGAGAGCCGCCCCGCGGTAGGGATCGCCGCCGGCCTCGTCGGGCTCGGCATCTTCGCGACGCTGACGCTCATCGGACAGTGGGCAGCATCAGGGGCGGGCGCGGGGGCAGGGACAGGCGACGGCTGGCCCAGCCTCGTCCTGTCCTTTCCCGTCGTGGCCGCCGCCCCGGCCGGGGCGCTCGTGCTCTGGCTCGCCCGCCGCGCCGGCACGAGCTAGAATGGGACGTCCATGGCCAATGACCGGATAGTCATCCGCGGCGCGCGCGAGCACAACCTCAAGTCCATCGATCTCGAGATTCCCCGCGACCAGCTCGTGGTTCTCACGGGGCTCTCCGGCTCGGGTAAGTCCTCCCTCGCCTTCGACACCATCTACGCCGAGGGGCAGCGTCGCTACGTCGAGTCCCTCTCCGCCTATGCGCGGCAATTCCTCGAGCAGATGGAGAAGCCCGACGTCGACTCCATCGAGGGCCTTTCTCCCGCCATCTCGATCGAGCAGAAGACCACCTCGAAGAATCCGCGCTCGACGGTGGGGACGGTGACGGAGATCTACGACTACCTGCGCGTGCTCTTTGCCCGGATCGGGGTGCCGCACTGCCCGAGCTGCGGGGCCGTCATCTCCGCCCAGACGGTCCAGCAGATGGTGGACCGGGTCATGGGGCTGCCGGGGGGCACGCGCCTCCTCGTGCTCGCCCCCGTGGTGCGCGGGCGCAAGGGCGAGTACCGCAAGCTCTTCTTCGACCTCCGGCGCCAGGGCTATGTGCGCGTGCGCGTGAACGGCCAGTTCCGCGAGCTCTCGGAGGAGATCGAGCTCGCCAAGGCCAAGAAGCACACCATCGAGGTCGTGGTCGACCGCCTGGTCATCCGCGACAACCTGGGATCGCGGCTCAACGATTCGCTGGAGACGGCGCTCCGTCTCGCCGACGGCGTGGTGCAGGTGGAGGCCGTGGAGGGGCCCTCGCACCTCTTCTCGGAGCGGCTGGCCTGCGCCGCCTGTGGCGTGTCCTTTCCCGAGGTGTCACCCCGCATGTTCTCCTTCAACAATCCGTACGGGGCCTGCGCCGATTGCGGCGGCATCGGGTCGCGCTACGAGATCGATCCCGCCCTCGTGGCGCCGAACGCCCACCGCTCGCTCAAGGAAGGCGCGCTGGTGCCGTGGGCGGGCACGGGCGGCTCGACCTTCAAGCAAACGCTCCAGGTCCTGGCCCGGCGCTACAAGTTCGATCTCGAGACCCCCTGGGGAAAGCTGCCCAGGAAGACCCGCGACATCATCTTGCACGGCGAGCCGGGCGACGGCTTCGAGGGCGCCGTGGCCATCCTCGAGCGGCGCTACAAGGAGACGCTGTCCCCGGAGATCCGGCAAGAGCTGGAGCACTACATGGCCCTGCGCGACTGCCCCACGTGCAAGGGCTCGCGCCTCCGGCCGGAGACGCTGGCCGTCAAGATCGCGGGGCGGTCCATCGCGGACGTCGTGCGCTTCCCCATCAAGGCCGCGCGGCAGTTCTTCGACACCCTGACCCTCTCGGAGCGGGACGCGCAGATCGCCCGTCGCGTGCTCAAGGAGATCCGGGAGCGCCTGGGCTTTCTCGCCCACGTCGGTCTCGAGTACCTCACCCTCGACCGTCCGGCCGCGACGTTGTCGGGGGGCGAGGGGCAGCGGATCCGGCTCGCCACCCAGATCGGCTCGAGCCTGGTGGGGGTCCTGTACATCCTCGACGAGCCCAGCATCGGGCTTCACCAGCGCGACAACACGCGACTGCTCGACACCCTCAAGCGACTGCGCGACCTCGGCAACACGGTGCTCGTGGTCGAGCACGACGAGGAGACGATCCGCGCGGCGGACTTCGTGGTCGACCTGGGTCCGGGGGCGGGGGAGCTGGGCGGGCACGTCGTGGCCGTGGGCACGCCGGGCGAGATCGCCGCGCATCCCGCCTCCCTCACGGGCAAGTTCCTCTCGGGCGTCGAGAAGATCGCCGTGCCGGCGGCGCGGCGGTCCCCCAACGGCAAGCACGTGATCATCCACAACCCGCGCGAGCACAACCTCAAGGGCATGGCCGTCAAGATCCCGCTGGGGACCTTCACGGCGGTGACGGGCGTCTCGGGATCGGGCAAGTCCACCCTGGTCAACGACATCCTGTACCGGGCCCTCGCCCAGATGCTTCACCGCGCCCAGGAGCGCCCCGGCGAGCACGACCGCATCGAGGGCGCCCAGCACCTCGACAAGGTCATCGACATCGACCAGTCCCCGATCGGGCGCACCCCGCGCTCCAACCCCGCCACGTATACCGGGGTCTTCACCCTGATCCGGACGCTCATGGCCCGGACGTCCGACGCGCGGATGCGCGGGTATCAGCCCGGCCGCTTCTCGTTCAACGTCAAGGGTGGACGCTGCGAGGCCTGTCAAGGCGACGGGCTCGTCAAGATCGAGATGCACTTCCTGCCGGACGTCTACGTCACCTGCGAGGTCTGCAAGGCGAAGCGTTACAACCGCGAGACGCTCGAGGTGCGCTACAAGGGTAAGAACATCGCGGAGATTCTCGCGATGACGGTGGCGGAGGCGCTCTTGTTTTTTGAGCCCGTGCCCGCCATCAAGCAGAAGCTCCGCACGCTCCACGACGTGGGGCTCGACTATATTCGCCTCGGCCAGTCCGCGACCACCCTGTCGGGGGGCGAGGCCCAGCGGGTCAAGCTCGCCACCGAGCTGAGTCGCCGCGCCACGGGCCGGACGCTCTACATCCTGGACGAGCCCACGACGGGGCTGCACTTCGCCGACATCCGACGGCTCCTGGAGGTCCTCAACCAGCTCGTGGAGCAGGGCAATACCGTGGTCATCATCGAGCACAACGTCGACGTGATCAAGACGGCCGACTGGATCATCGACCTCGGGCCCGAGGGGGGAAACGACGGTGGCCGGGTGGTCGCCGTCGGCACGCCCGAGGACGTTCGCGGCCAGGCCGGCAAGTCCTTCACCGGCCAGATCCTCCAGAAGGCCCTGCGTGGCACTTCGAGCTGATTTTCGAGCTGAGACGCTGCCGACGAGCCGCAGGCGAGGAGAGCGGCGAGGCGAGGACTGAGTGAAAAATGGCTGAGATGACTCGGCGCACGCGCATCATCTGCACCATCGGGCCGGCGAGCCGGAACCCCGCCATCCTGCGCAAGCTCGTGGAGGCGGGCATGGACGTGGCGCGCTTGAATTTCTCCCACGGCACCCACGAGGAGCATGCCGCCGTCATCCGCGCCATTCGTGAGGGCGAGACCGACTGGGGCCGGCCGGTGACCATCGTCCAGGATCTCCAGGGGCCCAAGGTCAGGCTCGGAAATTTCATCGGCGGGCGCGCCATGCTCATGACGGGGGAGCTCTTTACCCTTACCGCCAAGCCGGTGCTGGGCACCTCCGAGCGCGCCTCGCTCGACCATCCGGATCTGATCGCCGCCCTCAAGCCCGGCGATCAGCTGTGGATGGACGATGGCACCATCCAGCTGGCCGTGGAGCGGGCGGACGTCGATTCCGCCGTGTGCCGCGTCATCGCGGGCGGTGTCGTCTCCGACCACAAGGGCGTGGCCCTCCCCGGGATCCCGCTGCCCGTGTCGTGTCTCACCGACAAGGACCGCGAGGATCTCCGCTTCGGGGTCGCCCATGGCGTCGACTACGTCGCGGTGTCGTTCGTGCGCTCGGCCGCCGACATTCAAGAGGTCCGCAAATTCCTCCTCGATCGCGGGGCGAGCGTCCCCATCATCGCCAAGCTCGAGCGAGCCGAGGTGGTCTCCAACCTCCCCGGTATCCTGGCCCTCGTGGACGCCGTCATGGTCGCCCGCGGTGACCTCGGCGTCGAGGTGCCGCTGGAGGAGGTGCCGATCATCCAGCGCGACGTCATCCGGCAGGCGCGGCTGGCCAAGGTGCCCGTCATCGTGGCGACCCAGATGCTCGAGTCCATGGTCACGTACCTGCGGCCCACCCGCGCCGAGGTATCGGATGTGGCCACGGCCATCTTCGAGGGCGCGGACGCCATCATGCTCTCCGCCGAGACCGCCTCCGGTCAGCATCCCGTGGAGGCCGTGGAGGTCATGTCGCGCGTGGCTACGCGCATCGAGCGCGAGCTGCCGCGGACCTCGCTGCCCGCCCCCCGCCCCGAGGCCTACGGTTTCTCGGAGGCCGTGGCGGAGGCCGCCTGCCGCGCCGCCGAGGTGCTCAGGGCCAAGGCCATCGTCGCCTTCACCCAGTCGGGCTTCAGCGCGCGCCTCATCTCCTCGGAGCGACCCCACGTCCCGGTGGTCGCCCTCACCCCATTCACCGAGATCCAGCGGCGGCTGGGGCTCTACTGGGGGGTGCGCGCCCGCCTCGTCCGCAAGGTGGACACCACGGACGAGATGCTGCAGGAGGTCGAGAGCACTCTGCTCGAGGACGGCACCGTGCGCAACGGTGACGTGCTCGTCATCATCTCGGGCGGCCCCATGTGGGTGACGGGGACGACGAATTTGCTGAAGCTGCATCGAGTGGGCGAGCGCCCGTAACGAGAGGAGAACAGGTATGGGCTATGAGACGATCCGCTACGAGGTCACGGAGGCGATCGCCACCATCACGCTCAACCGCCCCGATGCCTACAATGCCCTCAACCTCGCGCTCGGCCGCGAGCTCTTCCACGCCACCCTCGAGGCCGACGAGGACCGGGCCGTCCGCTGCATCGTGATCACCGGCGCGGGCAAGGCCTTCTGCGCGGGCGGTGACGTCAAGGACTTCAACGACAACCCGGATCGCATCGGCGTCCTCATCAAGGAGCTCACGACCTACCTCCACGGCTCGGTCTCGCGCCTTGCCCGCACGGCCAAACCCGTGATCATGGCCGTGAACGGAATCGCCGCGGGCGGAGGCATGAGCCTGGCCCTCGCCGGTGACCTCGTGGTCGCGGCCGAGTCGGCGAGGTTCACCATGGCGTACTCCAAGATCGCCGCCTCCCCCGACGGCTCGTCGTCCTACTTTCTTCCCCGGCTCATCGGTCTCCGGCGCTCGCTCGAGCTCCACTACACCAACCGGGTGCTCTCGGCGCGGGAGGCCATGGAATGGGGACTCGTGAATCGCGTGCATCCGGACGCGGAGTTCTCCGGGGCGGTGGGCACGCTCGCGCGCGAGCTCGCCCAGGGGCCGACGCTCGCCTTCGGCCGCGCCAAGCTTCTTTTCCACCAGTCCACCCAGGAGAGCCTGGAGACGCAGATGGAGCTCGAGGCCCAGGCCATCGCCCAGAGCGGCCACACGGAGGATTTCCGTAACGGCGTGGCGGCGTTCGCGAAGAAGCAGTCCGTCGCCTTCCACGGCCGCTAGGAGCGTGCTCGCCCGCTCTCTCCTGGCCTCGCTTCTCGTCCTGGCTCTTGCCGCGCCCGCGCTGGCCTGGCGGTTCTCCTACGGGTCGGCCTCCGCCAACCGTGTCGCGGCGGGGCAGGGAACCTTTCCCCGCGTGGTCGTCATCTCGACGCCGGCGGAGGCGCCGTTCCGCTGGGTAGTCTCGATGCCGCCGAAGAGGCTCGCGGCCGTCGACGCCAACGGCACCCTCTGGATCTTCGAGATCGCCCAGACGAGTCTCGCCGTCATCGGCCGCTACGGGGACGCGGCCAGCCCCGACGGCCCGCCCGTGGCGGTGTCGCTGGGCGACGGCCGCCCGGGGATCGTGTGCGTCTCGCGCGAGGGGCTGCTCCTCGTGTGGCAGGACGGCGCCCTGCGGGCCTTCGACGTGGGCGCTCCGCTGTCCCGGCTGACCTTCCCGGTGCCGGTGGTGCTGGACGGCAAGGGCTGGGACGATCTCGTTGCCGTGGCGGCCGATGGAGCGGTTGTCCTGATCGGCGGGCTGCTGTCGGCGCCTCGAGTGGTCGCGCGCGCGGAGATCCGGGCCCTGCCCGACGCGCGGATCACTCTCGGTGGCCTGGACGGCTCGGGCGAGCTTCACGCTCTCGTGTTGACCGACCCCACGGACCGCTACCCTCACGGCGCCCTCGGCGACAAGCTCGAGGCGACGTCCGTGACCGTCATCGCCGTGGGCTCGAACGCGCTCTCGGTCCGCGGGCGCTACGTGGTCCCGGAACCTGCCGTGCTGGAAGACCTGATCCCCATGGTCGTGCCGATCGGCGAGGGCCGCCGGCCGGGCGTGGTCGCGGTCAAGAGCGCACCGCGCCAGGGCTCCTCGATCCTCGTGCTTGGCTGGCGCGATGCCAGCCTGGAATTCCTGGCGGAAGGTCCCGCCTTCGGGCAGAAGAATCGTTGGGTGCACGTGATCGGCGCCGCGGACCTCTCGGGTGACGGCATCCCCGAGCTCATCGCGGTGAACACCCCGCATCTGACCGGCGTCCTCGTAGCCTACAATCGGCGCGCTGCCGCCCTCATCCCCTCCGCCAAGGCCCTCGGGTACTCGTCGCACGCGGTCGGCTCTCGCAACCAGGACCAGGCGGCCATCGCCAACATGAGCGGCAGCGGGCGGCTCCAGATCATCCTGCCCCGTCAGAGCCGCGAGGTCCTCGCGGCCCTCGAGCTCTCCGGAACTCGGTGGGAAGAGCGATGGGCGCTCCAGCTCGGCGGGCCCATCCAGTCCAACCTCGTCGTGGCGGACCTCGACGGTGACGGTCTCCTCGACCTCGCGGTTGCCGACCGCCGCGCGCTTCACGTCTTTCTCTCCAGCAGGCCGGAGAGCGGCCGATGACGCCTCCGCTGCCCGCCCTCGAGCTGGGCGCGCGACTCGATCGCATCCTCGCGAACGCCGAGCGCCTGGTAGCATCCCTCCCCTCGCGCGCGCTCGACTACAAGCCGCCGGAGCGTGACCGCACCGTCCGCGACCTCGCCTTCCACCTCTTCAGGGTGGGCCTCGCCTATGTGGACGGAATGGACATGGGCGCATTGCCGGAGGCGTGGCTGCGCGAGCCCGCGCCACCGGATCTCGTCGACGGTCCGGCCATCGCTCGCTACGGGGCCCTCGTGCGTGGGCGAGTCTCGGGGTGGTTCGAGGGCGCCGCGCCGCGCGAGTACGCGCGCGTGATCGGGGGCTACTACGGGCCGCGGACTGGTCAGGCGCTCCTCGAGTGGACCACGTGGCATGCGGCCCACCACCTGCGCCAGCTTCACGCCATGACCGTCGATCTCGGACTCACGCCGCCCGCGCCATTGCCCGCATCCGACTTCGAGGGGCTGCCCATGCCCGCCACCCTCTGGTAGTCAGGGAGACCATCAT
>WNFX01000311.1_pt1 | contig 45602 bp, 36 predicted proteins | sample 5400111 | NCBI WGS metagenome assembly WNFX01 (sample SAMN13153363, study PRJNA577476) | soil metagenome | isolation source: 40 cm soil or saprolite under grassland replicate 1 | place: USA:California | collected 2016-06-15
TACAGGATGCTTTTGCCAGCGGACAGTTTACGGTGCGGATCGCGGTGGGCATCGACCCATCCCAAAGTGAGCAACTTCGTAAACAGGAACTACCAGACGTATTTCTGGAACCGCGAACCTGGCGTATCTATCCTGGCGGAAGCTTAGCGGCGCAAATCTTGGGCTTTGTAACACAGAGTGACACCGCTAATCATGGCAACTATGGGATTGAAGGGCAATATGATGCGTTGTTAGAGGGAAAACCTGGAAGCTACACAGCAGAAAAGGATTTGCAAGGCAACCCGTTGGACGTGGGAGTTACTAACGAGCAGCCACCCGTGAGCGGAGCTAACCTGACACTGACTATCAACAGCACGGTTGAATACATGGTACAGGCGGCCCTGGCAGATACGGTAACGAGGTTACAGGCCGATAGCGGTACGGTGCTAGTGATTAATGCACACACAGGCGCGGTTGTTGCAATAGCCGGAGAACCAACATTCGACCCTAATCAGTACGGCCAATATGCTACACAGAAAGGATGCCTGGGAAGTGAAGAAGTATACTTTAACCCGGCCCTCTACTGTGCGTACGAGCCGGGTTCGACGATGAAGATAGTTACCATGGCAGCAGCGCTCGATCAAGGACTTATTACCCCTAATACGACTCTCAATGATCCTGGCTGTATGACATTTACTGACGCACCTATGGTATGCAACTGGCAGTTTAAAGCGTACGGTACCGAGTCCATGACACAGGTACTGATAAACTCAGCCAACGTGGGAGCAGCACACGTAGCACACGATATCCTTGGGGCCGATCGATACTATCCTTACCTGACACGTTTCGGTTTCGGTCAGCCTACCGGCATAGATGGTCCCGAGGCGGCGGGGTTCTATCTTTCACCGAACGACCAGAACTGGACCGAGAGCGATCTGACACGCCAGGCTTTCGGGCAGAGCATTCGGGCGACACCAATACAAGTTGCGATGGCCTACGAAACCATTGCCAACGGCGGTGTAATGATGCATCCCTACCTGGTGGAAGAGATGACCAATAATGGACACGTTATGAAAACTCAGCCGATGGTAGAGCGCCGTGTGATCAGCCCACATGCAGCACAGTTATTGACGGAGATGCTGACCCAGGCTGCGCTGCTTGGTTCAGCAAAGTTGGCACTGGTGCCTGGATACAGTGTAGCAGCCAAGACCGGAACGGCGACAACGCAGGGGCTTTCCGCCGATCAAACCGAAGCTTCGATAGCGGGTTTTATTCCTGCATCGAATCCGCAGTTTGTGATCCTGGTGAAATTAGATCGACCAAAGAACGCCATTTATGGCAGCACTGCGGCGGCTCCACTCTGGAAAACAATCGCGCAACAATTAATGTGGTATTACGCGGTTCCGCCTGACCAACAATAATAGGTATGAAATAACGGGAAAGAAGCCTGAAAGCTTCTAATCAATCCCTATCAAATGGTTTGCATTAGTAAGTATACTAGAAAATTTGTTCGATGTCAAGTATGGAGGGGAAGCAGATTTATCGCATCCCAGGGGTGAGGGGACGATCCAGTACGGCGTAACTAATCTATCAAAGAACGTGAGAACTTATGACACGTGATACACGCAGACAACCAAATAAGGGGGGACAGCAGAGGGCGCGAGGACGCGATAAATCAGGTTCCTATATACGCTCTCCAGCTCTGGAATCTGTGGAGCAACTGCGGGGCGAAGGCTCACAATCGATCGTCTCCAGGAAGGGAATAGGTACGGTGTCGCGGAGGCGCAATCAATCGATGTCCTATGTGCGCTATGCTGTCGATGAAACGCTGATGAATCCTGGGATTGGGATGCCACGCAAGCGCCTACCCCGTCTGGGGGCGAAGCACGTTGCGCCTGACCTGGCAAAAGCCAATAACGATAGCGAGAAGCAGCATACAGGCCTTACGGCGGACTGGCGTGCGCAGCCGTTGCAAACTGTACCAGCTGATTACTCACAAGATGAGCGGCAGGCAAGAGCGTCTCAGGGGGCGAAAAAGCGAGCAGCATCAGTACAGGCCATCACTGAGGAAGAGCAGGAGAAACTTGCCGAGCTGGAAATGCGCCTGCCGCGCGTTGCGGGTAAAATCGATGCATGGCTATTGATTATCGTACTGGCCCTGCTTTGCATCGGCATCGTCATGGTCTACAGTGCAAGTTCTTTCGAGGCAGCACGTTCCCAGGGTGATGCTTCATACTACTTTCAGCGCGAACTGATGTGGATGGCTCTTGGCCTGGTGGCGATGCTGGTGACGTTGCGCGTGGACTATCGCCATTGGAGGCATTTCTCCCTGGTTGGGATGCTGATTATCCTGCCCTTACTGGTGATTGTGCTGAAGTTTGGCTTGAATGTGTATGGAGCTTCACGCTGGCTAACCTTCGGCTCATTCTTCTCGTTTCAGCCGAGCGAATTGACCAAGCTTGTGTTGGCACTCTATATTGCCGATTGGCTGGCTCGAAAAGGAAACCAAGTGGGCACGTTCCTGTATGGCCTGGCTCCATTCATCATTCTGGTTGGGATCGTCCTGGGCCTGGTGTTACTGGAGAACGATCTAGGAACGGCTATCATAATCGCTGGTTTTGCTACAGCCATGTTCTTTACGGCCGGAGCCAATATCGTGCAGTTTTTGCTGGCGATGGCCTGCAGTGGATTGATTTTTATGCAAGAGGCGCTCACAAGTTATCGTTACTATCGCATAGCGGGTTTTCTTAATCCGTTTAAGGAAGTATCAGGGATCAACCTGCAACTATACCAGGCATTACTGGCACTAGGATCAGGAGGATGGTTCGGCTTAGGGTTGGGTGCTAGCCGTCAGAAGACAGGCTATCTACCTTTCCCCTACACCGACTCGATATTCGCTATCATTGGAGAAGAGCTGGGCTTGGTTGGTAGTGCCACAATTGTGATACTCTTTTTGTTTTTAGCTTTCCGAGGATTCCGGCTCGCCAGGCGTACTCCTGATTTATACGGAGCACTGCTGGCAACTGGGATTACAACCTGGCTGGTCCTTCAGGCCATGATCAATATTGGAGCAAATACGGGCACAATCCCCTACACGGGAGTGCCATTACCCTTTATTAGCTTTGGCGGATCATCGCTTGTCGTTTCACTGGCTGCTGTAGGAGTGCTGTTGAATATCTCGCGCTACATTCAGGAGCCGGAGACGCCAGCGATCTCTCGAAAGGCGTTGGCGCCGCGGAAAAAGCGTGTAGGTACGAGATCTATCACAACCAGTCAATAAAACATAGATTTAGGAACGTTGACGAGTAGTATGAAACAGGTGGAAACAGTGCTACGCGCTCATCCACCTGAAAGGAACGTATGCGAGTGCTTGTATCAGGCGGAGGTAGCGGGGGCCATATTTATCCGGCTCTGGCAGTAGCAACGCAGTTACGCGAGAGGTATCGGGCCGAGATTTTGTTTCTCGGAAGTGATGATGGGTTGGAAACTGAGATAGTGCCCGCAGCGGGTTTCCGCTTAGCAACTGTTAAAGCTGGTAAGCTGCGGAGATACGTCTCACGGCAAACAATTACAGGCGTTATGCGAGTACCTTTGGGCATGATACAGGCAATCAACATTGTAGGTAAGTTTCGTCCGGGTGTAGCTTTTACGAGCGGAGGGTACGTAGCAGTTCCGGCAGGGTTAGCGGCGCGTTTCAACAGGGTACCTCTATTGATGCACCAACAAGACGTGCCGCCGAACCTGTCAAACAGACTTGTAGCGCCGCTGGCCATGCGCATCTCGGTGACATTCGCCGACTCGCTGGCCTACTTTCCGGCACGAAAGACCTTGCAACTGGGCAATCCGGTTCGGCAAGCTATGCTGGACGTACGACAGACTACGCCGCAGCAAGCGCGCGGGAAACTTGGGTTTGAGGTGCAGGAGCCATTGTTACTCGTCACAGGCGGCAGCCAGGGCGCAAGGCATTTGAATCAAACAGTAGGTGAAGCGCTGCCGGATCTCTTAGCACACAGCCAGGTGCTGCAGATCAGCGGTAAGGAGTTGTATAACGAAACTCGTGCGTTGTCTGATAGTAGGCTGGCCGGCCAGGATGAGGCGTTAAGGAGGCGCTATCGGCTGGTAGCATACCTGAACGAGGAAATGCCCCTGGCATTGCAGGCAGCGGACCTGGTGCTCTGCCGTTCAGGGGCATCCACCTTGAGTGAGCTAGCAGTTCTGGGTAAGCCCAGTATTCTGGTACCGTTGCCACCAGCCATTGGTGGTTCGCCACAAGAGGCAAATGCTGAGATGTTTGGCCGTAAGAAAGCGGCAGAGGTGATAAAGGATTATGACCTGAAGCCGCAGTTACTCGTAGAGCATGTAAAAACCATATTCGCATCTTCTACACAGTTAGAAGCAATGTCTAATGCGGCAAGATCATTTGCGAAGCCAGATGCGACGCAGAAGATCGTAGCGGAAATAGTAAAAATAGCTCGATGAACGAACCAGGGTATGAACAAATTGAACCGATCCAAACGCCGTTGAGTGGCAACTCTTGGTATCAAGGATCGGTAGAAGTACTAAAAAATGCGCGGTTGCACTTCATGGGCATCGGTGGTCAGGGCATCTCGGCGGTGGCGCAGATGGCGCTACAGGGGGGTGCCAGGATTACCGGCTGTGATCAATCCGTGTCGGCTACAACAAGCATGTTGATGCAAAGAGGCATACCAATACAGATAGGGCACAGCCCTGAGCACCTGGTACATGCTGACGCTTTGATCTATGTACCAGCAGTAGTGGCTTTCAATCCAGATAACCCTGAGCTAGTCGCGGCAAAGGCCAGCGGAATACCGGTCATGACGTGGCAAGAAATGCTGGGTAAATGGATGCAGGGAAAGTGCGTGCTCTCGGTCAGTGGCGTTCATGGTAAAGGTACGACTACAGCAATGTTGGCGCTTATGCTCGTGGATGCTGGGATGGATCCGACTTGCGAAATAGGCGCAATCGTCCCAAGGTTTGGCACCAATTATCGTATAGGCCAAAGCCAGTTCTTTGTGAATGAGGCTGATGAGTTTAATAACAATTTCTGGCACTATCATCCCCGCCTGGCGATAGTGACATCGATAGAATTTGAGCATCCAGAGTTTTTCGCCAACTACGCGGCCTACCTGGCAGCTTTTGAACATTTTGTGCGCGGTATGGATATGCACGGAGATTGGCCTTTCCCGCCAACGCTTGTGCTGAACGCTGACAGTCCAGGATGCCTGGAATTGCGAGAGCGGTTGAGTGATTGGACGGGACACATCATTACATATGCAGTCGCAGGCTCACCGGACAACGACAACTATGTAACAAACACTGGAAAGATGCCGTCGAAAGCAGGAGTACCTGCGGACTTCATAGCTGATGATGTAAAGCTTGAAAGCGAGACCAGCTTCCGGGTCAGGTCACAGGAACCTGAAAGGAAGGCGTTTCCAACAGATAGGGTAATTCATCTGCAGCTACCAGGTATACACAGTATCCAGAATGCACTGGCGGCCGTGACAGCCGCACACGCAATCGGAGTGGATGTTGATGTGATCGTCAATACACTGGAGAATTTCAGTGGCATTGGGAGGCGCTTCGAGATTCGTCATCAGGGGCCGCTAGAGATCAATGGGGTGATGCAAGATGTCATTTTGATCGATGACTACGCGCACCACCCTACAGCGATTAAGACTACCCTGCAGGGAGCTCGCAGCCGGTTCCCTGGACGGCGACTTATCGCGGTCTACCAACCGCACATGTATAGTCGCACAGAGACCTTTTTCGAGCAGTTTTTGACGGCTTTTGATAGCGCGGAGGTGGTGATTATCGCCGACATCTTTCCTGGGCGCGAACATGATACGGGTCTGGTACATGCGCGTAAGCTCGTAAAAGCCTTGGCTGAACGCCCGCCTTTCTCTATGTCTATTAAGCACGTAATGTACGGCGGCAATCTGCAAAATACAACAAAACTGCTCCGTAACACACTGCGTTCTGGCGACCTGGTAATCATAATGGGAGCAGGTGACGTTTATATCGTGACTAAGCTTTTATTACATGAAATGTAGGGCAATCCTTGTGGTTACCCAATACGATACAGAGGAACCATTATGACGTTCGATGCTGAAACAATGTACTCAGAGCTACGGCCACATTTTCAGGAGCGTGCGCGCCGCAATGAGCCTATGGCACGTCATTGTACCTTTGGCGTGGGGGGACCTGCGGATGTATGGGTTTCACTCGAAACGTCAAGAGAGCTGAATGACCTGGTGATCTTGTGCGCCGAACGACAGTGGCCCCTGCTGTTTGTGGGTAATGGCACAAACATACTCTATGCTGACGCAGGTGTGCGAGGCATTGTTGCTCGTATGGCTCTCAATAACTACACCATTGAAGATTATAGAGATGGTACAGCGCTCCTGCTGGCAGAAGCCGGCGTGATTTGGCCACGCCTCTTGAACGAACTTTCAGTTCTTGGTTGGGGAGGATTGGAGTTCGGACCTGGTATACCTGGAACATTGGGCGGGGGTGTTATCTCTAACGCTGGTGCACACAACAGCGATCTGAGCCAGGTACTTGAGTGGATCGAGGTACTGGATGCACGCGGCGCTTCAGAATCCAGTGATGGAGTTACCATCCCGATGTTACGCCGCTACCTGCACGACGAAATAGATTTGAGTTATCGACATAGCCGTTTTCGTGAGAAGCGTCGTATCAATTTTAATGCGCAGGGCTATCCCATCGTCCCGCCTCGTGGACTGATTGAGCCCGCTGAAATCATCATACAGTTGGGAATACGTCTTCATCATGAAGATCCCGAGAAGTTACGCACAATCATTGAAGAGTATAAACAACACCGTAAGAGGACACAGCCACCTCAGAAGAGTGCAGGCTCGGTCTTCAAAAATCCACCGGGCGATTATGCTGGACGACTGATTGATCAGGCAGGCATGAAAGGTACAACCCACGGCAAAGCACAAATCTCTAAGCGCCATGCCAACTTCATCGTCAACTCAGGAGGAGCCAGTGCAGCCGATGTGGTAGCGCTGATTGTAGCAGCCCGCAAGAGTGTACATGAGCGGTTTGGAGTGGACCTGGAGTTAGAGGTCGAGTTGCGAGGCGAATGGGGGGAGCCCTGATGATCTCAGGCGGGTGGAAACGACGCTGCGAGTGCTGCGCACTCATCTACCTGAAAGGAGTGTAATGGAAAACAAAAAGCTAAAAGAGCAAATTGCTTTCGATTATAGAGGACGACTATTACCTCGTCCCGCCAGTGAATACGAGATAGCTGGTAGCAGAGACACGAGAGCGACAAGAGCGACGGGCAGGTCGAAGAGTGATGCGCAATCTTCGATTCAGGCCAATTTGAACGCCCGCAGGCGCGTTGTTTCTATGCCTCAGGAGATTATACAGCCAATGCCCTGGGCTGAACGCGTGGCCCATAAGCGCCGCGCACAGGCGGCGCCGCATACCAGGAACAGGTTTGTGAGGCGCACACTTGCCCATACAGGGATGCCGGCTCCCGAAGGGCAAATTCGACTCATCCAGCCCTTACCGAGGCAGACTATCGTTTCGCAAGTGCCCGTGCGTAGTGGCCGGCGGAATGCCAGGATTGGGAGGTTTTGGCGACGATTTCTGACCCTGTTCGCTCTGCTGGTGATTGGCGTTCTGGGGGGAAGTTTCGCTCTCACCAGTTCAAATTTTCGTGTGCAGCAGGTCGAAATCGTGGGAACGCAAAACCGCGCATTAGCGGACAGTATCCAAAATATGGGTATTCAGGGGCAGAACATCTTCCTGCTGGATGTAGGAGCACTGACGACCCGTATTGGAGCGTTACCTATGGTCGCCTCTGTCGATCTGGGAAGGCAGTTGCCTAACCAGGTAATCATTAGCGTAGTGGAGCGAACACCCGTATTGCTTTGGCAGACGCAGCAGGGAACTTTCAGTGTGGATAACAATGGAGTGGTCATAGCACCAGCCAGTGATACCATTGGCACAGATCACTTGATGACAGTCGTAGATGCGCGCGAAGGAGCAGCACAGCAAGTACATCCTGGAGCTTTGTTGGACAAAGCGGATATCGCATTCGCAATGCAGGTGTTCGCGCGTTTGCCACAATTATCCGGGATTTCCTCCTTTACACTGCGCTACGATGTTGTACCCAAACAAGGGGGGCATAGTTCATTTATCGTTGTGAGTTCAGATGGCTGGTTAGCCTACCTGGGCGGTGCGGATGATAATAATCCACTGGATAATCGACTGATCGAACTCCAACAGATTCTTAGCCTGGCGCAGCAAAAGCAGCTGAACCTGGCATCCATTGACCTTCGTTTCGGTTTGCGCCCTGTGTATACGTTGAAACCTTGAATACAAGGTCGTAATGATTTAAAGCCGATGCAAACGCCCTAACGAACCTTGAAAGTTATCTTGCCACTAGAGCTCCGCTACTAGCCTGCAGCTCAGGCAAGATGCAAAGAAGTGGCTACGCTGGCGCGTTATGCATAGTAACAAGTACCGTAGTGATGTAGTTCGTAGTGCGCGGGCATCACAAGAGGTGTCCTTACAACCGCCAAAGGGAGCGTGTATCGTGCAAGAGCGGGTGATTGTCGGTATCGACGTGGGAACAACAAAGATTTGCGTTCTAGTCGGCGAATTGGATCGCGACGGGAAGCTGAATATTGTTGGCGTTGGCACCTGCCTTTCACAGGGTTTGCGCCGTGGGGTTGTGGTGAACATTGAGGAAACAGTCACTTCCATTGCAGCGGCGCTGGATCGTGCAGAACGCCTTTCAGGAAAGAATATTACTACCGCTTACGTGGGGATCGCTGGAAGTCACATCGATTCCGAAAATAGTAAGGGATTTGTGGCCATCTCACCCAGCCATCGAGATATTGTGCAGAACGACATTAGCCGTGCTATTGAGGTTGCGCGTGCCATCGCGATTCCCGCGAACCGGGAAGTAATTCACGTTATACCGCGCGGTTATGTTGTAGATGGACAAGAGGGTATCAAGAACCCGATTGGTATGTCCGGTTTCCGCCTGGAAGTAGAGACGCACATCATTACAGGTGCAGTGTCATCAATCCATAACTTGATCAAGTGTGTACACAAGGCACGAGTGGAGATCGAAGACCTCGTCTTAGAGCCATTGGCATCAAGCGAAGCCGTGCTGGCTGACGGGGAAACCGATCTCGGTGTTGCACTGGTTGACATCGGTGGAGGCACTACAGACGTGGCTGTCTTTACCGATGGGGCGATCTGGCACACTGTAGTATTGCCTATCGGGGGAAACCTGATAACTAGCGACATCGCCATTGGCTTACGCCTGCCCTTTGGTATAGCAGAGGAACTCAAGGTGACCTATGGTCATTGTAATCCCTCAACTATAGCTGATGACGATATGATCGACTTGTCGCATTACATGCCAGATTGTAATGATCTTGTGCCTCGCAAACTACTGGCTGAAATCATTCAGGCACGTGTAGAAGAGCTGTTTGAGATGGTACACGAAGAGATCAAGAAATCGGGCTACGACGGGCTATTGCCTGCCGGGTTGGTGGTGACAGGAGGTAGTGCTGAGTTGCCGGGAATCCTTGACGCCGCAGGGCAGATTCTTGATCTACCGGCGCGCCTTGGTTCTCCACTTGGTTTGCATGGACTTGCTGATTCGATCAGTCATCCAGCCTATGCTACCTCGGTGGGTCTCTTGCTGTGGGGTTTGCGGCACACTTCATTTCTCACCGATGAAGAGGAGCAGATGGAGAGGGGATCAGGGAATATGGTATCTCGTTTAGTACGCTGGTTACGTGCGTTTATTCCATAAGTGTTGATTGTAGGGGGCGATAGCTCGCCTCCGCCAGGATTGCCATCGCCTGTTTGATTGTCGGACACAAGCAAGTGCGACCGCACAACAAACGCGAAAGGGGGCCAAAATGCTACCAAGGGGAAATCATCAAGTAGAGGGCTTTGCCCAAATCCGTGTTATCGGCGTAGGAGGTGGAGGCAGCAATGCAGTCAATCGCATGATCCAGGCCAACATGATGGGCATCGAGTTCATTGCCGTCAATACCGACGCCCAGGCCTTGCTGTCGACCGATACGCCACACCGTATCCGCATAGGTGACAAGCTCACACGTGGCCTCGGTGCTGGTGGCAACCCGAGTGTTGGGGCAAAGGCTGCAGAGGAGAATTCCGAAGACTTGTACGAAGTACTCAAAGGCTCAGACATGGTCTTCATCACAGCGGGCATGGGGGGTGGGACTGGCACAGGCGCAAGCCCTATCGTGGCACAGATTGCACGCGAGTTAGGAGCATTGACCGTCGGTGTGGTCACGAAACCTTTCGCCTTCGAGGGGAACAAACGCCGTATAGCAGCAGAAGAAGGTATCGCCAATCTCAAGCAACACGTCGATACGCTCATCACCGTACCAAATGACCGGCTCTTGCAGGTGGCTGACAAGAAAATGCCATTGAAAGAGGCTTTCCGTTTGGCGGATGATGTATTGCGCCAGGGTATCCAGGGTATCAGTGACTTGATTACTGTACCAGGACTTATCAACCTGGACTTCGCCGACGTAAAGACCATCATGGCGGTTGCTGGCTCTGCATTGATGGCAATCGGCGAGGCAAGCGGTGAATCTCGTGCTATTGATGCGGCGCACATGGCGATTGCCAGCCCTTTGTTGGACATTGACATCAACGGCGCACGTGGTGTACTATTCAATATCACTGGTGGCCTTGACCTGACGCTGTACGAGGTGAATGAAGCGGCCGATATCATCAGCAAGGCAGCACATCCAGAGGCGAATATCATCTTTGGTGCGGTGCAGGATCCCGTGTTTGACGGGAAGGTCAAGATCACGGTGATTGCGACAGGTTTTGATGGGCGAGCGCACGTGTCAACTCCACCACATGGTCGCGTAGAATACAACCGGAGCATGTTCTACCAGGTTGCACCTTCGTCCAGCAACAACAACCCTCCAATGCGCCAGCCACAGCAAGGTGTACCCCAAGGGTATAGCTCGCTGCCAGTATCACCAGCAGCGTCTATGAATATCGCAAAGCACCCCACAGGACCACTACAGTCGGAGGGGAGGTCTAGGCCGCCAACGCCTGTAATGCAGAACCAACTGCGGCAACCTGCAAGTGTCGGACGCGCTGATGTACGTGAAGAAGCTTTCGACCTGGATGACGATTCCGGAGATGTGCTTGAGCCATTGATGGAGCGCCCACGACTTCCCGTGCCGGAGCCAGAGGCTCAGCCATCCCAGTGGATGGCGTCCGATTCGCGTCCGCAGCGCCCAATTCGGCGCATGGATCCGAAGGCGCTCGATCTGCCAAGAGGCAATCGCAATGCTCCTCCTGGCGATGTAATCGATATCCCGGCATTTCTGCGCAAGCGGTAATAAATAAAAGAAAGGGAGCAGCCCTGTGGCAAGCCACAGAGCTGCTCCCTTTCTGATCTCCTGTAACCCCTAAATTCGGCCTATTCTATTGGTAGTCCTTCCCAGGTTGCCTGGAATGTCTGTATTCAAGCCGATGTAATTGATCACCACGCGAGCGCCAGGGAGGCCAGAAATTTCCTTCTCCAACATGTATTTCATTGCAGGATTTGGAACCTCTCCGTACAAGCTAACGATATAGTTCTCAACCAGCACCGATAGATTCTTTGCCCCCTCCAGCTTGCCCTGAGCCTTCAAGTTTTCGATGAGGGCATTTACAGCATTCAGAAGCTCATCCTCGGCGACAAGGAAATTCATGACATCGATTACACCCGGCAATTTCCGCAGGGCATCCTCGACTTCCTTCTTCTGCTCTTCCAGTTCAACCTTACCATACAGCGAAAGTACGACTCCCTCGCGCTCAACAAAGACCTTGACGGGGTGAGCGCTCCAAGCGGTAGTGCTAACGGTGACAGTTTTATCGACGACGTCTTCGGCTTGCTGTAGGGCTTGCGCTGCAAGAGGGGTTGGTTTACCAGTAATCGCAGCCTCGGCAAATGTCGTTGCATACTCTCCAGGCTTGACCTCTTCCTCATGAGAAGCCATTGGGTCTTCCAATCCCCAGCCAATGATGCTAATGAATACAACAATGAGACCTATAATGGTAATCACGGGAGTAGTATTGATCGCCACGAAGCCAGCCAGGGCAATGAGAATTCCCACGGCCAAAATAACGGGCCAGAGACTTCCATTAGGCAGGTGAATGTGAGCTTCTTCCTCGCCTTCAGCCAGCTCTTGCTCCTGATCTGCCAGCACAGGCGTCGCCATTTCGTCCCTAGTGAAACTAGTATTTTGAAGAGAAGTATCCATGAGTTCTCACTTTCCTTCGAGTTTGTTTACGACCACCCTGGACACTGATGCTGTATGACTGTTGTCCTGATATAAGAATAACAGGTATGAGCTTCTCTTGCAAGTAGTTATGTCACCCCGCTTGGCATCAGAGATCCGATACCGCTATTGGCCGATGATAATTAGGGGAGCGATGATGCCCCTCAACTCTTCGTTCAGGTACTTTTCCGCGATTTGTTGAGCCTTACAAATATATGCCGTTAATCCGGCCTCGAGATTTTCTCTTCTTGATCGCCCTGATTTCTAAGCTCTAACAAGACGTTGTTCGTCGTCACCCTCAGTCTCCTATTCGCCTCCTCCAATTCAAGAACAGCCTGGACAAAGCGGTCATATTCTCGTTTGAACAGCAGAAACATGATCACAAGGGTCGCAATCCACCAGATCGCTTCGATCACCATCGTAAGCGCAAATGGGATGGTGCGACCAAGAGGAGAAAGGGAGAAAAACGATTGCACAATAATCCAGCCAACCAGGGCGATAAGCTGAACCGTCACAAATCGTGTGACTCTGTGTGCGCGTTGGCGCATGTTAGGCAGTGCCATCGATGAATACCCTCCTCTCGAACTAATTACCTCTCTTTACACGTATCACTGGGTTCTGTGTACATAGACATACCTCTAGTACACGACAGACAAGAACGACATGATTTTGGTAGGAGAGCGCTTCTTCAGTATATCATACTTTGCATCAGCGAACTTACGAGAGCTACTCCCACGACCCTATTTTCACATACCCCTTGAGCAAATCACGGGCGATGATGAAATGCTGGATCTCGTCGGTTCCCTCGTAGATACGCGTTACACGCAGGTCGCGATACCAGCGTTCGATCGGCATTTCACGAGTGTAGCCCATACCGCCGTGAATCTGCATCACACGATCAACGACACGATTGGCCATGTTCGAGCCGTACAGCTTCGCCATGCTTGCTTCATGGCGGTTATCGAGTCCCTGATCGACCTTCCAGGCGGCATGTAATGTCAGCCATTTCGTCGCTTGAATCTCTACGGCTGAATCAGCAAGCATCCATTGGATGGCCTGGCGATCAGAGATAGGTTGACCGAAGGTCACACGCTGCTTGGCATAGTCTACCGCCATTTGCAGCAAGCGCTCTGCAGTGCCAACGCAGGCCGAAGCAATGAACCACCGTCCCTGGCCGATCCACTGCATGCCGAGCGAGAATCCCTCGCCGACCTTCCCCAGTACGTGGTCTTCTGGCACACGTACATTCTCGAAAAAGAGTTCGGCTGGAGACCATCCTCCCATTGTAGGCACTCGTCGCGAGGTCCATCCCATTGAGCGATCCACCAGGAAGCAGGTTACGCCCCCGTTCTGAGGGGGCTTGCTGCGATCCGTAACCGCGAAGACCATGGCAAAATCGGCCTCGTTGCCACCCGTGATAAATACCTTCTGCCCATTGATAACCCAGTGGCTGCCCTCCTTGACGGCGCTCGTGCGAATGGCAGAGGGGTCGGAGCCCGCTCCTGGTTCGGTTAGCGCGAAGCAGGACTTGCGTTTCCCTTCTATGGTGGGAATCAAGTACTCGGCCTTTTGCCATTCATTGCCTTGATAGAGGATATTGTCGGCGTTTCCACCAAAGTTAAAGGGCACCAGTGTTCGTCCCAATTCTATATAGATAAGTGCGGTCATTACTGCGCCGAGGTTTGCGCCGCCATACTCCTCAGGGGTATTAATGCCCCAGAAGCCCATTTCTTTGGCCTTCATCTGGAGAGAATGGTAAAGTGATGGCTCGACGCCTGTCGGGTACTTCCCTTCGTTCTGTAACACTTCATTTTCCAGGGGCATCAATTCGCGATCAACAAAACGCCGTACAGTCTGCTGAATCATTTTCTGTTCGTCTGTGAGGGAGAAATCCAAGGCAAGCCTCCTTATGGTCCAGTGTATGAGACAAGACGGTTGTGTTTGGATATATTGTAGCATAAGGAGAGAACTTTGCTGCAAAAAGAAGCCGTAGGAAAAGACTCGCATTTCCTGGTATGCTTGCTGTCCTTCTTCAATAAAATCGTGTCTTTTCTGCATAGTGTTATTTCTGATTTCTCTGCCGCTTCATAAAGTTGTCCAACCGTTGCAATGCTATCTCAATGAATCCTCTTCTCACCATTAATGTTGCACTTGTGTGCATATGCTACACTAATAGCAAGACTGAGAGTGGAGCAGCGCCGTGGCTAGGTATCAAGTCATCTATCAACGCCATGCTGTGGAACGAATGGCGCAGAGGGGTGTGAGCGAGGAAGATGTCATGCAAGTGCTTCTCACAGGGGAGACCATACAGATCTATCCTGATGATACTCCTTTCCCAAGCGAACTGGTACTCGGCTGGCGAGATAGGCGACCGCTCCATATTGTGGTTGCAACCGATACAATGCGGCGAAGGAAGATTGTCGTGACTGTGTATGAACCACGCCCAGATCAATGGGAGGCCGATTTTAGGAGGAAAAAGGCATGAAATGCGTCATTTGCAAGCAGGGGGAGACCCAGCCAGGAACCACTACAATGACGCTTGAGCGGGAGAACACAACGGTGGTTTTTAAGAACGTACCTGCTGAGGTGTGCCAAATCTGTGGCGAAGCCTATCTGGATGCCGAAACAACAAGGCACTTGCTCCACATCGTGGAGGAAGCTGCACGCATAGGAGTACAAGTAGACGTTCGTTCCTATGCTGCGTGACGATGCCTACGAAAGAGAGGATAACAGTCCCCTAGACTTTCTTGCCACAATAGTTCCTTTACGAAATTGATATGTTTTTCTGCTCGATCTGAATATTTGCTATATCAACTCTCCCTGATGTGAGATTTCCAGACTCAGAGATGCGTATTAAGATACCGCCTATGAGTACGCATAACCCGAAGATTGCGCCTATCGCGAAGAGGGGTAGGCGGAAGTTCAAGCCATAGAGAAAGCTACACCCGCTTGCCCCAGCAAAGCCTCCGACAAGCCCGGCAGCAGAATAGAGGCTCTGTATCCTCGCCCGCGCACCAACTATCGTTGAACTGGCCACATGTGCATCAACTGCTGGTTGCATCAGTGAATAGACCACCCCGTGAATAGCGAAGAAAACGACGACGAGTAGAATCGTGTTTGCCAGGCCATAGATGATGTAGATAGGAACCTGTGCCAGTCCGAAAATAAGGATGAGCGATGATCGGCGTCTTCGGTCAGCGACTCTTCCGCCAATGGGCGCAGTGATGATGCTGGGAATGGAAAATGCAACATAAGCAAAGCCGATAACTGCGACAGGCGCTCCCAGGTGATCGTGCAGCCAGAGAGCTGTGAGCGTAATATCGAAACCAATGAACAAGTAGTCGCCAAATGCCAGGATGTACGCACCCACCAGGGGAAGCTTAAAAAGCGTCCGCAGAGAAACAGGTTTGGATTCTTCCTGTGCTTCCTGTGCCCCTCGTATCTTGACATGGATCATCGTGATGACAATCACAATAGCGAGCAAACGGAAAACTACGGCGCCAATAAATGCGGTGGCATAACCAGTAGAGGCCAATAGACCACCAAGCGCAGGGCCGAACAAGAAGCCAGCATTGAAGAACGCGCTGAAGATACCAAAGGCCTCGCCACGATTTTTCGGCGGTATGGCATCCGTGATGAGCGCACGAGCTGCGGGTAGGAAGGCAGCGGCGGCTGCACCCTCAGCAAAGCGCAGGATGACAAATAGTACAGGGTCGCTAATCAGAAGATAGACACCCGAAAGTATCGCCTGGATAAAAAGGCTGAGGATCATCATTGGTTTGCGTCCCCAGCGGTCGGCGAGCCAGCCACTCGGATATTGGAACAAGAAATTTGAGATGAGATAAGATGAGGCCATGGCACCAATAATGGCTAGTGAAGCACCGCGAGATTCTGCGTACAATACCCGTACAGGTACAACCATGCCAATGCCTGTGAAGGCGGCGCAGACCGCAAGTGATACGGCCAGCAACGTACGATTGCGCAGCATAAAATCTCCAACTAGTGAATAAGAAGTTGCACACCTTTTTAGGGTAGAAATAATTCGACAGCTCTTATTGCGGTGGATTGAAACGCAGAGTAAGCCCTGCAGCAACAGAACAATATAGGTCATTATATTTCCCCCCGTCCTGATGTCGCAAGGGCTATAGTTATAACGCCGGGTGAGAAGATTTTTAGGAGAGCGATTGCTATTGTGATATACTGACGTTGATTTCCTAATCACATAAGCACTCCTGTTCAGAAAGGTACATGAAGATATATGAGTGAAGAACTCAACCTGCCCCCGAACTATTTTTATCATCGTTTGCCCAATGGCATCGAAATGGTCGGCCAGTACATGCCGAGCTTGAGTTCAATTACTTTTGGATTTCAGCTTGATGCCGCGGTAATCAATGAACCGGAAGAGAAACAGGGCCTTGCGCACTTGTTTGAATATATGCTTTTTCAGGGAACGAAGCAGAAGGACGCGCGAGCATTGAATGAGGCTTTTGAGTCACTGGGCGCGCGCAAAGGAGCCAGTACCGGCTGGGAGACATCGCAGGTGTGGTCACAGATTGTCAATACCAAGTTTGATGCGACCCTCCAGCTTATCAACGAACTCCTGCTGACATCTACTTTCCCGAAGGACGAACTGGAGCAGATGCGTAGCATTGTGCAGCAGGAGATTCGCCGTCGCGATGATGAACCAATGAGTCGTATCTTTGAACTGGTACGAGCTAACTTCTACAGAGGTACTGCTCTTGGTCGTCCGATACTGGGGACCTCTGAGAGTGTGAATGGACTGCAGCGGCAGGACCTGGAGAACTTCTGGAAGGTGCGTTATCAGCCCGACAATGTGCTTTTTGCGATAGCAGGAAAGTTCGACTGGGATCACGTAGTCGAAGAGGTGCAAACACTTTTTGGGGACTGGAATGGACATGCTGCTCCTTCACCAGAGCAACGGCCAGAGCCGACTGAGAACATCGCGTTGGAGTATCGCGAAGGAAAGCAAGAGCACCTGGCACTAATGTTCCCTTTCCCTTACTATACTGATCCTGATTACTATGCAGCCCAGGTGGTAAGTGAGGCACTGGGTGGTAACATGGCTTCGCGCCTCTTTGTCGAGGTGCGTGAGAAACGTGGCCTTGTATATGGCATTTCCGCTGGGCTTAGCAGTAACAAACATATTGGAGCGATGCGCGTTTATGCAGGCACAACACCAGAGCAGGGCCGTGAGTGCCTCAAGGTTATCGTGGATGAATTGCGTAAGTTGGAGCAAGAGGGCATCACCGCTGATGAACTGGAGCGGGCCAAAGTGCAGTTGAAGAGCGAGAACGTTATGCGGGGTGAGGGGTCGGGTGCTCGTATGGGTGCTCTCACTCGCTCCTGGTGGTATGAGCGTAAACTGCGCACCATCCAGGAAGTCAAAGAAGCGATTGATGCGGTGACGGAGGAGCAGGTATTGAGGGTACTGCGCCGCTTCTCTCCTCTGAATCCGCTGACAGTTGCCGCTATTGGGCCACTCGAACGGGATGAGCTGGTTGGAGATACGCTCTAACCGTTAGAAAGGCGTTCAGCTGCGCCCTGCGCAGGTTGACTTTCACTTATACGCAACCACCCCGAAAGCCGCTGGTATGCGCTTAACCCGGGCAAAGCCTGCCTCCTGCAATCGTCGCAGAGCACCCTTTGTTACACCGCCGCTGGCCTTGCTGTTCGGATCACCGATGTAGTGAAAAAGACGCCCTCCACGTTTGAGGATTCTGAAGAGTTGTTGATAAAACGCTCCTGAATAGAGTTCGCCTGCCAGGCTGAATGTGGGTGGATCATGGATGATGCGTGAAAAGCTCTCATGCTCGAAAGTTTGCACGACCTCGTAAGCATCACCCATGAGCTGGTGGATTTTGGGATTGTTGAACAGGGCCTGAGACCAGGGATTGAGGCGTGCTATCTCCTGCACACCTGGGTCAAGTTCTATGGTGACGACCTCTTCAGCATTTTTGCACGCTTCGATGGCTGTGTACCCGAGGCCCGTTGCCGTATCCAGTACAAGTCCGGAGATAGGTGCGATAGCTGCGATCTTCCTCAGAGTATCCTGCATGGGATCAATATCTTTGATACGGTGCATCACAAAGCCAGCGATCAACATGCTGGGCGCTCCACGTGTAGGCATGAGGCTACACATACGGTTTGTATATTCAGAGAACACCTGTATGGGTCTGATGGCATCGCCTTCCATGATGTAACAATTGACCTTAGATTTGCTGATCTTCTCTGCGTTGTGCCAATTCAGACGTTCACCGTTTGGAAATTCAACACCTTTGGGAGTGAGTGTCACTGTCACAGTTGTAAGGCCTAAATCAGGTGAAATTTCAACAGACGGATGTCCCTGCTTCTTTGCTTTGAGCAGAGGCTCTACCTGGACAGAGGATAAGATGATTGGTAGAGACATTTACATCGCCTGCCAGACCTGCACCGTCGTGTCATCACTGCCCGACGCGATGCGTTTGCCATCGGGGGACCAATCGACAGCATTGACAGGCTGACCCGAAGTAAAGTGGCCCCAATAGTAATCGGCGTGGCCGCGATAGGTGTACACGTGATCTCCAGTGAGGGCATCCCAAACCATCACTACACCATCAGCACTGCCAGAGACAATGCGCTTCCCATCCGGAGACCAGGCTAGCGAATTAACATCAGCGGTATGACCAATAAAAGTGTGGACGTTTTTAGATGAATCCACGTTCCATACCTCCACCGTCTCATTATCCCTCCCGCTGGCAATATATGTCCCGTTGGGAGACCAGGCCACGGTGTGTACAGACCCGCCAGGGTTTCCAAAATAGGTGATAGGATTACCAGTGGCTACATCTAAAAGCATTGCAGGGCCCAGGCCGCCAACGATAAGGCGTTTACCATCAGGCGACCAGGCTACACTATTCCATGGCGCGCTCCCACCTTTAATTGATTTCGGGTTTTTATAGGAGACAACGTGCCCGCCAGTGTTGGAATTCCATAGCTGAACGCTGCCATCGTTGCCTACAGAGGCGATGCGTGTCCCATCAGGCGACCACGCCACGTTAAATACAGCGTCACTATGTCCATGATAGGTAAAGACTTGCTCTCCATTTGTGGCGTTCCAGACCTGGACTGTCGTATCAAGACTGCCAGAGGCGATGTATTTGCCGTCGGGCGACCATGCCAGGGTCAACACATCCGAGGAATGGCCACGATAGGTAAGGACATGGCTTCCATCAGCAGCATCCCATACTTGAACAGTGTGATCCCCGCTGGCAGAGGCGATGCGTTTGCTATCACGAGACCACGCCACGGCGCTTACATAATCGGTATGGCCATGGTAGGTGAAATGGTTGGGAGCAGACACAAAATGTATAACGAATGCCACGTCGTTACGAACATCGGTAAATATGACAATTACAAGGATTACGATGACTATTATGCTGACAATGATAGTGCTTCTCCTGTGGGAACGACGTGGCGGCGGAGTGAACTGTTTATCGAGTATAGACATGTGTGTAATCCCTCGTTGTTTTAACTAAGCTTAATGGTTGATTATGTATGAGTGAGGGGAGGCACAAGACAAGATTACATCAATTGGGTGCCAGGACTTTTCGAGCATCACATTTATTACGTCATGTTACGATGAGTTTTCACATTGAGTACTTCACAACTTTGATGCACCTAACCTTGCCTCGTCTTCTATAGTAGACTATAATAGCTCTATTCTGTCATCTTGATCGATTTGAGTTTGAGTAGAGAGCTACTAGAGACATCAATGCAAATCAGCGAACCGGCCGAATATGCTATCCTGGGGCTCCTTGAAAACCAACCTATGCATGGCTATGAGATGTTTCAGCAGTTCCAGGGGGGCACACTTCACCAGATCATCCACCTGGAGATGAGCCAGATGTATGCGTTCCTTAAAAAGCTGGAGCGCCTTGAGTATATCGAAGCGGAGTTGGAGCAGCAAGGCGTACGACCACCACGTAAAATCTTTCATTTGACGGATTTGGGACGCAAGAAGTTTCTGGAATGGCTCACTACACCAGTTGAACGTCCACGCGAGATTCGCCTACTCTTCCTTATAAAGCTCTACTTTATACAGCGTATCATACCGGAGCAGACCGCACACCTGGTCGATGAGGAAGTTATAGCCTGCCTTAAATTCCTTGACCACCTTGAGTCGCAGCGTCTCCCAGATGCAAAGACGAGTGATACTGCCTTCCTCGATCACGTGGTATTGCGCAGTCGTATTCACCAGACACGTGCACTAATCGATTGGTTGCATGAACTGCAACAGGAGTTTGCGGAAGTACATTGATTGTTTGACGCTCTTCCATTGCTATGCTACTATCTATGCGTGGCCTATTCTTTGCCACACACATAAAATAGGCTTCATTTATCCCTAAACACAACACCTACCGTTTGTCACGATATAATACGAGGTTCATTATGCAGCTCTTATCTGTAACAGCATCTCCTGACCTGACGGGTCTGGCAGTCATGTCCAAATATTTTTTCACGGCTGCGCTTGGTATGCTGATCGTTATGACCCTGGCCTATCTCTGGTATACTGTAGGCTCCGCTCGCCTGGCGAAACAACTGGCCGTGGAGCGAACGTTTAGTCAAAGCCGCAGCAAAGCAAGCAAGGCCAGTAAGAGTAAAGTTGCCACCAATGGAGGAGTAACAACGCTGGTGCGCAGCGATGTCGTGCTGCATGAACAACCGGACGGCGAGCAGCCTATTGCGCTCAACCGCAGCCTGATCACTATTGGGCGCATTGGTACAACACTAGGGTGGTTCGTCGTGTTTATGCTGTTCATGTCGCAGCTTTTCCGTGCTGTTGTTGAACAGCATGCTCCATGGAGTAACCTGTACGAGTTTAGCCTGAGTTTCACCACTGCACTGCTGCTGTGCTACCTGATTTTCGAAGCTCGTTTCCACGAGCGCGTACGGGCGTGGGGTTTGTATGTATGCCTGTTGGCGGTCGTAACTGTCGGCATAGCCATCTTCCTCGGTATTACTTATAACATGATTAATGGATCGGCGCAGCTGATACCTGCCCTACAAGATAAGCCAATTCTGACCATCCACGTCTCAATGGCAATCTTCGCCTATGCGCTCTTCAGTGTTTCTTTTGGTGCGGCTTTGATTGTGCTGGTACAGGGTGGCGAGGGTCAGCGCTACACATGGCTTCCCTCGGCAGAAGCCGCTGACGAGCTTGGTTATAAAGCTGTGATCGTTGGTTTCCCACTGCTGGCTCTGACACTGATCCTCGGTGCCTACTGGGCGAACTATGCCTGGGGTCATTATTGGAGCTGGGATCCAAAGGAGACGTCGGCGCTGGTCACGTGGTTGATTTACGCTGTCTACCTGCATGCGCGTGGCATACGGGGATGGCACGGTAAACGTGCAGCCTGGTTATTGGCGCTTGGGTTTGCCGCGACACTGTTTACTTATTATGGTGTAAGTTTCTTTGTGCCGAGCCTGCATAGTTATGCGACACCAGGGTAGGTATTCGCCTTTATTAACTACGTAGCAATAGGCGGAATTTTGGATTGTAGCTTTTATCGCAACTGCTGCAGGAGACGGATTGGGAGTAACGGCGTGTGCGTGGATACTCTTTGCCGCAATTGGGGCATTCGTAGTAGTAGCGAATGGGGCGCCGCTCACGACGCAGGTGTTCACGACGTGCGCTCTCTTCATGGAGCAGGCGGCGTAGCTCGTCTACCTCATAACCAGTCACTTCAGCTTCGTCAGCGGCGATAGAATCGTAGCCGTGATGTCGATGGCGGCGCGGTGTTCCATTAACGCGGTCGGCAAGGTGGATCAACTCGTGAGCCACAGTTACCTCAATTGACTTCGGCTGCATGTCTGGCTCGATGAAGATAAGGTGCCGATGACCATGTGCGTGCAGTTCGGACGCAGTATCGCCAACTAAACCTGAGCGCGACTGCAATGGCCTGATTTTGTAAGAACGCGTACGGGGTGCTGGTGGCGCAGGCAGGTAGCAATAGCAGCCCAATACCATAATGTTGAGCCGCTTCCCCGTCCAGCGCATGAATTCTTGGCGGTTTTGAGTGATTGCCAGCCTGCTCATTTCCTGAGTTGGGAGCTGTAATTTTTGCCAGTAGTGCGTTAACCAATGCTGTATAAGTGGACTGCCGTAGATTATTGGACCCGCTTGCCTGGGAGGCGGTGCGGGCTTAGTAGGTCTGCGTGCGGCAACCATGACCGCTTTATTACTCCTGACTAGTATACTCGACTAAAAATCTCCTCTTTTGCCCTACCATCCATCATCTTCCCTTATCTTAAAAATCGCATTGCCAGTATATCAGGCATAAGCTGTAGATGCAAGAAGAGAAGCAGGTAGCAGGTAGGCTCCCATCTCTTGCTGGATAAGCAAAAAAGTTGCTTGACACCTCTTCCTCAGTCAGCGTAAGATGGAGACACACAAACGAGAGAGAGGTTCAAGAACCTACGCCTCCAAAAGGAGTCCTGTATGTCGTTTCAAATCAACATCAAGACAGACAAATCTCTTCAACAGCTTGCAACTGAGATACGCAACCTCTTCTCGCTGCCCCCATTTCGGCAAAACAGTTTTTCGGGTGAACCATACATCCAATTTGAGATGTTGGGAATGCTCATCCTCATCCATCGGGCTGAAGAAGAGGACCGCGACCAGGAGGTGATGGATTACCCTTTCTGCTTTGATCTCCAGATGTCCTTTGCCGATCATGAGCTGGATACTGATGGTCTGGAGTATAACTTGCAGCCCTATTATGGGCAACTGCTGAGCTTCCAGCTGGGTGTGGATACCGCGTATCACGAAAAGCAGAAGGCCGCGCAGGGCTGGAAGATACGATACCGCTACTGCTGTAAGAATCCCAAGTGGGACGAGTCTATTTTATATGGTGAGCCGGGCTGGGAACCTGCCGTTATCCAGATGCCGCCAAGCCCATGGCGTTCAATGCAGCCCGTTTTTTAAAATAAGGAGGCTATTTATGAGCATTGCGGGTGCAGCCGTTGGTCAAGAGCTTACCCCACTGGTCAAGCCACCGATCACACAAGAGCAACTTCGCAGTTATGCAGATGCATCTGGCGATTACAATCCCATTCACCTTGATGAGCAGGCCGCGCATAGTGTTGGGCTTGATAGCGTGATTGCTCACGGCATGCTAAGCATGGCTTTCCTTGGACAATTCATCGATCATCAAATAGCCGGTATTCCAGGTGCACGAATTGCACAACTCAAAGCGCGCTTCATCAATATGGTCCGTTTGGGAGATACTCTCACCTTTCTTGGCGTAATCAAGGCCCAAGAGATCAATGACGATCTGAGCCAAGCTGTGACTATTGAGTGCTGGGCACAGAACCAGGAAGGAGACAGAGTAACTGCCGGTGAAGCACTTGTAATTATACCCAGTACTTAAGGAGGCTACATGTCCCTTGATATGCCGCTCGAGAGCGCTACGCTGACACAGTTGCAGCAGACACCCATTGATAATGTTTTGCATATCATCGATGAGGGATTGGTACACCTGCCGACCTATCGTGAGCTCTATTATCGCTGGGAGCGTCAGCAGTGGCGCGTGCAAGAGATCGATTTCAGTGATGATCGTACTCAGTGGGAGCATATGTTGCAGGATGAGCGAAATAGGCGCTTGTATGGCCTGTCGGCTTTCTTCCAGGGCGAGGCCAGTGTCACGGATACGCTAGCTCCTTATATAATAGCTATGCCCGATGAAGAGATGCGAATTTTCGTAACCACGCAACTAGTCGACGAGGCACGTCACATGGTGTTCTTCGCCCGCTTCTTCAAAGAGGTGCTGGGTGTTGACAAAGAGAAGTTGGAAGACGCCCTGGCAGTTGCCCGCGAGTACATGAACGCTCAACTGAAATATATCCTGATCGATTCGCTTGCGGAGGTTGCCGAGCGCATTCAGAAGGAACCAGGGAACCTAGCGCACCTCGTCGAGGGCATAACGCTCTACCATGTGATCATTGAGGGAACGATGGCGCTTGCCGGTCAACGCGGTATCCTGGAATTTTACCGCGCGAACGGGCTGTTTCCTGCTTTTCGTGGTGGCTTCACCGCCGTGGCACGAGACGAATCGCGGCATGTCGTCTTTGGTGTGAAATTCTTACGCGAGATGATCCATCGGGATGCAAGCTACGCCAGAATTGTGCATGACGCTATCGAGAAATATGCACCTACCGCAATAGGAGCTATCTCTCCTGCACAAGAGCAAGTTCAAATGATGTTGGCGATGGGCGACGATCCCTGGGTGTCACCGCGCTATGCGCAGGAGTCACTGGCCAAGAAACTGAGGGTAATTGGCCTGAGCATGCAGTTGCCATCGGTGCCTCCGCCACCCGTGCAGGAGGTATAAATTGATTTTAGCAAAATAAAGCAGGAATGGGATATCAGGGTGGAGTGAGGATTACAAAGAAGTAAGAAGAAAAATGTGATGCTGCTTCTCCTGTCACTCTATTAAGCGCTACAGGGAAAGCAGTATCATCCTCGCACTCCCATGAGAAATATTTGATCGACACATTATCCACCATCACGGTTCCAAAGAGTTCCACCAGTGCATCTTTCACTGAATGTCCCTCATGTTCTCCATCTGGATAGCTCGTTGCTTGTCTGGCAATCAAACAATCAGATAAACCAGGAACTCTGACTTTTCTGAGATTTTTCCTCTTCGCGGCAGATATGTTGTATTAGAGATAATAGAGGAGGATGCACACATGCAAAAGTTTCAAGCAAAAGCTACTACGAATCAACAGAATACAACATCATATTGGAATAAGATGACTTTTCAGTCTAATGAAGATATGATAATATTGGCGACACCAAGAGATACGAGAGGTACTTACAAGTTGCAACAACCTTACTTCGCTGATTTACCTTGTGGTAACAATTGCCCCGCTGAATGTGAAATACGTGCTAAGGTGATAAAGCTTCGTGATTCACTAAGACCCCTTGTAGCAGATGGATCATCTATTTTAGTGAATACTTTCTTGACATCCTATCAAGAACTATGTCAATCACTAGATTCAAGAAATACCTATTCACCTAATATTGCTCTGCCTGCCTTATTTGACTTAGTAATGTCCGCAAAGTATGCGGAGAAAATGGTGACAGATGGTGGATGGACATACTGCATAGGACAAGCGGGGTCACTTGTGCAAGACGAACCTACTCTGTATTTTCCTTTCCTCAAAACTTGCCCACGTTGTAGCGTTAAATATGGGATAAAACCCAATGTAAAATCAAACAAGCCAGGATCAGACACTATAGGAGAGATAGCAAGCGATGCAACTCTCCTCATCCTTTCCGAGATTATACGAAGAATTGCTCCTAGTGTGAAAATTGGGAAATCCAAAGACCGTCAGGGTGACGTTGATGCCATAATTTATGATGAGACAATGATTGCCCTGTTGGAGATCAAATCATCACCATTGGTGATCTATCCACTTGAAGTCAGACTTTCTCATCCAATGACCGAAGTTTATGACGGCACGTCTGGACCAAAACACAATCATTCCGTAGCAACAGCGTCTCTCGATACCTCTGAACTCTCATTGTATATCCCTCACATCGATCTACACATTCCTTTAGGCAAGCACCGTACAGGAAATTGGCCTTATGCTCGACTTGCTGAGTTTGTAAGTAGTCCACAAAATATTGTTAAAATTATTGCTCTTTGGAAGGAGTTATACGATTTATACGCTGGACGAGGACAACGCAAACCGATAGACTATCGTCAATGGTTAATATGTGGATGTGGAAGTCCTGTCGATGACTCAAAAAATGCTCCGGGAATGGACCGTACAGACGACCTTAAAAAGGGTACTTACCAGGTCCTCAAGTACGGTGCATATTACAAAGAAAAATGTCCGCGCCGTAGAATGCGTGCAGTACTTTCATCCAACCTTCTAGCTCTACGTGGGTTTGATCGCTATCTTGCTGAAGTGCAGGATATGATCTGGACAAAAGATAAATACTCGATTACGCTAGGTGATAGTATCACATCAAACGGAATTAAAGCTTTTCACTCTAACAACATCTTTAACCTTTATGATGCCTTGATTTGTCTAACACGTTCAATTTATCGTGATGAGCATTTACATGAGATATCTAGCCTAGAGAGATTCATGAATGAGTTGTGCTCATGAGTGAACAACAAGCTTTTTTCATTTTCAAATTACGCCGAAATATAGCCCTCGAAGGTGATTTGTTACTTGCCAGAATGGAGCTTGAAGCCTTCTTCAGAGGATGTATGCAAGATGCAACAGATGTCAAAACCATCATGCGTACAATACCAGAGCTAAGTAGTTTACATGGCTTCGGGGCGCTGGATTCTCATGTACGACCAAATGGGAAACAAGCGTATACTGCATATGGCCCATTGGGACTACTACCCGTTCTTATACGCCGTGTTTCTTTTATTCAACGTATTTATTGTTTAACGCAAGCTTCTGAAAATGCCTATTCCCTACTATCCGAGTGTTCGAGCAGTGCAGGGCCAGTTATTGACTCCACTACTATCGAGGATTGCTTTGTTATTCAGGCCATTCCTCATTATGCGATTATCGAGATATCTGACGTGATAACTAGACATTCACGTGATGCCTCTGACCTAAAGTACAATCTGACGGCGACACTAGACGCTCTATTAGACAAAACTGATGATCAACACGCAGTAAAACTAGCTAATAGTGCATTGACAACACAGTCCACAACATCTCACCTGTCTCATGGCATCCATTACTACAAAGCTAAATTCTTTCCTCGTATGGCCAGATCAATATTAAATATTTGTTTGCAACGGCTAGAGGGAGAAATACACAATGTTATTGATAACTTTGTTGGAAGTGGAACAACGCTTTTAGAGGCATCTCTTTTGGATATTCCGAGCGTCGGACTAGACATTGATCCTTTATCTGTAATGATTGCTAATGCGAAACTCGAAGTCGCCAATTTTGATAGTGCAGTACTTTCTAACAAAACTGCGAATGCTACATGTATAGTAGAAAAGCGAGATGTTAGACAACTGAGTTTGTTTGATCAGCATGAAGTAACTGGCAATGGCATAATATTTCCGGCTTGGCTTATGAAAAACCGAAAAATGAATGCAGAGATAGCTACAGAATTGAGTAGAGAAATTGGCGTTATACAGGCGGCTATCGCTGCCTGTGACCCTGAAGTATATAATCTGCTTCGTATTCTTATGTCAGATGCAATCACACACAAGATTCGTATGCGCTTCATGGGAACAGGTGTCGGACGATTTTCACTGACTTTCGCAAAAACTTCTCTGACATGTATGTTCCTCAAGTCGATACAACACTGCATCAAGGTAGCCGCAACGTATGAATGGCTACAACAAAATATTCAATTGCATTTTGCCGCTTCACAAGCAATTATTGCTGACACTAGAAACATACCTAATAACCAGGAGTGCTTTAACATTATATTGACATCACCGCCTTACTTACCTGCATCAAGTGGCAGAGAGAGTTACACAAAGGCGCGTGCCCCATCATTGATTGCACTAGGGATGAGAAGTCACGAAAATATAGATGACCTGATTGACGACACAATAGGCTCTATGAGTGGAGACGAAATAGATGTAGAGGAGCTAACACCAGAAGAACAGAAAATTGTAGAATGGTTGGGCAGCGATTCACTACGAGCGATAAAAGCGACTCCTGTAGCGCGATATTTCCTAGATATGCGCCAATCTTTTGCAGAAATGCTTCGCATACTCTCGCCTGGTGGATTAGCCGTAGTGGTCAGTGGAAAAACGAGCACATTTTACCAATTTGCAACACGAAATGCTCTCTTCGTGGTAAATTCTGCCGAGCTGCTAGCTGACGAGGCACGCCGAGCGGGTTTTGAAGTGGAAGCCCTTCATGATATAAAACTGTTTAAATCCAACGCAAATGCTCGCCCACGCTCATTGGATGATTATTACGAAACATTGATCATGTTAAGGAAACCTCGGTAAAAAGAGCAAATTGCAATTTGGGGATTTTTCTGAGGCATTCTTTTCTTTCCTTAGAGAACGCGAAATAAGTATGATAGAATAATCAGTGTCAAGGCGATTTCGTATCCTCGCATAGGAGAAAAGAGAATGCATAAACAAGGAGTTCCCGACATTGACCTTTTTATTGAGCAGGATACAGAACGAACACCAGAACCACAAAAGTTCTATATCATTCATAAAGGCCAGATTCTTGGAAGCTATAGAAGCATTAAAGCCGCCATTACGAAGTACAACGAAGTTAAAAAAGAGACTGGATATATCCCTCCATCTGTTACCAATTCCAAGAGCGAAGGCTTGGCAGATACGATTACAGAAGAATGGATGAGTAGAACTGAATTATATTGGTCTAAATCAACATCATTCCGAACAACTAACAAAGTACGCCGCTAGCCAGTACACAGAAAGAGACGTTCCATGGGCATGATCCACGGCGGCTGGCTGGTCGCCAAAATCCTGAAAAGAGAAGGGGTCGAGGTTGTCTTCACCCTTAGTGGCGGGCATATCGCTGCTATCTTTGATGGTTGCGTACGTGAGGGTATTCGGGTTGTAGACACTCGCCACGAACAGGCAGCAGTGCATGCCGCTGAAGGCTGGGCCAAGTGCACGCGCAAACCCGGGGTTGCCCTCCTGACAGCAGGTCCAGGTGTTACCGATGGCGTTACCGGCGTAGCAAATGCCTACCTCGCGGATAGCCCGGTTCTGGTGATTGGTGGCGCTGCTCCCTTAAGCCTGTGGGATCGCGGAGCTCTGCAGGAGATGAACCAGATTGACCTGTTGCGACCAATCACCAAGTGGGCACGCACAGTACATGAGACATCACGCCTGGGTGAGTACATTGCCTCGGCCTTTCGCCAGATGTTGAATGGCAAGCCTGGTCCCGTCTTCTTAGAGATGCCCATGGATGTGCTGAACAACCTCGCGGATACCGATACGCTCTCCGATCCCGGCGATCCCGCATTTTATCGTTACAGTGGTCGCACGGCGCCCGATCCTGACCTGGTGGTGAAGGCGGCTGCTCTTCTGGAAAAAGCGCAGCGGCCGGTCATCATGGCAGGTACCGCCGTGTGGTGGTGTAACGCTGCCGGGCCACTGCGCCAGCTTGCAGAGCGTATCAACGCTCCTGTCTTCCTCAATGGCGCCGGGCGTGGCTGTCTGCCACCTACACACCCGCTATTCTTCACCGTATCACGTCGCAAAGCCCTGGAACGGGCCGATACGATCCTGGCAATCGGTACGCGCATGGATTTCCGGCTCAACCATGGACAGCCTCCACTCATTCCGGCAGAAGCTAATGTTATCTGGTTCGATCTTGTTGGTGAGGATATCGGCGTCAACCGGGATGCGGCGGTTGGGCTGGTGGGAGATGTGGGGTTGAGTATGCAGCAATTGACCGAGGCGACCAGGCAACTCGATGAGGACGATTGGCTTGCCTATATACGTCGAGAGGAACGGAATGCGCTGGGACGTGACGGGGCGCTCATGAGTTCTGATGCGGTACCTATTCATCCCATGCGTTTGTGCCGCGAGATCCGAGACTTTATCGATGAGGACACTACCATCGTGGGGGATGGCGGTGATATCGTGAGTTATGGTGGTAGAGTCATCAATGTCTACAAGCCTGGTTACTGGCTCGATGCAGGCCCGATGGGCTGCCTGGGAACGGGCACGGGTTACGCGATGGCCGCCCAGCTTGCTCGTCCTGGCAAGAAAGTGCTGATCCTGCATGGCGATGGCGCTTTTGGGCTTAATGGTATGGAGTTCGAGAGCATGGTGCGCCAGAAGTTGCCGGTTGTATCTGTCATAGGCAACGACGGAGCATGGGGACAGATCAAGCACCCACAAAAGGCGATCATTGGCCATGCGACAGCGGCAGAGCTTTCTCCGGGTATACGGTACGACAAAATGGTTGAGGCTCTCGGCGGCTATGGGGAGCTGGTGGAAAGGCCGGAGGACATCTGCCCTGCTCTTGAGAGAGCATTTGCATCCGGTTTGCCTGCCTGTGTGAATGTGTTGATTGACCCGGAGAAACCATACAGCAGGTCTACAAATGTAGCTGTGTGATGGAGGATGAAAGCATGCCTTTACTTGACCTTTCAACAGATGAGTTACTGATGACGACGCGCTCAGTGCGCAAGCGCCTGGACTTCTCAAGAGAAGTGGAACCGGAAGTGATACGGGAATGCCTGGAGCTCGCAGTGCAGGCGCCTACAGGCGCGAATAGCCAGAACTGGAACTTTGTGGTCGTGACCGATAAGCAGCAGCGTCAGGCATTAGGAGATATCTACCGTAAAGGATGGGAGATATATCGTGAGCGGTCGATATCTGGAAACGCCGCTGCAGTGTTCAGCGCGCTGACTCCCGAACGAAAGGCGACACTCAGGAAAGTGTTAAACTCAACGCTGTACCTGGTTGAGCATATACACGAGGCTCCAGTGCTGGTTGTGCCGTGTGTCTATGGCCGCGTCGAAGGCTTAGCAGCGGCTGAACAGGCCAGTATCTGGGGTTCAATCATACCAGCGACATGGAGTTTCATGCTAGCCGCTCGTGCCCGTGCGCTAGGGACGTGCTGGACGACGATTCATCTCTTTTATGAGCAGGAGGCAGCAGAAGTACTCGGTATACCATATGAGAAAGTGACGCAGGTAGCGCTCATCCCCGTGGCGTATACCCTGGGGACAGATTTCAAGCCTGCACCCCGAGTACCCCTGGAGTCAATTGTGCACTGGGATAGATGGTAGCGCACGGTCTGTGGAGTATCCCGCGACCCAGACGCAAATCATGATAAACATTGACAAATAGACTATCTATCCTTACACTTAGACTTGGGGGAGAAGCTGCTACACTGTAAGGGGATAAGCTGTGAGAGTAAAACGTTGCCCAAACTGTCAAGAGCCACTTCCAGGAACTGCTAAGTTTTGCAGTAAATGCGGTGAATATCTATCTGCACCCGGACAATCCTCTAACAATAACTATAAAAGTCAGAGAGCCTCTACGGTTAAAATAGCTCACCGCCCGGCTGCTCTCAAAGTGTCTCGTTTTCATACGGTGGATACTGATCCAAATATAATTACTCAACACCTTTACCCGGCCATGGCTACAAATTCGGTCAAATCCCGACAGAGTAGCCTGTTTTCAGATAATGAAATCATGACCCCCGTGGAGCAAATCGATGATCAGCCGGGAGATGATGACGATTACGAGATGCAGCGTCGTGCGACCTGGAACAAGATCGTCACCTATAAAACACCTCGCGTACCCATACCTCCGCCATCAGTAGCTCCGCCAGATCCAATAACTCCTATTTCTGTCGAGCCAGCAATTCCTAGACCACCAGCCGGCTCAAATCCTCCTGCGCTGATCCAGGGACAGGGACGCCAGGCTCCGCCGAAACGGCCGCGCCGCGTCCCTACGCAGTTATTTTCCTGGATAAGTATTTTAGTGCTGGTTGGCCTGTCATTGGGTGGAATTTTTGGGCTTGCGGTCTCCTTCAGCCGCGGAATACTAACTCAACCTTCGCATAACAATGGTGTACTCTCGTTACAGGTCACTCCATCCACCGTTGCGCTTGGAGGAATTATTACCCTGCGCGGCTCTAGTTTTAGCCCGTCAGTGCGAGTTGGGCTAACCCGCGATACAAATATTGCAGTGCCAGATACAAGCGGCGAGAATATCATACACACCGACAAGGGTGGCTCCTTCAGCGATACAGTGATTGTTGATCCTACATGGGGAGCAGGTGCGCATATCCTTCGTGCAGAAGACGCCGTGTTTCACAAATTCGCCACTTTCACGGTGATAGTCACCGGACAAAGTACATCACTGCGTCCAGCACACTTGCAGCTTTCGACGAATGCAATTGATCTTGGTTCCGGCGACCAGGCGACCAATAGCACCCAGATGTTCACCCTATCCAATGCTGGCGGCGGACAAATTTCCTGGCAAGCAACAGCAATGGAGCCGTGGCTTCTGATCAGTCCCAACAGCGGCACCTTTTCGAATGGCCAGAACGTGCACGTAGAAATTGCAGGTGATCGCTCAAACCTTGAGGTGGGAAAGTATGTAGGTAGCATAATATTTACATCGAATTCCACCTTGCCGACTCCGTTGCCAGTGAAGATGACTGTTACCCAGCTTCAACCGGGACATGAAGCTGTACTTCAACTAACGCCTGCCACGCTTTCTTTCACTGGAACAGATGGAAGTACAAGCCCAGCAGGTCAGGTTGTGACGGTCAGTAATCCGGGTGTACTGTCTTTGAAATGGAGCGCGTCGAGTTCTACAAACGATGGTTCTAGCTGGCTCTCAGTATATCCACAGTCCGGCACAGTCACTAACGGCAGCAGTCAAGCAGTGACAATTGGCGTGAATACCAGTACTTTGTTGCCTGGAGTGTATGATGGCTCGGTGACCTTTACCAGCCCGGATTCTTCAACCAAAGCTAGCCCGCAAACGATCTACATCAGCTTGACCGTTGTGCCACAATGCGGGATCCAGGTTTCACCTGGTGGGCTGACCTTCGCAGGAATCTATTTGCAGCCGCCGCCAGCACAAAAAGTGATTAACGTGAGTGTGTCCCAGGAATGTTCGACCGCCTTGCGCTGGAGTACAGTAGTTACCACAAATAACGGCGGCCACTGGCTCAATATTGATCAGGCAAGCGGCGTAACACCTGCCTATCCTTCGGTGAGCGTTGTTACCACGGGTTTAAAGCCTGGGACATATACCGGCGCGGTGATCTTCAGTTGGCCTGGCGGGTCGGAAACCTTGCCGGTAACATTCATCATGGGGCAATCCTTAACACCGCTTGTGGCAGCCGCGCCTGCAACGATGCTTTTCAGTGGTAGTATTGGCAAATCCGGTCCTCTTCCACAAAAAGCTACCATTACTAATTCAGGTAGCGGCACTCTTACATGGCATGCGGCGGCTGCCACAACTGTGGGTGGGGCGTGGCTCGCGATTGCTCCACGCACAGGTACCCTTGCCCCACACCAGTCCGTGCCAATTACTGTTACAGCGACACTGTTGAAAACGCTTACTGCGGGTACCTACACCGCAACGATAACCATTACTGGAACAGATAGCGCAGGTCATCCTGCTGCCGGAAGTCCACAATCGATACCAGTGACCTTTGTTGTACATGCCCAGGCCCCAGGATGTGCTCTGAAAGCTCCTTCAGTCACGGAAGAGACCTTCTCTACTAAGGCGGGTACAAATCCTGCTGCGCAGACCTTTACCGTTAGTATCAGAGGTGGCTGCACTGGCCCTGTCACCGTCACTCCAACTGCCACTATGACGAATGGGACAGGCTGGCTGGCAGTAACACCCGCCTCGGCCACGGTCGCAAGTGGAAGCAAAGAAACCTTTACGGTCACGATAACATCGGCAGCTCTTGCTTCCGGAAAATATAGAGGCACGATCTCGCTGGCCGCAGTAAATGCGGGCGTGGCGATCACGGGTAGTCCGCAAACAGTGGATGTGAAGTTAAGAGTCTTAGGTGGGCCTTCGCTCACGGCAGGACCCGGCTTGACATTCAATATCAGTTCTGGAAGAGATTCCCAGCCGATTAACATCAATAATACTGGTGATGGGCCGCTAAACTGGACTGCCACACTAGGCTCGGACGCCCCGAGTTTTGTCTCGCTCTCCGCGGACTCGGGCAAAAATCTGGCGGGTGGCACGACCGCTACTATAAATGTGCTTGTCGATGCAACGGGGGTTCCGGGTGGCTCAAAGTTCAAGACGAGCGTGTTTATCAGCGCAATCGACCCGATTAACGGTCAACCTGTGGCGGGAAGTCCGTCAACAGTACCTATCACTATCAACATCCCGCCGTCGCCGACGCCCTCACCGACGTCGACGCCATCCCCATCCCCGACACCAACACCAACACCATCGCCTCCTCAAATGACGCTCAGCTCAAACAACCTGGCATTCACGACGACTGCTGGAAAGAACCCCGGTCCGCAAACGATCAATATACAGAATTCTGGCGGGGGTAAGTTGAAGTGGACAACAGGTGCACCATCTCGACCATGGTTAACAGTAACTCCGAAAAGTGGCAGCGATGCTGCTGGACAAAGCACTTCGATCACTTTCAATGTCAATGTAGCCGGTATGGCAGCGGGAACGTATCGAGCGAAGGTAGTTATTACGCCTTCAGTTGGCAATGCTGTGAAGGTGACGGTTACGTTGACGATTAATTAAAGGGGCCACTCAGGCTGGCATCGGGGTGCTCTTGCCAGCCAAAGACCAACGTTTGCACCAAATCGGCTCCGCTGAACTTACGCTGGCGCACAATACAGCTGGTTTCTTGGGCTAACACCTCAGCTCGCTCTTCCAAGATATGCTTCTATTGCTCTGCTATCTGTGATACACTGCTCATGGCAAGGCTCCTTTCCGGTCCGATAGGCTGTTTCAGATCTGTGCCTATCATCTCAGATCGAGCCTTGCTTTGACATCTCCTTTCTTAAGTTGGTGCCTATGGGCAATCCCTTGTGATCGCCCCGGATTACGAGTTATTTAGTGGGGACGCTTGTTATTTGTTTTTCTGCAACGCTGAAGACCGGCGCTGGCGCAACAAACTTGAAGGGCTTGCGAAAGCGGCAGCGCAGCAGCAGCGCCAGGGCGGGCCAGCCATCTTTCCAGGGATTCAGCTTCTTTGCTACCCGTGGTTTGTAACTAATAGGTACTTCCAGTATTTTGTACCCGGCCTGGAGGATGCAGGATGTAATTTCTGGCTCGATCTCGAAGCGGCGTCCTTCCATGGGAAGTGCGCAGGCAAGTACGCCCGGCATCAACTTATAACACGTTTCCATATCGTGGATGCGGGAACCAAATAAAATATTGGTGACCATCGTCAGGAAACGGTTTCCCCAGCGAGTGGTAAATTTCTGCTCAGAGAGGTTGCGGTAGCCATACACGGCCACGTTGCTGCTTTTAGCCTCTTCCCACTTGTGTACCAATGCCGGGATATCTTGCGGATCATATTCCATATCGGCATCTTGTACAGTGACCAGGTCGCCGCTCACCAGGCCAAAACCTGTCCGCAAGCCCGCGCCTTTCCCCTGATTTAAATTGTGGCGCACAAAACGATAGGTTGTGAAAGGTTCATTCTGGCACAATTCCTGCAAAATTTCCCAGGTGCGGTCGGTGGATGCGTCATCCACCACGACTACCTCGAGGGCGAGAGGAACCTGGGAGAGCGACTCAAGAACTTGAGCCACTGTTTCTCTTCGTTATATACCGGGACAATTACAGAAACACGCATGTGTCAATACCTCGCTACTTTGCTGATGTTTTGGTATAAGGATAAACTCAAACATATGAGCATCTAGAACGGTCAAATCGACCGCAAAATAGCACTTTTAGAGACCAGAGATCAACCACCCCTTCAGTTACTTTATAACTCACCGTTCGCTCATTTTGAAAGTCAGTTCGCCAGAATGGAGAGCGAGTTTCAAAATGAGCGAACTATGAGTGATTAACTTCTTCATAGGATATTTCCCTCAAGATTTGCTGAGGGTATTTGTTGAATGAGTTATCGATTGCTAACATACTTGACTTTGGCTTGCCAGACGCACGTATAACCAAGGTATCAACATCATGCACCGGTTTTAAAGCACCTATGATTACGGTATCAACATCATACATGAGTTTTAGAGCCGGAAGTTTTTTCGTCTCGTGGTCTGCCAAAGATCGTGCCTCCTCTGCAAATCTGTTCTGGAAGAAGACCCAGAGGCGCATCCCGAAGAAGGAAATGGACATGGTGCCAATGATCGCGCCAAGCTTCAAGACATTCGCTCCAAGAAGGCTACTGCCGATGATCCCAGGGAAGGTTCTGCCAAGTAGCCACATAAGTGTGTCATTCATGAGCGTGGTTCCACTTGCCACCACGATAAAACGGTAGATCTCCTGGAAAGAGATAGGATTGCGTTGCTGGAAGGTCCAGTACTTGTTCCAGAAGAAGCTGTTGGTGGCCGCCAGCAGCACAGCGACCGAGTTATATCCAAGTGTTATCCAGATGTCTGATGTGGGGTACAGCCACAGCAGCAGGTTTAAAACTCCAAAGTCAATCACTGCATTCGACGTCCCGACGACGCAGAAGCGCAGAAATTGCCAGATATCTGCTTTCTTTATCTTCTCTCTCACCTTACTTCTTTCACTTCTGCTGCTAATTGCTCAGTGTACAGAACTGCTGCTCACTTGCAAGATAGGATGATAGTGGACGTGTGGGTAGCGGTGGTAAATCATTTCTATGATAGAGGTTTAACCCATATAAACCTGAAGCAACGAGAGTAAATTGTGATGAAAATGTAGGATCATTCTGAGCAATCGCTAATGCAACCCTATCCCCCGGTTGCATAATGACCCAGTCAACTAAGTGTATCGGATTCTGAAGTGCCTGCTGCCATAGAACACCGCTTCCCTCATAGATCACATTGCTGAAGTGGATTCCGGATTCCGACTCAGAAAGGTGAAATGGGTAATTTGTTTGCAGAATATAGCCTCCATCGTAATGCTGGTTCAAGTAAGTACTAATTGAGTACGAGGCATTACAGAATGGAGGATGGGTATCTGACATTACTGATATTACTCCACCATACAGTATCCATACTGACTGAGTAATAGTAAGAAGTAATAGACATATCCTCACTATCCAAATACCACTTATATATATACGGAATGGCTGATTCCCTCTTGGTACCAATAAACCGACAAAGATTGCTGCTGGTGCTACTGTCTCTGATGCATACCGGCTATTAGCCAGATTTGTTGTACTTGGAATAATACCAGAGAGGTAAAAAGGTGTATGAGGGCTAAATAAGTCTGCCTGACCAAAAAAGAAAGCTATCACATAGAAAGCAAATGGTACTAAGAAAATAAGCACGGCAATAGTATGTATAATACTTCTGCGCCTGAGAAGAAACAGAATGAGTCCAACAACTGCAAGCGTTGTGAGAACAGTACCAACAGTTTCTGCTGTACCCATACTATAATATGTGATATCAGTCAGAATATGATGGCGAAAGAACGGGGCAACAGCTGAAACATCTGTGTGCTGCTGGAAAGAATATGGTCCACGCTGAAAATAGAGAAAATCACCGAAGATCACTTTATTCCAAACAAGCCATAGTATAATACCAAGCCCTCCAAGTACTCCATACTGAAGAACCAGGCCTTCAATCTTCCGTATGGGATAGCGCTTTAGTAACCCTACAAGAGGAATAACAACGAGAAAAAGGAGAAACACCGACCAGCCATCATAACGCGCCAGGGTTGCAAAGAACGTACTTCCTGCCGCAAACAGAAGATAGCGCTGTTTATCTTCTTGTATCCACACCAGGAAGTAGTAGCACGCAGCTGTAAATGTGAGCCAGCATAATGGCTCGGTAAGCGGTGTTGCCTGAAGGTAGAGAATATTTGGATTCAGTATAAACACAAGTGACCCAATAAAGCCTGCACAACTGTTCTGTGTCAATCGGCGTATTGCCAGAAAAACATAGACACTCGTTCCAAGATAGCAGCCCATACTCACAATGCTTCCGGCAAGTCCTGTTGTCCAGAGATAGTCATTCCAGGCAAAGAGCGCAATGAGAAGATGAGGAAGTGGGAGCCAGACTCCCCCTAACTGTGCAAGCCCTGGTGTCGCACTATCAAAGATGGCTCTTCCCAATAACATATGTGACATCGCATCTGCATAAATTAGTGTCAGATGGTGCTGGAACACGTAGATTGTTGATCCAATACTTGCTATGATCGCTATTACCAGTGTCGTAAGCAACCAGCGATCTCGAATACGTGGCAGATGTATCTGCCGATGGGCTTTGCGCTGGCCTAGCTGCGTGGAAAGTGTGCTTCGCAAAGCTGTCACCCTCTGCGTTGTAGTCCCAAGCTCATTTGAGGCTGCCACACGTTTGAAAACTCTACCAACGGTAATTGCAAAGAGACGCGTGGTCGGCATAGAGACAACCACAGCATGTCCGTCCTGCTCTACATCTGGCGATAATCTACAGACTTGCTCTCGTGTTGATATTGCCAGGTGGGTACCGTGCTGGGTCTTCTCCCAATAATGGGGCTTAACGATGAGTTGATAGAAGGCGATGTAAGCTGAGGCACTCATCATCACCCAATAAAGAGGGATGAGTAAAACCCATTTAATAAGGGCATATTCTTTACGCCGTAAGCATCCAATAATGTGGACATAGACGTAAAAGAAGTTTCCAAAGATAAGACAAAAGGCCCCCATATACAGGACAGGACCGGGGAAAAGGATACTATAAAGTTGTACCGGATGGAACAGAATATATAGTAGCGTCAAAGCCCACATGAAAGGATTGATTAAAAGGACGACCGTCCAGGCGCCCATGATGAGTTGCATTGAGAAAAACTTGCGCAAATGACCCTGCCGCAGAGTCTGTAGAGGATGACGCATATGTACGAGGTAGGTCTGAAGATAGCCTTTAATCCAACGCGATCGCTGGAAGAGCCAGGTTTTGAATCGGGAGGTTGCCTCTTCGTAGGTTGTGCTATCAAGTACCGCAGTTTTCAGGTTATACTGGGAGATACGTAACCCAAGGTCGCAGTCTTCTGTCACGTTGAAAGCGTCCCAACCACCTAGCGCGCGTAATACTTCTGCGCGAAAATGATTGGACGTTCCTCCAAGTGGGAGCGAAAAGCCGGTACGTTGCAGGCCGGGCAGCATGATATCGAACCAGGTGCTGTATTCAGCAGTAAACCAGCGTGTCAGAAGGTTCTGTTTGCTATTATAATAGTTCAGTTTGGCCTGAACACAGGCTACTTCTGATCCATGTTGAGCGAATGTAAGGACAGCTTTCTTAAGCTGGTAGGGCTCTGGTTTGTCCTCTGCATCGAAAATCACAATGAACTGGCCCTTTGCCTGGAGCAATCCAAAATTGCATGCACGCGGCTTCGTTTGTGGGGTGCCTTTGGGAACCGTGAGAATGGTAAAACTTGGAGGAAGATGCATACTATATAACGCAGCTCGCGTTTGGTAATCATTTTCCTCTGTCAGAAAGAGCACCTGAAGCTTATCCATTGGATAATTCAGCGCCTTCATGGCCTCAACAAATTGAGGCACGATGGCTGTTTCTTTGTAAAGAGGACAAAGAATGCTGTAGGATGGCCATTCAACGCCTAACTTGTCTAGTGCAATAATGATCTCCTCATCAATCTTTTCTCCGCTGCTATTACTGAATGAATTTGTTGCCAGGATGCCGCTTGCTACAAAGCCACAGATGTAGAGCAGAGTGACTATGCCAAATGTGATGGTGAACATAGCAAGGTGTAAGAAAACGAGACCTACGATCCAGTAGATCGCCAGCATAGCTAGAATTGTAATCTGATCTGAAGTTACTACCTTAAGTGCAGAGGTTTGCTCATGAAATGGAGCGAAGGTACGAACTTCGCGTTTACCCACCTTTTTGATCTCCAGGGCTGCGTCCTGATATGCCTGAATCTTTTGTGGAGAATCGGGTAAATTGTTGTTGAGTAGCAACCACTGAGCGTATCGTGCCGCACGTTCGCGTATGCGTGAATTAATACTTGCGACCGCACTTCCTGCTCAGATTTTCTCAGAATCTCTGGAGTAAATTTTGTAGGAAGTCTGAGTAGCGGCATCATATCCTTAGATTGGATATTGGTTGGGTTATACTGATTATATTGCGTTGTCATGAATACTTTTTTCCACCACTACACTATAGAGAGGCGTATCGACTATGTAAGACGGAAACTGCTGGATGATCCTTTAAGCTAAATACTCCGGCGTCATCCCAGCCCCAGAAGAAACTGCCTAGGATATGCTGATCGGTAATGATATTTGCCAGAACCGCATCGCAGGCGGCAGCCTGTTCCTAACGATTTCCATTACCATCCCTGCCTGATGGGGATACTTGCGGCACTCCTCCATGTTCCATCGCATCTCTGTAGTTCCGCTTCATCCCTGATTTTCAATCAGTTGATGTATTGAGTAGTAGCTTAATGCATGCAATATCGCCTTTGATGATATTTCCTGATCGGTAGAAAACGTACATGCATCTTAGCAATGAAGAAATAGAAAGCTGCATAAGCAGTAGACTACTAAATTTCCTTCAGTTGTATCGAATAAAACAATACCAGTTGGATTGTCGTAATGTAGTATAAAATTGGTTAACGTTTAGTTGCGTATTCATAAATTTGGTTAAGAAATCTACCAAAGTAGAATTTCTTGTGCAATTCTTATTTCTAGTGTATTTTCGAAAGATGGTGCTCATAGCTGTCAAGAAAGTAGTGAGCATTGTAGCTGGTGGAATTGACAATCTGGAGGAGTAGTAAGTCGTAATGCGTTCTAATACCTTTGGGCTTGGTTGGTGTGCTCCACACGGCGCGGCTACAACATTCCCCTGGTACGAAGGCGTGCACGGAGGCCGTGTCAACGAAAGTGCGGCTGTAGAACTAAGGTACAGCAAACAGCAAGCCTATCCACAGAAGGTACTTATCTTGCCTCACCCCCCAATCCTCCTCACAAGTCCTGCTACCAACGCAATCCTTGTCGGCAAATAATCCAGCTCAATAAACTCCCCTGGATTGTGGGCCAGTCCACCTCCCGCACCCAACCCATCCAGCGTAGGTACGCCCATTGCTGATGTGGTATTGGCGTCGGATGCGCCACCGCTGCCAACATCTTGTATCTTTAATCCAAGTTCGCTTCCCGCTTCTTTGGCCAGTTCAACGAGGTGGGCGTTGCGTTGATTGCGTTCGAAGGGCTGGCATAATATGCTACCACTGAGGGTGATTTGAGTTCCTTTCAGCCTGTTCTGAGAGGTTACCTGGCGCATGGCAGCTTCTAGTGCCTGGATGCTGACCTGGTCGGTTGCACGTACGTCCATGTCAAAGTAGGCGTAATCAGGCACAACATTGGTGCGTTCGCCGCCCCGGATGATGCCGACACTGAGCGTTGCTCCAGGGATGGTGCCGTTGAGCGCCTGCATCATCTGTACCTGGTAGGAAAGTTCAAGGATGGCGTTGCGCCCGCGCTGTGGCTCTACGCCTGCGTGGGCTGATAGGCCATGTACCTCGACGCGACATTGGCCGCAACCTTTACGAGATGAGACGATTGTTTCCTCGGCTCGGCCTGGCTCCAGGACTAAGACGGCATCGGCCTGCTGTGCCAATTCTTGCACTATCGGTCTGCTGCTGGGGGAGCCAATTTCTTCATCGCTATTGCATAGGAACGTGACGTTCGAGTAATTGGCCTCCTGCCCCTCTATCAAAAGGTGCAGCGCGTACATGCCAATTAGCACGCCTGATTTCATGTCCAGGACACCCGGACCCATGGCTATGCGCATGCCATCTCGCTGGCTGATAGTAAATGGGCGGCGCTTTGCCTCACCTTCTGGCAGTACCGTGTCTATATGCCCGATCAGCAGTATACGAGGACCATGCGATGCCTGGCCTGTATGCGTGGCGATGAGGTGATCGCCGTATGCTTCTTGCCTATCGAAACGGGTAGAAAAACCGAACGCCTGAAAACGTTCCTGCAAATACGCGCCGACGCGATCGATGCCCGCCTTGGTAAAGGTGCCAGAGTCGATGTTGACGAGGGTTTTCAGATCCTCAAGGTAAGCATCCATGGTCTGCTCAGCTCGTTCGATGTTGCGGTGTTTGCTCATCCTCATATCACGCCTCCTGCTTTGAATTGCTCGATCTGCGTGTCGCTAAAGCCGATTTGGTGCAGTAGCTCACTGGTATGTTCGCCAAGACCGGGTGGCGCGTAACGCTGTTCATTTTCGACGCCGGAGATGCGCGGAAAGCTCTGTAGCGTACGGAATGATTCGCCCGTTTCGCCAAGCGGCGCGGAGGTGATACTCGTATCACGCGCCTGCACATGTGGATCATTCAAGGCTTCGTCGATGCGGTAGACTGGACCGGCACAGGCGTCGATATCGGCCAGTTCTGCCATCCATTCGTCGCGTGTCTTCGTTTTGAAGATAGCGCGCAGCAAGTCTATAGACTGCTCGCGCTCGCCTGGACCAACTGGTGTATGGAATGGCAACAATTCAAGGTGTCCGATGCGTGTGCAGAAGGTATGCCAGAATTTATATTCGAGCGCGGCCAACGTAATATGCTTGCGGTCCTGCGTTTCGTAAATATTGTAGCAGGGAAGTCCCCCGTCGAGTGCGGATTGTCCAGGCTGAGGCGCCACACCTGAATTCATATATGCGGTGGCAACGAGAGGCAAGAGTGACATGACACCTTCTGTCATCGAAACATCGATCATACGACCCTCGCCGTTTTGATTACGCCCCTGCAAGGCCGTTAGAATGCCGATTACAGCCATGAAGCTGCCACCTGCCAGGTCACCCAGTTGGGTCGCGGGCATCGCCGGTTCGCCGTGTGGCCCACGATTGTAATGAAGCAATCCCGCGTAGCCTGCATAGTTCAGGTCATGCCCGGCGCGCAGGTGATAAGGACCGTCCTGACCATAGCCGCTGATGGCACAGTAGATGATTCCAGGGTGTATCTCTTTGAGTTGTTCGTAGCCCAGACCCAGGCGTTCCATGACACCTGGCCGGAAGCTTTCCAGTACCACGTCCGCCTGGGGGACCAGGCGCAGGAAGATCTCATGCCCCTCAGGCGATTTGAGGTTCAGCGTCATACTGCGCTTGTTACGATTCATGGCAAGAAAGTACAGGCTCATACCTCCAGTACCATGCGGGGGCATTAAACGGCCATAGTCACCGCTGCCAGGTTCTTCGATTTTGATCACGTCGGCTCCGAAGTCGGCCAGCATCTGTGATGCATAGGCTCCTGGGAGCAGGCGGGAGAGATCAAGGATACGTATGCCACTGAGAGGCTGGCTCATGCGTGTCTCCTTCAAACAAAGGGGGAATGGACAATCATTGTTATATTCAGAGGGTAACAGGGATGAAAGGGGGTTGTCAATGGCAAGACAGGCGACCGGGCCAGTTCCCGGTCGTCCGGTCCGGTTCCTGGTCGCCCCTGCACATTCCCCTGGTAGGGTCTCCCTGAAAACTCCAGCTACCATCTACGTGATACAATGCTCTCATATTCATATAGTAGGAGATCACATCATGCCAATCGCAATTATTGTTCATGGAGGCGCGGGAAATCTTCCCCCTGATCGTATTGAGGCAGCTCAGGCAGGATGTAAGGAAGCTGCGCTTGTAGGGTGGCGCATTTTGCTAGCAGGTGGTTCCGCGCTGGATGCAGTTGAAGCAGCGGTTCGTTCGCTTGAAGATAATCCCCTATTTAACGCGGGCACAGGCGCCTGCTTGACCAGCGAGGGGAAAATCGAGCTAGATGCTGGCATTATGGAGGGCCACACATTGCAGGTCGGAGCTGTGGCAGGTATCGAACTGATTAAAAATCCTATCTCGCTGGCACGAAGAGTTATGGAGAGTCCGCACGTCTTGCTCGTGGGTAAAGGAGCGCAGGTGTTTGCGCAGGAGCAAGGCATTCCCCTGTGCGCATTTGAAGACCTGCTAACGGAGCGACAATATCAAATCTGGCTGGAGAACAAGGCTCAAGCTGCAAAGGAATCGGTGGAGGAGCCGCGTTACCACCGGCGCGAGGTCGGATCTATACCACCACGTGAAGACAAGCACGGCACTGTTGGTGCCGTGACCGTAGATATGTCCGGTTCACTGGCAGCGGCGGCTTCGACGGGAGGCATTCACAACAAGTACCCCGGTCGCGTGGGCGATTCGCCCCTGGTGGGCTGCGGTTTTTATGCCGACGAAAATGCAGCCGTTTCCTGCACAGGTTATGGTGAGGATTTTATTCGCCTGCTCATCGCCAAGCGTGCCGCCGATTTCGTGGGACGTGGAGAGACTGCCCGAGAGGCGGCTGAGGCGGCGATTGCATTGCTTGGCACCAAAGCTTCTGGTGTTGGTGGCTTAATCGTGGTGGATCGAAAAGGGGGAGTTGGGTTTGCCTGGAACAGTCAGAATATGGCGTATGCCTACATGATCGAAGGCATACAAGAACCTGTAGCCGGGGTTTAGGAGTGTGTAATGTACACTTTAGCTGACGTCCAACGAGAGATCGACCACCTTATCAAAGAGGAATGGCAGAGCGATTATTGGTCCCCCCTTTCTAGCCTAGCGCGGCTCACTGAGGAAGTGGGCGAGCTAGCCCGCGAGATCAACCATAGCTACGGTGAAAAGCCAAAGAAGGCTAGCGAAGGTGCAGGCAACATTGCCGCCGAAATGGGGGATATCCTCTTCATCCTCGCCTCCCTAGCGAACTCCATTGGCGTCAACCTGGATGCGGCATTTACAGAGGTGATGGCGAAATATCAACGGCGCGATGCGCAGCGCTGGACAACGGATAATGGCGAATCTTGACGTTACCCTTACTTCAGGATACGATAGTACATGCTGAATCTGATTGTAAGCAGTTGCTGGCGGTGTTCCTGGTTTTTTACGACGAGAATGTACTCCGTTGACCATGACTAGCCTTTTGTTCTATTGATGAGTATGAGGAGTAAAGTGCGAGGAGGCTTCTGGTGATCTCCACCCTTCACATGCGTTTGCTGGGCGGGTTCCTGCTTGTCTCCGGTGGTATGACTGTGATCAGAATCGATATACCTCGCCTGCAGTCATTGCTGGCATATCTTGTACTGCACCATAACGCCCCTCAATCACGTTCACACCTCGCCTTTTTACTCTGGCCTGATTCGACTGAAACTCAGGCCCATACCAATTTGCGTAACTTGATCCATAAGTTGCGCCAGGTTTTGCCCAACGCTGACTCCTACCTGCGTAGTGATCGGCAAGAACTACAATGGGGGTTAGACGCACCCTGGACGCTTGATGTGCTGGACTTCGAGCGGGCGCTGGCTCAAGCAGACGAAGCGAAACGGGCCGGGAACAAGACAGAGATGCGCCGGGCCTTAGCGAGAGCGGCGGAACTCTACCAGGGTGATCTTCTGCCAAATTGTTACGACGAGTGGGTTATGCCCGAACGCGACCGCCTACGCCAGGCGTTTCTCAAGACCCTGGATCAGTTGATTGAACTGCTGGAGCAGGAGCGGGATTACGAGGGAGCCATCAACGCGGCCCAGCGCCTGCTACGCCATGACCCACTACACGAGGCGACCTACCGGAACCTCATGCGCCTCTATGCTGTCATGGGCGATCGCATCGCTGCTTTGCGCACCTACCATACATGTACCACCGTTCTGGAACGCGAACTGGGGGTAGAGCCTAGCCGTGTAACG
>WNFX01002646.1_pt1 | contig 45602 bp, 48 predicted proteins | sample 5400111 | NCBI WGS metagenome assembly WNFX01 (sample SAMN13153363, study PRJNA577476) | soil metagenome | isolation source: 40 cm soil or saprolite under grassland replicate 1 | place: USA:California | collected 2016-06-15
CGGCATCGGCTTCCGCCGAGCCACCTCCATCGTCCCCGGATTCAGGTCGGTGGCGAGCCAGTCCAGGGCGCGTCGTGCCCCGTGCTGCGTCCACCATCCGGTGCCGCACGCAATCTCCAGCACGCGCCGCCCCTCGAACATCGACGGCAGCCACCGCTCCATCGCCCGGAGATCCGACTGGCGCTCGGGTTGGAGGTAGACACGCTCGTAGTACTCCGCGCGCTGCGCGTAGTAGTCGCCCATCGAGTCAGGCGTACTCGCTTCACCCACAGGCCGAAGTATGGGGGCCTCCCCAGTGTGCTCGTCCGCGCCACGGTACGAAGGCCCCAGCGAGCACCGTCGCCTGGGCGAGCGTCCTCTCACCAGTGTGCATCCCGACTCACCCACGTGAGCCCGCCCGGGCTGGACGGGGCCTCTTATGGCGCGCGCTTAACTGCCCCGGCGGGACTCGGAGCCCTTGAAGATCCGCATCGGCAGGCCGGCCAGCGGCTCGCCGCCGTTTTCGGTTACGAGCCAGGTGTCCTGCATGTACAGGCAGGCGTGGCCGTCGGCTGAGATCGCGTGCGGGTGCATCGAGAAGACCATGTTCGCGGCGAGCTCCGTCTCGACTCCCTCGCCGATCTTCGGGAACTCGATCATCGTCATCCCGATCGAGTGGCCGGTCACGTGGCCGAGCTCGTAGCCACGCTCCTTGAAGCCGTTCGAGACGGCGCGGTGGACGTCGTGCGCGCTTGCGCCGGGGCGTAGCGCCGAGCGCGCCGCCTCGAAGTACTCCTCGTAGGCCTCGAGCATCCGCGTCGCCTCGGGACCGGGCGCCTCCCCGCCGGCGGCGATCGCGCGGGAGACCTCGACCCAGTGACCGCCGGGGCCCGCGATCTCGAGCGACGGCAGGACGAGATCGCCTTCCCGAATCCGCCGCTCGCGGCTTGCGATGCGGAACTCGGGCTCGACCTCGCCGTTCTCGCCGACGAGCACCATGTCCATCGTTTGGCGTCCGCAGCCCTCCTCGACGAAATAGGCCTCGCAGGGGGCGAGCACTTCCGCCTCCGAGCGGCCGATCCCGAAGCCGTCGAGGAAGATCCAGAAGCCCTCGGTGTTGATTCGGACGCTGTCGCGGACCGAGGCGAGCTCCTCGTCGCTCTTGACCGCTCGGGCGAGGTCGAATTCGACGTCGTACGCGACGAGCTCGGGGCCTCCGTCCGCGTGAGCCCGGTAGTCGCGGACGGTCATCACATAGTCGAGCCCATAGACGCCGACTCGCTTCCAGCCCCGGTCGCGAGCACGATCGCGCAGCCAGGCGCCCGGTGCGTCGACGAACACCTGCTCGTCGATCCAGGTCGTCGCGTGCTCGCCGACGTAGCGTGCCTCGGTCGGGAACACGATCGAGGGGTCGCCCTCGAGCGGCAGCAGCACGTACGCGTAGCGATGGACGATGAGGAAACCGGACATGTACCTCACGGCACCTTCGAAACCGCTGTACTCGCTGCCGGAGACGATCACGGCGTCGAGGCCGTCGCGCGCGAGCGCCTCGCGTACCTTCGCGTAGCGGCGCTCGACTTCGGCGGGGGTCACGTCTGCGCCCACGATGCCTCCAATCCTTTGATCAGAGCTGTCACGGCGTCGTTCAGCGGCGTGGGAATGCCCTGCTCGCGGCCGAAGCGAGCGACGCCGCCGTTGAGGTAGTCGATCTCGGTCGGCCTGCGGGCCTCCACGTCCTGGAGCATGCTCGCTTTGTGGTCGTAGGCGACGTCCGGCCTCGCCGCGTGGTCGATCAGCTCCTCGGGGTCGGCGTCGAGCTCGATCCCCTGGACCGCGGCCACCGCCTTCCCCTCGTCGACGAGCTGCGAGACGAGGCGCCGCAACCCGGCGTCCTCGACGACGCGGCCGTGCGTGAGACCGGTCAGCGCGCCGATCGGGTTCGTGGCCGCGTTGAAGATCAGCTTGCGCCACTGGGGACCACGGGCGTCCGCGACCGCCTGTGTCGGCATCCCCGCGCGGCTGCAGGCCTCGGCGAGCCGCTCGACATCGGTCATCGGCGCCGGGCTCGGCTCGAAGGGCCCGATCGTCGTGTCGCCCTTGACGTCCCACTGGACGTGGCCGGGGCCCACGATGCGTCCCGCCGGGAACGTCGTACCGCGAATCACGCGCTCGACGTGCTGCGCGAGCACCTCCTCGTTGCCGACGCCGTTCTGCACCGAGCAGACGGCGCCGTTCGAGAACGCCGGCGCCGTCGCCTCGATCGCCACGGCCGTGTGCATGCACTTCGTCGCGACGATCCCGAAGTCGCTGGAGGGCAGCTCGGCGGCGTCCGTCGTCGCGCGCACCTTGCCGACCACCTCGCCTGCGCCGGACAGGCGCAACCCATGCTCGTTGATCGCAGCGACGTGCTCGCGGTCGAGATCGAACGCCCACACCTCGACGTCGTCGAGCTGAGCCAGGTTCGCTGCGAACAGCGACCCGACCGCTCCGCAGCCGACGATCGTCGCCCTCACAGGTACGACGCCTCGCGGGCCTTGACCAGGCGGTAGACGGCCGTCATGAGCGGCGCCTCGACCCCGCGGCGCTCCGCCTCGCGCACAAGCGCGCCCGTGATGAAGTCGACCTCGGTCGGGCGCCGCGCCTCGACGTCTTCGAGCATCGACGGGTAGTGGCGGCTGCCCCGCTGCGTCGCGAGCACGTTCATCTCCCAGGGATCCTCGCGCAAGGAAATCCCCGCGGCGCCGGCGATCTGCTTCCCCTCGTCCATCAGACCTCGTACGACGTGACCGAGGTCCGTTGGCTGATCGAGCTCGGCGAAGTGGTAGTCGTGGGGGAGGCCGGTCAGCGCGGCGACGCTATTGACGGTTGCATTGAAGATCAGCTTCGACCAGCGTGCCGGCTCGAGGTCGGGCATCGCCTCAGCCTTCAGCCCCGACTCGACGATCAGGGACGCGGTGCGCTCGGCGAGGTCGAGCGGGGCGCCCTCGTAGGGTGCAAGCCAGGTCGGCGTGTCAAGCACGTACTCGACGTGGTCGTCCGCGAGCTTCGTCCCGCTCATGAACGTCACCGCCGTGAGCTGAGGCCACGCGCCGTGGCTCCGAACCACTTCTTCGGCGCCGAGGCCGTTCTGAACGGTCATCACGCTGCCGTCGCCGAGGCGGCCTTCGAGCTGGGCCGCCGCCGGCTCGACGTCGTTCGCCTTGGTCGCCACGATCGCGAGGCCGGCGTCCGCCAGCCCGGCGGGTTCGGTGGACGCATGGGGCCGGCCGACGAAGTTCGCTCGGCCCGAGACCCGAATCCCGTTCTCGGAGACCGCGGCAGCGTGCTCGGGGCGGCGGCAGAGCATGGTGACATCGGCAACCCGCGAGAGGTGGGCGGCGAAGAGGCTGCCGATTACGCCGCCTCCGATGACCCACACGTTGTCGCTCACGGTGTCCTGCCGGCGAGAATCGTCGTCAGCTTCGATGAGTCGATGTTCCCGCCCGAGATGACGCACACGACCTTGCCCGTACCTCCGCGACCGGCGAGGGCGGCCGCCAGGGAGAGCGCGCCGGCGCCCTCCGCCACGACCCTCCCCCGTTCGGCGAGCAGACGAACCGCGGCGGCGGTCTCGTCAATCGAGACCGACACGGCACCGTCGAGCACGCCGCGCGCGAGCTCCCACATCTTCGGCAAGAGCGCGGGCGAGCCGGAGCCGTCGACGAACGAAGGCTCGTAGTCGACCTTTTGAGGCTCGCCCGCAGCGAGCGACGCCGTCAGCGGCGCGCCCGTCTCAGGCTCGACGGCGTACACCTGAGCCTCCGGCCGCAGTGCCTTGACGGCACTCGCGATTCCAACGCTCAGCCCGCCGCCGCCGAAGGGAACCAACACGGCGTCCGGCTCGGGAAGGTCCTCGAGGATCTCGAGCCCAATCGTCCCGTTCCCGGCCATCACCTGCTCGTTCTGGACCGGGTGGATGAAGACGCCTCCGGCCTCGGGGAAGCTCGACTCCTCGATCGTCTGCCACCAGCGTTCGTATGGCACCTTGACCACGCGTCCGCCGAGTCGCTCGATCGCGGCGAGCTTCGTCTCGACCGCGCTCTCCGGGACGACGACCACGGAGGGGATGCCCAGCTCGCGCGCCGCCCAGGCCACGCCCTGGCCCATGTTGCCGGCGCTTGCCGTTACGACGCCCGCCTGCAGCTGGTCGGCAGAAAGTTGTGAGATCGCGTTGAGCGCCCCGCGGAGCTTGAACGAGCCGATCGGCTGCAGGTTTTCGGGCTTCAGGTAGATCGTCGCCGGCGAGTCCGAGGCCAGCTGCAGGAGCGGCGTGCGGACGACCTTCCCCGCTATGCGCTCGCGCGCGCCTCGGATCTGCTCGAGCGGGATCAGAACGGAACCACCGATCCTGCGCCCTCACTGCGGGCGCGCCGATCGAGATACTCGGCGGCCGCGAGGTCCTCCGCCGCAAGCCCGAGCGAGACGAACACGGTCAGCTCCTCGTCGGAACGGCGTCCCGCACCGGACCCGACCAGCACCTCTCCGAGCTCGGCCCGGATGTGATCGGGGCCGATTCCCTCCTCCTCGACCGCGCGGAGGTACTCGCCGGACTCGTTCACGGTCGACTCCCTGCGATCGACGAAGAGCGCGGCCGCCGCGATCGTGGCCGAGTCGAGCTCGCGTGCCGTCGGGATCGAGGAGCCGACGGCGTTGACGTGGACACCCGGCGAGAGCCAGCCGCGCTCCACGACCGGTTCGCGGGCCGAGGTGACCGTCACGACGACGTCGGCGCCGCGCACGGCTACCTCGGCGCTCTCGGCCGCCTCGACCGGAAACGGCGCGTCGGCCTCTGACGCGAACGCCTGCGCATGCTCTGAGGTTCGGCTCCAGACGCGGGCGTGCTCGAAGGGGAGCACCTCTGCCATCGCGTCCAGATGCGCCCGCGCCTGAACGCCCGAGCCGAGGATTGCGAGCACACGCGACTCCGGCCGGGCTAGCTCGCGCGTTGCGACCGCGGAGACCGCGGCGGTGCGGATCGACGTCACCGCCGAGCCGTCGATCAGGGCGCGCAGCTGGCCGGTCTCGCCGTCGAAGAGCAGGACGCCGCCCTGGTGGGCGTCGAGCCCCCGCGCCGGATTGCCGGGGAAGATGCAGACGGCCTTGAGCCCGTAGGCCGGCTGCTGCGCGGAACGGTGGGCCGGCATCAGGCCCATCAGGCTCTGCTCCTCGGGCGGCCGGACGACGAAGCGGAGCGGTTGCCAGCTCCGGCCACGGGCAAGATCGGACAGCGCCTCCGCCATCAGCTCGATGCACTCGTCCATGCGGAGCAGGCGCTTCACGTCTTCGTGCGCGAGGACGAGCAGCTCGTTCACGCGAACAGCTCCGCCAGCTCGTCCCGCTCCCGCTCCGAGAGCTGGAGATCCACGGCTGCGAACGCCGGCTCCAGCTGCTCCGGCCGCCGCGGGCCGACAATTACCCCCGTTACCTGCGGATGGCTCAAGACCCACGCGATCGCCAGCGCGGCCGGCTCGACGCGGCGCTCCGAGGCTGCGGCCCGAAAGAGGTCGAGTCTACGGAACGTCTTTTCGTTCACGAGGTCGGAGTATGGCTCGCCGCGCAGGGCCATCCGCGAGTCGTCCGGGAACGGCTGCGACCTGTCGTACTTGCCGCTCAACCAGCCGCCGCAGAGAGGGCTAAAGGGCGTGAAGCCGAGGCCCTCCCGCGCGCACAGCGGCAACACGTCTTGCTCGGGCCCGCGGCGGAGCAGGCTGTACTCGTTTTGAACCCACCCGAAGCTCGCGAGCCCGTGATCGGAGCTCGTCTCGAGCGCTTCCGAAAGCTGCTCCCCGTCGACGTTGCTGACGCCGATCGCGCCCACCTTCCCCGCTTGGATCAGCTCATCGAGCGCGCGCAGGGTCTCCTCGATCGGCGTCTCGGGGTCCGGCTCGTGCGTCAGGTACATGTCAACCCGATCTGTTCCGAGCCGCGAAAGGCTGCCTTCGAGCTCGCGGAAGATCCGTTCGCGCGAGAGCCCGCGATCGGCCGGGTCACCGGTGACGGACCAGTAAACCTTTGTGCTGAGCAGGACCGGCGTCCTGCGCTCGCTGCGCCAATCCCCGATCCAGCTCTCGCTGCGGCCGCCGCCATAGGAGGCAGCTGTATCGAAGAAGTTGATGCCCTCCGACTCGGCCCGGTCCATGATCGCGAACGCCTCTGTCTTGTCCTCGCCCCGGCCGAAAAGCTCCGGAGCCGATCCGATGCCGCCGAAGTTGCCGCAGCCGAGGCCGATGCTCGAGAGCTCCAGATCGGTGCCGCCGAGCCGCCTGTACTCCACCAGGCAGAGGGTACTCGTCGAAATCGAAGGCGATTCGTGTGACAATCGCAACAGTGGCCGGCTACGTCGTGCACGAACAGGAGCTGGAGAGCCGCCGTGAAAACGGTGACACCGCCTCCAGAGCGGTCGCGATCGATGCGCACGCAGGCTCGCAGTTCCTCGAGCTCCACGTGACGCACTACGATCCCGGCCGCTCGCGGGCCCGGACGCTGAATGGCGTCCAGGAGATCGTCTACGCCGTGTCCGGCCGCGGAACGCTCGTCGTCGACGGACAATTCAACGAGCTCGAGGCCGGCACCGGCGTCTACCTCGCGGACGGCGAATCGTACGAGGTCGAGAGCCAGGGGCCGGAGGATCTCGTGACCGTCTCGGTGACCGCGCCGCAAACGAACGGTGCGAAGCCTGCTGCGGGTCGGCGTACGGTTCGCATTGCCGACCAGCCTCTGCTGACCGCAAGCGGGGATCGCGAGTTTCGCTACCTCGTGACCGACGAGGTCGGCTGCCGCGACATGACGCAGTTCTTCGGCGTGATCGCACCCGGCCGGGCACCCGATCACAGCCACGTCTACGACGAGGTGATCTACGTGCTCGAAGGCGACGGAATCCTGCACGGCGACGGCGCTGACAAGCCGGTCTCAGCGGGCACTTGCATCCACCTTCCGCCGCTGTTCGTTCATTCGCTCGAGAACAGCGGCGACACCCCGATGCGCATCGTCGCCGTCTTCCATCCTGCCGGCGATCCCGCCTCGCGGGCATATGAGGCAAACGAATGACCGCATTCGGAGTCTCAACCTTCGAAGTCTCGCTTCAAATCCGGGTAATCAACAGGAGGACAACATGAAGAAAGTGGTAGTCGCCGCGACACTCGCGGCAGCACTGGCCGTGCTCGCGACGGCCGCCTGGGGGTCGACCAAGGGGCCCAGTAGGGTCGCCGCCCCGGCGAATGCGGGCAATGCGCTCGTGAAATGCGGCAAGACACACTCGATCGGACTGCTGGCACCGTTCACCGGGCCGGCCGCGTCGATCGGGATCAACCAGGTGCACTGGGCGAACTACTTCAGGACCACCTACAACAGGACGCACAAGACGAAGATCAAGTTCGTCAACGAGGACACGATGCTCGGCTCGGCCAACGGAACCGCTGAGGCCGTCAAGGGCGCACAGGCGCTTGGCTCGAACGCCGCTGTTCTCGGCGCCGTCGGTCCCGCCGGCTCGAACGAGGTGAAGGCGACGACCGGGGCGCTCAAGGGCGCAGGACTCGGCTTCGTCTCCGGCTCGGCGACGAACACGACCATCACGACTGACGGCACCCGGACGGGCTACTTCTTCCGCACCGTCCCGCCGGACTCGTCCCAGAGCAAGAGCGTTTCGGCGTACATCACGGGCACGCTCAAGCTGAAGAACGTTTACATCATCGACGACCAGGAGGCCTACAGCACCGGCCTCGCCGACGAGGTGCAGGCGCAGCTCAAGGCCAAGGGCGTGACCGTTGGCCGTGACGGCGTCAGTCAGCAGCAGTCGGACTTCTCGCCGATCATCAACAAGATCCCGCGGAGCGCGCAGCTCGTCTACCTGCCGTGGCAGCTGCCGCCAAAGGGTCAGGCGTTCGGCCGGACGATGAAGAGTCTCGGTAGGGGTAGCACGAAGCTGATGGGCTCCGACGGCCTCTTCGATCCATTGTTCGCTGGGCTCGGGTCGAACGTGTACGACTCGTTCTTCCCGGTGAACCCCTCGGACAAGAGGGTTGCGGCCTTCAAGAAGATCCACCACGGCACCGAGCTCTTCGGCGCCCCGAGCTACGTGGCGGCGCAGGTCGTCACCGGTGCGATCGATCGTGCCTGCAAGAACGGCACGGCCACCCGCGCCGAGGTTCGTGCACAGATCAAGAAGACGAACATCAGCGCGAAGTTGTCGCTGCTCGGGCTTCCCGTCGCCTTCGACAAGCACGGCGACATGATCAAGAAGCCGTTCGGCATCTACCACTCGGTCAAGGGAGTCTTCGTCCGGGTCGCGTAGTCCTGTCGGTTTCGAGTTGAACGCAGTGCGGCCCACCACACCGGTGGGCCGCACTGCGTTTTATGCGATCTTCCCCCCGTGAACTGGACCCTTTTCTTCGGCGAACTGGTCAGCGGGCTCACTCTCGGGAGCATTTACGCGCTGATTGCGCTCGGTTACACGATGGTCTACGGGATCCTGAAGCTCCTGAACTTCGCGCACGGCGACGTGTTCATGGTCGGGGCGTTCATCGGCTTCTTCGTGCTCCAATGGCTGGGGGGCCCGCTGACGACGAATGTGACCGGCTGGCTCGCGGTCGCGATCATGTTCGCGGTCGCGATGGTCGGCTGCGGCGCCCTCGGCGTCGGAATCGAGCGCTTCGCCTACCGGCCGCTCCGCGACGCGCCGCGGATCGCGCCCCTGATCAGCGCCCTCGGCGTCTCGATCTTCCTGCAGAACAGCGCGCTCCTGCTCTGGGGCCCGCAGTTCAGGGACTACGACACCTTCGACCTGGTCGGGGTGAAGAGCTACCACATCGGCCAAAACTTCTACATCTCCAACATCCAGATCCTGACCATCTCCGTGTCGATCGGGTTGACGATCGTGCTGGCGCTGGTCGTCTCACGCACACGCACCGGGAAGGCGATGCGGGCGACCTCGTTCGACCGCGACGCGGCCGAGATGATGGGGATCAGCATCGACCGCGTGATCTCGTTCACCTTCTTCCTCGGCTCGGCGCTCGCGGCGGCGGGTGGCGTCATGTTCGGGCTCGTCTTCGGCCAGATCTTCTCGTTGATGGGGTTCACCGCCGGGCTGAAGGGCTTCACCGCAGCCGTCGTCGGTGGGATCGGGAGCATCCCCGGCGCCGTGCTTGGCGGCTTCTTGATCGGCCTCACGGAAGCCTTCGCGACCGGCTACCTTCCGGGCGGGTCGGTCTACGCAAACCTCTACGTCTTCGCGCTTCTGATTGTGATGTTCCTCATCCGACCAACGGGCCTGCTCGGCTCGCCCGTGATCCAGAAAGTATGAAATGAGCTCGCTGGGCGGCGGACCACCCCTCGACGAAGGCGACCTGCGTGCGGCTATCCCGGAGCCGGTAGACGCCCCTGACAGGTCTCGGGTCGGGACGGACGAGTGGGTCGCCCAGGCCGAGGAGCGCCGCGCCGCCCGCACCGGTCTCACCGGAGTCGTCGCTCGCACCTGGGAGCGACTGCCGGCGCCTGCGCGCCTGGCGATTCTGATCGCGCCGTTCGCGATCTTCCCGTTCATCACGAACGAAGGCAACCTCTACCGCTACGGCCTGATTACCATCATCTACGCCCTGCTGGCGCTGGGGCTGAACGTCGTCGTCGGCTTCGCCGGCCTGCTCGACCTCGGCTACGTGGCCTTTTTCGGCATCGGCGCCTACCTGTACGGGATCATGGCCAGCGGCCATTCCGGGCACCACCTGCAGGCCGTGATCGCGATCCCGATCGTGGTCGTCTCGACCGCGCTGATCGGGCTCCTGCTCGGGCTGACGTCCTGGCGGCTGCTCGGCGACTACCTGGCGATCGTGACGCTCTTCTTCCTGCAGGCGTTCGTGATCTTCGCCAACAACGCGAACGGCGGCCTCAACGACTTCTCCTACCCGTTCGTCGGCAAGGTCGACCTGACGGGCGGCGCGAACGGCCTCGACCAGATCGATCCGTTCAACCTCTTCGGCTACCACATCACGACGACGAAGGGGTACTACTTCTTCACGCTGATCTCGCTCACGCTCCTGATGACGATGCTCTACTTCGTCAACGGGTCGCGCACTGGCCGCGCTTGGCGCGCCCTGCGCGAGGACCCCCTTGCGGCCGAGGTCATGAGCATCCCTGTCAACCGGCTGAAGCTGCTCGCGTTCATGTTTGGCGCCGCCACCGCGGGTTTCAGCGGGGCGATCTACGGCGCGGTCCAGTCCGGGGCGTTTCCTGGGGACTACGACGTCGGCCTGCTGATCACGATCTACGCCATCGTCATCCTCGGCGGCCTGGGCAGCATCGGCGGGGTCGTGATCGGCGCGCTCGTCGTCAACGGCGCGCCCGAGCTGCTCCGCTCATCGGCTAACGCGCGCTTCCTCTTCTACGGCGTGCTCCTGCTCGCGCTCTTCCTCGCCATGAAGCCCTGGTACAAGGCGGTCGTCGTCCTGCTGGGGACGATCGCGTTCGGGTTCGCCGTTCACGGGATCGCGAGCGCCGTCTGGTCGCGTGGCACCGCCGGCCACATCGAGGGCGGCGGGCGGCTGGGCCGAGCGCTCGAGCACTGGGTGCTGCTCCCGAGCCAGACGGGGAGAATCGCCGGCTGGGCGTACTTCGCGCTGATCGTCGCGGCGCTCGTGCTGACGGTCGTCAGCGGCTGGTGGCGCGTCGCCGTCTTGATCCCCACGCTCTACCTGGCGGCGTTCGTCTGGGAGAACAAGCTCGTCGAGCAGGTGTCCGGGGCGACACGGCTGATCTTGCTGGGGGCCCTGCTCGTCGTGATCATGAACGTAAGGCCGGCCGGGATCTTCGGCACCTCGCGCGTGGAGATCGTCTGACCGTGGCCAAGCTGCTCGAGCTCCGCGACGTCTCGAAGGCCTTCGGCGGCCTGCAGGTGATCGACCATCTGAACCTGCACGTCGACGAGGGCGAGATCGTCAGCGTGATCGGGCCGAACGGCGCCGGCAAGACGACCGTGTTCAACCTGATCACCGGGATCTACCACGTCGACTCCGGAGAGATCGTCTTCGAGGGCGACAAGGTCTCCGGCCTGGCGCCGCACGTGATCACGAACCGGGGGATCGCCCGGACGTTCCAGACGCTGCGGCTGTTCCTGAACATGACGGTGCTGGAGAACGTCATGGCTGCCGAGTACGGGCACACGAAAGCGACCTTCCTCGAAGCGATGCTGCAGCTTCCGCGCTCGCGGAGGGAGGAGAAGCGAATCCGGAAGCTCGCCGAGGAGAAGCTCGCCTTCTTCGGCCAGCGGCTCGCCGGCTATCGCCACGACCAGCCCGCTTACAGCCTTTCGTACGCGAACCGGCGGCGACTCGAGATCGCCCGCGCGATGGCGACCAACGCGCGGCTGCTCCTGCTCGACGAGCCGGCGGCGGGGATGAATCCGCACGAGACGCACGAGATCACCGAGCTGATCGGCAAGCTCCGCGATGAGGGTGACTATTCGATCCTCGTGATCGAGCACGACATGCACGTCGTCGAGGGGATCTCCGACCGGGTGGTCGCGCTCGACCACGGAGTCAAGATCGCGGAGGGCTTATTCGACGAAGTGGCGACACACCCGCTCGTGATCGAGGCCTACCTGGGCGTCCGGGCCGAGGCCGAAGCCGTCTGATGCTGCTCCGGCTCGACAACGTCGACACCTACTACGGGCAGATCCACATCCTCCAGGGCGTCTCGCTCGAGGTGAAGGAGGGCGAGCTCGTCTGCCTGCTCGGCGGGAACGCCTCCGGCAAGTCGACGACGCTGAAGACGATCATCGGGATGGTTCGTCCGCGCCGAGGCGCCGTCCAGTTCGACGGCGAGGAGATGAGCAGGCGCCCCACGAGCTACCGGATCGGCAAGGGGATGGCGATCGTCCCCGAGAACCGGCGCCTGTTCGCGCCGATGACGGTCAAGGAGAACCTGGAGATGGGCGCCTACCTGCACGGCGGCGGAACCAAGGAGGACTTCGAGCGCGTCTACTCGCTCTTCCCGCTGCTCTACGAGCGGCGCCGGCAGCTTGCAGGGACGCTCTCCGGCGGCGAGCAGCAGATGGCCGCAATGGGGCGGGCGCTGATGTCCCGGCCGAAGCTGCTGCTGATGGACGAGCCGTCGATGGGGCTGGCGCCGATCCTCGTCGAGCGGAACTTCGAGATCATCAAGGAAGTGCACGAGTCCGGCGTCGCGATCCTCGTCGTCGAGCAAAACGCCAATGTCTCGTTGTCGATCGCCGACCGCGGCTACGTCCTGCAGACAGGCAGGATCGTGCTCTCGGGCGCGGCGTCGTCCCTGATCAAGGACGAAGACCTACGAAAGGCCTACCTTGGCCGGTAGAGCTCCTTCAGCTCCACGCGTCGACGTATTGCCGACGCGGATCCGTCACCGCTTTCCGATCTTCGACCGGCTCGTCTACATCAACAGCTGCTCCCAAGGAGCGCTCTCGGACGCCGTGCGCGACGCCTACGCGCGTTACCTCGCCGACTGGGACGAGCACGGCGCGCCCTGGGAGTACTGGGTCGGCCAGCTCGAGGCTGCCCGGCGGAGCGTCTCGGGGCTCATCAATGCGGCGGAGGACGAGGTGGCGATCACGACCTCCGTCTCGGCCGGCGTGAGCGCGCTCGCGAGTGGGCTCAGGTTCGACAACGGCCGTGACAAGGTCGTGCTCAGCGACTTCGAGTTCCCGACGATCGGCCAGATCTGGCACGCCCAGGAGCGCCGCGGCGCCCGCATCGTGCACGTGCCCCCCGAGCCTGACGCGACGATTCCGCTCGAGCGCTTCGAGGAGGCGATCGACGAGCAGACAGCGCTCGTCTCCATCACGCACGTCTGTTTTCGCAACGGGAGCAGGCTCGACCTCGGGGAGGTGATCGAGCTCGCGCACGAACGGGGAGCGCTCGTTCTCCTGGATGCCTACCAGTCCGTAGGATCGATCCCGGTCGACATCAGGGCTCTCGATTGCGATTTCCTCGCCGCCGGCGTGCTCAAGTACCTACTCGGATCGGCCGGGCTCGCGTTTTTCTATTGCCGTCGAGACCTCGTCGAGCAGATCGACCCGACCGCGACCGGATGGTTCGCCGACCGCAACATCTTCGAGATGGACATCCATGACTATTCGCCGGCTCCGACGGCCCGCCGCTTCGAGGCCGGCACTCCGCCGATTCCGGCGATTTACGCAGGTATCGCAGGGATCGAGCTGATGCAGGAGATCGGGATCGAAGAGACGGAGGCTCACGTCCGCGAGTTGAATGCGATCCTCCTCGCCGGGCTCGACGAGCTCGGCGCGCAGGTCGTGACGCCGCGCGCGCCGGAGCGGCGGGGCGCGCTGGTTTGCGTCGCGTCCAGCGACGTCGATCGGCTCGTCACCGAGCTGGGGGCCGGAGGCGTTGTGACGTCGTCACGCGACGCAAGCCTTAGGATCTCGGCTCACTGTTACAACACCGCCGAGGACATGAGCACTGTGCTCGACCTGCTCACCAAAAATCGCTCGCTGCTTCGAACGTAGATCACGCTAGAGAGGAGAGAAGATGGCTTTGCAGATTGGCGACACCGCCCCGGACTTCGAGGCCGAGACGACGGACGGCCGCATTCGCTTCCACGACTGGATCGGCGACTCGTGGGGGGTGCTCTTCTCGCACCCCAAGGACTTCACGCCGGTCTGCACGACCGAGCTCGGCTACATGGCCAAGATCAAGCCGGAGTTCGACCGCCGCGGGGTGAAGGTCATGGGGCTCTCTGTCGATCGCGCCAGCGACCATGAAAAGTGGGCGAGCGACATCGAGGAGACGCAGGGGCAGGCGCCCAACTACCCGATCATCGGCGACGCCGACTTCGAGGTCTCCAAGGCGTACGGGATGCTGCCCGCCGACACGGCCGGCGATCCGAAGGAGCGCACGCCCGCGGACAATCAAACGGTCCGCAACGTCTTCGTTATCGGCCCCGACAAGAAGATCAAGCTGGTGCTGATCTATCCGATGACGACGGGACGCAACTTCGACGAAGTCCTGCGCGTCATCGACTCGCTGCAGCTGACCGCCAAGCACAAGGTCGCGACGCCGGTCAACTGGCAGCAGGGCGAGGACGTCATCATCGCCGGCTCGGTGTCCAACGACGAGGCGAAGGAGACCTACCCGGAGGGCTGGCAGGAACCGCGCCCCTACATCCGAATCGTGCCGCAGCCGAACTGAACGCAGACGCGGCGCCCTGGGGGCGCCGCGTCGTGACTGTGTGCGGCGAACCGTCACATGTTCGGGCACTTGCCCGAATGGCTCGACCGACTCTGGCCGGACTGAGCCTGGGTCGTCGAGGTGCTCGTCGAGGACGAGGACGACGACTTGCCGCTCGCCGCGTTGGCGATCGCAGCGCCTCCGCCGACGACGGCGAAGACGGCCAGCGTCACCAGGCCGAGTCGAAGTCGATTCTGCATATGCAACCTCCCTTCTCGTTCGTCGTAGGGTCTTGTCCTCGAGTGAACACCCGCTGACTAAGAGCCTCCTGACATCGGGCTAAGAAGTTGCTGAGACTCGGCCGGGCTAGTGCACCCGTCCGCAAGTTCAGGCACGCGCCCGGCGGCGTCTCGCCGCCCGTGGCTGCGTCCTCGGTCGCCCCGATAGAACCACTATCGGGACTCCCTGCGTCCTTGCCACGAACGACGATCCATCCCCCGGATCACGCACCAAACTTACGGACGGGTGCACTAACGGCTCTCGCCCGCGTGCCGTATCCGCTCGCGTGCCTCGGCGTACCGGGCGACCTCGTACGCGATCAGCGCGCAGGCGATTCCGGCGACGAGTGCAAGCGACAGCAGGGCCGGCAGGGCGGTCGCGGCGGGCGCCAGCGCGACGAGTGCAGCCGCGGCGACCAGCCGCGGGTTGTTGAACGACCCGATGTTCCGCAGCTTGAACGTGCTTAGTGCGAGCAGGTAAAGGGCGGCACCGCCGCACAGCGCGGCGGCCGGAAGACTCTGCAAATGCGCGTGGACGTGCGCGAGTGTCGTCTTGACACCGAATGCGAAGATCACGATCCCGGCGACCATCGGTAGGTGCAGGTAGGTGTACGAGTCTGCTGCCATCCGCGCTCGTTCCACGGGACCGGCCTCGCGCAGCTTGCGCTCTGCGACGGTGGCGACCACGTCGAAATAAGCCCACCAAAGCGCCGCAGCAACGGTGAGACCGAGCAGCGCGCCGACGACGACGCCCGTGCTGAGGCTGAGGCTGCTCGCGCCGACGCCGAGTGCGACGATCGACTCCCCGAGCGCGATGATGATGATCAGGCCGTGCCGCTCGGCGAAATGGCCGGCGTTGACCCGCCAGCCCTGCGTTCCGGCGAACCGAGCGCCGTAGCTGAGGAGCAGCGCGAGCACCCAGCACGTGGCCCGCCCGGTCCCGGTCAGCAGCCCGGCGAGCACGAGCAGGGCAGCCCCCGGCAGCTCCAGCCAGCCGAGGCGAACCACCGCAGCTCGAAGTGCAGCGTCGCCGCGTGCAAGCACGATGTACGCGACGATGTGCAACCCGCGAACGAAGAAGTAGGCGACGCCGAAGACGAGCGCGTCCCTGCCGAAGGCGTGAGGGACTGCGAGAGACACGACCAGCACCGCGCCCATGGCGGTGAACAACACCACCCTGATCGCGCCCTCGTCGGTTCCGGCCGTGTTGCCGAGCCAGACGTAGCCGCTCCAGGCGATCCAGAGCGCCATCAGGATCGCGATCGCCTGCAGCAGCCGTGTCCAGGTCGGGTCGTGATACAGGAAGGCGGTGACCTGCGTGATCGCGAAGACGAAGACGAGGTCGAAGAAGAGCTCAAGCGGCGTGACCCTCTGCTCGCGTTCGGCCGGAGCCTCCAGAGGCTCGACTCGCGTCAGTCCGTCCAGCATGTACCCGAACGTGGTATCACGGTCCGGTGATGAGCGAAACCACCGATGGCACTGCACCTGCCGAGGAGTTCGACTCCCGGGTCGACCACCTGCTGCAGACGACCTGCGAGGTCGCGCGAGCGCTGGTCGGCGCACACCAGGCGGCCATGGCGATGATCGTGGCCGGGGACTGGGCTCGGGCACGCAAGTACTTCTCGCTCTCGGACAAGTACGAGCAGTGGAAGGACTTCACGATGCCCGGGCGTGGAATTGGGCTCCACGCAGTCGTCGTCGCCAAGAACGAAGCCATTTGCATGACGGAATCCGAGGTCGAGCAGCACCCAGCCTGGCGCGGCTTCGCCGAGTCGGCGGGAAAGCACCCGCCGCTGCGCGGGCTCCTAGCCGTGCCGATCGTCGGCGAGGACGGTCTCAACTACGGGCTCTTGCAGGTGTCCGACAAGGTGGACGGCAGTGATTTCGACGCCGACGACGAACGCCGTCTCGCCTGCCTCGCCAGCGCGGCCGCAGTCGGCCTCGACGCCCTGCGCAAAGTGCGTGCTCTGAGGCTCGGCGAGCCCGCACCGGCTTCGCCGGTCGAGCCGGCGACGAGCTTCGTGGTCATCGAGCCGGCGTAGGAGAACCTGGGGCTAGGCGCGCAGCGGCGATCGCGCCGCCGAGATCGCCGAGCTCCGACAGTCGAACGTCCGGCGGCCTCTCGCGGACGAACAGGTGAGGAAGCATCGCTTCCCGGATCCGCGTGACTCCCGGCTCGCCGAGGCGCGTGCCGAGGCCGCCGCCGATTACGACCGCCTCGACGTCGATCAGGTTCACGGCCGTGGCGGCGCCGGCTCCCAGGGCCCGGATCGCCCGCTCGATTATCCGCTCGGCCAGGCCATCGTGTTCGTCTAGCGCGTGCTGCCAGACGGAGCTCGTCAGGTGATCGTGCTTGTGCTCCTTCATCAGCTCGAACAGCCTGGTCTTGGCGCCCTGCTTCCGGGCGCGCTCGACCCGTCGCTCCATTGCAGCGCGTCCCGCATAGGCCTCGAGGCAGCCGCGCCGGCCACACGTGCACTTGGCGCCGCCGAGCTTGATCACCATGTGGCCGATCTCCCCCGCCGCACCGCGCCCGAGCCATCGGTGCCGGTCGACCATGATCCCGCCTCCGACGCCCGTGCCCCACCACAGGCCGAGAAACGACCGGAAGGGCCGACCCGCGCCGAGAACAGCCTCGGCCTCCACTGCGGTCCCGACGTCGTTGCCGACGCGAACTGGCATGCCGAAGCGGCTCGCCAGTCGCTCGCCCAGCGGGAACGGCTCGATCCAGTTTGGGAGGTTGCGGGCGCTCGCGACCGTCCCAGTTGTTCCGTCCACATGGCCGGGAGAGCCGATGCCGATGCCCGTGAGCGCTTCAGGGGCGATGCCGGCTGCTTTCGCCGACTCTTCGAGCGCCTCAGCGATCGCGTCGACGACGTCTTCAGGACCGCCGTTTGTCGGGGTCGATCGGCGGGCCTGTGCGACCACCGAGTCGCTGTCGTCGACGACGACCGCTTGGATCTTCGTTCCACCGAGGTCGATGCCGGCTCTCACAACCGTTTCTTAGCAACGATCGACCCCTGGCGGCGCGTTGGGTCTGTGTCTCCCCTCGGCCGGGATTAGCGGCCGGGCCGCACAGGTCGGCCCGGCCTTTGGACGGCATCGCAAGCGACGCCTCAGAACGATCGACGGTTCAGCCGAGCAGTTCGCGCGAAGCCGTGTCCTGGAGGAGCGTCGTCGCCTGCCGGTCGGAGAGGCCGGCTTCGCGAAGCTCGCGGAACGTTTCGTAGCTCGTCAGGACTAGCAGCAGCGTGAGCGCATGGCGCTCGGTCGTGCCTTCTCTCAGCCGCTTGTCGCGGTGCAGGTTGCGCACGAGCCGTTCGAGCACGGCCCGGCGGTCGGCGCGCTGGCCGTCGACGAGATCCTGGGCGGCCGGATCGATTGCGGCGACTCCGTAGAGCTCGCGCAGGACGGAATCCTCGGACGACCAAAAGCGGATGCTGTTCGCAATCGTCTTCTCCAGCGCTTCTTCGGCGTTCGGCAACTCGATGAACTGCCGGAGCTCGAGCAAGGCAGGGTTTTCGTCGAAGGTCTCGCAGATCGCGTCGACGAGCTCGAGCCTGGATCTCTTGATGCGCCGGCGGGTGGCCTCCGAACGGCTGGGTCGGGCGTGTGCGCGGTAGGAGCGGACAGACACAGACGTCAAGTCTAGACAGAGAGTCTGGCCGGATGATAGTTTTCCGGACACTCTGTCTAGATGGAACGTCTAGAAAGGAGGGGTCATTTGGAGACCTCGACCTCGGTCATCGATACGAGCCCCGTCGACCTGCGTGCCGCGATCGCGATCGAGGCCGCGGAGGCTCGTGCGTGGTCTGACCTCTACACTGCGGCGCCTCGAGGATGGGCGGCGACCGTCGGTCTCGAGACGCGCGAGGTGGCCGGCGCGCTCGTATTACGCTGGGCGGCCACGGGGCGCCGGTACTTCAGCCGCGCGATCGGGCTCGGTGTCACAGCGCCGGCGAGTGCCGAGGCGATCGACGTGATCTTGGACGGATACGAGGAAGCGGGGATTTCGATGTTCCTCCTCCAGTCGCTGCCTCACTGTCGTCCGGCCCGGTACGAAAGCTGGTTGCGCGAACGCGGGCTCGAGCCGTTCGACGCACAGGACCGGGTGGTCCGCGGTGGCAGCCCTCTCGACGCGGCGGCTCCAACGAGCGGCCGCGAGCTTGCCGTCGAGCCCGTCAGCCGCGAGAGCGCGGACGAGTGGGTCGCATTCATGGAGCGCGTGTACCGGCTCGACAGCGGACCCTGGCTCCCCGAGCTGATCGGCCGCGCAGGTTGGCACCAGTACGTCCTACGTCAGGGCGGCGAGCTCGTCGGCGCCCGCGGCATGTACATTGGCCCCGATGGCACCGCCTGGCTCGGCATGGACGGTCCCGTACCCGGCGTGATGACGGAAGACTACGAACCCGACGCGGCGCTCTGCGCATTCATCGTCGCAGACGGTCTCGCCCGTGGCGCCCGTTCTTTCATCGCCGACATCGAGCTTCCCTCGCCCGAACAGGCGACGCCGGCCTATAAGAGTTTCGGGCGGCTTGGGTTCAGCCGGCCGTACGTTCGGACGCACTGGACGCGTCGCTGATGCACGCGTCGATCTGGCGCTTCGTCGGGGATCCAGTCGAGCTGCTGCGCCAATACGACGCGATGTTGGGAGAGATTCCGCGCGAGAATCTACGGCTTCATCTCTGTCTGAGCGCCGTGGACGGAATGGTGCTGGTCGACACCTGCCCGACAAAGGAAGTTTTCGAGGAGTTCGTGCAGAGCGACGCCTTTCGCTCGCTTCGTGAGCGCCACGGTCTGCCTGAGCCCGAAAGGTTGGAGGACTTCCCGGTGCACCGCGCTTTCACGGAGGGGCGGGAGAGCCGGCAGACAGCTGCCCGCTAGCCCTCCGCCGAACGACGCCGGGAAGCCAGGCCAGGACGGCGGCGGCCATGGCTTCGAGGTCGCTTGTGAGGCGATGGTCGCCCGCCACCTGAACAACCGTCCGCGCTGGCGAGACAGGCGGCATGCCAAAACGGTCTCGCACGCCTTGCACGACCAGTGTCGGCACGCTCACCGCGTCGAGCTCGGCGAGCCGGCTTGGCCCGACCTTCGCGCCGGACCGGCGCGGAGGCTGAAGCGGGAAGGCGAGGCAGAGCACCCCGACGGCGCCGGTTGCCTCTGCGGTCCGGCACGCCACTCGTGCACCCGAGGATCGACCTCCTGCGACAAGCGGCAATCCGCGCAGCTCGCCGTCCCGCAGGTGGTCGACCACCGAGATCCAGGCGGCGTCGAGCTGGTGTGCTGGCGCGGGTGCTCGTCGCCCGGCGACGCGATATGGCTGCTCGACAAGCGCGACGCCGACTTGCTGGGAGAGGGCAGCGTTCGTCACCGTGACCAGGTCCCGCGAATCCACCCCTCCGGCGGCCCCGTGGCCGAGGATCAGGGCGGCTTTCGGCTCATCTGACGGGTGCAGCCGGACCTTCGCCGGGCCGTGAGCGGTGTCGACCTCGAGCAGTGTCACCGGCCTACCCACTAGCCGCCGGCGCGAGGCGGAACGATCAGCACGGGACGGCCCGCATGCGAGGCCACCGCGTGGGAGAAGCTTCGAAGAATCACCCATTCGTTCCTCCTTTGTTTGGATGCGCAGAGCTTGCACGCACGGACACTCGTGCGGTCGGGGAGACGCATCGTCGGCGTAGCCCTTGTCACTACTTGCCGCCCCAGCAGGCCGGCGACGATGCTGACCGTCAGCGCGACGAGCCGGCATTCCGCGCGGCTTTCCGCCGAGAGCTCTTCCGCTGATCCTGTTTGGGCTGAGAGCTAGCCGGCCGCCGTTGCGGGCGCGGGGATCTCGCTGACGAGGTCGCGGCTGAGCCTGTCGACCAGCTCTTGGAGCTGGGCATGGGCGTCGGGGTCCCAGCCGCTCAGGAGGTCGTGAAGACCGGCGGATCTTGCTTCGACAAGTCGCTCGTAATCCGCTCGGCCGGACGTCGTGAGTTCGATTGCGCCGCCGTCTTCGCTCTGGACGAGCGACCGCTGCTGCAGCTGTTGGAGCGCCGCGGCGACTTGCTGCGGGTCGACTTGTAGCTGGACGTTGAGTTCCTCTCGGGGCAATGGTGTGCGTTCGCCCAAGCGCGCCAGCAGCCACAGCTCCGGCGGGGCGAGCTCGACGCCTGCACGCCTGGCCAGGCGTTCGTACAAATGCCACCGCTCCTCGCGGCCGGCAAGCTTCGAGAGGGCACGCTCGATCTCGCGCAGGGCGTCGTCGTCGCGGGAGGGGTGGAGACCGTCGCCCACGTCGGTCGCCCCCGCGGTTGTCTTCAGCGGCACCTCAGGCAGGAGCCAGGTGAGGAAAAAGGCGAGCGCTGCGATTCCGGCGGCGACGAGAAGCACTGTCGTCAGCGCGTCGGTGATGGCGGTGACGAAAACATCGCGGACGGCGTGCGGGAGGGTCTTCACCACCGCGGGATTCGCCGCCGCCGCCGGCACATGCGTGCCGGCCGGGAGCTTGCCTACGAGGTTGCTCGCGAGCTGGTTGGCAAAGATCGCGCCGAATACGGCGACGCCGATCGAGCCGCCTATTTGGCGAAAGAGAGTCGAGCCCGAGCTGGCGACGCCGAGGTACTTGTAGTCGACTGCGTTCTGGGCGGCGAGGACGAGCACCTGAATGACGAGCCCGAGGCCGAGACCGAGCACGAGCATGTACGCGCCGGTGACCGCGGTCGGTGTGTCGACGTGCAGCCGTGAGAGCAGCCCGAGCCCGACCGTCATGAAGTCGGACTGTGGCCCCTGACGTCCTGGAGGTACAGAGGCAGGTAGGTGACGGCGCCGAACAGAGCGAGGCCCACGATGAAGCCGACGGCGCTCGTGACGCTGAAGACGCGGTTCTGAAAGAGCTCGAGCGGCAAGATCGGTTCCGCCGCCCGGCTTTCCGCGAAGACGAAGGCGGCAAGCAGGACGACCCCCCGACGATCAGCGCGATCATCCACGGCGAGGTCCGCACGTTGACGTCGAAGATCCAGCGCCAAGAGAGGTTGTCGACGAAGAAGCCGCCGAGGAGCGGCCCCGCCACAGTCGAAACGCCGAAGACGCCGCCAAAGTACCCCTGATACCGCCCGCGCTCGCGCGGCGGGAAGATGTCGCCGACCACCGCGATCGTGACCACGATCAGGCCACCGGCGCCAAGCCCTTGGAGCCCCCGGAAGACGATCAGCTCCGTGATGTTCTGGCTGATTCCGCACAGCGCCGAGCCGACCAGGAAGATGACGATCGCCGACTGCAGCACTACCTTGTGACGACCCAGGAGAGGTCCGAGACGCCGCCAAGGTCGCCGACGATCGTCGGCAGCGCGGTCGAGACGATCGTCTGATCGAGCGAGGCGAGGAGCAGCACGAGCAGCAGTGCGCCGAAGATCAGGCGCACCGATTGCCTCTGCTCGACCCCGGCCGGAATTCCAACCTCGGCGCTCATACGACCGCGATCCTTGCAGAGGTCAGCCGTCTCCCGGCTACGCTTGGAGGGAGCGTGGAGAGCGAACAGCCCCTACCCGTCCCGAAGAACGCCTCCGAGGCCCCAGCCGAGGAGCGGCTCTCGCTCGCGGCGCACGATCGGCCTGCAGACCGCTATCTGAACCGGGAGCTCTCGTGGCTCGATTTCAACGAGCACGTGCTGGCATTCGCGGAGCGGCGGTCGCTGCCGGTGCTGGAGCGCGCCAAGTTCCTCGCCATCTTCAGCGATAACCTCGATGACTTCTTCCAGGTCCGGGTTGGCAGCTTGAAGATGCAACAGGAGGCCGGAATCGCCGCGGGCACTTCCGGCGAGGCCACGCGCGAGAAGCTCGAGGCGATCACCGCCCGCGTCGGCGAGCTTCTGGAGAGGCGGACGTTCGTCTTTGCCTCCGAAGTCGTCCCGGATCTCGCAGCTGCCGGAATTCGCCTCTCGAACTGGGACGAACTGGACGACGAGGACCGAGTGTTCCTCGACGCGATGTTCGACGAGCAGCTCTTTCCGATCCTGACGCCGCTCGCCGTCGACCCGGCCCACCCGTTTCCTTACATCTCGAACCTCTCGCTCAACCTCGCCGTCGTCGTCCGGGCCCCCGGCGAGCTGACGAAGCGGATCGCGCGGGTGAAGGTGCCTCCGCTGCTTCCCCGTTTTGTCGTGCTTCCCGACGGGGAGCGCTTCGTGCCGCTCGAGCAGCTGATCGCCCGGCGGTTGTCTGCGCTGTTCCCCGGGATGGAGATCGTCGAGAATTTTCCGTTTCACGTCACTCGCAACGCCGACTACGACATCGACCTCGACGAGGGGGAGGACATGGTTGCGGCGGTCGAGTCGGTGCTGCGCCGCCGACGGCGCTCGCCGATCGTGGTGCGGCTGGAAGTCGAATCGTCGATGTCGGAAGAGGCCCTCACGCTGCTCGAGCGAGAGCTTCGTCTAGACGAGAGCGACGTCTACCGCGTCGATGGTCTGCTCGATCTCAACGGGCTCTGGGCGATCGCCGCGCTCGACCGCCCCGACCTGAAGTTCGAGCCTTGGACGCCGGTCACTCCGGCCCGGCTCGTCTCGGTCGAGGACTCTGGACCCCCGGACCTGTTCGCGGTTATCCGAGAGGGAGACGTGCTTGTTCATCATCCGTACGAGTCGTTCGAGAACTCGGTCGAGGTTTTCATCGAGCAGGCCGCGCACGACCCTTCGGTTCTTGCGATCAAGCAGACGCTCTATCGCACCTCGGCGGCGGAGAGCCGAATCCTCGAGGCGCTCATCCGAGCGGCGGCGGAGGGGAAGCAGGTGGTCTGCATCGTGGAGCTGAAGGCGCGCTTCGACGAGGAGGCGAACATCGGCTGGGCGCAAGAGCTCGAGGACGCTGGCGTTCACGTGGTGTACGGCGTGGTCGGGTTGAAGACGCACGCGAAGCTCTGTCTCGCGGTTCGCAACGAGAACGGCAGGATCCGCCGCTACGCCCACATCGGCACCGGCAACTACAACCCGGAGACGGCTCACACCTACGAGGACCTCGGCCTCTTCACCGCCGACCCAGAGGTAACTGCCGACGTGTCAGACGCCTTCAATCTGCTCACCGGGTACAGCCGCCAGCAGGATTTCCGGACGCTCCTCGTGGCACCGAGCGGGATGCGAGCCGGTCTACTCGAGCTGATTCGAGCGCAGGCCTCGCCGGATGGTCGGATCACGATGAAGCTGAACAGCCTCGTCGACCAGCCGCTGATCGACGCTCTCTACGAAGCCTCGCAGGCAGGCGCCAAGGTCGAGTTGATTGCGCGCAGCATCTGCTGTCTCCGCCCGGAGGAACCGGGTCTCTCGGAGACGATCCGCGTCCGCTCGATCGTCGGGCGCTACCTCGAGCACTCGCGCGTCTACCGATTCGGCCGCGGCCCCAAGGCCACGTACTTGGTTGGTTCGGCCGATCTGATGCCGCGCAACCTCGACAGGCGGATGGAGGTGCTCGCCCCGGTTCGTGACCCGGCCCTCCGCGCCCGGATCGACGAGATGCTCGAGCTTCTCGCCGCGGACGATGTCCTCTCCTGGGAGCTAGGCGCCGACGGAACCTGGCGACCGCCGTCAGGCGCCGGCACGAACAACGAGCAAACCCAGCTCGAAGAAGCCGCGCTCACGCGTTCGCGGCGGATCGCTCCGGTCTAGATCCGCCTCCCAGTCCTAGCGCCTCACCTCGGGACGAGCAAGGTGTGCGATGCCCGCGGCGCCGAGGTAGAGAACAAGCAGAGCCGCAAGGGTCCAGCCGAAGAGACCGACGTCCGTGGCGAGTCCAAGCACGAGGCCGACGAGAGCCACTACGGCAACCGAGATCACGAGCGGTCGAGACGGGTTGAACATCATTTCCCCTTTCCTTTACGAAGGCATGGGTGTCGATGTGGAGCCTAGGAAGGTCGGCCGGCTGCTACATCTGCCTCGTTGCAGATTTTGATGTCTGTCCGACGACAGATCTTTCGGACCCCGTAGATCTGCAATCCGGCAGATGTCGATCGTCACGCACTGCGTTACGTTCCTCTCTATGACGCGCGCGCGGTCATTTGTCGTGGCCTTTAGGGACCATCCGTTCGGAAGCGATGCCCTGCTTGCCTTCGGGCTCGCCGCCCTCGTCCTGTCTGACGTTTTGACCTCCAGGGACTACCTGCGGGGCTCGAACTGGGTCTACGTCCCGGTCGCGCTCTTGATGACGGTTCCTCTCGCCTGGCGGCGGCGCGCTCCGTTTGTCGTGGTGGTGCTCGTGATGGGGTCGTTCGCGGCGCAGTCCGCGATCCTCGACCCAACGGCGACGCCGGACGTCGAGCTGATACCAGCCCTCGTCGCCGTCTACTCGGTCGCCGCGCACGGCCAGCGGTGGATCGCCTACGCCGGCGGCGCCGTTGCCCTGGTCGGGGGCCTGATCTGGCTAGGCGTGGATGACTTCCTGCTGCCGGTCGTCATCTTCGGTGGGGCCTGGTTCGCCGGGCGTCTCGTGCAGAAGCGCCAGCTCTTTGCTCAGGCGTTCGCCGAAAAGGCGCGCGTTCTCGAGCGCGAGCGGGACGCGAATGCCCGCGTAGCGGCCGCCGAGGAGCGGGTGCGGATCGCGCGCGAGCTCCATGACGCGGTCGGGCACAGCGTCAGCGTCATGGTCGTGCAGGCCGGCGCCGAGCGGCTCGCCCTCGGCGAGGAGCGGCCGGCGACGCGCGACGCGCTCCTCGCCATCGAACAGACCGGCCGGGAAGCACTCTCAGAGATGAGCAGGCTCCTCGGCCTGCTCCGCAAGGAGGGTGAAGGTCTCGCGTTGGCGCCGCGGCCGAGCCTCGCAGAGGTCGAGACACTCGTGCAAACGGTTCGCGACGCCGGCGTCCCTGTCGATTTGCGCGTAGAGGGCGAGCCGCCATCGGTACCGCCGGGCGTCGACGTGTCCGCCTACCGGATCCTGCAGGAGGCAATGACGAACATCGTCAAGCATGCCGGGCCTGCGCAAGCTTCGGTCGTCGTTCGGTACGACAGTCGGGAGATCGAGGTCGAGGTGAGCGACAACGGTCGCGGGCCCGTCAACGGCAGCCGCAACGGCTATGGACTCGCCGGGATGAAGGAGCGTGTCGAGCTGCACGGCGGGACACTCGAGGCGGGAAGGGGCAGCGAGGGCGGCTTCATCATCAAGGCGCGACTCCCGCTCGAGACGGTGCCGCGCTGAGCGTCCGCGTCGTAATCGCCGACGACCAAGCGCTCGTCCGCGCAGGCTTTCGCAAGCTTCTCGAAGTCGATCCCGAGATCGAAGTCGTCGCCGAGGCGGGGAACGGGCTCGAGGCGGTCGAGGCTGTCGAACGGCTACAACCGGATCTGGTGCTGATGGACATTCGAATGCCCCGCGTCGACGGTCTCGAAGCGACGAGGCGGATCGGCGACGGCAAGACGCAGACGCGGGTTCTGATCCTCACGACCTTCGGTCTCACCGAGTACGTCTACGAAGCGCTTCGAGCCGGCGCGAGCGGCTTCCTGCTAAAGGATTCACCGGCCGAGGAGTTGCTTGCAGGCGTGCGGATCGTGGCGCGGGGAGATGCCCTGCTCGATCCCGCGGTCACACGTGCCGTCATCGAGGAGTTCAGCCGGAGGCCGCGCAGGCTAGAAGACCATAAGCAGAAGCTCGAGGACCTGACACCCCGCGAGCTCGAGGTGCTAGAGCTGCTTGCGCGCGGCCGTTCGAACGCCGAGATCGCCACGGCGCTCGTCGTCACCGAAGGCACCGTGAAGACGCACGTCGCCCGCGTCCTCCAGAAGCTCGACCTGCGCGACCGAGTGCAGGCAGTGATTTTCGCCTACGAGTCCGGTTTCGTCGAGGTCGGCGCGGTCGAGGGCGGCACCTAGACGCGGCGAGTAGTTCGTGCGAGAACGTGACGGCCGACGCGCGCTTCACAGGACCACACGGCGACGTCAACAACATGCAGGGCTGCAACGTTGCGGTCGCGCCGAACCACGTGAAGGGTTTCAAAATCCCAGTTCGGCTCACGCCGCGGCTCGGTGGTACTCGTGGATGAGTCCGCCGAGTCGGTCGCGGCGGTCGATCTTTTCGGCGGCAGGTAAACCGGCCGCGTCGCACGTCTCAGGCGTCAGGAGAGCGAGTCCGCGGTGTGAACGCTCGCGGTTGTAGTGCTCGATGTAGACGCGCAGCACCGCCTCGAGGTGGCGGTCACCGATGATCAGCAGCCGTCAGGACGGCAGTTGCGAAGCCCGGCTCGACCTGGTATTCGCGCGCGCGTGAATCACTAAGAAGCCTCGGTGCGAAACTAGAAGCCTCGGTGCGAACCGAACCGACATTTTGAAACCCCTCACGCTGCGCGTGGCGCCCAGTCAGGCTGTGCTGGATAAGGGGGACTGCCGCCCATTGCGGCACTGGGTGAAATCGAGACGATTTCGCGCGAAGCTCGATAGAAGGCCAAGGCGTCCCGCTGACCGCACGACTCGACTACGGCGTGTTCCGCACCGCGGAGCCGTACGGTTGGGCTCGGCCGTACGCGAAGGGGTGGTAGAAGGCGTCGAGGGCGCGCTCGCCGTCGATTGGAAGCTCGAACTAGACGCCTCTATCCCTTCGAGAAATCGATCTGCCGCTTCTTCGACCCGCAACGGAAGCACGACCTCGAAACGCGCCCCGTGGGGCATCGCCGGTTCGTAGACGATGTCTCCGCCCTGGGCGCGGGCGTAGGCTCGAGCGATCGCGAGGCCGAGACCAGATCCGTCCGCTCGGCCTCGCGCCTCCGCGCTTCGCGTGAACCGGTCGAAGAGGCGGGGAACGAACTCGCGCCGAACGCCTTCGCCTCGATCCTCGACAGCGAGACGCAGGTGCGTATCGCGACGCGTGGCCGAGACGGTGACCGGCGGCTCCCCATGTCGCAACGCGTTCGCGACCAGGTTCGAGAGCATGCGGTCGAGCGCTGACGGATCGACGACGGCCTCGAGATCCGACGCGACGGCAACCGTCACCGCGTCCCGGCGAGCACCTGCGGCCATAGAAACGAGCTCCTCGATCCTCGGTCGTAGACGGACAGGTACGGGCGCGACCTCAATCGCCGCCAGGTCGAAACGGGAGAGGTCGAGCAGTTGTTCGACCAGAGTTCGCACCTGGGCGGCTTGTTCGCGGAGAGCCGCGCGCAGCGCGAGTCGATCTCGTTCAGCCAACGCATCGCCACGCTCGTCCAGCGTGACGCAGATCCCGTAGATGCCGGACAGCGGGCTTCGCTCTCGAGCAGAGCCGCGACGACGATGCCCACAATCGCAAGCGCCTCACCTTCGATCTTGTCAGGCGGGACCACCTGGCGGCGCTTCCCCGAGAGGAAGCCGAGGCAGCGCTCGCCGCTGATCAGCGGCAGAGCAAACGCCCAGGTGAGCTCTCCGGCACGCCCATCGGAGGCGAAAACGAGGTTTTGGGCGTCGAGCGCCTCTGCGAGTAGCGGGACGCTCGCAAGTGGCCGACGTTCGGCCCGCTTGGCCGAAGGGATGCCGGCGACGGCGACCTCGCTCACCTCTCCAGCTCGGGTGTGGTAGCGCACTCCCGCGATTCGGTCGAAAGCCAAGGCGTCGACGACTGCTTCGCAGACTCGTTCGAGGAGAACCGTCGGGCTGACGCCTGCCTCAGCGCGCGACGAGACTCGCCGGATGAGTCGGACGGTCGTTCCCGGAGTAGCCGCGGGTTCGGTCATCCGGCGGCCCCAACAGACTGGGACCCGGCCATCGTGTAGGAGCGGTTCCCGATCGAGAGCGTTGCCGAGTCGGCATCATTCTCCGCGAGCCAGGCCGCGACGGCGTCGACGACGTGAACGACGCTGCGAGACTCCCATTCCGACGTGACCCGGACTTCCTTTCGCGACCGGTCAAACGAAAGCGACGATCGATCGAAGAGTCCCGCGAGCAGCCGCATAAGCCCTGGGACGCGTGTGACATCGGCGACTGCAACACGAATCTCCACCATCAGTTACTCCCAGCTCGAGACTGATCCCCGACCTGGGTTGAGGTCGGCCGGTGCTGCTCCAACCTGCTTGGCTGAGGGTGGACTTTTGGCGGGATCGATTGCTTTGACCCCGCCCGTGCTACGCCGCGCCGATGGCTGAGGCGTCGGCAAAGCCAGAGTAACACCGTCCGCCGGCTCCGGCCGGAATCCGTTGATTCTCGCCTGCGCCACACTCGCGCAGTTCCTTCTTCACTCACTCATGGGTGAGTGTGATGCCCGTTTGGAACGCCCGTAAGGCGGGGATCAAGGGTCTTTTACATCGATTTCCCGGGACCGCCCGGCGGGGGGTGAGCATGGACGAGCATCAGCATCTCAGTGTCCTGATCGCGAACGAGAAGCGCGAGAGGCTCGAGCTGCTAGCGCAGCTCGTCGCAGGGCTCGGACACGACGTGATCGCTCGCGAGATCTACGTAAAAGAAGTCGGTGCGGTCACCGCGAGGGAACAACCGGACGTCGCGCTCGTCGGTCTCGGGTTGAGCTCTGAGCACGCCCTCGAGCTGATCACGGAAATCGTGCGCGAGGCCTCCTGCCCGGTAATCGCATTGCTCTCCGCGAAGGATCCTGCATACGTGCACGAAGCAGCCCGGCGCGGCGTCTTCGCCTACATCGTTGACGGAGATGCGGCGGAGCTCCAGAGCGCGATCGACATCACCTTGCAGCGGTTCGCCGAGTATCAAAGCCTCCAGGGCGCCTTCGGCCGGCGCGCTCTGATCGAGCAGGCCAAAGGCATCCTGATGGCTCGCCATTCGCTCGATGCCGATCGCGCGTTCGACATGCTCCGGGACCATCGCAGCACAACGGCCGCAAGCTGGTCGACCTCGCACAGGCTGTCGTCGACAGCCACCTGTTGCTGCTGCCGCCCTCGTCCGAGCGAGCAGCGATGCCCGAGCCCGGACACTAGCCCGGATCAGGAAAGACGGGCTATTTGCGAGAAGTCCGGCCGTGCCTCGCGGCTCATCACAAGTTCACGGGCGAAAGGGGCAGTAAAGTGCGGCGCGGCTAACGCCTCATTGATTGGCAGGCGTAGCAAGTCGGGCCACAGAAATCGGTCCGGCGACTTTCCGCCCTCAGCAACGCGGGTTGGAGCACGATTTGGCCGACCTCAACCGTTTGGTCGGCAAAAGGAGCTCATCTGTAGCTGAAAGCGTGAAATTGAAGATCCGGACCACCACCACATTGGCAGGAGTATCCGGCGGGCCGGCCCCGCATCCGCGGTCTCCGATCAGCAGTCGACAACTTGATCAGCTACCTGCCGACGAAGAGCGGGCAGCCGGTCGAGCCGGGGTGACCTGGGCGACACCCCGCCGCGAAGGGCTCCAGGCGCCGCATGGGAGGGGTGCGCCGGAGCCCTTTGCTTCGTTTTTCACGGGGCGATTGTTCTCTCTCCGAGCGGCGCACTCTGCCGCTCATCGCGCGAAGCCCCGTCCGGGCTGCGGGACGCCCCGGCGGGGCCTCGCGTCGTAGGCGGCGCCGGGGAGAGAGCCGGCGCGCCGCCGCGGAGCGTTAGGAAGGGCGTTGTCCACGCTCCGTTTCTGCATCAAATCGCTCTTGGCGAGGACCCTCTGGTGACCTCGCAGCAGCTCTTCCCCGCGGAAGACTTCTCCGGCTTCCGTGCGACCGACTCCGAAACCCGTCGGGCGCTATGCGACATCTTCTCCGCTCTCCCTCTGCTTGGAGGGATCTCATCCGCGCTCCACCTCTGCTCAGACGGCGGTCATCCAGGAGGACAAGAGTCGGAAGAGCGTAGTAGCGAGTAGACTGACACTAACCGGCTAGGGACGTCCCGGCGAAGCCAGTCTCCCAGAAGCACCGGAAATTGGGGACGATTCCTGGCCCGAGCGGCTGCCAACTTTCACGCGGCGCTCAGCGACGAGCTCGAGGTGGCCCGGACCGCGGCCTTTACTTGGCGGGGCGGAGATAGGGACAGACTCCGGAGGTGATCTTCGAGCCGGATCTCGAGACACTGCCGCGCGAGCGGCTGCGCGCGCTTCAGGCCGAGCGACTACGCATCCTGGTTGCGTACGTCAAGGAGCGAGTCCCGCTCTACCGGGAACGCCTCGCCGACGTCGAACCCGAGGACGTCGCCTCGCTCGATGACCTGCGCCGTCTTCCCTTCACCCGGAAGGACGACCTTCGAGACAGCTATCCGTTCGGGATGTTCGCGGTCCCCCGAGAGCAACTCGCACGCATCCACGCTTCCTCCGGGACGACCGGCAAGCTGACAGTGGTCGGCTATACCGCCGCCGACCTGGACCTCTTCGCACGCGTCAACGCCCGGGCGCTGGCGATGGCGGGCGCGGAAGCAGGGATGCTCCTGCACAACGCCTACGGCTATGGCCTCTTCACCGGCGGGCTCGGTCTGCACGCCGGGGGCGAGCGGCTGGGTATGACCGTCGTTCCGGTCTCAGGTGGGATGACGGAGCGCCAGCTGATGTTGATAGAGGACTTCCAGCCGGACGTGATCGCCTGCACGCCGAGCTACGCGTTGACGCTGGCTCACGCCTTTCGCGAGCGAGGATTGGCGGCCGGCGAGGGCAGCCTCCGCTTCGCCTTGCTCGGAGCCGAGCCCTGGACCGACGCGATGCGGCGCGAGATCGACGATGCTCTCGGCGTCAGGAGCACGAATATCTTCGGGCTCTCCGAGGTGATCGGGCCAGGGGTCTCCTGTGAGTGCGTCGAGGCGCGCGCAGGCTCACACGTCAACGAGGATCACTTCCTTCCCGAGGTCGTCGACCCGGCGACGGGCGAGCCGCTGCCCGACGGGCAGGAAGGCGTCCTCGTCTTCACGACCCTGACGAAGCAAGCGCTCCCGCTGATCCGCTACTGGACGGGCGACATCACCAGTCTCAGCTCGGAGCCCTGCATCTGCGGGCGGACGCTCGTCCGCATGAGCCTGATCAAGGGGCGGGCCGACGACATGCTGATCATCCGCGGCGTCAACGTCTATCCGACGCAGGTCGAGAGCTCACTCCTTGAGATAGACGAGCTGACCTCGAACTACCGGATCATCGTCAGCCGCACAACGACGCTCGACGAAGCCGAGGTCGAGGTTGAGGTCGCCGAGAGCTTCCTGCGCGAGGCGGGAACGGACGGGCTCGCTGAGGAGCTCGATCACGTGCGGGAGCTGCGCGGACGTGCAGAGCGTCTCCTGCGTGAGAGCATCGGTTGTTCGCTCCCCGTGACATTGAGGGCACCCGGCAGCCTGCCGCGCTCCGACGGCGGCAAGCTGCAACGCGTGCTCGACCGGCGCACGCTCGCCTAGCTGTCGACACTGGGGGGTGCCAAAATTAGCGTCCTGCCTGCATATCGCCGATTTCCCGGGCGCGCACCGAGTTTTGGCACCCCCCAGGCTCTTCTCGGCCGCGCCGGGCCTGCGGGTGCAGGGCCTCAGGCGATTCATGGGTTCCGGCGACCGGGCGGCGTTGGCAGCCCGGTTGACATCGCCGCCGCTTGTGCTCGCGGACCCGCCTGAGCGAGCTCGTTGCTCAGACTCGTGCGCGTCGGCTGTCGCGTTGCAGGTAGTGGGCACCGGGGCCGAGCGTGGCCGCTTCGTCGTCGGGGTTGAGGAGCGAGCAGCGATCGATCGAGAGGCAGCCGCAGCCGATGCAGGTCGTGAGCCGGTTGCGGAGCGCTTGTAGCGTGGCGATACGGAGGTCGATATCGGCGCGCCAGCCGCTGGAGAGGCGTTCCCAGTCGCGGCGGGTTGGCGTGCGTTTTGACGGCAGCGTTTCGAGGGTTGCCCGGATCTCCTCGAGCGGGACGCCGGCGGCGCGGCCTGCCTGGATGAGAGCGACTCGGCGCAAGGTGGCGCGGTCGTAGCGGCGCTGGTTGCCGCTGGTGCGGTGGGCGCCGATCAATCCTCGCGCCTCGTAGAAGCGGAGCGCGGAGGGAGCGACGCCGCTAGAGCGCTACCGCGGCGTGAGCCTGGCCGAGCTGGACGCAGCCGAGCCTGCCGACCCCCGCTTCTGGTGGCAACGAAGGAGCGCATGACCGCCGTCGCACCTGATCGCCTTGTTCGCGCCGCGTCGCTGGAGGAGCTGCGTGCGGCGGGACGGCTGGTGGTTCACCTCGACCGACACACGCTCTGTCTCTTCGCGGAGGGGGAGGAGGTGTATGCGGTGCACAACCGCTGCCCGCACATGGGCTTCCCGCTCCATCGCGGCAGCGTCTGCGACGGGATCCTCACCTGTCACTGGCATCACGCGCGCTTCGACCTCGCGACCGGGGGCACGTTCGACCAGTTCGCGGACGAGCTGCGCCGCTTCCCGGTGGCGCTCGACGGCGACGACGTACTCGTCGACCTGAGCCCGCCCGAGGACCCCGTCGCCCACCAGCGAAAGCGGCTGCGCGACGGGCTCGAGCGCGAGATCCCGCTCGTGCTGGCGAAGGCGACGATCGCGCTGCTCGAAGTGGATCCCACCGGCGTCGACGTGTTCAGGGCCGGCCTCGACTTCGGCGTCGCTCGCCGCGGCGGTGGCTGGTTCCGCGGCCTGACAACGCTCACCTGCTTCATGAACCTGACCGCGCGCCTCGATCCGGCCGACCGCCCGGCGGCGCTGTACCACGGGCTCGCCGACGTCGCATCGGATTCGGCGATGGAACCGCCGCGCTTTCTGCTCGAACCGCTCCCCGGTCGCACGCCGGAGCCGACACGGCTCGCCGGGTGGTTTCGACGGTTCGTCGAGGTCCGTGACGCCGAGGGCGCCGAGCGCGCCCTCGTCTCCGCCGTGCGCGGTGGCGCCTCGCCGCGCACGCTCGCGGACATGCTCTTCGCAGCGGCGACCGACCACCGCTACCTCGACGGCGGCCACACGCTCGACTTCGTCAACAAGGCGTTCGAAGCGCTCGATGTCGCCGGTTGGGACCGCGCCGAGCACGTCCTCGCCTCGCTGCCCGCGCAACTCGCCGGAGCCGAGCGGATGGAGGAGGCGAACGCTTGGCGGAACCCTGTCGACCTAGTCGCCATGCTCGAGCAAGCGTTCGAGGAGCTGCCGAAAGCGGTGGCGGGTGGCAGGGGCGGGCGAGGCCCTTGGGACGGGCGCCGCTCGCTCGTCGAGACGCTCCTCGAGGCAACTGCGGTCCTCGACGCTCTGCTCGACGCGCTCCGGGCAGGCGCGAGCGAGGTCGAGCTCGCCTCCGCGGTCGCGTTCGCCGCCGCGACCCGGATCGCGCGCTTCCCCACGAGCAACGAGTTCGGCGACTGGGACACCGCCCTACACACCTTCACCTTCGCGAACGCGGTCGAGCAGGGTCTGCGACGGTCACCGTCGCCGACGCTCCTGCGCGGCGTGCTCGACGCCGCGGTCAGCGTGCACCTCGACCGCTTCCTCAACGTTCCCGCCACCCGGCTGCCGACTCCCGAGCGCGGCACCGAGCCGGACGCGCTCCTCGACGAGCTGCCCCCTCTCCTCGACCGGCAGCAGCAGGTCGACGAGGCCAGGCAGCTCGTCGCCTCGTTCCTCGCCGCAGGCGGCCAACCGCGCAGGCTGGTCATCGCACTCGGCGGGGCCCTCGTCCGCGAGAACCGCAACTTCCACACGATCCAATGCGTCGAGGCGGCGGTGCGCCAGCACGAGCTCCTTGCCGCCACGAGCGACGACGCGCTGCCGCTGCTCGCCGCCGCAGGCTACCTCGCCGCGCACGCGACGACGACGCGCTCGCAGCGCCAGACGTTCGAGATCGCACGGCGCCTCCACCGCGGCGAGCAGCTCTACGAGAACGAAGCAGCCTGAGCCGTCAGCACCGAGAGAAAGGACGCCGACGTGAGCGAGCAAGCAGCGAACGAGAAGATCACGGAGGAGGTCGCGTCCTGGCCGGGCGTGGAGGCGGCAGCGGGGAGGCGTGGCGAGCTCGCGTTCCGGGTCGGCGGTCGCGAGATCGGACACCTGCACCGCGACCACGCAGCCCACTTCGCCTTCCCCAAGCAGGTCTGGCGTCAGCTGAGAGAGCAGGACCGCATCGCGCCGCATCCGGTCTTCCCCGACAGGGAGGGACCGGCGGCGCGCCGGATCGAAAACGACGCCGACGTCCGCGACGTCATCGAGCTGCTTAGGCTCAACTACGAGCGAGCCGTCGCCCGCCACTGCACGCCGGCGCAGATGGGCTCCGAGCAGCCGTAGTTGCCGGGCAGCGCAACAACGCGTGCCCCTCGGTCAGCGTCAGCGCGCAGGGCGAGGCCGAAGTTTGAGCGCACGCCTGCCTGCGCAGGTCGGCACGCGGTCATGCGGTTTGCGGATGATCCAGTGTGCGGGGTTGCGCGCGGAGACCGCGGACAGAAGTGGCATCGGGCAAGAGTGGCCGTGAGCCCACGGCTTAGCAGCTGGTCGGAGACGAGCGCGCCGAACCGATCGGAGTCGAGTCGATGGGTTTGCGGCTTCGCGAAGCGGCGGCGGTCGTGGGTCGAGTCGGGTCCTTGCGATGACCTGATTACTTCGTGCGGCCGAACGCTAGCCACCAGCGCGCCGGACGCAGGTGGAATCGTGCGGGAGTCGATAGGGCGGCCGGGTGCCGCCCAGCCGCCTCACCGTGGGCGTGGGCGAGGCACGCTTGCTCGTGAGCGGGTACGCACCCGGTCGCCGCTGCGCAGTAGGGCTTCGCCGTAGCCGCTCAGACTCACGGCGTCAGCTCGCTTCGGTTTGCGGTTCGCCCGCGGCCAGGCCGCCTGACGAGGATCGCGGCGCATGAACCACAGCCGCAGCCGGCTTTCGTCCATGTTCAGCAAAGCGCTGTTGTCCTCCCGGTCGTACCAGGTCGCGACCGTGTGCGGCGAGCCGTCGCTTCGCAGCGACGCGACGACGGCCGGATTCGGCCGTCGAGGAACTCGTCGACAGCAGCCGGGACCGGGGCGGGTGGCATCGCGCGCGGGAAGGGTTCGCGAACGAGCCTACGCTCCGGCGCGCCCCTCGCCAAGAGCGCCGACCGCACGCTCGAGGTCGGCGTAGACGGCGTCGGACACATAGACGGTCCAGGGATGAGGCGGCGTGCCGCCGGTGTAGACAATGACGCGCTTTCCGAGGCTGTGCGCGTACCAGGTTTCCATCGCCGTCCCCTCGTCGGGGGAAGTAAAGGCGGCCAGGACGGCGTCGCAGGACTCGATCTCGGCGAGATCGCCATCGACGATTTCCGCCTCGTGACCCTGCGTTCGCCCTCGGAAGTCCCGCCGCATCGGATCAACCGGCTCCCACCCGATCCGGCGAACGAGCGCCGCCGCGCGCAGGCGATACTCCTCGGCATAGGGCGGACCGGCCAGATACACCCGCCGCACAGGTCGCCCGCCGCGCCCGACAGCGTGCGTCATGTGCCTAGAGTACGAGCTGTGGAAGCGAGCTCGCGCTCAACCGACTTCGTCGCGCTCGGCCATCCCGGCTCCGAGCACTACGCCGGCCTCGAGACGTTCGCCAATCCCGGGGTCTCGCACGTCGAGATGACCAGCGACGAGCTCGCCGCAGTCTGCCCGGTCACCGGGCAGCCCGACCTTTACGTGACCACGATCGAGTACCGACCGCAGGCGCTCTGCCTCGAGTCGAAATCACTCAAGCTCTACCTGGTTGGCTTTCGCAACGAACCGCAGTTCTGCGAGGCGCTCGCCGTCAGGATCCGAGGCGATGTCGCCGAGGCGCTCGAGCTTCCGCCCGACAGAGTGAAGGTGACGCTCAGGCAGAAGGCACGCGGCGGGATCTCGATCACTGCGACCTCCTAAACGAGCTGAGCGGAGCAAGGCCCGTATAGGCGCAGGACGCGCGTCCGTCACCGGAGCTGCCGACGCCGCTCGACATGGCGAAAGGGGCGAGCCGCTCGCCCGCCCCTCGTGCGCTCGCGTGCTAGTGCAGCTGGCCGCGGATAGCGCCGCCCGAGAAGGCGGTCGTGTGGTAGTTGACGTAGTAGGCGCTCGGGTTCTGGCAGAGGCCTGCGCCGGTTGTGCCTGCGTTCGGCGTCGCCACGCCGCTCTGCTTGATGTGGCGCGCGCTCGCCGGGGGAGAGGGCGACGCGAACAGCGGCACGACGATCGGGCCGGCGACGCCGACCGGTGCCTGATGGATATGGCCGGCAATGAACGTCTCGGCGTTCTTGTTGAGGATGTGGGTCTTGAACTCGATCGCACCGTCGGTGCGAACCTTGATCAGCGTGTGGCCCTTGGCGATGGAGGTCGAACCGGTCGTCTCGTTGCCGGCGGCCAGCTTCGCCTGCAGGACGCACATGACTCCGTTGCCGTTCTTCGACGGCGCCGCGCTCGCGGTGGGCGTGACGACCGCGCAGGCGGCAATGACACACACAAGTAGACGTCGCATGGAGTCTCACTCCCCTTCGCGGTAATTGTGGCTCGCCGGAAACCTGCCCGGAGCAGCCGCTTTTCTAACTGGCCGCGTCGAGGCGGACGGAAACCGCTCCCTCAAGTCGCGCGTATTAGGTTTGCAAGCCCGAGGGGTTCACGTGGTGTGCGTGGGCTCAGTCGATCTTGAGGGGAGGATGATATGAGGCGAAGGCTGGTCTTAGCACTTGCCGTCTGCCTGGCTCTTGCTGCAACGGGGGCGACCGCGCTTGCGATCTCGTTCACGGACGTCCAGGCGAACAACCCGCAGGTCGCGGGCGACCCGACGAGCAATACCACTGCTCGCTTCCCGACGAATAAGCAGAACGAGCCGACGATCGCCGTCAACCCGGTCACCTCGAGCTTCCTGATCGCCGGCGCGAACGACGAACAACTCCAGCCGCCCTGCGGCCCCGGCCCGGTGCGGGGGTCCGTGCCGGGCAGCGACTGCTCGTTCTTCCCCGGAGTCGGGACGGACGGCATCTACACGAGCTCCGACGGCGGCGCGACCTGGACGAACCGGGGGCTCCTTCCGGGGTTCTCGGACAACGGCGGCACCCTCCAGTCGGACGGCGACCCGCGGATCGTCTATGGCCCGCGGCCGGACGCGAACGGCAGCTTCGCGGGTGCCCGCGCCGGGGACGCTTTCCTCAACGGGGTGCGCGCGTACTACGGCAGCCTGGCCGAGTTCGCGCCGGGCTCTCAGCAGGGCAACCAGGCGCCGGAGCTGCTGACGGTCTCGGCCTCCGACAACAACGGCGTCAACTGGTCGGATCCGGTCATCGCCGCGAACGGACACGGGTTTAAGTTCAACGACAAGGAGGACGTCTGGGCCGACCGCAACCCAAGCTCGCCGTTCTTCGGGCGGCTTTACGTCTCGTGGACGCAGTTCCGGGGCAGCGCATTCACGTTCTTCGGCGAGCCGGTGCGGGTGGCGTTCTCGGACGATGGCGGGAAGACGTGGTCGAAGGAACGCCAGCTCTCCGCTGGGCAGAACATCGGCCACGGCGGACGCCAGGGCTCGACCGTCCGGACCGGTCCCGACGGCACGGTCTATGTCGTCTGGGAGGACAGCGACGTCCGTGGCTCCAAGCAGGTCGTCGCCGTGTCGCACGACGGCGGCGTTAGCTTCTCGCGGCCGATCGACATCGCCCGGGTGCACGACATTCAGGATCCGATCCCGGGCGCGAACTTCCGCGACGACAGCTTCCCGAGCCTCGCGGTCGATCAGGGCACGGGCGCCGTCTATGTCGACTGGGCCGACCTCCGCAGCGGCGCGGGCAGGATCGTCGTCTCCAAGAGCAGCGACCAAGGGAGCACGTGGTCGACCCCGACCGTTGTCTCCCCGGCCGCCGACGGCTACGCGTTCTTCCAGGGCCTGGACGTCGCGCCCAGCGGGCGCGTCGACGTCGGCTACCAGGCGTTGCAGACGACCGACACGAGCACGTTCGGAACCGGCAACGCGACGATCGACAGCTTCTACGTGAAGTCGACCGACGGCGGCACGACATGGAGCGCTTCGACCGATGTGAGCTCGGTCTCGTCCGACCCGGCCGCTTCGGCGCAGAACGACCTCGCCCGCCAGTTCTGGGGCGACTACAATACGCTCGTCTCGACGAACGCGAACGCGTTCTTCATCTACACCGACTCGCGCGATGGCGTCGGCTGCCTGGCGGTCGATGCGTTCCAGCACGGGACGGCATCGAAACCGGCGCCCGGAACGGATTGCGGGGCGCAGTTCGGCAACACCGATGCCTTCGTTTCGAAGATCGCGCCCTGATGGCGTTATTGGCGGCGGAGGGGCGCGCGGCGCCCGCCCCTCCGCCGTTTTCAAGACACACTGCACGCGGCCGGACGCGAGCAGGCGGCCATCGACGAAGTCCTCGTCTGCATCGTCCGCGATGCACGGGATCGGGTCGGGACGCAACTTATCGCCGAACCAGGCGCTCCCTCCTGCAACTCGATCTTGGTCGGGGAAACCCGGCACCCGTGCCGTTGATCTCGAAGCGGGTGGGCTGAAGCTCCCGCAGCTCGAGTGGGACCTGACAGCGCACGACTACTCCGTTGCCAGCTAATCCGACCCGACCAGCGTTTGGGGAGCTGCGGGAGTTTCGCGCAGGCTCCAGCTCGCAACCAAGGGACCTGCGCGTCGCCTGCCCGTCCCGCGGTCGCTTGCTTATCCGGTGCAGCTCACGCTCATCTTGTCGAAGTTGACCGCGACCACACCCGCGGCGTTGGTGCTCAGGTGGGCCGTCTCGTGCGCGACGACGTGCGAGCCGTCGGTGTTGGTCAACGTGAGGTTAAACGTGTCGTGCTGGACGTCATTCTTCTCGTTGAACGACTCACCGAACCAGGTCGCGAAGTGGCCGCTGGCGGAAACGCCGTTTGGATTATCGGGCGTGAAGGTCGCCGTTCCTTCGTCAGTACCGGTCACCCAGAACTCGTCCCCGTTCGTAAAGAAGGTGACGTGGAAGACCTCGTTCGCCGCGATCGCGGTGAGCGTTCCCGGCTCGCCCGTACACGGGTTCGTCACCGGGTCCGAGAACAGTGTGACGTTGTGGGCGTGCTGGGTGATCGTGACTGTCCCTTGACCGCCTGCGGCTGCCAGCGCAGCTCCCGCCGCCAGCAACGCGACCACAGCCGCCAGGCTTACAGCTTGGAGTACACGTCTAAGCATTCGCTCTCCCCTCTCGTAAGGACCTCGTCCGAATTCCGAGGTGCAACAAGCCCGGATTCTGGCAAACCCTCTTCCACCACTCAAGAGCGCCATCCATCCTCAGCCGAGTTCTTAGAGAGCGTTCTGCCGCGAAGGGTGCCAACCGCGGCTCGTCTGCCCGTTGGTCGTCTTCAGCTCTTCAACGTCTATCTGCCGCCCGCGCTGATCCGGCGGGTCAAGCACGCCGCGATCGACGAGCCGACCTCTTTGTCTCGTAAAAGCGCTCGGTCTCAGGCACATCCGGCACGGCTCGTCGAGACTGCGTTGACGGCGTATCTCGATCGGCTGGAAGAGGAGCGTTCACGATGAGGATGAGGGTCACGTGAACGAACGCTTGAGCGGCGAACGAGGCGATCGCGCAGATCCGGTCTCCGGGCTCATTTGGTGATTTCGCCACACCGTCCCACACCGGGTACGAGCTCTGCTTAGCTCAGCACGTGGCTGTCGTCACTCGCGCGCGCGCGTAATTGACGCGGCACGTGAAGCCGCACGGCCGACGGCTCATCCACGGCCAGCCAGCCGACTCCCATGCAGCGTGCGGTACATCGTCGACGACGTCGAGGCAGCGATCGACTTCTACACGCAGCGGCTCGATTTCGCCGAGGTGATGCATCCGGCGCCCACCTTCGCAATGCTCTCACGAGGCGACCTACGTCTCGCGTTGAGCGCGCCGAGCGGAGCCGGCGGGGGCGGGCAAGCGATGCCCGACGGAACGAAACCCGAGCCGGGCGGCTGGAACCGCTTCTCCCTCGAGGTTGCCGACCTCGCCGCGATCGTCGAGGAACTACGACAAGCGGGAGTCCACTTCCGAAACGAAATCGTCACCGGAGTGGGCGGCAGGCAGATCCTGCTCGACGATCCATCAGGAAATCCAGTCGAGCTATTCGAACCGACCCGGCCGGAAGCCTCACTGTCGGCTCACACCTGACGCGGAATTCGCGTGCCGGCGGGCGGGGGCAGAGAGGAGGTCGCGCCCGATCCAGATTCACAAGCTCGCGCTCGAGAGCGTCGTCGCGGAGGGCACGCCGCCGATGCTCGAGGTTGACGAACTTTGCTCTTAGATAGGGGTCGTGCGACCGCCGGTCACGGTCTAGGCGAAGTCGGCTGCGGTGATGCCGTCCGGGTGCCCGTGCGACCATTGCACGAGCTCGATCCTGTAGCCGTCGGGATCCGTGAGCCACGATGTCTGTGGACCTTGCGGGCCGCCGGGACGCTGCACGGGACCGGGTCTCAAGCCTGCGCACGACAGTGACTCGACGGTACCGGCGAGGTCGTCAACCTGGACGACAAGGTGGCTGAACCCGGTGCCGACCTGCACCGTCAGCTCCGTGGTACGGTGAACGAGTTCGAGCGTCGCGACCTCCTCGTCCGGAAACTTCAGCATCGTCAGGGTGGCGCCCTCCCCGATTTCGACTCGACCGAGCTCGGCATACCCGAGCGCTGAATAGAAGCCGAGGGATGCGGCCAAGTCGCTGACACGGTAGGCCGTGTGGAGAGTCTTCATCGCTGCCGCTCCGGTCGTGCCGGTTGGTACACGAAGAGGGTTAGGCCGCTGTCGTAGGTCTGGGCCTCGACGAGGTTGAGGTGGAGTGGGGATGCAAGGCCCTTGAATAAAGGCAGGCCTTCACCGAGGGCGACAGGGTGAAGCACGAGCCGGTACTCGTCGATCAGGCCGAGCCGGGTGAGTGACTGCGCGAAGGATGCGCCTCCCCACGCGATCAGATTCCCGGTTGCTTCTTGCTTGAGCTGCGCGATCTCTTCGCTCAGGTCGCCGCGCGCGATTCGCGTCTCGGGCCAGGAACCACGCTCCAGTGAGGTGGAGAAGACAACCTTGGGAATGGTGTTCATTGGCTCTGCGTATTCGTCGTCGGAGACAGGCCAGAACTCGGCCATTTCTTCGTAGGTGTTGCGCCCCATCAGGTGCGCTTCGGCCTCGCGGATCAGATCGAGCTTGCGCTGCTTCAGAGCTGGGTCCTCGGGTGGCGTGCCCCAACCGCCTGCGCCGTACCTGCCGGGACGGGCAACGAGCCCGTCGAGCGAGACGCCCATCTGCAAGATGAGGTTTCCCATGTCGTTCCCTCCCTAGATCGAAGTCGTCGGGGCCCTTGCATGCCTCCTACGACTGCCCTTGACTGGGAAAATAAGCGGCGGACTCTTCGAGGCTGATCGACGCAGCCTTGCGAGCCGAGGCGATTCATGGGTGCGCGACGAGCAGAAGCGCTCGTCTCCGAGCCGCGGCGGCGCTTCGTCGCACGGGCTGCGAACGGCTCGGGAAAGGTCTCGGGCGCGCAGACGTTCCCCTCGAGCACGAAGTACCGCCGCACGGTGCGCTTGATCGTCTCGGTCAGCTCAGGGTCGGCGGCGTGGATCAGGTCGCGCTGGCGCTGGCAGAGCTCCCGTTGCCACGGCGGCAGCGCGTTGAGGTAGTCGTCGACGCGCGGGTCGCGCTCGTACACCGGCGGCCCGCTCATCGCCACAGGCCCACGATCGCCGAGATCACGAGTTCTAACAACGCCTTCACTGGAGAAGGTCTGGCGCCGCGTTCCGGCGCGCCCGGCCCTTAGCAACCGCACCTCGACCGGGGTGAAGGCCGTGTACCAGACCGAGCTGAGCGCGAACACCGACATTGCGGCAAGCAGGACTGAGAGGCTCGCATTCATCGAGCTCGCCGTGTGTTTAGACCGTCACCGCGAAAAGGCTGCATAGTCGTCGACGACGGCCAGCTCGAGCACCACGCCTATCGCGTCACCTCCGTCATCCGCTGACCCGGCGACGTCGAGGCCGCTCCGCTGTGGACACTGTCCCGCGATGACTTCCCGTGGCTGCGGCGGTCTAGATTGAGATAGCGAAGAAAGCGAGAAGCCGACCCTGGCTTCGAACGTGAAGGAGTTTTGATGAGCGCCAGTGACTCGACGCTGCAGCGTCTGTTAGCAGGGATCGCGTTCGGCGAGTCGCCGCGGTGGCACGACGGGCGGCTGTGGTTTGCCGACTGGGGCGCACAGGAGATCATCGCCGTCGGGCTTGCCGGCGAGCGAGAGGTGATCGCGCGCGTCGACTTTCCGTCCTTTCCGCTGTCTTTCGACTGGCTGGCCGGCGGGCGACTGGTGATCGTCTCGGCGCGTGATGGGCGCCTGGTACGCCAGGAGCCCGACGGGTCACTCCTCACTCATGCCGATCTGAGCGGCCTGGCCGCGAACGGGTATCCCTGGAACGAGATCGTTGTCGACGGCCGCGGGAACGCCTACGTCAACAACACGGGTTTCGACTTTCCCGGCGGCGAGTTCGCGCCGGGCACGATCGCGCTGCTCCCCGCTGACGGTTCGGCGCGGCAGGTGGCAGACGGGATCGCCTTCCCAAACGGGATGGCGGTGACGCCGGACAACTCGACGCTGATCGTCGCCGAGTCCTACGGGGAGAAGTTGACCGCTTTCGAGATCGCCACCGACGGCAGCGTCGGAACGCCGCGGACGTGGGCCGAGGTTCCGGGCGACCACCCCGACGGGATTTGTCTCGACGCCGACGGTGCCATCTGGTACGCCGACGTCGGCAACAAGCACTGCATGCGCGTCGCCGAGGGCGGCGAGGTGTTGCAGACGATCGAGGCTGACCGCGGCTGCTTCGCCTGCATGCTCGGCGGTGACGACGGAAGAACGCTGTTCATCGTCGCCCAAGAGTGGCGCGGCCTCGAGAACACACAGGTGGGCCAACCAACCGGCCAGGTGCTCACCGCCTCGGCACCCGCCCCGCGCGCCGGCTGGCCATAGCGAACTGAGCCGCTCCGCACCGGTTGACACGTCAAAGGCTGCGGTTCTCTTGCAGATCCTCCCAATGACTGCGGGATCGGCGCGGGATGCGAACCAGTGGCCGTTGCCTAGTAGGACGAAAGTCCCTGCAAGCGCACCCTTGGCGTTTCGGCCCGCGAGGCGACCGCCGGTCCACCCGGCCGGCGACACAGCTTGCGGGGATCAGCGGCTCTAACCGGCTTCTTGCGGAGGTTCCCGTGCGGGATGTGCGCGGGATGAAGAGAGGTCGGCGGTCGGTTGCGCCTACATGGGCAACAAAACACCAGATTTGCAGGTACTTTAAGGGAGCGACGGGACTCGAACCCGCGACCTCCGGCGTGACAGGCCGACTCAGGCACAACGACAACCGGCGACGACCGTTTCTGAACGGCTTCGTTTGCAGGCACTTTTCGCTCTGATGCCGCCTCCGCTCCGCATGGCTGAGCCAATCGTCGAATCGACGTTTGGGCCACGAGTGGGCTACGAAATCTTGTCTTCATGGACAACACCAAGCCGGGCGAGGGACATCGCCTGCGCTGCGCGATAAGCGGAGAGGCGATCGAATTCGAGCTCCTCCTTAGCATGTACCGCCCAACGCAACCGGTCGCAACCGGCGGGCTACATCCGTGTTCTTGCGAGGTGTCGCTCTTCAAAGGCGCGTCCCTACGTAGTCGCTGCGCGTCGGTTGGATCTGGCCAGCGTCGATCGCGGCCTGCTCGTCGGCCTCAGTCGTGCCGACGAGATCGGGAAAGAAGTAAGGCCGTGCGTGAGAAGCTGGCGCTCGAGCCGCTCGTCCAAGAGCCGGAGCAGCACCTCCCCGGGATGAAGCCTGTCGCGTCCTGCCCAGTCGCGGAGGTAGCTCGGCCAGTCGTGGCCTGAGGCGAGCCATTCATCGCGGCGGCGATGGAGCCAGCCTGCTTTGTCGTCGGGTCCGAGGCGCTTGAAACACCACGCCGCAGTTTGCTCGTCCAACCTTTCCCAGGCCCATTCCACCACGACGAGCGCGCCACCGCGTGTGAGCGTGTTGGTGATCCGGTCGATGACCTGGGCTGGATCGGCCTCGATGACGACTGCGTCGTAGCCGTCTGCGCGAAGCATCGGCACGAACCCGCCGAGCGAGCCGCAGCCGACCTCGACCACACATGCCGGCGCAGCGGGCAGGCGGGCGCGTATCTGCGGCCACAGCGTGTCTAGCCAGCGCGCGCCGGGGGTCATCTCCGGATCCTAGGACGGCGCCGAGAACCGGGCGTAGCACCGCAGCTCTAGCCGCTGTGCGGTCGCGTTCCCGTTACGCCGAGCTCACACGGCGACCGTCACGCGCAGGAAGGTTGCAGGAATGGAGGTGGCATCCTCGCTCGGGCTTGCGTTCTGGGCGTTGAAGAGGGCGTCCAGCTCGGCCTGCAGATCGGCCTCGCGGCCGTTGGCTGCTGCAGCTTCGAACGCGTTCATGGTCGGCCCGTAGTACGTCCTGAACCCAGCAAGAAATTCCGATGGTGTTCCAGCGAAGTTGAACGTGTAGCCATCCCTCTCGAACGAGATCTTCTCTGCCGGCACTCCCGCGCCCGCGAATCGCTCGATCACGTGGTCCTCGACGCCCCAGGTCATGGGACTGACGAACCCTTCCGGAGGTGGCGGCGAGTAGGAGGAGCTGATCTTCAGAATTTGGGCGACGAGCGTCGGGTCATTGGGGATCCAGTTGCCCATCACGATCCGGCCGCCGGGCCGTGTCACACGAACGAGCTCCTTTGCCACGTCGAACGGCCTCGGAGCGAACATTGCGCCGAAGATGCTGACGACGAGGTCGAAGCTGTCATCCTCGACCTCGCTCAGATCGGACGCATCGCCTTCCTGGAACCTGCAGTTGCTGAGGCCGAGGCTCTGCGCTCGCGCGTTCCCCGCCTCGACGAGGTTGCTGGCGATGTCGACACCCAGCACGTTCGCCCCGAGCCTCGCCGCCGGCAAGGCCGTGGTCCCGTCGCCGCAGCCGAGGTCGAGGACCTCGAGCCCGTCGGTGATCCCCAACGTCATGACGAGCGCCTCGCCGCTCTCCCGCATGCTCTCTGCGATGCGAGTGAAGTCGCCCTTTTCCCAGAGTGCCTTGTTCGGGTTGATGGTCGTGGTCATGGTCGCCTCCGTTCTGTGCGAGTAAGGACTGGTCGCTTCCGAGCGTAACGCTTGATCTTCAACTATTCAAGTGATAACTTGAAGACGTGGCAAGCGGAGCGGCGAAGGTGGCGTTGTTCGACGCGTTCGCGTCTGTGGCACAGGCGCTCGGCAGCGGCCGCCGGGCTGAGATCGTCGATCTGCTCGCGCAGGGCGAGCGTTCGGTCGAGGAGATCGCGAACGAGATCTCGCAGAGCGTCGCGAACACGTCGCAG
>WNFX01001712.1_pt1 | contig 45555 bp, 30 predicted proteins | sample 5400111 | NCBI WGS metagenome assembly WNFX01 (sample SAMN13153363, study PRJNA577476) | soil metagenome | isolation source: 40 cm soil or saprolite under grassland replicate 1 | place: USA:California | collected 2016-06-15
CGAACTCCCCGACCTGCTGTGCCGCGCGATCGATCGTTGTCCGCGCCGAGCCGGCGAGGAGCGATGCCATCCAGCGGTCGGCCCATGCGGCGATCGCCGGCGTGCCCGCGTCACAGGCTTTGACGAGATCCTTGGCCTGTTTCCGGTATTGCTCGAGGCTGGGACTTGGGGGAAGCGGCAGTGCGTCCTGCGGATTGGGAAACATACGAAGCTCCTTTCAGTGCACGCCCGTCGTCCGCGAGTGTCGGGCTGAAAGAAGTTCGCGATTCAATTGTACCTGCTTGAGGGTGGGCACGGCCCTTTCCGCGGACTGGATGCGCCCCTAGCGCACCTCGAACCCTAACGGACAGAATTGCTGGCGCAAGTCCAACCGATTGGGGAGGGGGGGGGGAGCCATGAGCATCGATCGCCGAGCCTTTCTCAAAGACACAACTGCCACTGCGGCGGCTTTGACCGTACCGCTCTTGATTCGAACCCAGCAATCCGATCTCGCCCCAATCTTCGCGCAGATCGAACGCCGCCACGACGAATCGGTGCAACGGCTGCAGGAATGGATCCGCCAGCCGTCGATCGCTGCGGAGAACCGCGGCATGAATGAGGGATGCGAGCTGACGATGCGGATGCTGCGCGATGCGGGGTTCCAACAGGTCACGAAAGTCCCCAGCGACGGGCAGCCCGGCATCTTCGCCACGTTCGACGCGGGCGCGCCCAAGACGCTCGGCCTCTACTTCATGTACGACGTCAAACAGGTCGACCCGGCGGAATGGTCGTCGCCCCCGTGGGACGCGGCGCTCGTGGACAAACAAGGGTTGGGCAAGGTCGTCATGGGGCGCGGCGCGGTGAATCAGAAAGGGCCCGAGGCCACATTCCTCGCCGCACTGCACGCGATCCGCGGCGCGGGCCGCAAGCTGCCCGTCAATCTCGTCCTCGTCGCCGAGGGTGAGGAGGAGATCGGCTCGCCGCATTTCCCGCAGATCGTGCGGCGGCCAGAGGTGCTCGCGGCGCTGAAGCCCTGCGTCGGCATCTTCATGCCATCGGCCGGCCAAGGCCTCGACGGCCAGGTCACGATCACACTCGGCGCCAAGGGCGTGATCGAGTGTGAGCTGGTCTCGAGCGGGGAGCGGTGGGGACGCGGTCCGCGCGCCGACATTCACTCGAGCAATAAGGCCAGAGTCGACAGCCCCGCGTGGCACCTGGTGCAGGCCCTCGCGACGCTCGTCTCCCCCGACGGCAACGATCCCGTGATCGACAACTTTGCCGACAAGGCTCGGCCGCTCTCCGCGGACGAAAAAGCGATGATCGCCGCCGCCGCCGCTCGACTGGACGAGAACGCCGCGAAGCAATTGCTCGGCGTGCAGCACTGGGTCCACGATGCCGGCTGGACCGAGGCGCTTGAGCTCCTGATGTCGCGTCCTACCGTCAACATCGAAGGACTCGTGGGCGGCTACACCGGCCCCGGCGGCAAGACGATTCTGCCGCACCGGGCCACGGCGAAGCTCGATCTGCGCCTCGTGCCCGACATGACGGCCGCCGATGCACTCGCTGCGCTCAAGGCGCATCTCGCCAGGCGCGGCTTCGGTGATATCGAGGTCAACATGACGGGGGGCTACGATCCGACGAGCACGGCGCGCGACGCCATAGTGATTCGGGCGCAGGAAGCGGTGTATCGGCGCTCCCGCATCGAGCCGATTCTGCTGCCGCGCAATGCCGGCTCCTGGCCCGGCTACGTTTTCACCGGCGAGCCATTGAAGCTCGCGGCCGGACACTTTGGCCTCGGCCATGGCAGCGGCGCGCACGCTCCGGATGAGTACTACGTCATCGAGTCCACGAACCCCAAAGTGCAGGGCATCGATGGCGGCACGCGCTCGTACGTCGAGTATCTGTTCGAGGTGGCGCGAGCCCGCGTCTAGCTCAGGGCCAGCGTCGGCGTGAAGCCGGGCGCCCGGCGCGCCTTGGTCGCCTGCTCGAACGCATACGCCACCCGAAGCAACACCGGCTCGCTCCAGGCGCGCCCATAGAACGAGATGCCGAGCGGCAGGCCGAAGTGGAAACCCGCCGGGACCGTGATGTGCGGGTATCCGGAGACCGCGGGGAACTGCGAGCTGCCGGGACCGCCCCCACCACTCCCGCCGCCCGCGAGGTCGACGAGTGACGCGATCCCGCCCGAGGGCCCGAGCATCGCGTCGAGCTTGTACTTGTCCATCGTGGCGTCGATGCCCTTGGTGCGGGTCAGCTCGATGCACTTGGCGCGCGCGTCGAGGTAGGCCTGCTCGGTGAGCGGCCCCCGGGCTTGCGAGGCGATGAACGTCTCCTGCCCGAAGTAGGGCATCTCGCGGTCCTCGTTTGCCGCGTTGAACGCGATCAGGTCCGCGAGGGTGCGCGGCTTTACGGTGGCGGGCATCGTGGCGAGATAGGCGTTCAGATCCGTCTTGAATTCGTACTGCAGCACGTCGCGCTCGTTCATGCCCAGCTGGCCGGCCGTTTCGATTGCGGCGGGGTCGACGACCTCGGCGCCCTGGGCCTTGAGCACCGCGATCGCCTGCTCCAGCACCGTGTCTACAATCGGATTGTTGCCGGTGCGCGCCTGGACACCGATACGCGCGCCCTTCAATCCGCTCGAGTCGAGAAACGCCGTGTAGTCCTTCGCGACATGACCTTGAGCGTCTGCCGTCGCCGGATCGCGCGGGTCCACGCCGGCCAGCGCCGTGAGCAGCGCGGCGGCGTCGGCCACGGTGCGCGCCATCGGTCCCGCGGTGTCCTGACTGTGGGCGATCGGGATGATCCCCGCGCGGCTCACCAGGCCCACGGTCGGCTTCATGCCGACGATGCCGCAGGTGTTCGCCGGACTGACAATCGACCCGTCCGTTTCGGTGCCCACCGCGACCGCGCAGAGATTGGCGCTCACTGACACCGCCGACCCGGAGCTCGAGCCCGATGGCGTACGATCCAGCACGTACGGGTTGCGGCACTGGCGGCCGCGGCCGCTCCAGCCGCTCGATGAGCGGCTGGACCGGAAGTTGGCCCACTCTGAGAGGTTCGCCTTGGCGAGGATCACGGCGCCCGCGGCGCGCAATTTTTCGACGATGGACGCATCGCGCACCGCGAAGTTGCCCTCGAGTGCGAGGGAGCCCGCGGCCGTCTGCATCTTGTCGTGCGTGTCGATGTTGTCCTTGACGATGACCGGGATCCCATGGAGGGGACCGCGCACCTTGCCGCGGCGCCGCTCGCCGTCCAGCCCGTCCGCGGTCGCGAGCGCGTCAGGATTCGTCTCGAGCACCGCGCGCAGCATGGGACCCTGGCGATCGAGCGCCGCGATGCGATCCAGGTAAGCCTGAGTCACCCCGCGCGCCGAGAGGCGTCCGGCTTTCATGCCGTCCTGGAGCTGGGCGATCGTGGTTTCCTCGAGGGCGAACGCCTGCTGCGGACTTGGGTGAGCTCGTTCGGTGCCGGGCATCACGATGCCAGCGACGGCCAGGGAGGCGAGCTCCGCGAATTCGCGGCGCGAGAGGGGGTTCGACCGATCAGTCGGGGTCATCTTGGTCCTCGGAGGCTCTCTCATCGAGTGACGCCGAACGCGAACACCGTGCGCGAACGATAGGTCGCGCCCGGACGCAGGATCGTAGATGGGAAGTTCGGGTGGTTCGGTGAGTCGGGAAAATGCTGGGTCTCGAGACAGAGGCCGGAGCGGTACGAGTATACCCGCCCGCCCTTCCCCGTGATCGTGCCGTCGAGGAAGTTGCCCGAGTAGAACTGCACGCCCGGCTCAGTCGTGCTGATATCCAGCGTGCGCCCGCTGCTCGGTTCTACCAGACGGGCAGCGTGCGCGAGACCCGGTGCCTGCCGGTCGAGCACCCAGTTGTGATCGTAGCCACGTCCATACCGCAGCTGCGTGTTGTCCTGCGCGATGCGCGCGCCGATCGGCGTTGGCGTGCGGAAATCGAAAGGCGTGCCGGCGACTGCTGTGATCGCGCCGGTCGGAATGAGCGTTGAGTCGACGGGCGTGAATGCCGCGGCGTCGAGCGTCAGTATGTGGTCGAGGATGTCGCCATTCCCCGCACCGTGCAGGTTCCAGTACGTGTGCTGTGACAGATTCACGGGCGTGGCTTTGTCGCTCGTGGCTTCGTAGTCCACTACCAGCTCATCGCGCGGCGTGAGGGTGTAGGTGACGCGCGTGACGAGCGTTCCGGGGAAACCTTCTTCGCCGTCGTTGCTCGTGTAGCGCAGCGTGACTCCCATGCCGCTGTCGGTCTGGAACGGCTCGCCGCTCCAGACGACCTTGTCGAATCCGCGAACCCCCCCATGCAGCGTGTTTGGCCCATTGTTCTTGGCGAGATGGTACGTCGTGCCGTCGAGGGTGAACTGACCATTGCCGATGCGATTGGCGTAGCGGCCGACGATCGCGCCGAAGTACGGCGAGTCCTTGAGGTAGCCGGCGAGGCTGTCGAAGCCCAGCACGATGTCGTCGAGCTTTCCCGAGCGGTCGGGCGTCCGGATCGACGTGATGATCGCGCCGTACGTGATGACCTTGACTTCGATGCCGTGCGCATTCGTGAGTGTGAACTGAGTCTTCATCGTGTCACGCAGCACAAACAGCACCGAGGGGTCAACCGGGTAACGCCCGAATCGTGCGCCATAGATCGCGAGTCCTCCGGGTAGCACCGCATCGACGTCCAACCTGACGATCATCGCTCCGGTGCGGGCTCCCGCGCGGAGCGCCGCGGCGGGAATCGGCACGCGGAGCAGCTCCCCGTACGATCCGGCTTCGTAGAGATGCCCATCATGCGGCTGCGCGTACCAGCTGAGGATGCCACGCGAGTCGGCGGGGTCGTCGGGGAGCTCCCAGCGGCCGGCGAGTTCACCGTTTACGCGCACCGTGACCGCACTGCGGAATGGCCTGCTGCCGGTCATCGGATAGCTGTTCGGGTTGCGGCTGGGATCGTGGAAACCACCGCCGCGCATATAGTCCGAGTTGTCCGCCGCTGTGGAGTCGCGGTCCTTGCCGTTCAAGCGTTTCGCTGATGCCTCGACAAGAAACGTCGCGCTCGCGACGTCGTTCGTGTCGAGGCCGGCCGGCCAGGGAATGCGGTACTCGAAATAGCCGCTGCCCGCCCCATTCAGTTTGTGATCGTCCAGCACGCTCCATTGTTTGAGCGTCCAGTGGGCGTCGCGCACGGCGGTGGCCGGCACGCGGGCGACCCGCACCTTCCGGCCATCCAACAACGTCGCCACCGTGGGTGCGTCGCCCTCGACGATGAAGGTGGTGAAGTTGCGCTGCAGCACGGAGTCCTTTGCATCGACGAGGCGCGTTGCCAGCACCAGCGTGGCGGGCTCGTTCGGCATCGTCAGCGCGAGCGGCGGCAACGCCCGCGACATCCAGGGCCGGTACGGCACGCGTGTCACGGCCGTGTCCCACGTGCGCCGCTCACCGAGTGCATTCCAGCCGTAGAGCTCGGTGCGCAACGTGAGCGAATCGCCGAATGCTCTGCCGGTCAGGAATGACGCGTAGAGCGGCACGTCCACCCGCTCGCCCGGCCGAACCGTGCGGCTCAGCTCTGGATCGCCGACCGCGATGTAGAGCGGCGCGTGCAGGTCGCGCAGCGACATCCCGGGCACGATGTCGCCAAACCCGGTTTCCTTCCAGGAGCGGTCGTAGCGCCAGTAGCCGTTCCACTCGTTGATCACGTCGTGGTGCTCGGTGTACAGCCAGCCGCAGACCTTCGGATGACGGCGAAAGGCGTCGATCGCGCGGTGGTAGTCCCAGCTCCAATCCACGTCGCCCGTGCTGCCCTCGTAGCCCCACACGTTGCCGAACTCCGAGTTGCACATCGGCTGACGGGCCTGGCGCCACGGCGCTCGGAAGTTCCAGGTCGAGCCGGGGAACGTGCTGTCGCTGAGCCGCTGGTCGTGCGCGTCCCAGCGCCAGCCGGGCAAGTAGTCGTGCCACGTGTTGAGATCAGTCTCGGTGTGCCCGCTGCCGCAGCACACCGAGTTGTCTTCGACCAGCCGCGTGGGATCGAGCGACTTGGCCAAGCGGTAATCGCGCGCGACGCGACGCTCGGTCGCTGGCAAATAGCGATCGCGGCCGTCGACCTTCGTCTCCAGTCCCCACGTCTCGTTGAACAGCACCCAGGCGAACACCGACGGGTGGTTGTAGTCCCGTGCGATCATGCCGCGCAGCGCGACGTTGTGCTCGCGGAACGCCGCGGAATCGGGCGGACCCCACCAGTTCGGTACGTCGGCCATGATCAGCACGCCCAGCCGATCGGCCCAATACAGTTTGCGCGGCGCCTCGATCTTGACGTGCTCGCGGAGGCCGTTCAACCCGATCGCGCGCGCGCGCAGGATCTCATCGCGCAGCACACTGTCCGACGGAAACGTGTAGTAGCCCTGCGGATGGTACGCCTGGTCGAGCGCCAGCTGGAGATAGACCGGCGTGCCGTTGAGCGCGACGTAGCGGTTCGTCGTGCCGGGCACATCGACGACTCCGATCGTGCGCATGCCGAAGTAGCTCTGCACTCGGTCCTCGGCGAGGCCCTTACCGCTCACGCTCACACTGACCTCGTGCAAGAAGGGATCGTCCAGCGTCCAGCGGCGCGCTTGCGGCAGCGGGACATCGAGATGCGCAGTCCTCGCGCCGCGCGGGATGCGGTGCGTCACTACCGGACCCCCCCCGCCGGCGCGGTTGGTAAACGCGAGGCGCAGGGTAACCGCACGCGGGGCGGGTTCGAGCAGCCGCACGTCTATGGCGACTCCGGACAGGTCGGCATGCGGCGTGAAGTGCACGAACTCCAGCGGATCGCTGCCACGCGCCTCGAGGTAGACGGTCTGCCACATCCCGCGTGCTTTTCCGTAACCCTGTTTTCCCTCGAGCTTGAAGGCGTGCGGTGTGTCGTCGACTCGCACGACGAGTCGCCGGGACTCACCGGGTCGAGCGTGCGGCAGCTCGAAGGAGAATGGCGTGTAGCCGCCTTGATGCTCGCCCAGCCTCTGGCCATCGAGCCACGCGGTCGTCTTCCAGTCGGACGCGCCGAACACGAGAAACACGCGACGTCCGTGCCAAGTGTCGGGGATCGTGATCGCGCGGGCATACCACCCGATGTCGGCGCTGTCCGGGACGCCCGACAGCGGCGCGCCCCAGGAAAACGGCACCACGATCTCGCGTCCCGCCGGAAGCCCGCGGCTTGGCCAGCCCTCGCGTTCCCCGCTGTTCTGCGGATCGAAGGCGAACCGCCAGCGGCCGTTGAGGTTGAGCCATTGCGCGCGTGCGAAGTCGGGACGCGGATGCTCCGGAAGGGGAATGCTGTCGGGTGCGGCACGCGCGACGGCGACGAGGAGCACCAGGACGAGACTCACCTCATAGCTCGCGGCGTTTCAACTGCTCGACCGCGTAGTGGCACGCCCGCGCGGTCAGCGCCATGTAGGTCAGCGACGGATTCTGACAGCTGCTGGACGTCATCGCGGCGCCGTCGGTAACGAAGACATTCGGCACGTCCCACGACTGGTTCCAGCCGTTGAGCACTGACGTCTTCGGGTCCCGGCCCATGCGGGCCGTTCCCATCTCGTGATTGGTCCCGCCCGGCGTACTCGGCCCACTCGTGCTGGGCTGAATGTCTTTCGCGCCCGCCGCCTCGAGCAGCTCCGCTGCGGTGACGTTCATGTCGCGATGGATCGCCAGCTCGTTGTCGCTCCAGCGGCATTCGATGTGGAGTGACGGGATGCCCCACGCATCGACCAGCGTTGGATGCAGCGTGGCGCGGTTCTCCTCGCGCGGCAGCATCTCGCCGAATCCGTCGAAGCTCATCGACCAGGGGCCGAGCTGCGTCAGCCGTGCCTTGAGCGCCGGCCCGATTCCGGGCGCGTGCAGCGCGGCTTGCCATCCCGCGCGACCCGCACCACCCTGGAATCCGTACCCACGAATGAAGTCGGGATGCCGGGGCGGGGACGTGACATTGCGGAAGCGCGGCACGTAAATGCCGTTGGGACGTTCCCCGATCGTGCGGCGGTCGGTCCAGCCGTCGAATACGCCGCTGGCGCCGCCCCACTTGATGTGATCCATGATGTTGCGACCGACCTGCCCACTCGAGTTGCCAATCCCTGAGTTGAGCAGAATGCGCGCGCTCTCGAGTGCGGATGCACACAGAAAGATCACGCGCGCGCTGTACTCTCGTTCCGCCTTCGTGTTGGCATCGATCACGCGGACTCCGGACACCCGACCTTTCGCGCGGTCGTAGACGAGACTGCGCACGATGCTGAACGGCCGCAGCGTCAGCCGGCCGGTGGCCTGCGCCGCCGGGAGCGTCGCGTTGACGCTGCTGAAATACGACCGCGTGATGCAGCCGCGGTGGCACGGCCCGCAGTAGTGACACGGCGCCCGGCCGTTGTGCGCCGCCGTGAGGTTCGCCACCCGGCCGATCGTGAGCACGCGCGCGCGCCCGAACGTAGCGGCGATCCGTTGGCCCACGTGCTGCTCGACGCAATTCAGCGCCATCGGCGGCAAAAATTGGCCGTCGGGGAGCTGCGCGAGGCCTTCCGCCTGACCGCTCACCCCGATGAAGCGCTCGACGCGATCGTACCAGGGCGCGATGTCCGCGTAGCGGATCGGCCAATCGACCGCGATGCCGTCGCGCACGTTGGCCTCGAAATCGAGATCGCTCCAGCGGTAGACCTGGCGTCCCCAGATGATCGACTTGCCGCCGACTTGCCGGGCGCGAAACCAGTAGAACGGTCGATCGGCCGGCGTGCTGTAGGGGTTGTCGACATCGTCGGTCCAGAAGACGTGACTCAATTCGTCGAACGACACCGAATGACTCTGCATCGGCTGACGCGCGGCGACCGTGCGCCGATCGCCCAGTCCCCGGAACGGCGCCTCCCAGGGAGGTTTGTGCTCGGTGTAATCCTGCTCGGGCACAATCGGTCGGCCGGCTTCGAGCACGAGCGTGCGCAGGCCGAGCTCGGTCAGCTCCTTCGCCGCCCAGCCGCCCGTCATGCCGGAACCGACGACGATGGCGTCAAAATCGGTCATACGGGTGCGCACCCGTCGTACCGCCACGGCAGCGGGTACAGCTTGAGCGCCCGCATGCCCACCTCGGACGTGCAATAGCCGTACACCGTGAGGTACTTGAGCCTCGCGAACCAATGGTCGTTCGTGCCGGCGGCGAAGGCTGCGTTATCCAGCGCGTTGAGCAGCGCGAGCTGGTCGGCTTCGCTGCGATCTACGAAATTTCCCCGCGAGTCCAACTCTTTGAGCCCCGCAAGAAAACGCTCGCGCTCCTCGGGTGTGTGCCAGTCGGTCAGCATCTTGTCGATGAAGGCTCCCACGTTAAGGCTCCCACGTTTGCTGCCGCGGCACCGGGAAGAATGCGTTCAGCGGCGAGGGCCACCGTCGGATTCGGAGGGTTGTTCGTCCTCCGATGAACGTCGCGACCGAGCGCGAAGAGATCATCGGGCGCGAGGGAGTCCAGGCAACGCAGTCCCGCTGTCGCCACCAACCATTGGATCAGCTCGCGTCGTTCCATCGGCCCTCGGCCTCGAGATACCGCCGCGCGATCGCGCCCGACTCTTTCGGCGTGCGGGCGGCGTCGGGCACGCTATCGAGCTCGACCACTCCCCAGCCGTCGAACCGGATCGCATCGAGTGCCGCGAACACGGCCGGGAAGTCCACGCGACCGCGGCCCAGCTCGACGAAGCGGTCCGACGCGTCGAGATCCTTGATGTGGAGGAACAGCAGCCGTCCCGCATGCTGCCGCACCGCCTCGGCAGGATCCCCCCCGGCTTGCTGGTAATGCCCGGTATCCAGCTCGAGCCGCACGAATCGGGGATCAGCGGCGTCGAGCACGCGCGCGACTTCGCCGGGCGACTGGCCCAGCGCGCCCATGTGATTGTGGTAGCCGAGTGGGATGCCCAGCTCGGCGCTGCGCCGGCCGATCTCCGTGAGCAAGCGGCCCATGCGGCGGAAATCGTCGGGTGCCGGCTCCCGGCCCGCAGGGCGCGTGTCGATCACCTGGAGATAGCGCCCGCCCACGTCGCGGACAAAGCGGGCGTTGCGGGCGTGTTGCGCCAGCGTCTCCTGTTCGGCCGCCGGATCGAGTGACACGTCGCCACTCGACAGCGCGACGAGGGTAAGGTGGTGCTCGGCAAGGAGCTGCTTGAGCTCCGCGGGACGGTCGCCCCATGTGGTCACGGCGGACTGCCGCAGCTGGATGCCACGGAAGCCGAGTGCGGCGATGTCGGCGATGGCCTGACGATCGTTGCCGCCCCAGGTGATGGCCGCGTAGCCAAAGCGAACCCGCGCGCGGGGCAGGAAGGGCCAGGCCGCCGCACCCAGTCCGATCGCCAGGAATTCCCGTCGTTCCATCGTGAGATTAAGCCTCGTTCCCCTGGGGAGATTCTACTCCTCTACCATCGGCCCGGCCACCGGCCCAAGTTCCAATGTCGGAACCGCCGTGTCCCAGCCAATCGCCCTGCACTTTAGGAGAATCGCAATGGCTCCCCGTACAGTTGCCCATCGGAAAGACGGAAAACAGAAGCGCGTTCGCGCGCCCGCGCGCCCTGCGGCTCCGGAGACGGTTCCCGAGAGCCGTTCGCGCGCGCCGGCGCGGCTCTATGCGACCAAAAACGATCTTCCCGAGGCGACTCGCGGCGAGGTGATCGAGTTGCTCAATCGGCGCCTGGCCGAGTGCATCGACTTACAGACGCAATGCAAGCAGGCGCATTGGAACGTGAAAGGTCCTGCGTTCATCGGCCTGCACAAGCTGTTCGACGACATCAACGAAGCCGTCGAAGGCTACGTCGACCTGATCGCGGAGCGCGTCGTGCAGCTGGGCGGCATCGCCGAGGGAACCGTGGGAGCGGTCGAGGGCCGCTCGACGTTGCCCGATTATCCGCTCGCGTTGGCGACGGGGGCGGAGCACGTGGCCGCGTTGTCGGACGCGCTCAGCGCATTCGGCCGGGTGGCCCGCATCGGCATCGAAGAGATGAACGACCTCGAGGATGCGGGCAGCGCCGATCTCCTGACCGAGATCTCGCGCGGCGTCGACAAGTGGCTGTGGTTCGTGGAGGCGCATCAGCAGGAGCGGTAAAAAGACGACGGCGCCCTCTGTGAAGAGGGCGCCGTGGCTTTGCTGTACCGCGGTGGTTACAGCTTGACGACGTTCTGCGCCGCCGGGCCCTTCTGGCCCTGCACGACTTCAAACTCCACGCGCTCGCCTTCAGCCAGCGACTTGAAGCCCTGGGCCTGAATGGCGGTGTGATGCACGAAGCAGTCCTTCTCGCCGTTCTCGGGCGTGATGAAACCGAACCCCTTCGCGTCGTTGAACCACTTCACGGTACCGGTGATACGTGCCATCTGATGAAACTCCTTAAAAACTGTTCCCGGCGTCGCGCGGCGTCATCATGCGATGCGCCGCGTACTGTGATTCCGGCGCCGGTCGAGCGAGGCACCACCAACAAGAAAGGACCAGGAGACGTTGCCCCAGGTCCTCGTTTCGTCGGTCACTGGCTACTTCGCTCGACACAACGATCGGTAGATGTACCAGGAAAGTCAAGCGGCAGTTACGACGGCGCGCGCGCTACGAGTTTGATCTGGGTGACCGCCGCCGGGTTCTCCAGCGCGGAGAGGTCTCCCAGGTCACTGTGGCCGAGGTAGGCACCCCGGATCACGCGGCGCAGAATCTTGGCGTTGCGCGTCTTGGGCAAGTCCGTCACGAACTGCACCGACTCGGGACGAAGCGGCCGGCCCAGCCGCTCCACGATCGTCTCGCTGATCTCCCGTGCCAGAGCTGCCGACGCGGTGTGGCCGGTGCGCAACACCACGAACACGACGATCGCCTCTCCCTTGAGCTCGTGGGGCACCCCGATCGCCGCGGCTTCGAGGACCGCCGCATGCGCGGTCGCCGCGGACTCGACCTCCGCCGGCCCCACCCGCTTGCCGGCGACCTTGAGCGTGTCGTCCGAGCGACCCTCGATGTACCAGAACCCGTCGGCGTCGATACGTGCCCAGTCGCCGTGCACCCACACATCGGGAAACCGGCTCCAGTACGTGGCGACGTATTTCTGCGGGTCCCGCCAGAAGCCGCGCGTCATTCCGGGCCATGGCTGGCGGATGACCAGCTCGCCCACCGCGTCGCGCAGCGAGCGGCCGCGCTCATCCACCACGTCGGCGGCGATGCCGGGCACGGCACCGGCGAACGCCGCCGGCTTGAGCGGCGTCCACGTGCTACAGCCGAGGATCCCGCCCGAGCACTCCGTCCCTCCCGAGTAGTTGATGAGCGGCGCCCGTTTGTCGCCCACGACGTCGAAGTACCACCACCATGGCTCGGGATTCCACGGCTCGCCCGTCGAGCCGAGCACCAGGAGCGACGAGCGATCGTGGCGCCGCACCGGTTCTTCGCCGGCGCGCATCAAGCCGCGGATCGCCGTCGGGGAGATGCCAAGGTGCGTCACCCGATGGCGCTCCACGATCGACCAGACCCGGGCCCCGTCGGGAAAATCGGGCGCGCCGTCGTACAGCAGGATCGTCGCGCCGTTGATGAGCCCACCGGCGATGAGCCAGGGGCCCATCATCCAGCCGATATCAGTGAACCACCAGAGGATGTCGCCCGCCTGGAGATCGAACACGTGGGCGAGATCCTGCGCCGCTTTCACGGGGAATCCGCCGTGCACGTGAACGGCGCCCTTGGGCCGGCCCGTCGTGCCCGAAGTGTAGATGAGCATGTAGGGATCTTCGGGGGACGTGTCGGCAAACGACTCGTCGCTGCCCCGCGCCATCATGTCGTCCCACGCCACGTCGCGCTCGCCGAGGCGGATCTCCCGCCCGAGTCGCCGCACGACGATTACGGTGCGCACGCTCGGCGCGCCGGCGGCTGCGGCATCGGCCGTCTCTTTCATCGGTATGACCTGGCCGCGCCGCCGGAAGCCGTCGGCGGTGATGAGCACGCTCGCCTCGCAATCGCGCAGCCGTCCCGCAATCGCGTCGCTCGCGTAGCCCGAGAAAATCGGCGTGAACATCGCTCCGATGGCCGACACCGCGAGGGTGGCGATCGCGCACTCGGGGGTGAGTGGCAGGAACAGGCCGACGCGGTCGCCCGCCTTGACGCCGAGTGCGCGCAGTCCGGCGGCGCAGCGCCGCACCGCGGCGGCCAACTCGCCGTACGTGAGCCGCTGCGTGACGCCTTCCTCACCTTCGAAGATGAGCGCGGTGCGTGAGGGATCGTGACGCAGCGCCGACTCGACGTAGTTCATCCGGCCCCCGAGCCACCACGTCGTCCAGGCGACGCCGCGCGAGGAGTCGAGTACGCGCTGGTAGGGACTACGCCAGACGAGGCCTAAGTCCCGGTCGACGGCGCGCCAGAAGCCGTCGAGGTCTTCGACGGACCAGCGGTGCAGCGACGCAAAATCGCGGTGACCGTGTGCCTCGGCAAAACGGCGCAGTCTGCTGCGGGCGAGATAGCGGTCGGCGGGGGACCAGGCGATCGGCATGGCCTGGTGAAGTTGACACGCCCCGCGACGATACGGTACTCCATGGAGTTTACCAGGCGTCCACGTGACTCGCCGGAATCGGCCCCGCGCGACGACATAGGTTTGAGCATCTCCCTACAACAGGACGAGCGATGAACGCATGGGTGTACGCGCTGTTGTGCGCCGTGCTGCTTCCGAGCCAGGCCCCGCGGGACCGGGACGGCAGTCACGATTTCGACTTCGAGATCGGCACCTGGAGGACGCAGCTGCGACGCCTCCGTCATCCGCTGAGCGGGGATACGACGTGGGTCCCGTACGACGGGACATCCGTCATCAGAAAGGTGTGGAATGGCAAGGCCAATCTGGTGGAGCTCGTCGTCGATGGGCCCGCGGGCCGCATCGAAGGCCTCTCCTTGCGGCTCTACAATCCGCAGTCCCATCAGTGGAGCCTGAACTTTGCCAACAGCGCTACCGGAACGCTGAGCGTGCCCACGATCGGCGAGTTCAGGAACGGGCGCGGGGAGTTTTTCGATCAGGAGGACTTCAGCGGGCGCGCTATTCTCATCCGCAATGTGTTCTCCGACATTACGCCGAACTCCTATCGGTTCGAGCAAGCGTTCTCGGACGATGGAGGGAAGACGTGGGAGGTGAACTGGGTGGCGGTAGATACGAGGATACCGGATCGGTAGGTGGCGTCCGCGACGGAATGATGTGGAGTAGGGGCGCAGCATGCTGCGCCCCTACTCTATACCCTCGCAACGAACGTTCAAACAACGAACATTCAAACCAACGCATAGCATCCGTTGTCCTAAGACCATGAAAACCATTCTCTCATTCCTGCTGTCGCTCGGCGTGCCGGCGCGTCCCTACCCGGCCGTCAAACCGTCCATCCAATACACGCTGCGCGTCGACAGCGCCGATCTCTCCGGCTGGAACGTGGAGATCAGGCTCCGGACCTCCTCCGACACCGTTCGCCTCGCGATGGCGGCACACCCGGAGTACGACGATCGCTATTGGCGCTACGTCCGGAATTTCGCAGTGGAGACCGAGGGCGCCACCGTCACCCGCGTCGACAGTGCGGTCTGGCAGGTTGTCGCTCCACCCGGCGTGGTTAATCTGCGCTATCGAATCGCGCTCCCGCCGGCTGAGGCCGGGCCCCGCGCATCCTGGCGGCCGTTCCTCACGCCGACCGGCGGGCTCATCGGCGGTCCACACTCATTCATGTACGTGCTGGGTTCGGAGGACAGCACGGTGCTGGTGGAGCTTGCGTTACCGGCCAGTTGGCGGATCGCCACCGGCCTCACGGCAACTCGCGATCCACGCTATTTCACCGCGGCTAGCGCCGCCGTGCTGGAGGACTCGCCGATCCTCGCGGGTCACCTGCACCAGTGGAGCTTCGTCGAGGGTGGCCTCACCCATCGCGTCGCGTATTGGCCCTTGCCCGACGCCACGCCATTCGACACGGTCGCATTTGTCTCCGGAATTCGGAGCCTGGTTCATCAGGCGATCGCGCTGTTCGGCCGCGCGCCGTATCGCGAATACACGTTTCAATTCGCGGATGGCGCCTACAGCGGCGGGCTCGAGCATCGCAACTCGGTGACGCTTGGTGCGCGCAGTGAGGAGCTGGCGCGCGACCCCAACTCGGGTGTCCAGGAAACGGCGCACGAATTCGTGCATACCTGGAACCTCATGGCCATCCGGCCGGTCGAGTATCGCGATATCGACTACCGTACGCAGCCGCCGGTGTCGAGCCTCTGGTTCAGCGAGGGGCTGACGATGTTCTATGCCGATCTGCTGCTGCGGCGCGCAGGCATTCCGGTACACGATTCGACGCGCACGGCCCATCTCGAGCGGCTGATCGGCTCGTACCTCAACAACCCCGCGTACGCCCGCTTCTCCGCCGAATCCATCAGCCGCGTGGCTTATAATGTCGAGCCTGGCGCGCTGGGCGATTACAGCGCCAGCACCCACCTCCAGGGTGAGCTGATCGGAACGATGCTCGATCTCATGATTCGCGACGCGACCCACGGCCGGCGCTCGATGGACGACGTGATGCGACTGCTGTTCGAGCGATCCGGCACCGAGAGAATCGACTCGCACGTCATCGAGCGAGCCGTCGCGACGGTGTGCGGCTGCGATGTCGGGCGGTTCTTCGATGCCCATGTCCGCAACGCCCGCGCCATCGATTTCGACCGCTACCTCGGTCTGATCGGCCTCCGCACGCGCGTCACCTGGGCGCCGGCGGTCTTCAACGGCGAGCCGGAGCGCGATCTGCGCATCTATGGCTGGGAATCGGAACGCGACAGCAGCCTGCGTTTGATCATCACCAATGCGGCGAGTATCTGGGGTAGGGCGGGGCTCCACAGCCGTGACCAGCTCCTGGCGCTGAACGGCGTACCTATCCGGACATGGTCCGAGCTGCGCGCGAAACTCCAGAGTCTGCGTCTCGGCGACACTGTTCGCGTCCAGGTGCGACGGCTGGCGGGCCCGTTCGAGGCGACGGTAGTCGTCGCCGGTTTTGAGCGGCCGACCGTTCGCCTCGAGAATCTCGAGACCCCGGCGAGCGCGCAGCGGCGCCTGGCAGTCGCATGGCGAAACGGAGACCGCTGAGCATCGGGTAGCAGGCGGGGCGCGGCCGGTGCATAATCCGCGCATGCGACTCTCCATCATAGCTCTCGGTCTCGCTGCGCTCGGCGGCTCGCGCGCGCTCGCCCAAAGCCCCGATTTCAGCACCGCCCTCCGCTGGCGCACCATCGGGCCGTTCCGCGCCGGCCGAGCCCGCGCCCTCGCCGCGACGCCCGGCCGTCCGACCGTGTTCTACATCGGATTCGACAACGGCGGGCTGTGGCGCTCGAGCGACTACGGCTCCAACTGGGAGCCGCTGTTCGATCACGAGTCCACCGGCTCGATCGGTGCCATCGCCGTCGCCCCGTCGGCGCCCAACGTCATCTACGTCGGCAGCGGCGCCGGCATCATCCGGCCCGATCTCGCGACGGGCAACGGCATGTATCGGTCCAACGACACGGGGCGTACCTGGACGCACCTGGCGGGGGGCCTCGACGCGACACAGATGATCGCCTACGTCGACGTCGATCCGGCCAATCCCGATCGACTGTTCGTCGCGGCACTCGGCCACCCCTATGGACCGAATGCCGAGCGCGGCGTGTACCGCTCGACCGACGGCGGCCGCACGTTCGAAAAGGTGCTGTACAAGGATGAGTACACGAGTGCGAATGAGGTGCGCATCGATCCGAGCAATCCCAACACCGTATACGCAGCGCTCTGGCAGCAGCAGCAAACGTTCTGGGAGGCGGCATCCTTCGGTCCCGACTCGACGTGGCCCGGCGCCGGCGGGATTTACAAATCCACCGACGGCGGCACGACATGGACGCAGCTCACGGACGGCCTGCCTGCGGTGCTCGAGGCGAACATCGCGATCGCGCCGAGTAATCCGCAGGTGATCTACGCGATGGTGGCGTCCGTGAATCCGGCCGGAGGCTCAGGGCCGGTGGGCTTCTACAAGTCGAGTGACGGCGGCGCGCACTGGACACTGCGCACGCGCATCCCCGGCGCCGCTGTCGTCGGTGACACGGCCGCGACGGCCGATCCGCGGCCCCTCGGCCGGATCGGCGGCGGTGACCTGCCGCCCATCACCGTCGATCCGAAAAATGAGAATGTGATTTACAGCGCCTCGATCGTCATGTGGCGCAGCGAAGACGGCGGCGACAGCTGGTCGGCGGTGCGCGGCTCACCGGGCGGGGACGACTATCAGCGCATCTGGATTCACCCTGACGACTCGAACGTGATCCTCGCCGTGTCCGATCAGGGCGCCGTCATCTCGTCCAATCGCGGCGCGTCATGGAGCAACTGGTACACGCAGCCCACCGCCGCCGTCTATCACGTGACGGCCGACAACGCGTTCCCCTATCGCGTCTGCAGCGGGCAGCAGGATTCGGGCTCGATCTGCGTCGCGAGCCGATCCGACGACGGCGAGATCACCTTCCACGACTGGCACCCGGCGAACATCCAGGAGTACGGCATTGCCGCGCCCGATCCGCGCGATCCCGACGTCGTGTTCGGCAGCGCCCGCCGCGGCGTGTCGCGCTACGATCGGCGCAGCGGCCAAACCGCGCAGGTAGGCCCCGACTCGGCCGCGCGCGGCGACACGTTCGGCCGCAACGTCCGCACCATGCCGCTGATCTGGTCGCCGGTGAACCCGAGCGTGCTGTATTACACGTCGAACGTGGTGTGGAAGTCGGTCGATCACGCACAGACCTGGACTCGCATCAGTCCCGACCTCGCGCGCCCGACGTGGGCCATCCCGGCGAGCGCCGGGAAGTACGCCGGCACCGTGACGCCGGCTCCGCGTGGCGCGATCACCGCGCTGTCTCCCGCTCCGACGAGCGCCGCGGTGCTGTGGGCGGGCACGGATGACGGTAACATCCAGGTGACGATCAACGGCGGCGCGACCTGGCGGAACGTCACCCCGGCGGCCATCAAGCCGTGGACGCGCATCTTCAACATCGAGGCGGGTCACTTCGATACGCGGACTGCGTACGCTGCCGCGAATACGCTGCGGATCGACGACGCGCATCCGCATTTCTGGCGCACACACGACGGCGGCCGGACGTGGACCGAGATCGACAACGGCATCGCGCCCAACGCCGTCGCCAATTCGATCCGCGAGGATCCGCGCGTGCGGGGGCTGCTCTACGCCGCGACCGACGCGCAGGTCTGGGTGTCGTTCAACGATGGCGAGCAGTGGCAGTCGCTGCGTCTCAACATGCCGGCGGTCTCGGTGCGAGACATCCAGGTGAAGGATGCCGATTTGATCGCCGGCACCCATGGAAGAGGTTTTTGGATCCTCGATGATCTCAGTCCGTTGCGGCAAATGGCGGCGCTGCGGAGAACGCAATCAGCCGGAAGACCCTATCTCATAAGACCCGAAACGGCCTTGCGCGTCCGATTCGGCACCAACGAGCCCACGCCGTGGCCGCCCGAGCTCCCGGCGGGGGAGAATCCGCCGGCGGGCGCCATCATCGATTACGCCCTGGCTGCTGACGCATCCGGCCCAGTGACCCTGGAGATCGTCGAGATCGGCGGGGGGGGCCGAGTCGTGCGGTCGTACTCGAGCGACGACCCGGTGGTCGATCCTGATCCAGCCCTCGATCCCGCTTCGTACGACCGCGTGTGCCGCAAAAACCCCTCCGCAACCGACTGCGGCCTTCCTCTATATTGGCCGGCGCCGCAGGCACGCCTGTCGACGCGCGCCGGGCTCCATCGCTTCACCTGGGACATGCGCTATCAGCCGATCGGCGACGTGAACCTGCGGGCAGCGGGGGGGGGGGAGGTCGAAGCCACGGGCGCCGTGCCGCATCGCAGCGAGCGCTCCCCGTCGGCGCCGTGGGCGCCGCCGGGCCGCTATCTCGTGCGCCTGCGCGTGGATGGCACGTCGTACACACAACCGCTCACCCAGCGGCTGGACCCGCGTGTGAAGACGCCGATGCCCGGGGAGGGAGGGGGATTGCGCCAGCTCGCGGCGCTGACGCACGAGATGTACGACGCCGCGGCTCGTGCGCGCGCCGCATATCGCGAGGCGCGGGCACTGGTCGACTCGCTTTCGGGAATGAGGCGCGCCCAGGTGGAGTCGCTTGCGCCGGCGCCACGACCGCAGCCGCGGGGGTTCCCGCGTCCTGTAGGGCCAACGCCGCCGCCGACGCTCGAGACTGCAAGCAACGCGGCGCTCGCCGCGGCGATGGCGATGCAGGATGCGGATATCGCGCCCACGGCGGCGCAGGTTGCCGCTTGCGCCCGGGCGCGCGCGCAGGTGAATCAGGTGCTCGCACGCTGGACGCGCCTGAAAGCACAGCGGCGTTGACCCACGCAGTAGGAATGGATGTTTCATGCTCCTTCACTCCCGGTGAGCCAGCGGCTTGCCGTCGGGCCCGACCTGAATCTCGGACCGCTTGGTGCCGGTGCGCACCTGCGCTTCGAATGCCACGATGGCGCCACGCTTGGTCAGCGACTCGACCTTAGTGATCTTGCCAGACCCGGCCAGCTGCCGCAAACCGGTCCGTACCGATTCTGGCAGCGAGTCGAGCGCGACCTCCTCCTCGATCTCCAGCACGGAGCCGTCGGCCGCGATTGTGACGTCCCGGTTGTGGCCGTGCAGTGTCATCGCGACCTCATACTCGAGCAGATCGCCGTTCTTCTCGCTGGAGTAGCCACGAACCGTCGCGCCCTGGCTCTCCTGGTCGACCGTCCTCTGCACGGCCGCCGGCAGGTCGGCACGTTTCAACCGTCTCTCTTGTGTCGCTGCCTGCGACCCGATCGCGCACGTCAAAACCAGTAGGGGGACCGTCCATTTCCCGAATCGCATGAGACTCTCCTCGTTGGTACGGTAGGACCAAATTCTATCCCACCGTGTCTTACAACCGGTTTACAGGCATTCACCGTGAAACAAACGCGGCGTCGCGCGTGCGCGTAGAATTAGGAGGCATGCACCCTCCGCCCCCACCGAGGATCGTATGAACAAACTGGCAATCCAGGTCTTTGCATTGCTCGTCGGCGCCGCCCTGGCGTGGCCCGGCGCAAGCCCGGCGCAAACGTTCACGGTCGCGAAGTACAGCATCGGCGGCGACGGCGGCACGGACTACCTGACCGCTGAGCCCGGCACCGGGCGCGTCTTCGTCTCGCGCAGCACACACGTGATGGTGATCGACGGCGCCACGGGCAAAGTGATCGGCGACATCCCCGACACGCCGCGCAATCACGGCATCGCGCTGGCGCCGAAATCAGGCCACGGGTTCGTGACCAGCGCCGGCGACTCGACCGTGACGATGTTCGATCTCACGAGCCTCGCGGTGATCAAAAAGATCCCGATACCCACCGGCGGCCTCGACGGCATCATGTACGACGACTTCTCCGACCGCATCATTCTGACCAATCACAGCCGTCCCATCGGCACGGTCGTCGCGATCGATCCCAAGAGCGGCGCCATCGTCAGCACGGTGCAGCTCGAGGACAATGGGCCGGAAGGGGCGGCCAGCGACGGCAAGGGTAAGATCTTCGTCAATAACGAGGGCACGAGCACCATCCAGGTGATCGACGAGCGCACGATGAAGGTGCTCGCGTCGTGGCCGCTGGCGCCGTGCGACGGCCCGACAGGGATCGCCTACGACCGTGCCAACGATCGAATCTTCTCCGGCTGCGGCAAGACGTCCGTCGTCCTCGACGCGCGCACGGGCAAGGTCGTCGCCACGATCGCCAATGGTGACGGGGTCGATGCGCTGGGATGGGATCCGGTGCAGAAACTGATCTACATCCCGGCCGGCCGCGACAGCAACGTCACCGTGGTGCACCAGGATTCGCCCGATAAGTACAGCGTCGTCGCGACCGTCCCGACGATGCGCGGGGCCAAAACCATCTCTGTGGACACGCAGAAGCACGTGGCGTATCTCTTCCAGCCGGAATACGGTCCGCTGCCCCCGGGCACGCCGCCGCCGCAGCCGGGTGCACGGCCGCAACGCGGACCGGTGATCGGAGCCTGGTTCTTCGCGATCAGCCACTGATCGCATACCCTGGAGGCACGATGAGACTCGGCATTATCGTCCTGACGATCTGCGTGTTTGCCCTCCCGGTGAATGCGCAGCGGCCAGCTCCCGCTACGGCGCCGGCGGAGCGCGACACGACCAAGGCCGCGCCGACGCCCGTTCCCAACGAGATGTCGTCGGCGACCGACCACACGATCCGCATCGGCGGCCAGCTTGTGCCCTACCGCGCCACTGCGGCGACGATGTTGCTCAAGAACGACAAGGAAGAGTCCATCGGAGTCCTCTACTACACGGCGTACACGCGCAGCGACGCCAAGGACCCGAGCCAGCGGCCGCTCGCCTTCGTCTATAACGGCGGGCCGGGATCGGCCTCGGCCTGGCTGCACATGGGCGCCTTCGGCCCACGCCGCATCGTGACGACCGACGCCGCCCCCACGCCGCCGCCTCCGTATCAGATGGTGGACAACGCCAACAGCCTCATCGATGTCACCGACATGGTGTTCATCGATCCGATCGGCACGGGATTCTCCAAGCCCGTCGGCAAAGGCACGGGGAAGGACTTCTGGGGCGTCGACGAAGACGCCAAGGCGCTGGCGCAGTTCATCTCGCAGTACGTGAGCCGCAACGGCCGCTGGGCCTCGCCGAAGTATCTGATTGGCGAGAGCTACGGCACGACCCGCTCCGCGGTGCTGGGGGACCGGCTGCAACGCGACGGCATGTCCCTCAATGGAATCGTGCTGATCTCGTCGGTGCTCGATTTCGAAACGCTGCTGTTCGCGCCGGGCCACGATCTCTCGTATGTGCTCTACCTGCCGAGTTATGCCGCGACGGCCGCGTATCACAAGGTGATCGCCGCGCCCGTGAACATGGGCGCGTTCCTGACCGAGGTGCGGCGCTATGCGATGGGCGACTATGCCGCCGCTCTCGCGGCGGGCGCGACGCTCCCGGCAGATCGCAAGGCGGCAGTCGCGAAGCAAGTGGCCGCCTACACCGGCTTATCCGAGGATTACCTGCTCAAGGCCGACCTGCGCGTGCCGCTGCGTCAGTATATGGCGGAGCTGCAACGCAGCCGTGGCCTCGTCACGGGTCGGCTCGATTCGCGCTTCTCAGGGCCTTTACCCGACCTCCTGACCGAGAACGCTCCTGGTGATCCCCAGTCGGCAGCGGTCACCGGCGCGTTCACGGCCGCCGCGAACGCGTACCTGCGCGGCGAGCTCAAGTTCGAGACACAAGACCGCTACGTGATGGGCGGCGGTGTGCAGTGGAGCTGGGCTCGCGAAGGGCAGCGCGGCTGGGCGACGACGACGTACGTGGGCTCGGAGCTCACGCAGGCGCTGGTTACGAACCCGCACCTGCGGATCGAGATCGAGAATGGCTATTACGATCTGGCGACGCCGTTCTTCGCGACCGAGTATACCGTGAGCCACCTCGAGGGGCTGTCGCCTGATTTGCGCGACAACATTACGCTCAAATACTACGACGCCGGACACATGATGTATCTGTACGAACCGGCGCTCGCGGCGCTGAAGCAGAACGTGGCGCGCTTCATCACGAATCCCGCGCCCGCGACGGCGAGGGCCGCCGGCTCGAATTGAGTCAGGGGGGGCGGGGGGGGCCGGGGGGGGGGCGCCGCAGCGCGACGGCGTCGATGTCGAACGTAACGGCATCCGCCACGCGCACCGTGCCACCGGGTCCGCCGCGATAGGGGCGGATTCCGAAATCCGTCTGCTTGACCTTGAAAACCGCGGACGCGCGCAGCGTATCACCCACCAGGCTGATACGCACCACCGGCGCGACGTCTTGCGTCTTGCCTTTCATCGTCAGCGCGCCGAGCAGGTGGAGCGTGTCACCGCTGCGCTCGACGGTGCGCGAGATGAATGTGATCTCGGCGTAGTGGCCCACATCCAGCACGTCATTTCGCATCGCGGCAGTGACCTTGCGGATCTCGGCGGTGTCCGGAGGCGTCAGCACCGCGAGACTCTCTGTTGCGATCGTTATCGCGACGTGTGACAGCGCGGGCTGATCGGGATACCAGACGACGCGTCCCGTAAAGCTGCGCGCGCGGATCAGGTGCTCATGGCCGGCGAAGCCGAGCAGGCCGGCTTTCCCGCTGCGCACGTCGAGCCGGCTCGCGGGCGGGGGCGCGAGGAGGTACACGATCGAATCGTGATCAGCGCCCGCTTGCGCCGGCACCGCCGTGGGAGCCAGTGCCAGCGCGGTCAGGACGCAGAGGTGCAGGAAGGTCCTCATTGGCTTGCGATGGGCCGACCGCCCGATTTCTCCCAGTTGACGAATAGGAAGCCGCCGGGGGCCGCGAGGGCTGGCTCGCCCGCGCCCGGCAGGATCTGCAGCTGCAGCTCCTCGATCTTGTTGCGCGAGCAGTCCCAGCATGCCAATGCATAATCGCCAGCGCGGCGCGTGCGCGACAAGAGCATCACATGCACCGCGACGTTGTCGCTGATCAGCGTGTCGTTCCTGTACAGATGCCCGAACGCCCACAGCGCCACCGTGCTGTTGATCGTCGGGACGAGCGGGGTGTGCACCGCCGTGTTACCGTGATAGTACAAGCCGAAGATCACACCGCCAAAGCGTGGGTGATGGGGCACGTCGCGCGTCTGCACGCGATCCAGCAGCAGCTTCCAACGGGCGCCGTCCTGCGTCACGAATTCGGCGACGCCGTCCACTGAATCCTTTACCGCACCTTTGTCCCAGGCGCTGAACGTGAACGTCCCCGAAATCGCGGCGACGTTGTTGGAGTAGGGGCCGTTCTGTACCTGTGACTCGAGGCCCTCCCGCTCATCGCCGAATTGCCGCAGGACAGGCGCGGCGCTGTCGGGGAAGGGGAACGGACCGGGGAGAATCTGAATCACGTGCCCGCCGCCCGTGACGCGCATGGCGGTTGCCCCCGGGGCTGCGGCGGCGTGGTCATAGCCCATCGATCCCTCGCGCTGCGGCGCGGCAACGCGTAGCTCCGTCTCCATGCCGAGCTTCTTGTGGGAGTCGCCACCCACGGGGCAATACACCTCATAGGTTCCTGCCGTGAGCGTGAGCGTCAGCGTGACGCTCGTGCCCGGCTGGATCGTGCCCGTCTCCCGTTCCATTCCTCGACCTTCGACCTCGAACGCGTGCGGGATGTTGCCGGCATTCATCACGACGAAGGTCACTGCGCCCGGGGCGACGGTCTGTTGTGACAAGGCGACGTTCCATTCCGAAAGTCGCACATCGACCTGAGTCGGTGGCGTGGGAGCGAACGACAGCCCGATAAGTGTCGCGATCAGATACATGGTCTCCTCCATGTTGAGAGAAAGAAGGTGCCAGCGTCGGGAGCCATGACACGTCTCGCGCCGTTGTTATTCCCGGGAATATTCCAGACGCGCGCCATGTCTAGACACGAAGGAGCCGATTTGGAGCCGAACGAGCTCGAGCGGTTCGAGGCGGTGGTGCTGCCGCATCTCGACGCCGCATTCACGCTGGCGCGCTATCTGACCGGCGATACGCAGGACGCGCAGGATGTCGTGCAGGATGCCGCCCTGCGCGCGGTGAAGTATTTCGGCGGATTCCGTGGCACCGATGCGCGCGACGGACGGGCGTGGCTCCTCGCGATTGTGCGCAACGCGGCACACTCCTGGTTGCAGCGGCGCGGCGCCGATGCCGGCGCAGTCTTCGACGAGGCGCAGCATAGCGACGGCGTCGCGGATGAGGACCCGGCGGTGGAGTTCGATCGCAAAGAAACACGCGACCGATTGCGCGAAGCAGTCGCGCAGTTGCCCGCGGAATTTCGGGAGGTGATCGTGCTGCGCGAGATCCAGGATTTGTCCTATCAGGAGATCAGCGACATCACGAGCGCACCGGTTGGGACGGTCATGTCCCGGCTGTCCCGGGCGCGGCAGCGCTTGCGGCGCGCGCTCGTCCGCGCCGGAAAGGAGCCGGTGCGGTGACCGACTCCCCGTTCGACCGCCGGCTCAGCGTCGCGCTTCGCCAGGAGCTGCCACCACTCCAGGCGCCCGCCGAACTGCGCCGGCGCGTACGCGCGGCAGTGCGTGAGGCGGGGGCGGGATCGAGTGGTCGGTTCGCACCAGCGCACGCGGCGCGGTGGCTGGCTCTGGCGGCATCCCTCGCCGCCGTCACGGCGGGCGGCTGGTGGCTGGGCCTGCGCAGTGCTGGAGAAACGGCGCTCGCGGATCAGGTGCTCGCGAGCCACGTGCGCTCGCTCATGCCCGGTCACCTGACCGACGTGCTGTCGTCGGACCAGCACACGGTGAAGCCGTGGTTCAATGGCAAACTCGACTACTCTCCGCCGGTATCGGATTTCGCGGGGCAGGGATATCCGTTGATCGGGGGACGTCTGGACTACGTGGGAGGTCGGCCGGTGGCGGCGCTCGTCTACGGCCGGCGACAGCACATCATCAACGTCATGCTGTGGCCCGCGACTTCACCAACGGACGGTTCCGCGCTGCGCACGCGCCAGGGGTATCACCTGCTCCATTGGACGACCGCCGACTATACGTACTGGGTGGTGTCCGACCTCGGCATGCCGGAGCTGCAGGATTTCGCGCGGCTCCTGAGGGCGGGCTCTAAGGCTTCGGGTTCAACCCGCCCGGCATCAGGCTTTTTTGTCCGAACTTCTCCCGCACTCGATCGACTGCGCGGGACAACCCACGATCACGATCGGTCTCTTCGGACAGGATCGCGAGTTGATCGGTAGATTTCGCCGGCGCCAACGCTGACAGCCGTACACCCACGAGCCGCGCGGGCACGCGCCGCGCCGTTCGCAAGCTCGTGAGCAGCTCGTGTGCGACTTTCAAAATCACGCGATCGGACACGACCGCTTCGGGCAACGTCCGCTGGGCGGACCGCGTCTTGAAGTCCCAATCACGCAGGCGCACGGCGACGGTCCGCGCGGTCAGGCCATCACCGCGCATGTCCGACGCGGCCCGTGTCACAAGCCGCAATAGCTCGCGCTCGATCTCCTCGTCCTCGCGCAGATCCGTTCCGAAGGTCTCATCGCGACTGATCCCCCGATTCATGACGCGATGGGCGACCGTGCCGTCGTCGCTGCCGTGCGCGCGGTTCCACAACCAGCTTGCCTCGCGCTGGCTCATCCATTTCCCGAGCGTCGCGAGATCGTGCCGCAACACGTCTTCGATCGTGATCAGGCCGTGGGTCGCTAGGCGTGCCTGGAACTTGGGTCCGACGAGCGGGATGTCGGCGAGCGTGCAGGAACGCAGGAACGCCGCCTCCGAGCCCGGTTCGATGATGAGAACGCCATCACCGCCGCGACTGGGCTTGGCGCGATCGACCGCCATCTTGGCGATCAGCTTGTTCGTGCCGCCACCGATCGAGAGCGTGAGTCCCGTCGCATCGCGTATCCCGGACCGGATGCGCTCGGCCGTCGCCGCGAGCGGCTCGTGGTGGTAGACGCCTTCCGTCCCCGTCATATCGAGATACCACTCGTCGATGCTCGCGCCTTCGACGATCGGCGCGTACCGATGGAGTAACTGCCGGATCTCGGCGCTCTTTTGAACGCACGCCTTGAAGGGGACGGGGACGCATGTCGCGTCGGGGCAGAGCCGCAGCGCACGCGCGATCGGCATAGCCGAGCGCACGCCGAACTTCCGCGTCTCATAGGAGGCGGAGCAGACAACGCCGCGACTGTCCCGCGAGCCGCCGACGATGAGGAGGGGCGCTTTGCCCGCGCCGTCGGGATCGACGGCGCGCGCGACGGCGACATAGAAAGCGTCAGCATCGGCGAGGAGAATGCGACGCATGGAGCAGCCCAGCGTGGGAGACTACCGAAGATATCCCGAATCGACGCCGGCTGCCAGCTCAGCTCAGAATCGAGACCGCCAGAATGCGGCTGCGGTGGGGAACAGCTTTTCCGTCACGGCCACGGCCAGCGTCACGAACGCGCCGTGCCCGCCGCGCACCGAGAAATCTGGATCGCTCAGATTGCCGAACCGGTAGCCAGTGGTGATTTCCAGAGCAGCGACGGGATGCAGCACTACGGCGGGAGCTCCATCCCACGCCGTCGCTCCGGTTGTGCGCTCGATGAGTAGCCGGCCATCGCTGCGCAGGCTCACCCAGCGATTGAGGTCGAGATTGACGCGCCCGCCGACGTAGTCTGCCCAGGCGGTCAGCGTCTGCGGCGTGCCGTCAGGATATAGCCGCGCGGCCTCAGTGCGGCGCACGGCGTAGCGCGTAGAGAGTTCCAACGCCGGCCGCAGCGTCCAGATCAGCTCCGCGGCACCGATCACCTTACGCTCTTCCCCGCGCGCGACTAACACGCCGCCGCCGACGGGATTCCGGTCGTCGCTCCACTGGAACTTGGCCAGCATGTTGAGCCGATCGGTGTGCGCCGGCCGCAGCGCCAGGCCCCACAAGCTCGACAGGCGGCGAGACAACGGCACACCCGGCAGCGCATTCTGCGAATACTCCTGGCGCGTCAGCAGCGCGAGCGAGGACGCGAACGCCACGTCGCCGGCCACCGTGGCAAGCCGCGTGGATTGAAGCGTGCCATCCTTGTACTCGCCGCGGGCAGTCAAGCGATACGGCGCACCCTTGGGCAGCAGTTCCAGGCCGGCACCGGCGGACCAGTAATCGGCTTCGGTTTGCAGGAACGGGAGCGCGCGCACCGGGTCGGCGACCGAGGCGCGACCCACTCCCTGGCGGCGCTCGAACAGCACATTGACCGCGAGGTCCGGGGTGATCTGCATCCGGTTGCGGAGTCCGATGATCGCCGCATTGCCCGCACCGCTGACGCCGCCAGTCAGCTGATAGCTCCCCCAGGCTTGCGTTCCGTGACCCATCTCCGCCCGCATGCCAAAGCTCGTGACCGAGTATTGTTTCTGGCTATCGGGTCGTGAGACATAGCGCTCGCTGGCCTCGAGCGAGAGCGTGGGCGCAACTTGATAGCTGGCCCCGACGCCCCACAGCTCGGGGGAGAGTTCCGGTCCCGACAGACTGAGGTGGCGCCGCGCTTCGGTCCACATCTGGAACTTGGGCGAGGCGCTCCACTTCGCTCGCACGTCCGCCGCGGTCACGTCGCTCGGCGCCATGCTGGCTCCGCTCACGTGATCGCTCGCCACACCGCCGTCGACTTGCAGGCCGGCGCCGAGGCGCTGGACGATCCCGACGCGGGTGTGCTCGCGTTCGACGCCCTGCAGCGCAAACTCCTCGTGGGAATGCTCGGCCCGCAGCTCCGTCGCCCCAAGCTTGAGCCCGGTCCGCAGGCTCGCTTCAGCCAGGCCGGGCTGCAACGCCACGTTGGACGGGTTCGTGAATTCACGCCCGACGTGCATGTAGCTGGCCCCGAGCGTGAGCGCCCCGTCGAACAGGCTGTAGCTCGCCTTCGCCGACGTCGCGAGACCTGTGGAGTCGCCGAGCTCCGCGTACGCGACTTCGCCGCCCACATCCAGCGCCCCGGTGCGGAACAACCGCACGTCTCCGCCTACCAGCCGGTAGCGGTTGATCGCTTGGTCGGCGCTGACCGCCGTCACACCAATTCGCAGCGAGTCGAGCCGCAGCCCGTCCCCGACCAGTTGGCGCACGTCGAGCGCGGCCCGGGCGCCGGCCACCAGGCGCTGTTCCGCTCCGCTCGCCGCTTCGAACGTCACCGTGATGAACACCGGATTGCCGTCCGCGTCGGTCGCCGGGATCGGCTGCTTGAAGAGCACGACGCCGCCCGTGTAGTCGATCTGGTAATCCACGAACCGGACGAGAGCCTGCGTCGCCACCGCTCGCTCCGGATTCGCGCGATCGCGCGTCTCGACACGCACGTACTCCGTGCCGGGCACCATGTCGGCGGCCAGCTGGTACGGCCCGGAAATGCCCGCGCCCCGCAGCTGAAGCTGGCGCAACGCCTGCGCTGTCAGGCTGCCGAACGCGCTCCACGTGAGGGGGCCGGTCGTCACGTGCGCCGCCACGCCCGTTACCGCCCGCCGGTACTGGGCGAGGCTCAGACCGCTCGCGAAGCCGCTCGTTGAGAGATCGCCGAACGTGGCCCAGTCGTAGCCTCGCTCGAGACGAGCCGAGAGCCAGGTCTGCGAGGCCGTGCGCTTCTGCTGAGCGCTCGCGTCGCCGAGAATTGGGTACTGCGATTCCTCCAACGGATCGGCGCTGCGGTCGAACGCGGTGCGTCCGTCGTTCAGGCGGCGCGAGTCGAGCCCCAGCGTGAACGAGGTGCGCGAGTCGAGCCGGCCGCGAGCGGTGAGAGCACCGTACGCGTCCGGCGCCGCGCCGGCCCCGATCAGCCCCGAGCCGGCCACGGTGAGCCCGCGTACTTCGGGGAGCAGCTCGAGCGGCACCGTCGCTGTCGCGTCGCCCGACTTGAGCTTCAGCTCACCCGGGCCCACGACGCGCCCGGGCCGCAGCGCGATGGCCAGGCGGCCGGCAGCGGTCGAGAGCAGTTGGACTCCCACGGAGGAAGCATCCGCGTCCGTCCCCTGCGGCTCGGCGCCTTTCGCGCTCACCGTCACGTACGCGGGCTGCGCGACCGGCACGCCCCAACCGTCCACGACGCGCACATTCACCACCGCTGTCGAGCGCCCGTCGGCGACGAGCGTCAGGGGTCGAGCGTTCTGGGAAACCTCGAACCGGGCCGGCAAGCCGGTCACGTGAACCGCGACGCTGTCCCAGCGCTCCTGGCCCCACGAATTCTTCACCACAACGCGCAGCCGGTGCGGGCCGCGGGCGAGCGGCACGGCGATGAAGTCGAAGACACCGTCAATCCGGGTGCGGGCCGTATCGATCGGCGTCGGGCCGTCGTACAGCACGACCGGGACGCTGGGCTCGCCCTTTACGCCGACGTAGACCCGGTCAGCCGAGAGCACGGCGCCGTCGCTCGGCGCGAAGATCTCGACTCCGGGACCGCGCACGACCGCCAGGAGCTGCTCGGCGGCTTGAGCCTCAGGGCCGCCCCGGGCATGCGGCACGACCACCGTGTCTTCGAGGGGAGGGATGCGGAGCATGGAGTCGCGCTGCTCGGGCGCGGGCCTGCTCGAATCCGCGGGAACCGCGGCGGGGGCGGGGACGCTGGCGCGGGCCGGGGGAGTCGCTCGCTCGGCGAACTCCGGGACCGGAACGACGGCGTACACGGGAGTCGATGCGCTCTGCACCGGCGCGCGGACGCTTGACTCGGTCCGGCCCGCATATCGGCGTTGCGTGACATTTGCGCCGGCGTGCGGCGGCCACGCCACGATGCGCACCGCGGCGGAATCGCGCCGTTCGGACGACCACGCGGTGATGCGGATCTCCGCGCCGGGACGCGCGAAGGGGACGGGGATCGCACGCTCCAGCCAGCTGTACTGCGTGAACTGCACGCCATCCACATACACGACGGCCGAGTCCGCCCGCGGGCTGAACACCACCACCGCGTCGAGCGCGACCCCATGCGACTGCCGCACGTTCACGTCGTAGCGCACCATCGGCCGGTATCGCGTGGGCAACTCGTGCTGGAAGGCGAGCCCCTTGCCCGCCGCCGTGTCGGAGAGGCGCACCGCCGCGAAGGAGAATTCCACAGTCTGCCGGCTCGCTCCGATCCGTTCGTTCGGCGCAGCATCGGCCACGGTGCGGCGGTCGCGGGCGTTGGCGCCAGGCGCCGGTTGCGTCGCCACGCCGGCGAGCGCGCTCGTCGCCACGAGTCGGAAGTCCACCCGAGGCGTCGTCCAGCCACTGGCGTCGACGAGCTGGATGTCTTCCGTGGCGAGCCGGTAACCATCGGGAATCGAGCGCGGGTCGATCCGGAACGCATGGCGGCCCGGCCGCACGTTGGTGAAGGAGAATTTCCCCGTGGAGTCGGTCGTCGCGACCATCCCGTCTTCGGTCCAGATGTCGACGTTGGCAAGGCCGCCTTCGCCGGCTCCCTGCATCCCGTCCCCGTTCGCATCCACCCAGACCTTGCCGATCGCGGCGCGCGTCTCCATCGGCCAGGCGCGACGGATTTGAACCCACGCGATCGCTTCCGGGGAGCCGGCCAATCCACCGGTGACCTGGCCTGTCGCCACGGCGCGCGCCTCGGCAACGGTGCCCGGCGCGGAGATCAGAGCTGCCACGTAGCGCAGTGTCCGGCTCGTGCCTGGCGCGAGCGCGGCCGCGCTGTACAGAACCAAGCGCCCGCCCGCCATGACGCCCGAGTCGGCGCCGATCACGCTGCCGGCCACGTAGCGCGCACCCACCGGGAGTTGCACCGCGATCTGGAGGTCCGTCACCGTTAGCGTGCCCGGATTGCGCACCGTGGTCGTGTATGGAATCGCTTCGCCGACGCCGACCTCGAGGACGTCCGCCACCAGGTCCAGTCCGAGCGCTGCAGTAGGCGGCCCGACCAGTGCCACCGGGGGCGCGGTCGCCGCCACGGCGGTCGTCCCTTGCCCCTGCACGTACGCCACGTTGCGCGCCACCACCGTGTCGCGCACCGTGGCCGCGACAACCAGCACGAGATCGATCACGCCGCTGTCGGCGGGCGCGAGCGTTCCGAGCGACCACGTCAGCACCTGACCGGCGATCGCCGGGGCCGCTGTCGCGCTGACGTATTGCAACCCTGGCGGCAGCGTATCGGTCAGCACGACGCTCTGCGCGGTGCCGGCGCCGGCCAACGAGTGCCACCGCCGGGCTCGTGAGCTGCTTCGAGAGCGACAGCGCCGGTGCCAGCATCGTCGTCTGCACGGAGTTCGAGAGTGTGGTATCGGAGCCGCCGCTCCAGGTGAATACGAGGTTGCCGCGATTGACGACCGTCGCAGGCGCACCGGAGTTGACGCGCGCCTGGAACGTGACTGAACCCGCCGCGCCTGCCGCAACGGTGCCCAGACTCACCGCGACGGCGCCGTTTCCTGCGGCAACCAGGCGACCTGCGTCACCGTCGGCCGCATCGGTTTGGGGGACGCCGTTCCAACGGATCGTTCCGGCCACGTAGGAGGCGCCGACCGGAATCGTGTCCGCAAGCTGCACCGCGGACGCGCTGTCCGTTCCTGCGGCGACGTAGTCGAGCGTGTAGGTGAGAACATCGCCGGCCGCGGCAGTGGCACGATCCACCTGTTTGGTGACACTGAAGGCGATCGGCGCGGAGGACACGCTGAGGAGGTCGCGCACCGAGCCGCTCACGGCGCCGTCAAACCTGCTGGTCGCGGTCACGGTGATCGTATCGGTCACCCCGGCGCTGCCCGAGGCGGGAATTGCGATCTGCACCAGCAGTGCGGCGGTGCTCCCCGAAGCCAATGCCACCGGGCCGGTGAGCGCGGAATCACCGGCATCCAGAACCCCGTTACTGTTCACGTCGCGATAGAGCGTCAGGGCCCATGCGTGTGCGGATGTCGCCGCGACGCTGAACGAGTCCGGTCCGTTCCCGAGGTTCGTCAGTGTGTGGGCGAAGACGACAGCGGTCCCCGGGCTGGCGCCGCTCGCTTGCGGAGCCTGGAGACCTACCCCCGCGAGCTGTGCAACGACGAGGTCAACGGTGTCCGACGGGATGACGTATCCGAAGCCACTCGACGTGTAGGCGAGTGTGGCCCAGTTGCGGATGTGGGATCCGGCGGGGGTACTCTGGGCCGAGAGCTGCGGCCCCACGAGCAGGAAAGCACAGAGGCAGGCGGTCGCCCAAATCGCGAACCGCCTCGCCTCTCCCGCTCGAGTGCCGAGCCACATGGGCTGCGGCCCTTAGTTGATGCTGACGCGCAGCTCGAACGTCGCGCTGGCGCTTGCTGCCAGGACGCCACCCGTGCCTGTGTAATTCGCGGTCACGTTTTGCCCGACCACCGCAACGGTCCAACCGGTGCTCGAGCTCGTCGAGACGTAGGTCACCTGTGCCGGCAGCGCGTCCGTCACCTGCACGTTGGAGGCGGAGGTAGCCCCACCGTTCGTAATGGTGAACCGGTACCGGATGACCTGGCCCGGGGCGACGCCGCTCGCGACGGGTGTGACACCGTCGTCCAGATACGCGGCCTTGGTGAGCGTCAGGTTCGGCTTGATGACGGTCAGGTCCATGAAGCCCTGGTCGGTGGTCGCCGGCTGGCCCACGGACCGGCCGAGCAGCGCCAGCGTATCGGTCGACCCGCCCGCCACATTGGCGACGTCATACACGACCACGATGTTTTGCGCGGCGCTGGCAGCCAGCGAAATGCGAGCGCTGTCCCCCGCCACACCGTTCACCGAGACGATGGTGATCACGGGCGAGCCGGGGCTCGTCGCAATCACGTCGAGGTTGTCGTTTCCGTTGCCGTTGTTCTGCACGGCGAAGGTGAACGAATAGCCATTGCCCGGTAGGCGCTGCACATTCTGCCCGCCGTCGGGGGTCACGGCCACGCCGTACACCGTAATCGGCGTAATCGTGCTGGAGGCGTTGGCCGAAGTCGCCGGCGTGCGCCGCGAGGTCGATGTGAGGGTGTAGACGGTAGTCACGCCGCCTTTCCCGCTCGCCACGTCGAACACGACCTTGATGACGATCGAGCCGCCCTGCGCGATGCCGACCGTCGCCAGCGCCCCGTTCAGGGCCGCGAGCGTGCCGTACGTCGTGGCGCCGTAGCGATAACCGGTCACCGTGATCACCCCCGCAACGGAGATGCCGTCGGAGATCGTCATGCTGTCGGTGCCGTTCCCGACGTTCGCGACCGTGAACGTCATCGTGTCGGCCGTACTCGGTGATGCGGCGGCCGGACTCGGCGTGTTGGCCGTTACCGATACGCCGGCCTTGAAGCCGACGGTCACCGACACCGAGCCGCTGACCGGCGCGTAGGCGTTGCCGTTGGCGTCGGTGTAGGTCGCGGTCGCCGTATTGGTGATGACCGTGCCTTCCGGCGTCTGGGCCCGCGCCTCTGTCGCAACGGCAAGCAGCGCCATCACAATCACGGCGAGGCTGCGGGTCACTCCCCACTTCACGTGCCTGAGCATCTCGAGCTCCCTTCCAATGGTGCGATTCATTGACCGGGCGCTTTACTCACCCGGGCGTGAAATTCCACCGACACTTGCGCCCCGCGCACCAGAGACCCCGCGACCGTCCAACGGACGTGCGTGTAGCGCTCTGGCGGAGCGGGCTTCTGCACGGTCAGCCCACCTTCCACCACGTTCATCGTCGGCCGGCCGCCGTACGTCCGGCCGCTGTCAATCGAGTACTCGGCTCGGACCCGCTGGTCCGTTGTCGCCGAGCCGAGCACGTAGACCATTCCGCTGGGAATTGGATCGACGAACTGGATGTTCTTGACCGGGCCCGCCGTGACGTTGGTAAAGACGATCCGATAGCGGATCTCGTCGCCGGGCTGCGCCACGCTCTTGTTCATTCGACCGGCGGTCTCGGCTGTCACGTTCTGCGCGGTCACGACCAGCGATGTCGGTGTCCGCTCCTGTGCCGCTCCGCGCGGTGTCCACAGCAGGACGGCGACTGCGGGTAAGACCAACAGTGATCGCAGCTGCTTCGTCGTTGTCGGAGTCATCATTTCGCTCGTTTCGATGAGGACGACTTCTCGTCTCGGCTTTTTGTCGAGCCGCGCTTTCCGGTCTTCGCTCCGTCCGCTTCGCGCCACGCGAACACCGCGCCGCACGTCGGACATACAACCAGCTCGCGTAGGACCTGCGTCCGGCCAAAGAACTTCAGGGCCGAACAGCGAGGGCATCGTAAAACCATGGGTTCATGCTCCTTTGGCGTGGCTGGAAGGCACGTCCTGTGCCCTGTGGTGCAAACACGGTAAGTCATTGTGATGAATTGGTTTTACTGGGCCTTCGACGTGCTCACCCGAGTAGTCCGCGGGCGTGGTCGGTTACCGGACGGTAACGCCGCCGGTAACGTCGGAGGGACTCAACTCCTCAGCGGATCTGGGCGATTAACCGGAGTGTGGCGGTGTTGTTGGGGGCGGTGGCGCTCACCGGATTCTGAAACGTCCAGCGGACCCGGTTCACGCAGCGATCATAACCCGCGGGCGCGCTGCAGGCGCCACTCGCCGGTACGTATGTCCAGGTCGCGCCGCCGTTATTTGAATACGCGACGACGACCGTGACGCCGGCCGGCAGTGTGTTGGAAACGCTGCCGATTTTGAACTGGACAGTCGGGGCGAGCGTGTCGACGACAACCACGCTCGTCGCATTATCGCCGCCGTTGTTGGTCACCACCAGCGTGTACGTCAGATCGGTACTCGGCGGCGACGTGCCGGGCGGCGCGACGGAGTTGTTCAACGCGAGATTGGGTTTTGCGGCGCTCAAGACGACGTCGTTTCCGCTCCCACCGACGTAGCTGATCTTGAATGACTGGCCGCTGAACGTGACGGTGGCGCCCTCCGCCAGGCCCGCAAAGGTGCCGATGATCGCATCGGCGCCGTCGTTGTTGATCAGCACGAACGTCGCGCCCGTGGGCGGCGTGAAGCCCATGGTGCCGCTCAAGGATGCGCCCGTCAGATTGACCGTGCCCGTCACGTTGAGCTGATCGTAGCCTGAGCCCGCTGTCGTCCCGTTCAGTTGGACGACAAAACTCGGCGCGCCGCTGCTCCAGTTCACGCTGCCGCTGTTCAACGTGCCGGGACCGGCAACGCCGGGGCTCACACTGCTCCCTCCGGCCACCGAGGTGATTGCGCCGACCGTTCCGGTGCCTCCCAGCGTGCCGCCATTGAGGCTGACGGCGCTCGTCGGTTGCGCACCGTTGACGAGGAAGGTGCCTGCGCTCACCGTCGTCGTTCCGGAGTAGGTGTTCGCGCCGCTCAAGGTGAGCGTACCCGTGCCCGTCTTTGTGAGTGCGACCGTACCGGTGCCGTTCTGGATGAGGCCGGAAAACGCCGTCGTTGCGTTGTTTCCGCCCGCCGTCAGCGTCACGACACCCGCCGCACTGCTGGTGACGGTGCCCGCGCCCGCGAGAGATCCGATGATGTCGCTGAACCCGCCGAGGTCGAACGTCGCACCAGCCGCTACAGACACGGCGCTGGTCGAGGCGATGGAATTGGTCACCCCGATGCGCAGCGTGCCCCCACTGACCGTCGTCGCGCCGGAGTAGCTGTTGACGCCGGACAGCAGTAGCGTGCCCGTTCCCGTTTTCGTGAGCGAGCCTGCGCCCGCGATGATACCGCCGTAGGTCAGCGTCGTCGCGGGATCGGTCGAGATCGTGCCCGCTCCGGCGAGGGAAATCCCGCGATTGGCGGCGAGCGTGAAGCTCGCGGTCGAACGCAGCGTCCCGCCGGCGAACACGATCTTGCCAGGGGTCGGCGCAGCCGGGGCGGCGCCGAGCGCGACGTCAGCAGCGATCGAGATCGCGCCGGCGTTGATTGTCGTCGCACCGATATAGGTATTTGCGCCACCGAGCACGAGCACGCCGGCGCCGTTCTTCGTGACGCCACCGGCGCCCGTGATGACGCCGTTGATCGTGAGCGTGCTCGCGGCGTTGCTCACCGTGATCGAACGGGTCGCCGCGAAGGTGAGACCCAGGCTGATGGTATTGCTGCCGGCCGCACTACTGTCCGCGATGCCGCCGGCGCCGATCGTGATCGCCTTGCTGCTGAGCGTATAGCCGCTTCCCTTGATTGTGACCGAGTTGAAGGTGGCATTGTTCATGTTGTTGCTCGTCAGCAGATTCGCGGCACCGCTTGGGAAGACCAGGTTTTCGGCGCCGGTGCCCGCAGGCGCGACGCCGCCCGCCCAGTTATTGCCGATGCTCCAGTTCGGGTTCTGCGCGCCCGTCCAGGTGAACGTCTGCGCGAGGCCCGGCGAGGCAAACCCGCCGAGCGCGAGCAATAGAAGAAAGAGCACCCGAGAGCGCATACGCATCCTGCAGCTGCTGCTCGCAAGCCGCGTACCTTCGTGGGAGCGCGCACATGTGGTTATCAGCGGCCAACTTAACGATCGAGGCGTGGTCACAGCAGTCGCGGAAATGTTACCAGACGGTAACCAATCAGGTAATCACGTCCTCGGCTTGGCGTCGGAGCCGCTGGGAAGCAAACCGTACTTCTTGCGCTTCTCCCACAGATTCTTCCGCGAGATGCCAAGCAGTTCGGCGGCACGTTGGATGTCCCCGTCGGTCTCCTCGAGCGTGAGCCGGATGTACGCGCGTTCGGCATCGACCAGCGTGAGACCCTTCGGCAAGCCGAACGTCTTCGTGTCGGGCGCACGCCCGGGGGCGGCGTCGAGCGGACCCAACGGCGGGAAATCGGATCGCTTGAGGACCGGTCCGTCGGTGAAGATCATGGCCCGTTCGATCACATTGCGCAGCTCCCGGACGTTGCCGGGCCAATCCCACGCGGCGAGCGTCTCGAGCGCCGGGCCGTCGATGCGATCGACCTTCTTCTTGAACTCCTGAGCGCATAACTGGCGGAAGTGAGCCGCGAGGAGCGCGATGTCGCTCTTGATCTCGCGCAGCGGCGGCAGCGTCATCGCGGCGACGCTCACGCGATAGTACAGATCTGGGCGGAACCGGGCGGTTTGCACCAGCTCTTCCAGGTTGCGGTTCGTGGCCGTCACGAGCCGCAGCGCCACTTCCATCTCCTCGGTTCCGCCGAGCCGGCGGAACCGGCGGCTCTCGAGGACGTTGAGCAATTTCGCCTGCAGCTCTGGGCTGAGCTCGGCGATTTCGTCCAGAAACAGCGTGCCGCCGTCCGCGACCTCGATCAGACCGCGTTTCGCTTCCCGCGCGTCGGTGAACGCGCCTTTCTTGTATCCGAACAGCTCGGCCTCGAGCAGGCTCGCGGGCAGCGCGGAGCAATTGATCTCGATGAATCTTCCCGCCGAGTGTGGACTCGAGTAGTGAATGGCGCGCGCCACGAGGTTCTTTCCCGTGCCGCTCTCGCCGAGTAGCAGCACCGTCGGCCGCGGGATGGCGGCCATCTTCCGCACGAACGCCCGGACCGCCTCGACCTTGGGATGGTCGCCGAGAATGGCTTTGACGGAGTATTGCTCGCCGCGCGCCTGCTCGAGTGAGGCGCCCGCTTCGACGAGCGGCCGCGCCGCGAGCGCCCGCGTCAGCAGCGTCATGAGCTCGTCGATATTGACGGGTTTGGTGAGGTACTCCGTCGCGCCGGCCTTGAGGGCGTCGATTGCCGTCGCGATGTCGCCGTGTCCGGTGAGGACGAAGATGGGGAGGTGCGGATCGGTCCGGCGGAGGCGGCGCGTCACGTCGACGCCGTTCAGGTCCGGCATCACGAGATCCGTAATGACCGCATCGGCCGGCTCGTCGGCGTGGTGCGCGAGCAGGTCGTCCGGCCGCTCGAACACCCGCGTGCGCACGCGGCCAGGGGATCCCAGATTGGCGGCGAGCAGCTTGGCGTACACCACATCGTCGTCGAGAACGTAGATCGTGGGAACCATGGGCCTGTCGTTGTCCCGCGCGGGAGTCAATATTGGCGACGGTGCCGGACAAAGACAGGCCCATGGCCGAACCCTTTCGGGCGCTGATCATTGACGACGACCCGGACCTGCTCATGCTCGTGCGACGGACGCTCGAGTTCACGGCGGGCTGGACCGTCGCGACAGCGGGCTCGGGTGCGGCCGGGGTGGCGCTGGCCCGCACGACGCGGCCGCAGGTCATTCTCGTCGATGTGATGATGCCGGAGATGGACGGCTACGAGGTCTGCCGGCGGCTCAAGGGCGACCCGGCCACAGCGGCGGTGCCCATCGTCCTGCTGACCGCGCGCCGCGATCTTGACAGCCGGAAGCTCGCCGACTCGGGGGCCGCCGGTGTGCTGTCGAAGCCCTTCCAACCCGCGGAGCTCGCGCGCCAAGTGCGCGAGCTGTGCCAATGACGGCTCCCGATCCCTTCGCCGAAGTACGCACCGAATTCGTGACGGGGCTCGCGCGCCGCATCGAGACGATGCAGGGTGCGCTGGCCGGATTGGAGAGCAGGTTCCACGTCGAGCGGGCAGAGACGCTGTACCGGACGGCGCATTCGCTCAGCGGCACTGCCGCGAGCTTCGGGGCCGAGGACCTCGCCGATGCCGCCGGCGATCTCGAGGAGCTGGCGCGCGGCTGGCTGGAGCGCGGCACCGCGCTGGCGGATGAGCGGCGCGCCGCGGCGGCCGCGCTCAAGGAGCTGGACGGTGCGGCGCGGGCGTACCGGGCGGCGGCGACGGCGGGAAGCGCGCGCTCGCCCGCGGCGCGGCTCGCGGTGGTGGGAGAGCTCACGTCGCTGATCAGCGCCGCCGTCGACATGCGCGAGCTCTTCCGCGGCGCCATCGAGAAAGTGCAACGCGTGCTCGACTTCCGGCGCGCGAGCGTCGTGCTGGTCGACGAGCCGGCGACGCACTACTACATCCAAACACTGTTCGACAAAGCCCGCGGGGGATTCGTGGTCGGCGACGCTGCGTTTCCCATCGCGCAAGGACTCACGGGCGAGGCGATCCGCACCGGGCGGCCGTTGCGGGTGGACGCGCTGCCGGGCACCGAAGGCATTCTGCTGCAGGAGGGCCGGCGCATCTCCGCGATGATCGTGCCGCTGCACGTGGGCGACCGCGTGATCGGGGCGCTGAATTTCGGGCATGAGGAGCAGGGCCATTACACCGAGGACGATCTCGACTGGGCCGTCGTGCTGGGCCGGCAGATCGAGACCTCGCTCTATTACTCCACCCTGCTCAACACGATCGCCCAGCAGCGGGAGGCCTTGGCGCGCGAGCACGCGACCGTGCAGGGCCAGCGCAACCAGCTCGAAGCGCTGATCGACGCCAGCGACGCGGCGATCATGCTCGTCGGATCGGATCGGCGGATCGCGTACGCCAACGCCGAGATGGCCCGCCTCGTCGGTATTCCGCGGGAGGCGATACTGGGGGCGAGTGTGGAGACCATCCACCGGTTTCTGCGCGGCTCGTTCGTCGATGCCGCCGCGCTGGTCAGCCAGGAGAACGTGCTGTCGCTCGACGCGTCGCTGCGGGACCGGGTCGAGCTCGCGTTCCCGCGACAGGCCACCTACCAGCGGGTCGTCGCGCCCGCGCGGGACAACAGCGGCTCACTGCTCGGACACATCGTGCTCTACCGCGATGTGACCCACGAGGTGGAAGTCGAGAAGGCAAAGACGGAGTTCGTCTCCGTGGTCAGCCATGAGCTGCGCACGCCAATGACGTCGGTCAAGACGTCGCTGTCGCTCCTGCTCGGGGGCGCCGGTGGGCCGCTCGACCCCGCGGCTCACGAGCTGCTCGAGGTCGCGCTGCGAAACGCAGACCGGCTCATCCGCCTCGTGAATGATCTGCTCGATCTCTCCCGGCTCGAGGCCGGGCGCATGAATTTCCGCCTCGAGCCGGTCGCCTTGGAAGACGCGGTCGCCGCCAGCGTCGAGATGGTGGCGGCATTCGCGAACGCGCGGGGGGTCATCCTCCGGACACAGGCGCCCGCCGAGCCTCTGATCGTTCAGGCGGAGCGTGATCGAGTGGTCCAGGTACTCGTCAATCTCTTGTCCAACGCCATCAAATTCTCGCCCACGGGCGGCCACGTCGACGTGCGCTGGTGGCGGCAGGATGGTTTCGTCGTGACCGAGGTCCGGGATCAGGGACCCGGGATCGCGATCGACCAACTCAAGGTGGTGTTCGATCCGTTCAAGCAGCTCGACAGCTCCACAACGCGCGAGCACGGCGGCGCGGGGCTGGGGCTCACCATCGCGCAGCGGATTGCGCAGGCGCTGGGCGGCGACGTGAACGCCGAGAGCGAAGTCGGCAAGGGATCGCGCTTCTTCGTCACCCTGCCCGCCCCGCACTCGTAAGAAGCCGTCACGGGAAATCCCTGGTCTTCACGTCGTGCACCGATTCGCGTATTCTCTTCGGCACCATGAATAAAGGAACGATCGGCATCCTGACCGGCGGCGGCGACGTCCCCGGCCTCAATCCGGCCATTCGGGCGATCACGATTCGCGCGCTGCGCGACGGCTACAAGGTCATCGGCATTCGCCACGGCTGGGGTGGCCTCGTGGACTACTCGCGAGAGAAGAACGCCGATAACTCTGAACAGATCCTGCCGCTCACCGAAGCGATCGTGAATCGCGCCGGCCGCACCGGCGGCACGTTCCTCCACACGTCGCGCGTGCGGCCGAGTCATCTGCCCCAAGAGCGCGTGCCGGCGCATCTCAGCGGTTACACGGAAAAGACGAACGACATCACCAAAGACGTGATCAAGAACCTCGAGCACCTGGGCGTCGATGTCCTGATCCCGATCGGTGGCGATGACACGCTCAGCTACGCCAAGCGGCTGCACGATGAAGGGCTGCAGGTCGTCGCGATCCCCAAGACGATGGACAACGATGTCTACGGCACCGACTACTGCATCGGCTTCAGCACCTGTGTGACCCGTACCATCGAACTGACGCATCGCCTGCGCACCTCCGCGGGCTCACACGAGCGATTCCTGGTGATCGAAGTGTTCGGCCGCTATGCCGGATTCACGGCACTGCTGCCGACGATGGCGGGGGCCGCGGACCGCTGCGTGATCCCGGAGTATCCCGTGGAAGTGGAGCACTTGGCCGAGCTGCTTGTGCAGGACCGCAACAAGAACTCGAGCCGCTATTCGGTTGTCCTCATCTCGGAAGGCGCGCGGCTCACCTCGCACGAGGGGATGAGCTTCGAGGGCGAAGAGACCGACATGTTCGGGCACCGCAAGCTGGGCGGCATCGGCGACCAGATCGGTACGGCGCTCAAGGAGTGCTCGGCGAAATACAACAACGGGCGGCGCGTCGACGTCGTGAATCAGCGGCTCGGCTATCTCGTGCGCTCCGGCGATCCGGACGCGCTCGACTCGATCGTGCCGATGGCGTTCGGCAACCTGGCGCTCGATCTGATTCGCAAGAAGGAGTACGGCCGCCTGGTCAGCATCCACCGCGGCTTCTACGACAGCGTAGCGCTCGCGAGCGTGACGTCGGAGAAGAAGGTCGTGGACGTGTCGAAGTACTACAACACCCAACGGCTGCGGCCCATCTATCAGTTTGACGGGGCGCCGCTGTTCATCATGACGAGCGACTGATTTCCGCAGGCTTCGGGGGGGGGAGCAAGCGGTCCGGAAAGTGAGATGCTCCAAGAGGGCCTAAGGTAACGCGAGTAGAAATCTGTTGCAGAACCGCTGTTGCGCCGGGTCCACACCCCTGCATGAACCCCACATGCGATGCAACCCACGGGATCGCCGGGTCGCATCTAGTGAGTCTCCTGTAAGGACATACCTACCGATTCCGGGTGACGCCGGTTTGCCCGTGACTGGCATATGCCTTGCGCGCTCGTCTTAGGAATCCGTTCGCCAATCCTGTAAAAAAAAAACCGCACCGCACTCGGAGAGCGCACCGTGCAGCGCGATCGTGAAACTTCGGTCCCTGTGATGTCTCGTGACGAGCTCGACACGTCGCAGATACCGCCGGTCGAGGGTCGCCTCGCCCCTGCGTCCATTCAGTCGGCGGCGCGGCCACACGTTCGCGGGAAGTTCCTGTTCGTCGGGGACGAGAAGCTCTACATCCGAGGCGTGACGTACGGCGCCTTCGAGCCGGACGCCGACGGACGGGAGTACCGCGACCTCGGCCGGATCGATCGCGACTTCGCGCAGATGGCGGCGAATGGCATCAACGCGGTGCGCATCCCCCACACGATGCCGCCTAGGGCGCTGCTGGATGTCGCGGCGCGCCACGGCCTCCGCGTCATGGTCGGACTCTCCGCCGAGCAGTACGTCGGGTACTTGATCGACCGGCGGGGCGCGCCCGACGTGGAGGCCCTGGTTGCCGCAAAGGTGCGTGATTGCGCGGGCCACCCCGGGTTGTTGTGCTACGCCCTGGGCAACGAGATCGCGGCGCCGATGGCTCGGTGGTTGGGTCCCGAGCGCGTCCAGAGCTACCTCGAGCGGTTGTATCGCGTGGTGAAGCGCGAGGATCCCGAGGGGCTCGTCACGTACGTGAACTACCCCACGACGGAATACCTCGAGCTGCCGTTCCTCGACCTCGTGTGCTTCAACGTGTACCTCGAATCCCAGGAGCGGCTCAAGGCGTACCTGGCCCGGCTGCAGAACATCGCCGGTGATCGCCCGTTGGTGATGAGCGAGCTGGGGCTCGACAGCATCCGCAACGGCGAACGCGAGCAGGCGCACGTTCTCGACTGGCAGGTGCGGACCGCGTTCGCGAGCGGCTGCGCCGGCGCATTCATCTTCGCATGGACCGATGAGTGGTACCGCCACGGCAACGACGTGGAGGACTGGGCCTTTGGCCTTACCCGCGAGGACCGCTCGGCCAAGCTCGCGCTCGACGCGGCGCGCGAGGCGTTCGCCGACGTGCCCCTCTCACCGCGGCTGCCGTGGCCCCGCGTCTCGGTCGTGGTGTGCTCGTACAACGGGGCGCGCACGATTGGCGACTGCCTCGAGGGACTGAGCCGACTCCGCTACCCGGACTACGAGGTCATCGTGGTGGACGACGGTTCCCGCGACGCGACCGCCGCCATCGCCCAGCGCTACGATTGCGTCCTGATCCGGACTCCGAACCAGGGCCTAGCGCGCGCCCGGAACACCGGCCTCGGGGCCGCGACCGGGGAGATCGTCGCCTACATCGACGACGACGCCTATCCCGATCCGGACTGGCTCACGTATCTCGCCGCCACGTTCATGAGCACGTCGCACGCGGGTGTGGGCGGGCCGAACATCGCCCCGCCGCGTGATGGGCCGATCGCGGAGTGCGTCGCGCGCGCGCCAGGCGGGCCCGTCCACGTCTTGCTGAGCGACCGCGAGGCCGAGCACATCCCCGGATGCAACATGGCGTTCCGGAAATGGTGCCTCGTAGCGATCGCGGGGTTTGATCCGCAATTCCGCACCGCCGGTGACGACGTGGACGTGTGCTGGCGGCTGCAAGAGCGCGGCTGGAGGCTCGGGTTTCACCCGGGGGCGATGGTGTGGCACCACCGTCGGAATTCGGTGCGCACGTACTGGAAGCAGCAGACCGGCTACGGGCGGGCCGAGGCGATGCTGGAGCGCAAGTGGCCCGAGAAGTACAACGGGCCGGGACACATACGCTGGGCGGGCCGCATGTATGGACCCGGCCTCACCAGCCTGCTCGGGTGGCGCCGGCCACGCATCTATCACGGCGTCTGGGGCGGCGCGCCGTTCCAGTCGCTGTACGAGCCCGCGCCGAGCCTGCTCGGCTTCCTGCCGCAGATGCCCGAGTGGCACCTGATGACGGCGACCCTCGGGGTCATGGCGGGGTTCAGCGTCGTCTTCAAGCCGTTCGCGCTGGCGGTGCCCCTGCTCCTCGGCGCCCTGTCGCTGCCCATCGCTCAGGCGTGCCTCAGCGCGGCGCGCGCGTCGTTCCCCGAAGCGCGGCACTTCGGCGCCCGGTGGAGCCGTCGGCTCCTGACGGCGGCGCTGCATCTCCTCCAGCCCATCGCCCGGCTCCGAGGGCGGCTGCAGGAAGGACTGACTCCTTGGCGCCGCCGCGCCCGGCTCGCAGTGGCTCCCGTGTGGCCCCGAACCGCATCCATCTGGAGCGAGTGCTGGGAGCCGCAACATCAGCGCTTGAGCACGCTCGAAGCCCGGCTCCGAGCGGAGCACGCGTGCGTGCTGCGGGGTGAGGAGCACGACCGCTGGGACCTGGAGGTGCGAGGCGGGATCCTCGGCGCGGCGCGCGTGCTCATGGGCGTCGAGGATCACGCCGGCGGCAAGCAACTCCTCCGGTTGCGGTACTGGCCGAAGATCCCTGAGCGCGGCCCGATTCTCGTGCTGGGATTCGCGGCGCTCGCCGGCGCCGCGGTGCAAGCTCAGCTCTGGGGCGCGGCCGTGTTGCTCGGCCTCGGCGTCGTGGTGCCGACGTTGCAGATCGTCGAACAGTGCATGGCCGGCATGGCCACGATCAAACAAACCGTCGAGCAGCTGAAACAAGGAGGCTGGTAATGCGCATGGTGCTCTGGGGAAACCTCTCCTGGCATCCCGCCGTTGACGCGTGGCGGCAGGTGGCACCGGCCGCGCCAGCACCGGAATACATTGAGGTGCTGCACCGCGAGAACGGCACCGCGACCTACCGGCTCGTTGGGGCGGGCCCGGGCGGCACGCCGATCATCGCCCGCCGCTCGAGGATCACGAAGGCCCTGATGCTGCGGACGCTCTATTCGAAAATGCTGTCGCGCCTTCCGATCGCGGCGCCGCGCTACTGCGCCTTCCGCGCGGAACCGCCGGGGTTTGCATGGGTGTTCCTCCAGGAATTCGGAGGCGGCCGCCCGTAATGGAGGACCTGGCCCTCTACCGTCGTCTCGCGCGGCAAGCCGCCCCCATGTGGCGCCTGGTGGCCGCCGTATTCGTCGTGGGTCTTCTCGCCAGCCCGCTTGCGCTCCTGGCTCCGCTGCCGCTCAAGATTGGCGTCGACACCGTGCTCGGGTCGCGGCCACTGCCCGCGTGGGTGGCGGCGTTGCTGCCCGCTTTCGTGGCGCGCTCGACGTCGGCGCTGCTCGCCCTCGTCGCGGTGCTGGCGATTCTCATCGCCCTCGCGACGCAGCTCCAGGTCGCCGGCCAGAAGTACCTGACCGTGCTGGCTGGGGAGCGGCTACAGCTCGACTTCCGTGCGCGCCTGTTTCAACACCTACAGCGGCTGTCCCTGACGTACCACGACACGATCGGCACCGCCGATTCCATGTACCGCATCCAACTGGACGCGCCCGCCATCCGGTCCCTG